>Ga0315289_10014277_pt1 | contig 11104 bp, 10 predicted proteins | sample YL17G11_40_MG_FD_203452 | JGI IMG/M metagenome (GOLD analysis project Ga0315289, IMG submission 203452) | Sediment microbial communities from Yellowstone Lake, YNP, Wyoming, USA - YL17G11_40 | ecosystem: Environmental > Aquatic > Freshwater > Lake > Sediment | place: USA: Wyoming | collected...
TGCCAGATGTTTACTGACGTAGGTGCGCGTTACCGTGTAGGGCTGCGTCAGGTCGGCGCCGCAACTGAAGCAGGGTTGAGGGCTGACTTGATCGAGGTAATGCTGGACTTCGGGATCGTCGACTGACTCGGCCACAGCCCGGCGGTGTTCAGCGACCTTGTATCCTTGAAGGATGTCGTAGACAACGCCGGTTGGTTCGCTGCCTGCAATCACACCGTCGGGTGTGTCAGGTATTATTTCTGGGACGACCCAGACCTTACGCGACCGCTTGCGCAGTTTTTGTTCCTTAGCGGCGGTAACGGCGGAGCCAAGGCTGCCGTAGACACCCGCGTAACTGCCTTCGCCGAATTTTCGTCCAAACCAAAGAGTGTAGTACGTTTCGCGGTAACTCTTGATGAAGGCTTCCGGGTCATCGGGATCATCAAGATTTTCGGCGGCTTCGCCGATGTCAGCAGGTTCGGCGGTGCCGGAGTCGTAGGCATACTCGATCTTGTAGTCGCGGTTGAGAGCGTACGTTTTGTGGTGCAATCCCTCTTGATCCACTTTTTCAATCCACACCGACTTTGATTTGTTCCACAGGCTGCTCGTTTCGGCAAACTTGAGCGCCTTCTCCAAACTTACCAATTGTTTGGTATGGTGATAATCGCCGTGGTTATCTATCCAGCTTACGATGTAGGTGAACGGGTTGTAGTTCTTGACGAAGGCTTCCGGGTCATCCGGGTCAACCGCCTCAACTGCCTCCCCCATTAAAAGCGTTTCATTATCTTTCAGATCGAAGCGCTTGCGGCAGTTGCGGCAATGATAGATGGGAATTTCCTTGAAATGGTCGATACCCTGATGCTGCTGCGGATTATCAGAATTGTATACGCTCATTCCATTTGCGGTAACAGGAATGATTACGGGTTCATCAAGCTCGATCTTGGTGGCGGGGTTCGGTTCCCCCCCAGCATCGAGGTCGGTGTACTCCTTGCATTTCGGGCACATCGCAAAGCGCTGAATTTTGTTAACATACTGTGCCGGATCGTCGTCCTCGCTGCTTTCTTTCAACTTCACCTGCGGGTAGACCATCCGCATGTAGTCATTGAATTCTTTGACTAACATGTAGAAGTAGATGGGCGCATTGGTATAATTTACCCATTCCATCACTTCCGGCCCCACGCCTGCCTTCTCCAAGAACCGGCGGGCGGTGACGTGGCCTGACGGGTTGGGTACTCGGTACCGGTAGGTGACCATGCTCATGCCGGAAGGGTCGTCGCTCGCTGCCCGGTGGCGGTTGTAATCGTACATCTGGCGCATGAGTTCGCGCATTTCGCTGGCGCGGTTATAGTGAAACAGGAGCAGGCCATCGACGTTTTCCCGGTAGAAGTTCTTGGCGGGGGCATTCGGAAAGTTGGGCCGAATGACGTTGAAGTCAATCATCAGCCTGCCATTCATGCGGGGTGCATAGTGCTTCATGAAGGCTTCCGGGTCGTCCGGGTCGAGTGCTTCGGCGAGGTTCAGCTTGAGCCATTTGCGTATGAGCCACGTGCCCTTGAACTCGACGTATACGTCGAGCAGCCTGCGGCCTTCCTCGCTTACGTCCGCGTAGAGCACGGTTTCGCTGCGGGGAAAGAATTGCCAGAAGGTGCCGTTGGTGGTGGAGGGCGCCTCGTCCTCGTCTACAATCTTTTTGGCCAGCGCGATCTGATCGGCGGGCGGCAGGGTGTTCAAAATCCAAGCACTGGCGACGCGTGCGCCGTCTTCGCCGTGTCCTTCGTCTTGCGTGTACAGGCCGCACAGGCGGCCAACCTCTTGGGTATTGGCTTCCAACTGAGCGATGTCCTTGCTCATCTGTGCCCAGAACGCATCATCATCACCCGGTGCCGCGTCCGCTTTTAAGATACCCGCTTCCACTGCATTCTCGCGGATCACATCTTCATCGGTGGTATGGATGTAAAAGCCGAAGCGCACATCCGTCAGCGCGCCCAGCGCGGTCTTTTGCCCGAGCCAGTCGGCGTAATGGGCCGGATCATCGACGCCTAATGCGTTGTTTACATTATCTGGCACGTCTGCCATATTAGTCCCAGATCGAGTGCATTGTCCGCTTCAAGATGCGCGCAACCACACCCGGCATTTTGAGTTCGTCGTCGTACTGTTCGACCGCGATCATCAAGAAAGCGCGGTCGATGTCGACCGGCTGGTAGCGCGTTAAAAGATCGACAGCACCGGCTTGTTCGGCCTGTTGTTTTAAGTACCGGGCGTGCTCGATGATGTCCTTGATATTGTTGTTGAACTCAATGGGGCCGACGTACGGTTCCAGCGGGTTCATGCCCAAAGGCCCATCCGGGTCGTCGGTTTCGAGTAATTGGCGTAAAACGCGGTCGGCACTCATGACTTAATTACGTGGAAGATATTGTTTCAAGCGAGGAAGTGCTGCGGTTGTGCAGCGCCGCGACGGGACAGGCTATTCGTTTGGCGCGCTGGGAGAACGTACTGCGGCTGTGGGAAGAAGGCAAGACGCTGGTGGAGATTGGCCGCTGGATTGGCACAAGCGAGTCGACCGTGCGCCACTTGCTCAAACGGGCTTTTAAGCAGCGCACGAAGAAAGCAGGCTTTACGTGGCCCTCGAAGCAGGGCAAGAAAATTTGTGACATTCCCCACCCGATGCCCAGCACGGCCAGCCCCCTGCTTTGGGAGCACGTGCGCGGTATTGACATATCGACCCGCAACCACACCGGGTTTTGTCCGGTTTGCAAACGCGTTTTTCATCGCGGAAAACCTTTAATTGAAATTTTATGTTGACACAAGAACAAGCTCAATCCCTGATCGCGGACGGCGCGACTCAGGTGCTTAGACAATGCGGCAGCGGCCTCGTGGCGAAATCCACCCTCTTGGAGTGCCTGCTGTTTATCAATACCACCATCAACGATGCCATGCACAATGGCGATCTGGATGATATAACCTGTATCAGCGCCCAGCGCGAAATACTCACCCAGAAGGCAGCGGGCCTCCTGCTTTTGACCTTGCAGCAGCACGGCGCTTCATTGTATACAACGCATCAACTGCAACGCTCGCTGCACAGCACGCAGGCGCCGCAGAAGGCATTGCTCTTGGAGACGCAGTTTGTAAGCGGCGAGGCCAAGGATGCCTTTCACGCCTGCTATGACGCGGCTTTGAACCACGAGCCATACAAAAGTGAGGACTGGGCCAAGCTGCGCACCGCGTTGCAAAAGCTGGGCGTAAAGCTTTGATTTTCCGTTCTTACGGGTAGATGCGACTTATGCAACATGCGAGACGGTGGCTGGGGGTTGAATCCCGGCCCACGGTATTACCGGAGGAATTTATGGCTAAAACTGAATATAAGGAAAAGGCGGAACTGTCGTCGACCAACCTGACGGAAAAGGCGGAACTGTCGTCGACTAACATTAACGTGGCGGAAAACGCCGACGCCATCTGGCGGGCACACGCCGCGCTGGATCGCGTGTACCGGGCTGGTTTCTCCAAAGATAATCCGGCCATTGTTGCGCAGTTCATGCAGGCGCAAGCAACCCAAACGGTCGCCACGGAGCTTGCGGCGCTGCGCGAAGTTCTCGCCAGCGGCAGCGGCGGCCTAACCATAGGAATCGAAAAATGAAATGGACACGATTGGATGATGAAGCCCTTGCATCCGAAGTTCCGGGCGCTGGTTGCTTCGTGAAGTTTTACACGGGCCACGTTTGCTTTGTGCCCAATGTCGCCCTTGAAGTGGATGTGAAAGCCAAAGGCAGACTGCGCGCCACGGTCTTTTCCCATCTCGTTTTTTCGACGACGGAGGGCACGAGCACCACCGGCTGGGTGGGTAACGCAGGCGACGCACTCGACAAGAAGCTGGCCGAGCGTGAGCGCAAGCAATGGCGGGCAGACAAGGTGGCGAAGAACCAAGCAGTAGATCACAGTGGGAAATGGCCGAAAGTGCGCAAGGAGGATGCTCACACGTGCCCACACTGCCAGCGTGGCTTCAAATGGGCGGCGCAGCTACAGAGGCACATGGCCATCGAGCACAAGAAGTGAAGCGTCCGGTTACCAAGTCGTGGCAGCTATACGACGGGAAGAATTGCGGCACCATCACCACAATACACAACCGGATCATCAGCGCCCCGCCAATTTTCCGGCGCTACATCGGGCAGTTGATGGCGACGCTGCCGCTGACGACGAAAGTGACGCCCAGTGAACCTCAAGAATTACACATCAACCGTGCCCGTCAACCTGACGGTGGCTCGAATCGAGCAAATGCTGGCTGAAGCCGGTGCCTCCGCCATCAGCAAGAGCTACACGATGGGCCAGCTATCCGCGCTGTCCTTCTGCATCGAAACGCCCTCCAAGAAGCTGCTCACGATCCGGCTACCGGCCAACGCGCAGGCGGTGTATGACACGATGTACAAGCAGGTGAAGCGGCCACGGTCGAGCACGGTCGGCAAGCTGCGCGAGCAGGCCGGGCGCACGGCGTGGAAACTGATGCAGGATTGGATTGCCGTTCAGCTTAGCCTCATCCACATGCAGCAGGCCGATGTGCTTCAGGTCTTCCTGCCCTACGTTTGGGATGGCGAACAGACCTTCTACGAGCACTTGAAAGGCAGCGGTTTCAAACAGTTACCCGCACCCAGCGGTAGTTACAGGGATGGCCGACAATCCAGCAATGACGGTGGTTGACCCTGATGCGCCGACCGCGCACATGCTCATGGCGCTCCCTACGTGGGAGGAATGGCTTCAGCAGCACGGTTTCACACCACAGGAGCGCACGCGTTTTACCGCTTTGCAATGCGCTTTGCAATGGAACCGGGAGTGGCGGGATCAAGGCCGTGGCTGGAAGGTGCGCGTGGCTCCGTCCACCCAAACGATCAACGTCATTGTTTACAACAATCCGCTGCGCTACGGGCGGCAACTGGCGATGGTCAGCGTGGGCGAGCGTTCGGTGACCAAGGTGGTGCAGCGAATCATCACTGAGATTGAGCGCAAGGTTTCCGATGCCACCAAGAAGCGCCGGATCATGGCTTACACCAGCAGCGTCCCGTGGGAAGACCGCGAGGACGCGGCGACCCTAATTACCAATCAGCCGGAAGAACCCACAGGCGAGTATGCCACGTTGAAAAAACTGGCGCAGATGATGCGCGAGAGCGCCGAGCCTGCCGCCGAAGAACCCCCAGCGGACGTTGAAGCTGCCGTGGCGCGGGTACAACCCCGGTGCTTTCCGCTTGGCCAGCGCGTGCGCATTCGGCGGCCCGAGTCCGGCACGCTGAGCAATGCGCTGGGCACGGTGGTTAGCGCCAGCCCGAATGCGTGCTACGTGGCCGTTGACCATTACGTTGCCGCCGGTGACCCTGATCCTTTTCGCTTTGAAGGCGACGAATTGGAGCCGGTGTATGAGCAGCAGCAACAGGACGACCCGGATCAGCCGGAGCCATACAGTGACATGCTGGATTATGTGGCTCCGTTATTGAAGCTGGGTTATCGTGAGCGGCAGGGCCACTACAACAAAAACCTCTATCTTGATGTGCAGCATGAGAATTGTTTACACATTTCTGTCCAACCGCTTACCACGACTTTAGAGGCGGTCATCCGCATTGATTACCTGCACGGTCTGGCGGAAACTTTACGCATTCAGGACATGGTGTTGGACGTTATCGACGTGGTGGATCGGGTGCGCGAGCTTGAAGGAATGGTGGCGGAATCAACCAGCGTGATGGATTTTTCCGGGAAGCTGAAGGCCCGCAAATATCCCTGTAGCTCGGCACTCACTTCCGTCGATCATCTGATCTATCTCTTTGGGGAATCGGTAGCGGATGATGATGCGTTTGCCGATCCCAAGCACTACGTGGACGAACTGCAACGCCACTATGATGTCATCAACGCGTTCCGCAAGGGCGGGGCACGAATGCGGCGCAAGCCCGGCGCCGACCGCCCGCACTACGAGATGTTCTACATTAGCTCGGCGGTAACGGACTTGTCCTATGATATTTTCATCGAGCCGCAAGCGGACAACAGTTGGAATATCAGCGCGCAAGGGGACAAGTCATTTCAAAATCAGGATGAGTCTGCGTGGGTGGAGGAATTTGACATCGAACAGACGTGGACAATTCCGGCGGATGCCGGAGCGGAATTGGATGGTTACGTGGATGACATCATGGCCGAGTTGCGCAGGCACCGAGGGCCAAGCGAGCCATCCGTGATGTACGAAAATGTAGACGAAATATCGGATATTGACCTTGAGCGCTATGTCAAGACCAGCGCCCACTACAATCCGGTGCAACTGCTGAGCGCAGCGGATGTGCGTAAGATTGTGAAGGACACCGGCTATCGCGTCAATTGGCTGAACTACAGCAAGCGCACGACCGGGTACTCGGCACGGATCATACCGGGCACTGATGAACAGGTGCGGGAGATGCGTCATAATCCCGACGCGGAAGCCAACCGAATGCTGGAAATGATTCGGCGGGGGATCATTAACCGGCTGCCGATGCTGGGAAAAATCGAGCGTGGCATGTACAACCTCGACGATAAGCTGCACGTTCATTGCTGGTCGTGGGGCGGGTTGCGGTACAAAGAGGCGCCTGATGATGCGCGTAACTTGGCGCTCTACGTCGATATTCTTCCGAGCGACCACCAGCGGCGGGGCAACAAGGGCGTGATGCTGCCGGAGGCGGCAGATAATGCAGACCCGGATAAGATCGAGGATATGGCGGCCTACCTGCGCACGACGCCCGATGCGGTGGCAGCGATCAAGGAGGCAGGCTATGGCTATATCAACGACTGCAACGGCAGGCCGCGCTGGCAGAAGTACTGGCCGCTGCCCAAACCACTGCGACGCGGCGAGCAAGCGTGGCAAGTTCCGTGGACGGACTTTTGGGGCAGTCCTGATCCGTGGGGCTGCTTTACGTACGGTTTAGTGTCCGGTGCTGAGTGCAACAACTATTACCGGGACATCGGCTCTATTATTGTCCGGCCTGTCAAGCGCGGTTCCAGTGAGGAAGACACGGACTACGCGACCAGCGTGCGCCGGGTGCTGCTTAAAGTGGCGGCACTGGTCAAGTCCCTGCCCGATACCGACTCACCGGATGAGATGCGGAAGTTTGTTCATGCGGGTATGTTGCAGATTCAGGCGGATGTAAACAGTCAGGCTGATCCGACATGGCGTCCACCGGAGGAAGTGGGGGAAGCCTTGGATGACCCGGACGATCCGGCTCTGCTGGTTAATCGTGCCCGCGTTCCGAAGCTAGGGGAGATTGTAAACATTACCTGCCCCCGCTGCGGCGACGTACACCAGTCGGTCAAGAACTGGCCGGACAATGCGTCCAAGGAGTGGGGCTTCCCCTGCGGCAAATGCCGTGCGCACATTCCGCTGGTCAACGTGGTGCTCGACTCGCTGGCTGACGATGACGACACGTCAGATACCAGCGCGTACGCCAACTCGACACTGGGGATGGATGTATCGCTGACGGAGCTTGGCTACCGTTACGAAGCACGTGACGACTTTCCTTATTGGAGCAAAGTCATGACGCAGGCAGAGGACGAGCACGACGATCTGTTGTTTGTTGTGACTTTCCCACCTAGAGCGCTGACATGGACATTCCAGATTTACACGATGCAGCCAAAGCCGTGGGAGGATTTGACGGAGGAACAGCAGGATGTCTGGCTGAGTGAAGTGCGGCAGCACTACAACGACGATGCCGTCGGCCCCAAGGAAGCGTTGCGACTTGCCTGCCAGCTTTATTACGGCTCCGACGATTCCGAAAAGGAGCACTCGTTTCGTCTCGATAGCACATCACCGGGTCGGCTGCTGCGCACGCTCAAGACGGATTTGCAGTTTTGGGAAGAAGAATTTGGCCGGAAGAATTTGCCGCAGCAGAAATTGAAGGAGGACATCGCGCCCCAAGCTGATGCCGATGCCGATGTCGTGAATCCGGCGGAATACAGCGCCAGCACGTTTGATCCGGTACAGTTTCTTGAGGCCCACGGCTGGAAGAAGCATTCCGAGGCGGCCCGTGCTTACTACAGCAAAACGTTTGCGACGCCTCGTCCCTATGTCTTGGGCGGCATGACGTTTACCGGGGTGCAGGTGCGCATCGGACTGGAGCGCAACACCCTGTTCCACACGACGTGGCTGGGACTTTATTTTGTGGGTGCGGATGACCACGGCATGGGTATCCATGGCTACGATTTGAACGGGCAATTACTGTATCAGTGGGAGGAAGCAGCGCATCACGCGCCGGACAACTACTACGACGATAACATGCCGATTCGGCGTTTTGCTTTTGGGATCGACCGGGTGCTGGCGCACGTGGCGTGGCCGGAGAAGGCTACGGCGTCGGTCTTGGCCAGCAGCCAAGTAAAGCAGGCGGTCGATGCTTTTGTTAAGGGCTTGAACCAGCAGGCAGAAACGGCGCTGCATCCCGAGATCAGGCCGTTTGGGGAGAGTGCGGACGATCCCGATGAAACGGAAATGAACCGGCTAATGCGCGGATTGCCGGTGCAGACCTATGTAACGTTTAACCGGTCGGTGGACGAGGATCGCCTGTTTGCGGAAGGACATTTTCCGGGATTGCCTATGGAAGATGCGTTTACTAAACAACTTTTGATGGAGCTTGAAGGCACTCATCTGTTTGACATGTCAAAGGTCAAGGTGGCTAGACCGGTGCAGATTACGCAGGATGATTATACCGTGAGCGTTATATTTCAAGGGTATGAGTCGGATGGGGAACTGCTCAAGAAACTTCAAAGTGCTTACGACGTACACGGCATGGCCGGTAGCTTCAACATTGAGCAATTCAGACCTGATCCGGTAGCCGAAGCCCTCGATCCCGATGCCGACGAAACGGAAATTGTGCGGCGGTTGAATCAACTGCCGCCTCCCAATTACCGCGAGCTTGTTGTGGCGCTGGATCGGGTGCGGGAAATGGAAGCCATCTTGACGTACCCGGCTGCGCAGCGGCGACCTGTAGTTTATGATGGGATAGGCGGTTACATTGCCTTCGACGAGGAAGTTGTGTTTGGTGATCGTAAGCGCATGGCGATACAGGTAATCGCTGCTGACACGGACGACGAGACAGGCTGGTCACAGGGCGTTCTGTTTGGTGCGGAAGGGCATGAGCTTGGTGTCACCGATGTCCGTGACTTTTTCTTGGGTGAATTTACGGTGGCCGATGAGGGTACGAACTACACGGTTAAGGTCGTGCCGGGGAAGATGACTGAATTACCCAAACTAACTCCCATGATTCGGCCCCAAATTATTCGATGAAGACTTATGACCCAGACTGAAAGAATTGTAAACACGCTCTTGGAAGATGACCAAGACCCCGAGATTCAGCGCTACCTCGATCTCGTGAAGGCCAAGCCCCACCTGCGACGCTACAGCAAGGAGGAACTGCGCCGCTATCTGGCCACGCGGCCCCCGGCGGAGCCGGAGCCGCCGAGCGAGCCGCACCAGATCGTGCGCGAGTCCATCGAGCAGGAGTTGATCGCCAAGGCCAAAGGCATTAAGCACTGCGGCGATTACGGCTGCCTCTACTATCATCCCGGCAAACAGGAGGTTCATTGGACGGCGGGTGATGGGGATGGGCCGCCCGAAGGAACGCCGCTCAAGGAAATTGAAAAGCTTTTGAAGCTGCCCGGCATCAAGCACGTTGAGATCGGTGATGAATGGTCGCCGAAAGGCGAAGGCTGGAAGCGCTTGAACGAGGCAGAGGAAGTTCCTCCCCCGGCAGACCCGGAGGATACCCGCGCTGATGTCGACCGCTTGTTGCCGACAAATACCCACCGGCTGGGCGGTAGCTCACTGCTTCACGCCCCCGGCGTGATCCGCATGGCGCAGAATGAGTGGCAGCATGGGCGTAAGAAGCAGAAAGCATGGGCCTTGAACTTTATCAAGATATGGCCGGGGTTGCCGGAAGCCGTGTACCTGAAGATTTTGAACGGTGAGTGCGAGATTGAAGCGGACGGCGACACGGCGGTTATTACCGTCAAGGATTATTAAAAGTTTCGAGTTGACGGTCGGCATTTGATCGTATACAAGAAGACATGAATGCTGATGAATTGACCGTGGCGCACGCGGCGCTGGTGGTGAAGCTGCGCACGCAATTGCGGCAGGCAGCTTTCATCTGCAAGGAGCACCTAAATGACTTTTCGACCATGTTTATGGTCACCCACGCGGATTCCCCCGGCTGGAAGGTCAAAGTCACGCTGCGAATCGCGCCGGTTAACCGTAATCGGGTGGATGTGGATGGTGCCTGCGTGAATCCCGGTCTGGTGCTGGAAAGAGTGACCGAGCATCGCCGAGCTTACGACGCCAAGCTGGCCCAGTCACTGGCCACGGAAGCGACTTATCGCCATTGGCAACAGCAGCAACAGACGGAACTGGCAGGCTTGCCGGAAATTCGGGGCGTGGACGTACAGATTATTCCCGGCTCCGGGCGCTACGCGGTTACTTTTACGGCGGGCCACCCGTTGGAGCAGTTGACGCTCAAACAATTCAAAGCTTTTCACGCTTTTCTATGGATACTTTCCCGTTCTTAGGGATGTGAAGAATAAGCGGCGTTGGTCAACCGAAAATCGTTTCATTTGCTTCCTCGCGTGGTGGTTTTACGAAAGCCACGGGACATGGCCCAAGCGCGTCCTGCGCGTCTACGGCCCCAAGGAATACTTCACCTTCTCCAGTTGCCACGTATGGGTGGACAAAATTGTTTTCTGGCGCAGCTTGTACCGCGCCGTTGGAATGGTTTTTGTTTGGGCCAAGCGGGCATGGGATCGCGGCGAGGCTAAGCTCTGGCCGATCAAGGACAAACCTGAATTTACGGGCGGCATGTAGTTAAAGTGTGAGCAGCGAAGATATTCAGTTTCCGCAGTATTCAGCGGATGGACTGCCGATCACTTACGTTCCGAACCCCTTTGCAGCGGACGGAGCGCCGGTTGATAGCCAGTGGAAGAATCCAGCCCAAGCGGCGAGCGTGGGTAATCTTACGCTGTCGGGATTGCAGACGGTTGACGGCGTGAGCCTGATGGAAGGCTTCCGGGTGCTCGTCAAGGATCAGGTGCTCCCGCAGGAGAACGGCATCTATGTGGCGAGCGCCACGGCGTGGCGGCGGGCACCGGACTG
>Ga0315289_10014279_pt1 | contig 11102 bp, 15 predicted proteins | sample YL17G11_40_MG_FD_203452 | JGI IMG/M metagenome (GOLD analysis project Ga0315289, IMG submission 203452) | Sediment microbial communities from Yellowstone Lake, YNP, Wyoming, USA - YL17G11_40 | ecosystem: Environmental > Aquatic > Freshwater > Lake > Sediment | place: USA: Wyoming | collected...
CAGAAGATTGCATTATCGCCGCCGATGTAGTTCTCAATCCAGAAGTTCAGTTCGGGTCCATTGTCATTTTCGGTAAATCGAACATCTTGAAAGTTATCTAAGCAGTGTGAATGTAGGTTATCCACCCTGTCCAGCACAATCTTTATCTGGTAGTTATCGGGGTGGACGGTGAGCGTTATCGGCGCTCTGTATGACCAACTTGAGTTCCACCAGTTTTCTGACGTTGCGGAAGCACTCGGCGTTGTAGTAGAGAACAGCATCGGGAAAAGCATCGCCCCCGTCAAAACCGTCAAGAAAATCTTTTTATTGTTTTTCATTCTCATCTCACTCCTGACTCGGATAGGTGAACGGCTCGTCCTGCGTGGCCTTCAGTATCGCATATATGAATGTGCCGATGATGATAATAAAAGGGAACAATCGCCAGCAATTCAAAGCAAACGCCATGACCGAGGCACCCGGCGTTCCTATGGATAGACTCTCTGCGACACTTCCTAGCCTGAACAAAAATTCGTCGCAAAGAAACCAAATGGTACATACCAATCCTACTGCCAAAAGTAGTTCGATGTGATCTGAGATGCCCATTCACATCACCCGTAAACTCCCGGTTGCTCACGGTGCGACACCCAGATGGCCCAGACGATTGCTGATATTAGGAGCACGATAGGCGCCATCCGCCAGAGATAGAGAAGCAAACTTGATGTCCCCGAAAACCCTGGATTGGTAGAAATTGAATTTGTAGCAGAACCTAACCTTAAAACAAATTCATTCATAACGATAAACACAATCGCGACCATGATTACACTGATGATGACGCGTATATATGCTCCAACCAATCCCTGTTGATTTTCCCAAAGCGATTTATTGGTTTTCAAAAACATTATTTTCAACTCTCCATAATTGTTTTCGCGGAATGGACGATTTAACTAATTTCAATTCCTTCTTCATCTTCCTCTCGTGCTCTTGGAGCGCTTTTGTTGGGTTCTGTGCGGGCTTGCCCCTCGGTCCGAAAAACGCGTCGAAGTCTATCCCTGGCGATCTCGGTTTCAATGCCTGTGTCTGCCCACGCAGCTTCCTGATGTTCGCCGCCTTGTTTGCCAACGCCTTTTGCCTCTTCGCGCTCGCCTCTTCAAGCGTCAATCGCTTCATCTGGAAGTCGTAGTTCTTTTGGCGCTGCATCTCCCTCTTCCTCATCGCCTCTTCCTGCTCCTCCTTTGACGGGAACAGGAACTTTCTTAATGCCGACATTTTTCATCTACCTCCTGTTTAATCGAAAATGGGTTCTCGCGGATATTTTCTCCCAATTTTCGGACCCCCGCGATATACAACCCAACCTGCTTTTGTGTTCATCATGCCAAATTTGACACCGAATGTTTTGGCAAACCATCTTGCTTGTTCTTGAACCTTCTTTTTCGTTCGAACGGGTTGTGTCATTATTGTTACCATCTCATTCACCCCCTCCTTTTCATTTTCTTTCTCGTGCTTGGATGCTCGCGACGCAAATGTGCGTACATCCTGTCGATATACCGTTTCGTTCCCTTGATGATTAGCTTCGCCATCACTTTCGCCCCCTCAACCTCGTGTGTCCCCTTTTAGCAAGATTCGGTTCGCCCGACAATACGAGATACTTCATGTTCCTTGCCCTCTTCAGTTCGCGTTTCGCCATATCACACCATCCTCCTCATCTTTTTCATTCTCGGCGTTTTGATTAACCTTTTCGTTAAAAGGTTATTGGGCATCTTGATCCCTTTGAACTGATTAGTATTCATCTTTGGAAGCTTTAACTTTTGGCTCTTGGGTAGTTTGAACATCTTGGTCGCCTTGATGTTGAGCTTCGGCAGCTTCGGCATCAGCGGGCCGACGTACCACAAGCGCTCGGTGTACTTCTTCTTGCCGATTTTCGCTCTGCGCTTCTTGGGGAAGAACATCGCCGGGGTGAAATCGGGAGGTGGTATGATTATAGAAAAATCTACATCAGGAATGTCTGGGAAGTCAGGAGTTGTTATCTGCGTGGTTGGAGTTGTCATTTTTTGTATCGTTGCTTGCACCGTTGCGAGAGCGGTTTTCTGCGCGGCCTCCGTATCCGCATCGTTCGTGGGAAATGACAAAAGCTTCGCAACATCCTTGGCTTTTAATGTCGGCTCTTCAACGGAGGACGGACGGAGGATTATCGGTTGTACTATGCGACTTAAATCCCGTTGTGTCGCTTTGTTCATCTCCGCGCCGATGTTGGACATCGCACCGAGCTTGATCGTCGGGAACACTCCGAGAAGTATCCCTGTTCCGCTCACCCTCATCGCCCCACTAGCAATAATATCCCTGCTCGCCGATTCTACGGCAGGGAATACGATTGGTGCCTCCTCGAACACGATTTGGTTCAACCCGCGAGTTATCTTTGTAATTGTTTCTGCGAGCGACACCCCCGATGTAGTTGGCATCTCTTTTGCGACACTTGGAAATATCCGTTCTACCTCTTGCAACGCATCGTAGCTGGGAAATGCCCAAGGTGTATGTGTCTCGCCACCAATACGGAGACTCCAATCGGGTTTAATCATCGTTATCGGTTTTGACACATATTCCGTAGCTCCGAACCCAAGCGTGTCGCTTTCAATCCGGGCGAACTCCTTTGCCATATCAAGGATGCTCAAGTCGGTTCGGCTGAGCGTATAAACAGTTTTGCCAAGGGATGGTGGTATTGCTCCTGGTGCAACCGTTTTCGTCAAGTCGAGGACGGGTTGGCTACCCAAGAATTTCGTTTGATCTCGTATGAATTCCAAATCAATCCATGACTTTGAACGATATGTCGCAAGCAAGTCTTGTCTTGAAATCCAACCTATGTCAATCAAATCTCCGACTCCCTCTGGGGCAATCGGATACCACCGCGTCGTCTTGGCGATAGCCACGTTGCCGAGATTGAATACTTCCCGTTGTGATACCTCCGTGATTTCAATCATTGGCTTCATTATGGTTTCTAGCGTTCCTATGTCTGTTTTCAGGCTGAGTTTTAACGGGGTTGTGTATGGCGCAGTTATTCCGAACTGTCCAGATTCCAATTGAAAGTTGAGTATCCTGTCGAGTGTCCCGCGTTCGACAAACACTGACTTCTCAAGTGCCGCAAATTTCTCCGTTGTTGTTACAAAAAGCCCCGACTCGCCTCCCGCAGGAACCTTGAAATAACCGCCAAGTCGCTCGTCAAACGCTAGGTTCGTGCCGGCTATCTTTTCCGCCACTGTTGTGGTTTCGATAAGCCCCGCCGGTCTAATCAATTCGTATGCAGACATATCTATCTTTGCCCCGATTGACGGCTGGTTGAAGAGATACTTTGACAACTGTGGATTCCTCAATATTTCATCTGGTGTGAATGTCGGGACTTCTTTTATTACGCTCCACGGCCACGGCTCTATGAACGGTGCAAGAAGCCCGCCCTCATACGAGGTTATCGCCATCTCTCCCCAGTATCGCGTTATCGGTTGCCCAATAAACGTCCATTTAAAGCCGAGTTTCGCGCCACCGACATACACATCCGCAATCTCCCTCATAGCAGATACGGTCCCCGATGGAGCGCCAGCAAGTCGCGCCACCCCTGCCCCCGTCTCTCGGATTGCTAGTGTTGCGCCTTCGGACACTGCCCCCGCGATAACTCGGCCTGCCGTGAATATGCCTTGAAACGCCACCATCTGTCCAGCGTATCTAGCAAGTGTTTCGAGTTGTGAGGGTTGGGTAACCGACACACCAGGAACTCCTACTGGGGATTCGAAAACAAACCCACCCGTTTTACTTACTGGTTGCGGAAGCGTCACGCCTGTTATCGCTGGGGCAATATTAGCGATGTCTTCCGCGCCTCCCATAAACCCACGCACTATGTCGCGGATGACGGGAACATCAAACGCCTCTCCAAGTCGATACGACAAGCTGGTGCCATGTAAGAGATAGTCGTTCAACCGTGCTTCGGCCGCCTCGAACACCTGCGCGGTTGTTTGAGGTCGCAACACTTCTTGTGCGCCCTCTTTGTAATACACATTTGTCGGTTTGGGCAAATCGCTCGGCCACACGACGCCCTTTTGTACTGCTGCAATCTTTTGATATGCGAAATAGTCCCCAAAATCTGCACTCGTTATTTGATCCAACACTCCTTGGAGATGTGCTTGCGCCAATGCCGTTGCGGTGGCAGGGAGAATTACACCGCCAACTCCGCCTGGAAATACGCCTCTTTGATAGTTGGCATTAAATTGAGCCACCTGTTGCTCAATGGTCAATTTGGATGTTAACAATGCAACGCCCTCTGGTCCAAGCGCCTTTGACACAAGATTCTGTTGCCCAAACGCTTTCAAGGCTTGGGATGTAATCTGGGTGACTTGCTCTATGGCGTATTTCGCATACGCCGTTTCATACTCCTTCATTTGGGTGTTGAAGTCGGATAGATTGATAGTCATTACTCCAGTTGGCCCAGTAATCGTGACGACTCCTGCACCCGTTACTGTAAGACCAGATGCTTGAGGAGCAAAACGAAGCGACCCCTCATGGAATAGTTGCGCTTCCACCATCTCTGGAGTCCAATACCCACCGAATCCTGCCGCTATCAACTGGTTTGATATGTCAGTTGCCGCTTTCAAATGAACTGCTGCCGGAGTTTCGGGGGGTGTTGTCGGAGTTACATCAACGGTTCCTCCCTGTGTTTCAATTGGATGCCAACTTGGTTCTGTCGTTGCGGGGGCCGACTGTGCGATCGGGGCAGGAGCCGAAGTAGCTCTTGCACGAGCCTTCATTGCCTCTGCGTATTTCATCGCTTCCGTGTATCCCCTGCCGCGAACTACCATCGCCCACTCCCACTGGCTCATACCTGCCGGTTTAACTAAAAGATCATGAGGGGTTGCCATTACGGCTCATCTCCACCCACATAATCGTCTTCAAGAAAATACGGCAATTTTCTGTTTTTGCGAAAGCGACCAAGAGCCACGGCGACTACCTCCGCTTCTTTGTGTGTCTAGTTCCGAATATGTTGCGGTTCATTTCGGCTCCTAGTTTGTTCATCGAAGTGCCGATATTTGGCGGTTTGTAGGATCGGCTTTTTGGTGCATAATGAAAGCGCACGCCTTTTGTTGGAGGACCAAGTATCTTTGCGAGACCTGCATCGAATTTTGCCATTTGTTGATTGAAGATTCCAACACTAGATTTTCTTGGAGTTGATTTTTGACTTGCTTGACCTTTTTGATGTTTTGCTTCTGCAATTCTGAAACCCATGGAAGTTGGGCGAGGAATCTCTTCGCGCCATTCTCTAGTTCTTGTGACGGTTCTTGTTTGGGGCATTGCGCCTTGGCGTGGCGTGTAGTAGGTAGTTGTAGTTTCTCCGTGCGGGCTTGAAACGGTTTCTTCTCGCTCAACGTCCCATTCATCGGGGTTTCTTTTTCCTCTTAATAAATCGCGGAGTCCCATCTTCCTACCTCCGCTTCAATCGCTGGTCTGATAAAATCATCATTCGCGCTTGACCAGATGCCAATACCGTCCATTCATCAAACGACTTGCCGCCGATAAGTTTTTGCGCGGCTTCGAGTTCGCTCTTGGCAACAATCCTATGAAACTTTCCGACTCGATGAGTACCTTTGTATTTTATTTCTCTAACAAGAAAAGTTCGCATCTTCCTACCTCTTTTTGCCTATTCTCCATCCGCTCTTCACTTTGTAGACGCGTCTGCCCTTCGCCCATCGGGATGCCCATCGCTTGCTGCGATAGGTATGTCCTTTCAAGCTTCTGCGACCGCAACCCATTTGTTTCATCTCCTGTGTGGTGGTGTGTAATCGTGTTGCTTCCTAACTTTCCAGTATCCAAAACTCTCTTGCGCAAGTTGTTTGACAGGGGTTTTTGATGCCTTTGCCCACCATTCTTTTGACACTTCACATGCCATTCCCATCTTTTCTTTGTTTTTTAGGGCCTTGTTTGCGAATGTCTTATCGCGGCGGGCTTGACCTTCAAAGTATTTCATTGATAGTTGCGCTGGCATTCTACGTCCTTGAACATGCCATCTGCCTCTGACGTATTTCCTTGCCATCGTTCTCACCTCTTTCCTCGGTTGTATTTCACCCACGCCAACCGCATCACGCGACGCTTCGAGTATCGGGGGTGCTGTGTGCGGACTTTGCGCAAGACGATTCCGAACTTTTTACCGCACGGCGTGTTCATCGCCTCTTTTTTCTTGTTGCAAGTCCGCGTTTGACCAATTCTTCGCCAAGATACTTTGGAAATACGTATCCACTGCCACCCGAATAAAATGGAACTCCTGTTTCGTCCATTTTCCATCTTCTGGGTTTCCCACTATACCAAAGTTTAGTTGTCTTCAACATTAGGTATTTGTTTTTGTATTTTCGTGGCATTTTAAATCGCTCTCCCGAACGTTTGCTTCGGGCAAAAAACATTGATGTGCTTTCTTGAAATCCGAGTGATGAGATGGTTTTGTTCTTGCGGGTGCGTTATCTTCTCTTTACACGACGGACACTTGAAAGCGATGTTCAGTTCCTTGGGTTCTGTTCTATGATAAACTCCAGTTGGCATCATCATCTACCTTTTTTTGCTCGACGGACCAACAATTTCCACGCATATCGTCTATATTTTGGACTGATTAGAACATTGTAGTGTATTTCTCTCAACGAAGCAGAACTGGCTTTTTGAAGTTTCTTTTTAATTTTCGTTTCGAAAAGTCCCATCGCCATCACTTCTTCAACTTGGCGATGGCATCCAACGCCCCGCCCATCACAGACACCCCGATCGCCGCTTGAGTGGTTGTAGAAACGAGCTTCATAACATCACCTTTTGGAATCCGATTAGCAGGCAAACTAAAACGCTGGGGCTTGAACTTGAACCCCACCATCTTCGGTTTCTTCATACGAGGCATATCGACTACCCCATATTATTCCTATTGCCATAGCTAATAAACCTTGTTATCTATCGTTTTTTGAGCAAGTTCTTACGATTTTCGTGGTTTTTGGCGTTCTTTATCATACTTTTTGACTTCGCGCCACTTTTGCCACCACGACTTTGATTTCACTCGCAATTCCATGCATTCCATTTGTAGGCGATGTAATCTCCACCACAGGTCGAATGTCGCCAACCGTAGTTGTTCATCGGTCATCGTATGAAACATCTCTTTTGTTTCGTTGAAAATCTGCTCTTCGCTAGGCAAGTTTTTGAGCAAATCCTCTGTTGCTTGATTTCGTTTGGGCTGTATTTCCATTTTTTATCACCCCCTTATTTCTTCTTTTCGAGTTCTGCGAGCCTTCGGTTCATATCGACCACCGCACCCACCACCGACATGACTTGCCTTTGTAGCGTGGCTTGAGGATTGAGTTGGTCTATCTTCGTATCTATATCAGCGAGTCGTACATTGAGATATGCGAAGTTGTCGAACATCGTGCCTGCTTCGTTCTTCTTGTATTCCTCCGCCCATTTTGCCTTCGCTTTCTCGGCTTCTGTTATTTGAGGTTCACCCATGAGATTCACCCCCTTTTACGCATAATGTGTATCGTGGAATGTAAACTGTATCAAATATCCGTTGTTCGAATGTATGACTTCTGTGATTTGAACTCGCCAAGCTTCTTTCCAGCCACCGCTAGCGCTTCCCTCCATATTCTGTCCTTCCTCTATTTTCCATTCGTTCGAGATATGAGTTCCGTCTGTTATCGCCATCCACAATTCTCCGTTCTCTACCCACAAATGAGCCGTCCAATTGGCAGGCAACGATAACTCAACGGGGTTCTCTCCGACGGATACTACATATACGGTGTCGTTTGAATTTGTACAACAACTAACAACGACGGCCACGATTACGGCAAGTGCCATGATTCCAACGACCAACCAAAATGTCCGATTTGAGTCGTTCTTCTTGGTCATCCGTCATCACCCCCTCCCTAGTTTCGCTGCTGTGTAATTGACTTTGATTCCGACTTCCTTCATTATGTTCTCGTTCTCCAACTTGTGCCAACGGGGGCAACCAGACATCCCGATCCCGATGTTCCCGCCGTCGTCTATAATGACAAATTCGTTCTGCTTGAGCCTTGCCATCTGCTCTGGCGCAATCGTCTTGTAAATCCACCACATCTCGCGCGGCAACGCCCGCGACCCAAGGTTCTTGAGAATCGTGTAGTCCGTCAGGCTTCGGATGTCAATATCTATCGACATCGGACGGAGCGAATCGAGGCCGAGCGAAAGTCCCGCATGGCGACTTTCCCGCATGGCGTATATGTACCACGCCTTCGCCTCTTTTTCTGACAACGATATTTTTAGGCGAGAATACAACAAGTTGCCTGCCTCTCTGACGATTAGGAAGATTGGTTCTGTCCAATAGTGGCGATTCCATAGCTCGGTGATAATACGATGAACTGATGTAAACTCGCGGTCTGACACGGAATAAAGCGGTGCTGCCGAGACGAAGATGTCCGCTTTGTTCAAGCTTGACAACGTGAAATCGTCTGCGAGCATCGTGTCATATGGGGAGTCGATTTCTGTACCTTCATCATGGAACAGCACAACTTTCTTTCCGTTCTCCTTGACATGCGGGGATCGCAACCATCCCAATCCCTCGCCGTCGTGTGCGCCGAACAAATCGATTATCTTCGCGCCATGCTTCAAGTAGAGTTCTGCAAGTACCTCAAGCAAGGCTGACTTGCCAGAATTTCGCTTCCCTAGTATGAAAGCGACAATTTGTTTGGCAAAATCGATGTCAGTGCCACCTTCTCGGAACCAGCGAACTTGTAGATTCTCCATCATACTCCACTCGATTTCGGCAACATTTCCCGAAGCATATAGCCGACGATCGCGATAAGCGCCCAGACGAAAATCCCACCGTGGGTTTGATTGAAGACAGCAAGAACAACGCTCACCGCTGACATCACGATTCCGAGCATCATCAGTAACATGCCGAGTTTTCTTGCCATATCTACAAATTTATTGATGTTCATTTCATCCCTCTTTTTTCTTTCCGCGCATTAGTGATTGCATCGCCATCTCGTACGATGAGGGCGACACCAAATGCAACATCTTTTGTATCAGAAGTGCCGTGAATGGCATCGCATATGTCTCGAAGCGCGTCTTGAACACATAGAGCGTCGGCATGGTACATTGTCCTTTTGTCACTTCATACATACGCTCGAACTTGTCGGTCAATTTTGATAGTTCTTCCTCGTGTTTCGCGTCTCCTGGGCCACCTTGCCAATACGTGAACTCTAGGTCATCTGCCCATTCCTCTAGCCATTTTCTTGCTTCTCTCCGAGGGAATGGCCACGAGATAGATGCCCATTTGTCAATGATTCTGCCGTATGTATCGACAAGTTGATGGACATATGTGTTTTGTAGAGACAGACATATCACATGAAGCATTAGTGCTCGTTCTTTTTCCACGATTGAGATTCCTGCCCTTATCAATTCTGGCGGGGACAAAAGCTGTACTGCTTCGGCGGTATGCCTGATTTTGCCCAACGGATCGCTTTGTGTCGCACCCGCCAACTCATGCGAAATCAGGTCTTCGTTGCACAACCGCCTTTCTGGTCGCAATATCCGAGTGCCAAATTCTTGCATTTTTTCGGAGGGTTCTTCCATCATTCCGCCTTCGGTTCGAGTTCTTTCAAATAATGCTTGTTCATCATTATGTCCTTAATCTTGTCGAGTTCCGGTATAATATAAACTCCAGAAACATCGGTTGGCGTATGCCCCAACATTACTCGCAGTTCGTCCCTTGATACACGGTTTACCATGTGTGTAGCAAATGTCCGACGACAGGTATGTGGCGTCAGTATTGTGGGTTCGATGATAGCGCTATAATATTTTAACCTCATCCCGATTTTTCGAGCGTTCCAGGAAAAAGGCCCATGTGTGCCAATTGCAATCCTCAAAAGCTTTTTCGTGTATTCGTCGTAAAACAGTGTTCTCTGCCCCCCTGCCTTTTCCGTCTGCACAACCAACGAGTTCTCATCGTATGTCGGTTGTACGGTTTGAATTTCGCCGAGGCGTATCCCGAACCAACACAACAGCCAGAGCAGAACCTTTTCATCGCCGTCCATCATCTTCAACAAATGTTTTATCTGGTCGATGGTCAAGGCTTTTTTAATCGGCGCAAGAACAGAATAGCTTTTAATCGTGGCGATGCGATCAAGGCGCTTTTCGGTCTCTCTATACTTGAGCATTTCCTCAACATTCGTGCCGGTCGGGACCCTCGCCTTTTCGTGCTTTGCCCATCCTCTCAACGCGCTAATTGCCTGGTTCTTGGTCTTGTCTGACCAGTTCGTTTGACCGTCAAGGAAGGTTAGCACATCTTTGTCATCAAATGTGTCCGACTTGTTGTGTACTCGCGCCCACAATTCAAATATGATGAGCATAGACTTGTAAGATTTGAGAGTGTTTGTTTTGTTCCTTCGCGTAAAATCGGCAAGATACGCATCGAATTTCTCCATACATATCGCATTTTAATACGTCGTTTATCTATATAAATTATTACTACGAGTTTATATATCTTTTTTTCTACTGATACCACAAATAAAAACCTCCACTATTTTTTGCGAAAGAAGGCATTTTTGATAACAATATCAAAGAAAATAGCACAAGCTATTTTCCCATAGCGAAAGAATCTACAAGAACCTGAGTTTTATTCGCCCGAACCCTGCCCGCCCCATGCAACCAGCCCTGCCTTGAGGAGCAAGTATCCTACCCAGACGACACACCCGATCGCTATCAACATTTGCCACCAGTCCACGCCTAAACACCCCCCCGCCTTGCGATGTACTCAAGCAAAGCACTTACGCCCATGGCCTCAAAACAGTTCAGCGGGAGCAACGTTACGACTCTCCAACTCCAGAACGGTGACCAGAGGAACGCCAGCGAGACCAATGGAAACAGGATAATCAGCCCGAATAGGAGACCAATCTTGTGCCTGCGGAGTATCCATATACCGTAAATCAGCGGGGGGATTAAGATGATGTTTTCGGTAAGTTGAACGTTCACGAGATACGACAGGTTCGATCCTACCGAAGTTCGCGTGGACAGGAAATTGAACATCCCGTCCGGCATTAGAGCAAGGAAAATAGCTACCGCTGGAAGCAGATATAGAACGAATCTGCGGTCAC
>Ga0315289_10014280_pt1 | contig 11101 bp, 8 predicted proteins | sample YL17G11_40_MG_FD_203452 | JGI IMG/M metagenome (GOLD analysis project Ga0315289, IMG submission 203452) | Sediment microbial communities from Yellowstone Lake, YNP, Wyoming, USA - YL17G11_40 | ecosystem: Environmental > Aquatic > Freshwater > Lake > Sediment | place: USA: Wyoming | collected...
ACGCATAGTTTTATCCAATATCTTTTCTTCCAAATCTCCTGAATTTTGTATCAAAAGATAATCAAGTTGTTTGAAGGTAAAATTACCTCTGTCGATCATCTCTCGTAATAACGGATCTTCTTGAAGTATTTCTTTTAACATTCTCCCTATTTTACGATAATGTAAAACAATTTAAAGTTTTACCAATAGTAAATACAATGATAAAAATTTTAATTATTGATAATAAATATAAAAAATTATTTTATAAGTATTAAGAATATTCTATTAATTAAAACTTTTTTAGTTATTCAAAAATAATTTTTTATTTAAATATTTTATGTATTAGAAAACAGTTAATAATATTTGTTGATATACGGGGTGTCGATAGTAATGGGTCGTAAAAGAAGGAAAGTGATTAAGGTATTTAAGAAAACATTACCTAAGATTCTTGCCTGCCCCATTTGTGGGAATATTTCTCTTATTATTGATAGAGTCTCTGAGGAAAGTGTCAAGATAAAATGTGGTACATGTAAGTTGTCTTATGAATATCCTGCATCTAAAAACAAAGAAAATATTGATGTTTACAATGAATTCGTCGATAAAGTTAATCGTGAAGAAATAACTTTATAATCGGTTTAGTGTCACCTTAGAAATTTGATAAAAGGGTTGCACGATGTCACTAATGCAACAGTATTTATCTTTGCTCAAAGAAAGGGTTTCTTTAACTCAAAGTTATGATGACTATTATAGGAAAGTTACCGAAGACATTGAGAAAGCTGTTGTACTAGCTGAATTAGCAAGAGGGAAAGGTCAAGACCCATCCATTAACATAGAAAACAAATTAGTTTTTGATCTTTCTTCACGAGTCGAAGAATTAATAGGCTTAAGAGGGCTGTCTAATAGATTAAGAGAACTTCTCAAATTCTACAAAAAAGAGGCCGCGGCCCTCGCTATTGCTGTAGAAGTTGCTTCAGGTCGCTTCGGTTCGTTAACGAGAGAGCAAGCTCTTGATAAAGGAATCCGTACAGGATTGGCAGTCATAACAGATGGTGTCACTGTTGCACCGTTGCAAGGAATATCAAAAATCACAATAAAAAGGAATAAAGACGGCTCGAGCTATGCAGGTCTATACTTTGCTGGCCCTATTAGATCTGCTGGTGGAACAGATACAGCTTTTACTTTGGTCATAGCTAACGAAGTTAGAAAAGTGTTAGGTCTTGAAATTTATCATGTTAACGATTATGATGATGAAATAGGACGGGTTATCGAAGAACTACGAATTTATGAGCGTGAAGTTGGCAATTTTCAGTATAAGGTTTCGGATGACGATTTGAGGACCGCACTAATGTATATTCCAGTTGAAGTTAATGGTGTAGAAACAGATCCAGTTGAACTTATTATGCACAGGAATATGCGAAGAATTGAAGCAAACAGAGTCCGTGGTGGTGCTTTGAGAGTTCTAAATGATGGTCTTATTGGGCGTGCTACAAAACTTGAGAAACTGGTTAAAGAACTTTCGATCGCAGATTGGGATTGGCTTTCTCACTTGAAAGGGGGACAGCAGGAATCAGGTACTCTAACACATTTTGGTGACGTAATTGCTGGCAGGCCCATTTTATCATATCCTGGGTCAATTGGAGGATTTAGGCTAAGGTATGGAAGATGTTTTAATACAGGCTTGGCTACTGTTGGGATAAATCCTGTGACAGCTGTGATTCTTGACTACGCACTAGTCACGGGCACTCAGATTAAGGTAAATAAGCCAGGAAAAAGCGCCACAGTTGCTTTTGTCGACACAATTGAAGGGCCCGTTGTTAGACTCAAAGATGAATCAGTGGTCAAAGTTGAGGATATTAAAACAGCTGAGAAGTTGAAAGATAACATCTCTTCAATTCTGTTTCTCGGCGATATTTTAGTTTCTTTTGGTGACTTTGTTGAAAACAACGCAATGCTGGGCAAATCAGCCTATGTCGAGGAATACTGGGCTCAAGATCTTATTGACGCATGCAACAGTTTGCATGGAAATATCACGATTGCATCACAGAATCTAGGCATACCCTTGGAGTCATTATCTAGATGGGTCGAGCAACCAAATAAATATTATCCAAACTTTGAAGATGCGTTTGAACTATCTAAACAGTTGGAGGTACCGTTACATCCTAGATATTTATTCTTCTGGGATCTACTAAAGATCACAGATCTACTACTTTTAAGGAATATACTTCTAGGATCAAAGTTTAAAGAGAAAGAGCTAATAATCAATAATAATCCAGAAGTTAAGAATCTTCTCGAAACATTATGTGTACCGCATAGAAAAGAAGACTCCTCTCTAATAATTTCAGAAGAAGCCACGAGAATTCTAACGAAATGCCTTTCACTTGACAGGGAGACAATACTACTTGGTGAATTTAAAACAACATTAGACCTTATTTCAGCATGTTGTGGGATTACGATTAAGAACAAAAGTTCTACATACATTGGAGTTCGTCTTGGCCGCCCAGAAAAAGCAGAAGAACGTAAAATGAAACCACCTGTGCACTTATTGTTCCCAGTTGGTTCCCTTGGTGGTTCTTCAAGAGATCTTATCAAAGCCTCTTCTGCGCCAGTTAATGTTCCTTTGGTGAACAGGTACTGTACGAATTGTTCGTCTTTCCAACTATTTTCTAAGTGCAAGAATTGTGGCTCTCTGACACAGATCGCTTATATTTGTCCATCATGTGGTTCTTCTTTAGAAAAAGGCAAGATTTGTCCTCGGTGCAAGATTTTTCCTTTACCTTATTCACAGAAGGTCGTTGATCTTAAGAAGGAACTAGATTCTGCGGTTAGAAAATTTGATTATAAATTGGTGCCACCGTTGAAAGGTGTTAAAGGCTTGATGAATGAGAATAGACAACCTGAAGCTATAGAAAAAGGTGTCTTAAGACAAAAGCATGGTCTCCAAATATATCGTGATGGGACAATCCGTTTTGATGCAACAAACATGCCAATTACTGCTTTTCTACCGAATTTGATCACGACTAATTTTGACACTTTGGTTAGGATGGGCTATTCTGCAGATGATTTGAGTTCTGGAAAACCTGTGCCTATTTTTGTTCAAGATGTTATCTTACCAAGAAATGCTGCTACCTATCTTCTTAAAACATCAAAGTTCATTGATGAATTGCTTGAGAAATTTTATAGTCTTCCAGCTTTTTATAATGCAAAAAAGGAAGAGGATTTAATCGGTCATCTTATTGTCGGTATTGCTCCGCACACATCTGTGGCTGTTGTTGGGCGCGTGATTGGTTTTTCTAATTCTCAGGTTTGTTTGGCCCATCCCTTCTGGCATTCTGCAAAGAGACGAGATTGTGATGGTGATGCAGATGCAGTTTCTCTTCTATTAGATATTTTAATTAACTTCTCTTTATCCTATGTTCCATCACAGATAGGTGGTTTAATGGACACTCCATTACTCGTGCAACCTTACATTATACCATCAGAAGTTGAGAATCAATCGCTTTCTATTGACTCATCCCAAAGATATCCAAGAGATTTTTATGAAAAAACTTCTAAAGGTGTGTCTGCAAGAGATATTTCTTCAATTGCCTTGGTAAAGAACTATCTAAGCAAAAAAGAAGAGTATCTGAATATAACTCATAACTATGACACCAGTATTATGTTCCTGAGTAAGGATAGAAATTCGCTTGCAACAGCACCTTCATTTGTTGAAAAAATTGAGAGACATTTCCATTATGAGCTGATAATTAAGGCCGTTAGCATTAATGATGCTATTGTTGCTATTTTAAGCACACATCTATTGCCTGATATATTGGGGAATCTCAAAGCTTTTGGTTCGCAGAAAGTCAGATGCAAGAAGTGTGGAGAGAAATATAGAAGAGTTCCGTTAAAAGGTGTATGCTTAAAATGTGGAGGTGATCTACAGCTTTCTGTAACAAAAAGGAGCGTTGGAAAGTTCCTAGAACTAGCTGAAAATCTTGCTGCACATGAAGGTGTCCCAACTTATGTTAGAACAAGAGTGGAATTAGCAAAAGAAGACTTTGAAAGTCTCTTTGGGAAGGAACAGAAACAAGTTCAGTTAACGGACTTTACCTGATTTTTATATATTCATGTGGTCCCTTAGTTGGTTCAAAGCAGAAGTGGATCTTTTGAAAGTCTTTTCTGAAATCTTTTACCTTTCCTCTGACTTCTTCTATGTCTCTGTTTTTTGCTATTATGTCTGCGATGTATTCTGCGACAACCTCCATATCAGACTCCTTCATACCGAGTCTAGTCAGTTCTGACACTCCAAATCTTAATCCACCTGGGTTAGCGAAGTGTCTTCCTTCTTTTATATCCCATGGCAGTAAGTTCCTGTTACAGATGATATTCGCTTGTTCTAATTTTCTTTCAAGAGCTCCTCCAAGACCAAATTTTGTCACTTCAACTAATACTATGTGCGAATCAGTGAAGCCTCTTTTCTCTCCAACTACTTTTAGTCCTTGATTATAAAGGGCATTTGCTAACGCTTTAGCGTTCTTAATGATCTGTTCAGCATACTTTTCTCCAAACTCAAGAACTTCTGCAAAAGCAATTGCTTTTCCTGCCACTGAATGCAAATGATGGTTACTTACATTACCAGGGAAAACAGCTTTCTTTATCTTCTCTGAAAATGCATCAAATGATAAAATCATTCCTCCCTGAGGCCCAAATAACGTTTTGTGTGTGCTGCACGTTATTGCATCAGCACCTTCTCTGAGAGGATCTTGAAACTTTTTACCACCTATTAATCCAATAACATGGGCTGCATCATAACAAACGAAAGCTCCCTTTTCTTTAAAGGTAGACGCTAACTCTTTGAGTGGCTGTGGAAAAAGAAGTACAGACCCACCAAACATGGCCAACTTTATGTTTGTTCCAGCCTTTTCAAGTTCGTTGATTTTATTTATCGTTTTATCAACATCAATATTCATTTCCTCATAATCGAACGGGAAATATTCTGTCTTAAGTCCATGTACAGCTCCTGCTGTACCCCCTAGTTCCACTTTTCCTGTACTTATGTGACCACCAGATGGAATGGATAAGCACATCATATAATCTCCAGGAGAAGTAAAAGCCGTGTAAATTGCCAGATTTGCGCACACTCCAGAAACAGGTCTTACATCGACAAATTCACATTGAAACAGTTTCTTGGCTTCTTCTATGGCTAGAAGTTCAATCTGATCAATATAGGTACAACCAGCATATACTCTCTCACCTGGCCATCCTTCAGCATATCTATTTCCAAGATCACTTGATAATGCTTCTCTGACTGCTGGACTTGGAACATTTTCGCTTGCAATTAAGGGTAAACTTTCTGAAAACCAGTCATGATGGGCCTTCAATAAGTTGAAAGTATTATCATAGAACTCTTTGTTAGTACTCATACAAGTAAAGGCGATGCATCCTAATTTAAAATGTTTTCTAGTTGAAAAAAAGATTTAAATCAGGAACTCTAACCTCTATAAGCGTATGAGTTCCAAGAAGAAGAAACAGTCTGGAGGGCCAATGCCTGCATCGAGTGCTGGGTTGTTACGCTTTTTCGAAGATGAAACTCCAGGGATAAAGATTAGGCCTGAATATGTTATGGTATTTGCTGTATCTTTGATTGTTGCATCTATTTTGTTAATTGTATTTGTGCCGCCATAATCAATGGTGCGCCGAATGGACGATGATAGAATAGCACATATTGCTGACCTATACAAGACACTTTTTCGTCTTCCTTCAACTCAAATTGCATTTTTCTTCTCTTTGTTAGTTAGTTTCCTTCTATCATTGCCGTTCTATTTAATTCTCCATAGTGCGGTAGAGGACTCTATTTTGACTGCTTGTATATTGTTTTCAATAATAACTATAGCATTTATTGATACACGATTGACTTCTTTCTCCCCAATATCTTCCTTTAGAAGGATGATATTTGCCATATTCTTTCAGCTTTTTCCCTTAATTGCCTTATCAATATGTAGTTTCTTTCTCATCATCTTAGAGATACTTTCTTCATCTCTTTTTTTAGGAATATTTTTTTTGTTAACAGGTTATGTTATCTCCACACGCTTTTTCCTAATGTATGCAATATTCTATCAAGATTTTTCTAAGACGATATTTCCTACCCTACTTCTTCCAGCCACAATATATGCTTCAGTTTTAGTTTTTCAACCCATTGAACTACCAATAATTGCCCTATCATTATTCTTCAGTTTATTTTTCTTAGGTGGCACAGCCTCATACCTAAGATATATAGATCATATTGGGCTTAAAATGCTCAAATTTAATTCGTTTCAAATACTAGTTTCCTATTTACAGTCTTGGACAAGTTCTGTCCCTGATGAACTTGAAGAAATACTTGAAAAGTATAGTGAACCTTCAGAGATAAGAACATACCAGATCAATTTAAACCAAGATAATCATAAACTTGCTCTAGTAATTTCAGGAATTCATCCTGGTCCTTTTTCCCCAATCGGAAGTTACAATTTGCCTTCAGACATCATCTCCTTTTTTAAAGAACAATCAATTCCATCTATGGTGTTCCATGGCCCTTCTTCACATGCCATAAATCTCCCTTCAAGAAGAGAGGTTAAGAACTACCTTAATTCACTTGATACAAAAAGAAAGGACAAAGTCACCGAAGGCAGTATCTGTTCCAAGCCTTTGAAGATAAGCAAGAATAAGGCAACAGTAACTGGTCTAATGTTTAATGATATCGCTGTTGTGTTTTTGTCTTTAGCTCCCTATGGTGCAGAAGATATTCCTCCTGAAATTATAGATTATGTTAAGCGATTTGTCGACAACAATATCATAAAGGACATAATCCTCATTGACGCGCATAATGCTTTAGGAACTACAATTTCAAATAATGACTTGAATGATATTAAGAATTGCTTAAGCGATCTTATCCAAAAGTTAAAGGTAGAACCCAAGAGTAGTATCAGTTTTAGCTTCGTTAGTGTGGATCACGTAGAATTTGAAGAAATTGGGCCAGGAGGGATAGCCTGTTTGCATTTTTTAATAGAAAATAATCATTATTTGCTCTATTCAATTGATTCCAACAATTCCATACCATCACTTAAAACTGACCTAGAAAAAGAACTGGGCAGAAAAGGTCTTTTGCTACTAGAAATTTGTACAACTGATTCACATTTTCTCTCAGGCAAAACAAAGACAGAGAAAGGTTATTATGCGTTAGGGGAACTATCTTCAGAAAAGGACATAATCGAGAAACTAGTAAATTTGGCTAATAGCATTAGAGAGAATCAAAAAGGTGCGCATTTCGAGGTAGAATGTCATGTCTCAAATATTAGAACCATAGGACAAGCGCAAATCGATTTATATTCTAAATTCCTGCATCAAACATTATCTCTTTCCAAAAAGGGCGCAATCTTACTGGTACTTCTAGCTCTTCTATTTCTGGCCATCTTTATAAAAATCTTGGATCTTGGTTTATTCTTCTTATGACAATCGACAATCTTCCTTCACATATTTTAAAATACTATTTTTAATCAATAGATGTGTCAGGAGAATGCGCGATTTAGCGTCGATAATGGAGGAGATATTACACAAGAAGCCAGAGGTCACTAGAGAGAAGGTTCTTTTGTTAATTCATGAAAAAAAGGATAAGATTGGAAGCGGATATTTAACCGATACGGGAGCAGCATATTTAGTAGCTGCTGATCTAGGATTAACTTTAGATTTTGAACTTCCATCTGGATTGGGAATTAAAGATCTTTACGTTGGTGCTAATGCAGTAAATTTAAGCTGTAGAATTTGTTCGGTTTCGGAATTGAAAAGTTATAAAAAACGTGACGGTACAGGAGGCAGTCTTGTCTCCTTAATAGTTTTTGATAAGACAGGCTTTATCAGATGTAATCTTTGGGATTCTAAAGCAGAAGAAACACAAGATATGGATTTTAAGCCTGAAGATGGAATTTTGATTGGAAAAGCTTATGTTAGATCCGACTTTAATAATTCTCCCTCTTTGCATGTTGGACAAAAAGGTACCATAGAAAAGATAGAAGATAAGGATCTGTTATCAAAACTTCCGACTCTAAAGGACGTTTCTATTTCTCTTGACGATTTTATTCCACAGCCAGGCCTTTTTTGTTTAAAAGCAATAGTAAACTCCTTGTCAACAACATCCTCTTTCTCTAGGAAGGATGGTTCACAAGGGAACGTTGAATCATTTTTTGTACATGGTCTAAGGAAAGATGTTAAACGTCGTGTTGTACTATGGTTACCTTTGAACTCTTCAAAAAACATTCCTCCTATAGGATCGCTAGTAGTAATTTGTCCTTTGAAAGTGAAACCCCTAATGATCGGAGACATTGAATTTCATGGTGATGAAAAAACAATAATTCTCCAACTTGAAGAATTTTCTCCATATTCCCAAAAAAAGACGATCGAATCTTCACTTCGGTTGTTATCAATTGGTGTACCTCAAAAAACTAAGAAAGGTTCGAACTCTGTAAGTGCTCTAGTACTAACTGAAGATGGAAAGGTTCTTTCTTTGATAGGGTTAAACGACTTAGTGCCTTTTCTGCTTTCCATGAAGATGGGTGATGTTATCGAAGGCGCATTTATCTTTCTCGATAAAGATAAACTGCTTTCTACTGATGTTAATAAAATAAGCAAGAAAATCAAAGTAAGTCCTTTTGACACTTCGAACCTATATCAAAAAATATCAGATATAAAATCAACAGTTAATGAAAATAAAAGATTCTTTTTAAAAGCGGTTGCGATCTCACAAGCTACCCAAAGGGAAGTTACCTCTAGAAGTGGGGAAAAGATAGGTCTATCAGAACTTCTAATAGGAGATGAGACAGACGAAATCAATTTAATAGCTTGGAGAAACCTATCACAACTGATAGATAAGATAACTCCTGGAGAACGTCTGATTATTAATGGTATCTCGCTTAAGACAAAACCAGCTTTTGCACTAGAAGTTAAATCTTTCTCATCAATCATAAAAGTTTCTGAATAGATTCAACTGTCCCAGAAAGGTCTGGTTCTTATGAAAATCTTTTCAGCTCTATAGATCTCCCTTAGTAATTCTTCTTCACTCGCCATTTTGTCAAGTATTCTAACCGCATTTGATGGACCAACTCCATATCCTGAAAGAACATAGACAGCTCTCTTACCATAATTTTGAATTAGCGAAGATGTTTTCCATAACTTTTTGTATTCGTCCAATTCCTCTTTTGAAAGCTTTTTATTCTGAAGTTTTTTCTTTATTATATCACTAGCAGTTCCCTTCCAGCTTGAAACAATCGTCACCAATCTAGATCGACATCTTTGACAATATATGGGCTCAATCACTTCTTTTGTTAACATCGTCTTCTCCCATTTTCCACATGAAAGGCATAAAAATTTATGTTTTCTATTTTCCAATCTTTCCTTTATTGTATTCAATATAGTTATGCTTACATCATAAGCTGTCGTTGCATTCTTAGATTTATATCTGAAACCAATCTTAGCTAATGATGAGAAATCTTTTCCGATTTTTACTAAAATTTCAATTTTTCTTTCTTTAATATCATTTAGGATTTTATTTGTATTATCAATATCAAACTTATCTGTGAAAATTTCATTTAAAGCTTCTAAATATAATGGCGTACCAAAATATCGCTTTAAAATAAGAGAACTAAAACGACCATCATATGCTGCTCCTTTTGGAATGATGCCAAATCGTTTTCCGACATGCCACCCTCTAGTTTTTATTAAACTCGAATCTCTTACAGCAACTTCCAATATTTCTTTAAGATTGAATTGTCCAGTTAATGTTTCCTTAACAACTTCCGGAGTCAGAATCTCCCCTCCACTTAGAATAATTCTGTAAGGGTCAGAAGTATATTCAACAACGTAACCAAGTTTTGAAGTTAGAAGTGTTGAGAGCAACGTTCCAAGAGTATTATTTATTTTCGTCCCACAACATGAGTGAATAATATAGGTACTGTCACCGAATTTTCTTTCAATAACTAAATGTCTCTCATCCGGAATTATTTCCATCTGATTGTTTGTTTCTTCCAAAATCTTCTTAGCCTCTTGGCAAATTTTTTCACGTTTATACTCTCTTCTTATCTTACCTACAAGCACTGCTGTCTTCTTGTCAACTGGAATCAGTTCACCGACCCAATAAGGAATTTCACTTTCTGGAATATTTTTGGGTTCTACCTTAACCGTTTGCTTCACATCATCTATTGATAGAACGTTCCAAGCAGTACCCTTTAAAATAAACGGTCTTTCCTGCTCTAAAGCCTCCCTGACAAAAAGTTGATCCACATTCCCTATTCTCGTGTTACTTACAACATTAACAACTGAATATTGTAGATTTTCAGGAATCATTGAGACGTTATCAAAGTAATAAGTAAAACACTTGCTACCCCGATAAACAGTATCACCATCAAAGCGAATTGCTCTTATTTCTGACAAAATGTTTGCAACTTCAATTATGCTTTCAGAATCGAGCCCCGTATAGAACATAGTCTCTTTGGCTATCCTAATGATCTCTTCAAACTTAACTGTCTTGTTTACTAAGGCTAAACCTACAATTTGATGGGCTAAAACATCCAGAGCACCATAATGAAGTACAGGATCTTCAAGTTCTCCCTTTTCTATTAGCTGACATATAGCAGCAGTCTCTATATGATCATCAATGAAATTATTCAAAATTAATCCTTTTGCTGTTCCTCCAACTTTATGTTCACTCCTTCCTACACGTTGTAAAAGCTTGACTGCTTGTCTAGGAGAGTCGATTTGTATAACTAGGGAGACAGCGCCAATGTCTATCCCCATCTCCAGAGATGATGTCGAGACGACAACCTTTGCGATTCCCTCTCTCAACTCCTTTTCCGCTTGTTCTCTGCTTTCCTTAGATAAGGAGCCGTGATGAACTTCGATCAATATCTCAGGATTTTTTGCCTTAATTAATGCAGCAAAATATTCCGCCATCTGTCGAGTATTCGTAAAGATTATGGTTGACCTATTATCTTTGATTTGCTCTAAGATGTTCCCTAATGCAACTTGTGCAACATTAGTTAATTCACCTCCGACAAACTCATTTTCAAATATATATTCCCGAGATATATTATCAACTACGATCGCTCCTTTTCTTTTA
>Ga0315289_10014281_pt1 | contig 11101 bp, 14 predicted proteins | sample YL17G11_40_MG_FD_203452 | JGI IMG/M metagenome (GOLD analysis project Ga0315289, IMG submission 203452) | Sediment microbial communities from Yellowstone Lake, YNP, Wyoming, USA - YL17G11_40 | ecosystem: Environmental > Aquatic > Freshwater > Lake > Sediment | place: USA: Wyoming | collected...
TCGAACCTCTCCCCTGGCCCCTCTCCGAAGCGGCGAGGGGAACTTGTTCCCCCCTTCCCGTTTCGGGAAGGGGGCCAGGGGGTTAGGTCAGGAAAACAGCAGTCTATCAGGAGTCGTGAACTCTTACTTTCCGGGCGAGACCGGTGATCTCCGCGGCCGAAGGTCATGCCGAGTGGTTTGCGGATGGGCAGCTTCGGGTACTAACCAACCCGGTGCGAACTGCTTGAACCGGGTTCCGTCGCTTGCACAGCCAGAGCCGTGGAATCCGGCGATTCTGTGGCTAGAAGGAGGGGGGTTCGGTGAACGTAGAGCCACTGCATTTGATGAATGCCCAGGACCAGGCCAGCCAATATCAGCGTCACATCGAGGAAGCAATGGCATCCGCGGATTCCGGTGAGATGAAGCAGCACATTCAAGAGGCGATGCCGTTCGGGCAGAACGTCCTGGACAGCCTCGAGGAGGCCCTCAACATGACCGAGGATCCGGACAGGGCCGACCGCATCGAGGAGAGCATGCATCATATGAGCGCATCCATGGATCAGGGCGATCAAGCACTGGAGGCTTCGGAAGACGAGATGGAGGACTTCGTGGCCGAGATGAGGAAACAGGCCCAGCAGTCAATGACTTTCCTTGCCGAGGCAATGGGAGCTGTTCCCTGATAGGGCCGGGCATCATAAGTAAAGAGACCGAGCGATCCGCACACCGTACAACACGGTTGTGCGGATCGCTCCTTTCTGGCGGTGCCGGCAACCCTCAGCATTCCTCATGCTCGATGACGCGGGGCAGGACTGTGCGGGCCGGGAAGTGAACATACCGGCATATGAAAGCTGCCGCAGTCCTTATCACGTTAGCGATTCTGATCGCTCGGCCTGTTCACCCGGAGGAGGCGCCAGTGTCAGCAAAGCCCGCGCTCAACGAGCCCGCGAATCCCGTCCAGGTGGGGGCACGCCCGTATGAAATGGCGGGACGCGAGGAAGACCGCGTTCCCCTTGTGGATTTCGAAGACCTCTCGGGCTGGACTGTCCACTGCGAGAAGGGAGCCGATGCCGATCTCACGCGCACCCGCGAGCAGCAGATGTGGGGTCGGTACGTGGGGAAGCTCACGTATTCGGGCAAATCCGATGAGAGCAAAGTCATCCTTCGCCCGCCCGCGCCCATCCCGATACGCGGAAGCTTCGACTGCATCAACATGTGGATCTACGGCAACACCTGGGAGTGGGCGCCCGATCCGGGCACGCCCTTTGTGGATGTCTCGGTCCTGGTTACCGATTCCGCCGGACAGGAGCAGCCGATCTACCTCACTCGCGTGCGCTGGAAGGAATGGTGGCTCGCACACAGGAAGCTCGATACTCCTCCGGAGTCAGCCTCGTTCTCAGGCATCGAGGTCAAAGGTATCTCGAATGCCGAGGCCCGCTCCATCTTCCTCGACTCGCTCTGTTTCTACAAGGAGACTCTCAAGCCGCTCAAGTTCGAGCCTCGTCCTGCCAGAAACCTGGCCTTGTTCCCGGGCCAGCATCAGGGGTTGAACGGTACGGGTCCCGGAAAGCTGCCGTTCCCGACACGAGAGGAAACGATACTCCCGTCGAACTTCACGTCGGGGTTCAAGAACAGCGTGCGAGAAACGTCCCCCGGCTCCTACGAATTCGCATACGCCGCCAGGGATTGTGAAGTTACCTACGCATATATGCCTCATACGGGCGGCCTGGGCGAGATTACCGCATACGTGGATGGGCGGCAGGTGTGCGTGCCCATGCAGGGCGGCGGCCTGGAGCTGGACGATGGATCCGTCCGCGAGGGTAGGCTCGTCAGTTCGAGCTTAGAGAACGGCGAGGTCGCGGCGGTTTTCGAGTTCGGTCACGGCGCCGATGCCGTCAGGGCCGAATACCGACTCCGCATCCGGCAGAAGTCACTCGTGATGGATTTCATCTGTCGCGGCGGGAAGGCGGCCGGTCTGTCGCTCGGCGAGGTGAGAGAGGTCGAAGACCCGGGGCTGGTGCTCATTCCTTATCTCACGTTCGGCGGATCGAATCCCAGAGTGCTCTGCTTCGGCAGCCCGGACAGCCCGCGATTCACATCCGTTTGGGTGGACTGGTATCGCTCGAACGGGTCGGCGCTGTGGTCGCACGAGTGGGCTCAGCCTGACGCGGCGAAGATCAACGGCGGCGTGCGATATTTGAAGAAGACCGACGGCAGACGGAACGACCTCTACGAAAGGGTCTTCCTGACGGTCTCTCCGACGTTCGAGGAGACTCTCCCGACGATTGCGAACCCTCCGACAGCGCACGGCAAGGTCGTCGGCGAATGTCTGTGGCAGGAGAGCTGGGGGCCGCAGGACTATGAGAAGGAGCACGAGCGCTCTCGCATGCTTCGGTCATACGGCATCGAGAAGCTGATCCAGTGCAATCACGAGATCACCTGGCGCGACGGCGGCGAGAGCTTCACCCTCAGGACGAACGCGGCTCCGAAGAAAGGCGGGAACGAGGGCCTCAGGAAGTACGTGGCCGCCCAGAAGTCGCTCGGCTGGCTGTCCGGTCTGTACACGAACTACACCGACTATGCGCCGGTGAACGAGCACTGGGACGAAGACGCTGCGCAGCTTACCCCCGAGGGCGAGTGGCGTCCGGCATGGCCCAGGTGTTATGCCCTGAAGCCTTCCCGCGCCGTCGAGTGTGACGCGAAGCTCGCGCCAGTGATAAAGAGGAAGTTCGGCTCCACGAGCGCATATACGGACGTGCATACGGCGGTCGCGCCGTGGGGATACTGCGATTTCGATGCCCGGGTTCCGGGGGCAGGCACATTTGCCGCGACCTTCTACGCGTACGGCGAACTCCTGCTGAACGACCAGAAGGTCTACGGCCCGATCTTTTCGGAGGGCACGTTCCAGTGGCTTTACGCCGGTCTCGCCAGCGGGAACTACGGCCTTGCCTATACGAGTGTGGACCTTTCGAAAGAGCCTCTGAACGTCGCCTTCGACTTGATGAAGATTCACACGCTCGAATGCGATATCGGCATGCCGTGGACGGGCGGCTTCTTCAAGGAGTCCGGCTGGGACAGTCCCGAGAAGATAGACGAAAGCATAGATCACTTCATCGCGGCGACGATGGCCTACGGGCACATCGGCTGGCTCGTGGAGGAGCAGCACGGCATACAGAGGACCTGCCGCTCCTACTATATGCTCCAGCAGCTCCAGAAGCGCTACGCCATGCGTGCGCCTGCGCTGATAGAGTATGCCGACCGGGAAGGACGCCGGTTCAATGCGTCCAAAGCCATCGCGAGCGGCGCAGTCAAGGACTCCAGGCTCCATGTCAGGTACGACAACCGCCTGCACGTCTATGTGAACGGGTCGGACGACAAGTGGACGATCCGCGGGCACGACGCGAGGCCCGTGCAGCTTCCTCCGTGGGGATGGTACGCGTATCACACCGGCACGAAGTTCCTGGAATTCGCCGCACTGGCAAACGGCCGCAGAGTTGATTACGTGCGCTCGCCGGACTACGAGTACCTTGACGGGCGCGGCGTTCATACGCTGTACGGAGACCTCGCTGCCAGAGGTTCTATCGCCGTGCGCCGCGCCGGCGGAACGACCGAGATCATTGACATCTACGGTAACGACGAGATCGGATTCCGGGTCAAGGGGCGCGGAACCTGTGTCGCTTACGATGCCGATGGGAAGAGCCTCGGTCCGGTCGAGATTCGATACGCACAGGACGACATGGCCTGGTTGAAGGCTGAGCCGAAGGCGCGCAGGTACGTCTTCAAGCTCGCCGTGCCGCGACTCCGCGGCAGTTCGGTCAGCCTCAGCTTCCCGAGGGAGATTGTCGTTCCGGGCGAGTCACTCACGGCGGCGGTTCGCTTTCGGCCGGAGGAGTCACCTGTGGTCCGGCGCGCGTGTCTCGGAATCGAAGGCACGCCGCCCGTCGAGATTTCTGAGTGGTCAGGCTTGCGGGCACGGGCAGGCCGTGAGTATGTGGCAACAGTGCCGATTAGGTGTCCGAACACGGTCCTCTCTGGTTCAAAAGTCTGGGTTAAAGCATCGGTCTCGACTGATGCAGCAGATCCGCGAAGTCCGGAATCGTGGTTCGTGCTGACCGCGGTCCCGCCTTTCGAGATCGGCCTGCGCGAGATCGGGGAGGGTCGTTTTGAGGTTGACGTCGCAGCGAATCTCGGCGGCGCGCCCGAACCTGAAGTGCACGCGAGTCTGAAGTCCGGGCAGGCCGGACTTGCCCTCCGCACGGACCAGGGTGAGCCCAGAGTCATCCTCATCGAGCCGCCATCCGAGCCGCGAGAAGCTTCGGACACGCTGGTCATCCGGGTCTCTCATCGGGATTTCAGCGCTGTGAAGGAGTTCCCCGTCAGGGCGGTGGTCGAGTACCCTACTCAGTGGAAGGTCACCGGCCGCGAGGGCTTCGTCTGGGGATATGCCTTTCGCGGACGCGCGGAGACGACAGGAGACGTTCAGACGGGCGCGAGCTTCTCCTGCGCGCAGATCGTCAGCAGCGGCGTCCCGAAATACGGGATATTCTCGCATCCTCCTTACCGCGGCGGCGTAGGCTATACCTACGGCATCACGAGTCCGATCGCCATCCCCGATCAGGAATGCGAGCTCCGAACCTTCATCGGCATCAAGGACGGCGGCGACGTTTCAGACGGCGTGCTGTTCACCATGCTCGCACTGGATGATGAGGGCGGAGAGCGTCTGCTCGTGAAGGAGCACTGGGCCAAACGGGAATGGAAAGAAGTCGCCGCCGACCTCTCTGCCTTCAAGGGCAAGACCATCCGGCTGAAGTTCATCGCCGATGTCGGCCCGAACGATGATTCCACCGCGGATTGGGCATCCTGGGGCGAGCCCCGTGTCATCCTCAAGCAGCCCGTGATGAGGATTCGGGTCGAGCCCTGAGGCGCGCAGCATCCCCAGCCGATGCGCATCTGAAACCCCATGGATGGCGTCCTTGTCGCGTGGAGCTTCAGCATCCCGTGAGCTCCATGCTGTGGGACGCGGACTCGAACAGGGTGGGCTTCACAAGCTCGACGGGTGGGACATGGCAGTTCGTGTATGATACGACCGCGGGGATCCCGGCGGTCATAGAGGAGGTAACTCCGTCCGGCTCGGTGAACTATATACGCGAGCCATATGGCGCATTGATCGCGAGAGTCGCCGGAGGGAGCGTCCACTACTATCACTTCGATGCCCTGGGCGGGGAGATCAATCCGTTTGACCCTAAGTCAGCCTTTTCCAGGCAGGCGATATCTATGGGTGGTTTTGCCAAGGGTAACTGGAAATCAGCCGCAGCTAACTCTGGCTGGGCTCAACTGCAGGAAGCCGGTGCTTCGCCGTGGGAGTTCAGAGCTTACACCGGTACTCAGGTAGTGGCGGGAGTAGCGGCAACAGGTGCCGCGGCCGTTGGGGTGTATGAGGCCGTTTCTGGAACAACAGTGCTGGTGGAAGGGCGCTTGGGGACACGAGTGTTCCAGATCAGACCAAAGCCCGGCGAGCCGTGGTTTAGGCTGGATTGGGGTCGAGTTCCGTCTGCCGGAGGTACGGACCTACCCCATTGGCACCAGTGGACTGACATCGCGAAACACCTGCCTTGGGACTGGTTCTTGAAGAGGTGAGGTGAAAGGAGCATAGGGACATGGAGGAGATAAGGAAACAAATGGCTCAGGTGATCTACCGTGTGCTTTCCGGAGACATGTCAGCAGGCGAAGCAATCAGACAGTATGATGCTGAGTTTCGTCCGAAGGATGATCAATCTATCCACAGGGCAGCGCACGCCCTTTGTCACTATCGGGATGACGCCGACATACGTAAGAAAGACGAGGAATACAGTGAGAGGCAAACCACCGCACTGAAAAGGATCGCAGACAAGCTTGCCGATGGATTGCCACTATCTGACAAGGAAGGGTATTGGTGAGAGTTATCATCGCAAGATGTAAGACGAGCGGCCTTATTACCACCGAGCGGGTCCAGGAGGTATCAGGGCACACCGACCCTGGGAAGGATGGTAGGATGGAGGCAGAATATCCTGTTTTCATAATCGACAGTGCTTCTTCCGTGCGGATGGTAAGTAAGCCTGCACAGCTGAGTTGGTATGAGAAAATCGACATTGAAGAGGGTGAGTATTCAGGTTGGGATGTCTGTGGGCGTCCCCTACGAGTACTCTGGGAGTCAGGAGTTGGACCGGACGTCGAGTTAACGGACGAGTCCATCCAATTGAATCAGCTACGGGCTGCCATCAAGAATCATGCCCAGACGGAAGTGCCAAATATGCCTTTGGCTTGTGACGAATCCTGCGACGATGTAGTAAACCTATTCCGAGCGGTGGAAAGGCATATCGAAGCAAACCGACCAAGCCTGATGAAGAGAATGAGACGGCTGTTTCGAGGTAAAGCATAGCCAGCGGCGACGTATGGCAGCGCTTAGGCTGAGGACAAGGAGGAGACACAATGAATCTCATAGAGACGAAGGGCGCTCTAATCATAGCATTCGTTGGGCTGGTGTTCCTTTGCAGCACTGCCGCCGTGCATGCGACCGGCTGGCAAAGGCAGGACTACGGCCCTGATAGCTACAATGGATCATATTCAAAGAGGAGGGATTGTATCCTTCAATCCCATCGCGTGTCCGTGGATGACTCATGGACAGCTCCCGGAGGGCCATCGGTCTACCTCACCAAATGGTGTTCATACTGCAAGAGACCAATGGTATTCAGCGGCGGATGGATTCGGCACACTTTCGTGTGGGATGAGGGGCCAAATCATACACCAGCGCCGGCCTGGACTCTGGTATATGAAGAAACAACCACGCACCACGATTTGGATGACTCTCCGGCAGGATACGGGTCCAGTGACCTGGGACCTACTAACATTACTGAGTACAAGACGGGCAGGTATACTTGGGTCGATAGTTCATCCGGAACGATTGTCCGCAATTATTGGGTTGAAGGTGGCGTTGAGTTTGGCCCCGGTGTACTCAATCGTGCGGTGTGAGATGAGAAGGTTGCGGGACACACGTCCACACGGCACGTTGGTAGCCGTAGAGAAGGTAGGATGAGCACATTATGAGGAATCCGATCGCCCCGTAAGATGGCAAATGCAGGCGACAATCCGGTCAACGCGGTTGATCCGTTGGGGTCCCGTGGCGAAGTCCCGGACAAGTTTCCTCCACATTGGCAGGGCTTCCTGGATGCCCTGGGCGGGGAGATCAATCCGTTTGACCCTAGGTTAGCCTTTTCCAGGCAGGCGATATCTATGGGTGATTTTGCCAAGGGCGATTGGAAATCAGCCGCCAGGAATTCAGGCTGGGCACAACTGGAAGAGATGGGGGCGTCCAAGGGGGGAGTTTCGGTTCTACACAGGCACTCAGGTAGTGGCGGGAGTAGCGGCGACAGGGGCCGCGGCCGTTGGGGTGTATGAATTAGCCGCTGGGACTACCGTGAACCTAAGGCTTGGCTTGCATGGCCCACATGGTGGGGGGCCTCATCAGTTTCTGCATCTTCAGTTGAACATGTGGAAGGAAGGCATCAAGAACTCTGACAAGGCATGGAGGCAAAGAATATGGAAATAGGAGCACGTGACACCGGTGAGCTCCAGCTAGTGTCCGGAGAGATCCACGACGCTTGGTTTGAGAAGGCAGATGTTCGGTTCCATCCTGACCGGCAAGTAATGGAGATCCCACTCAAGAGAGAAAAATGGGAGGAACGCAAAACCCTCAAGCGGTTACTGTTCGCCAAGAAAGTCAGTACACCCGTTGTCTGGTCTATACTGTCTGTAGCGCACGTGCGGAGCTATGAGATTCAGGACACGGCGCGTATCGGCTCATATGATATCCAAGGAATTCAGTATCACGATGACACGGTTGTTATTTCATCGAATGTTCCGCTCACGATAACCTTGAAGGTAAGTGGATTAGAGGTTTCATTAGTGGATGCAGACGAACTCATCGAAGACAGGACTGGATGGACGCTATTCTAATGGGAAACAGAGGGTTGTCACGGGTGACGCACGGGAGAAACCGTCAGTCTCCGGGTGCGTGGGCAGCGAACGCACTTCATGGCTGCCCTACAAACTGCCAGTCGGCTTGTTTGCGGCGATACTGGGGGGTTTCATCGGCGAACACCTGACGCGTTCGGAATAGGCGACCAGCGACGAGAATCGAGCGAGTACGAGAACTTGTGTACGGCCCTTTGCCTATATGAGAGGGAACACCGGTGTAGTAGAGGCTGCCACAGGGAGAGTGCTGTGTGTACGATCAGAGCGAGGCGCCCACTATAGCATCGCAGAATGAAGGAGTCACCATCAAGTGGCGAATGACAATACCAGGCGGGGTGCGGTGTGGAGCGCGTTGCTGTGGGTGGGAATCTATGTCGCTGCTATGCTAGCACGTACTTGCCTGTTCAGCGGGCCATTTCGCATACCCATTAGTCCCGGGGCGCTAACGCTTCTCTCTACCGCGATCTCCCTCATTGCACGGCTGACAGTTCTGTTCATGGCTGGATTCACTGTGGGAAGGCGGGACGCGGAACATGCGGTTCGGTACGCGGCGCTGGCAGGTGCAATCGCAGCCGTTCTGATCCTTTTGTTCGACGCGGTATCGCTTCTCCTCTTGGGAGGCGGCGCGATAATTGGCCTTTTATCAGAGTCGCCACTTATCAGCCTGGCTTATGTCCTCGTCGCCTTTGGTTTGCACATAAGCGTAGCTGCTGTCGGCGGACTTGCAGGACGGCGGTTTCGTTCGTGCTGAAACCGCTCGCTGCTCTCACGTCGTTGCTGCGGGATCGGCGCGAAAGTCGGGATACTGTGTGCGGCAGACCGTGGGTAGCCCATCCGCGTGCGAGCAGCCTCGACTCGGGCAGCGACGGAGCGTCACAGTGGGCGTGGCGACACGACCGCCGGGATCCCCGCAGTCATCGAGGAGGTAACTCCGTCCGGCTCGGTGAACTATATACGCGACCCAGATGGGGGCTTGATCGCGAGAGTCGCCGGAGGGAGCGTCCACTACTATCACTTCGATGCCCTCGGCTGATCTCCCAAAGCAGAACAGATGGCTTTGGTGGTAGGTCTGGAGCCTTCTGACTGCCCTTGCCATCGCGCGAACCCTGGTCATACGAATAGAGGAGCGGGGAAGCCAGCAAGATGAGGATCTCACCGATCGACATTTCGACGATCCCTGGCAGAAGCGCAGTGAGCTTCTGGGCATACCCCGAGCCGATACGGCACGAGTGCGAAGCGATCGTGGTAGATCTCCGTACCGGGGATATCATCGGGAGAATTCCCGGGCATGTGATTGCATCGCAGATTGACTGGAATGACACAGGATATGGGGTATTCTCGCTGACGCGTACCCCCGGTGACACTGCCCGGATCAAGGTCGTGGAACCGAGGGGCTTCTGTATCGAGAAGAGCTTTGGCCTTGAGCGCAACGTGCTGCAGGCAAAATGGATATCGCCGGTAGAGGTCGCCTTCATCACGTTATCTGGCGATATTCCCTCTACTGGCCCTCCTGCATATGAATGCGATATTGGACTACTTGACACGTCGACGGCAGCAGTAAGGATGGTAACGAGTTGTCACGACGTACAGCCACCTCTTCAAGTGGTCAGTGGGGAGCTATGGTACGTAAGGGCCGGGGAGGGTTACACTGAGGTGCATTCGCTCCGTTCTCAGCGTAGCGTATGGTGCGCCCCTAAGGGAAGCTATCTGGGAGATGTAGTCCAGATCAGCAATTCAGGCTCTGTACTTGCCTTGAAGACAGATCCACGTATCATCTCGTTGATCGTGAAGATGCTGAGATATCCCTGTCGGCTAGGTCGGATCATCCCCGCGGTACGTGAGGGATGGCTGAAACCCATGGGAGCCTCAGTCGTTGATGGTAACAGCGGAACCGTTTCCTGGTCGTCGCCACCCGGTGAGGTTCTCACCGGGGCGATTGGGGACGGTGGCAAGGTTGCTCTGTCGCTTCGATTGAGCGCAAGACGGTACGGCTTGGCTGAATATGACATGCCACGCGGCTCCGAACACATAATCGCCTGCGGCGGCGTACCTATCAACGTGGCTACATGGGCAGATGATGGATGGATCGCTACACAGGACGATCGAGCAGTAGTCCTTCTCCGCAGAGGCAACATGGATCAGGTTTTCCCGTGATCGGACACCCTGGCCTGCTCCCGTACAACTGGTCTACCCGTCACGTTACAACCGGCCAGCACCTAATAGAAAGATGGGGGACAGGGCTGAAAAGGCCGTTTACTGCTTAGCCGACGGCGCGCAAGTCCGGAGCTGATAGTGGGCTACGCACACCCCGCAAGCTCCATGCTCTGGGACGCGGACTCTAACAGGGTGAGCTTCAGCACCTCGACGGCAGGCACCTGGCAGTTCGCTTATGACGTCACCGCTCGCATCTCACGCCCCGGCAGGATTTTACCTCCACTCGGTCGAACATTGCCCTGACGACCAACACATCGCCGGATTCCATTTCTGTCTCAGGGCGACTGCTGAACCTGCCGCAGAATCCGAAATCCGGCATCCGGCATCCGGAATCTGGCATCTGGAATCCGGAATCTGCAATCTGGAATCTGAAATCTGAAATAGAATCGGAGCATCATCCATGTCATTGACCTTGCCGGTAGTGCAGGTGACCGCGAGAACTCTCCCCGAAGCCTGGGAGCAGGCGGTTCTGCAGACGTGGGAGCGCGGTGCGGCTATTCCCACCCAGTACGATAAACCTACTGATCCGGCGAGTCGCGATGCGATCGCCGTGGTCGTCGTCACCGATCCGATGGCCGAGCCCCGGATCCACCGGGCATTCCCCGGGGGGATCGTGGAGCTGGAGGCTTACCGGCAGGAGGTCGTGGAGGGCATCCACGACCACTGGGTGGATCCTGCGGCGGGGAAGTGGGAGTACACCTATCACGAGCGCCTGGCGGCGTATTCCGTCCCGGGGCTGCCGAAGCCGGTGAATCAGCTCGATTACGTGGTTGACGCGCTCGCGGAGGCGCCGCACACGAGGCGCGCGCAGGCGATCACCTGGAAGCCCTGGGAGGACGCCGGAATCTCGGACCCGGCCTGCCTGCAAAGGCTCTGGTTCCGCGTGTTCGCCGACGAATTG
>Ga0315289_10014282_pt1 | contig 11099 bp, 7 predicted proteins | sample YL17G11_40_MG_FD_203452 | JGI IMG/M metagenome (GOLD analysis project Ga0315289, IMG submission 203452) | Sediment microbial communities from Yellowstone Lake, YNP, Wyoming, USA - YL17G11_40 | ecosystem: Environmental > Aquatic > Freshwater > Lake > Sediment | place: USA: Wyoming | collected...
AAATTAAGAGAAGCGAACTCAATGTGGAGAGGGATAATACTGATACTTATTCTACCCTGCTATCGAGTGATTTTAGCGTGGGCACAAATTTAATGTTAACCGTGGGAAGTGGAATGACCTTTTTTGTTAATCGCACTCTAGACCAGAATAACTATTTTGCCGTTAATGTCAACACCACCCTCACCATAAAATTTTAAAAAAAGTAAAAAAAGGGGTCAGAGTCATTTTTTTCAATATACCTCCCTTTCGGGAGGACTCCAAGGAATTTTGGAGTCCTTGCGAAAGCAAGGGATTTTTTATCCACCCTCCCTTTCGGGAGGACTCCAGAAGTCACCTCCCTTGCGGGAGGACTCCAGCCAATTCTGCACGGTTAAAACCCTGCCTACAAATGTACCCTGCACAATTTGAAATTGTGCCTACGAATCTCCCTTCTGTTGTAGATACAGATTTCCCGATTGCGTTTAACCCGAGAAGGCGGGATAATCGCGCTGCGGCTGGACACCTAAAGAGAAACACCCCTGGGCCTTTAGGGAAGCAAATCCATGCCATGAAGGCCTCCCAGAAGTCCCAAAAACTTATTGACTTTCACTATTAAAATTGCTAAATATCTATAGAGCCCAAAAAATTTTACAAAAATTTCACAAGATTTTTACACAACTGTTAAATCAGTAGACTAATCTTATTATTGGAGACCGAAAAGGCAATCTCCGAGAAATCGGAGGGCGCAAAGCGATGGGGCCTCGTAGGCACAATTTTCCCGATTGAAAATCGGGATGCAATCGGGGGCAGGGAGCTTGTTTGTCCTCTGTTTCCTCCCCCTTTGGGGAGAGGATAGAGGTGAGAGGCTCCAGGCCTGCACAGGGTGAGGTTGCTTGCCCAATCCCATTCCCAAAGGTTTAACCACAAAAGGCTCGCCAAGCTGCCGAAGTCAATCGGATAGTACGGCGAGCTTTTTTATTGGTGCGGAAAAAGAACCTGAGGAGATTTTCTACTCCTTTGTTTAGCCAATTAAGTAGACTCATCCTTTTCGGGAAGACTCCGGAAAGTCTACCTCCCTTTCGGGAGGACTCCAAAAGATTCTGGAGTCCCCCGATGAAATCGGGGGTACTCATCCTGCTGATGTGGAAGCATTTGGAGATGGTTGTCATCAAAAGCTTTTTTTAACTCCTCAAGGATGATAGTTTTTCTCCAGGAGTTAGATTAGGATAAGCGAATCTTTCCTGGGAGTGTCGAAGAAGAATCCTGTGAATTCTTCTTTAGTGGCGAACCCACTTCGGCGGTTTTAGGGCAAACCCGGAGGCTTTTTTCAAATTAATTGTAAAGTATGTGTGGGACAAAAACAAAACCCAAAAATTAACAAGAAATTAACAATTTCTTAACCCATTCATAACATCGATGGTATATATTTATAGTGAGAGATTGAGAGTTCGACAAGGTGCAAAAAATTTACAAACAGTTCGCAATTTTTACATATTCACCATATAAAGAGGCTATAAGTATCTGAAATAAGACCTCAATCTTTCGAACTTTCTTACTATTTGACAAATTAGCTTTTTTTAATATCCCTTTGATATCATGGTTTCAAGATTTCAAGACGTGACTGTAAATATATTTTGGCTGGCAGAAAAATGAAGAAAATTTCGGCTTTCGTATCAGCATGCGGTATTTTTGGGCTTTTGCACGCGGACGCTCTATGCCAGCGCAGGTGGAGTAGATTGAAAGAAGGGATTAAAAGATAAAGCCGTTGAGGAATATGAAGAGGTGACAAGGCTCAACCCTGAGGACGAACTCGCAAAAGTCTCCCGCCACCTAATCAAAGCGCTTAGGTGAAAATTCTGTTCAAAAATGGTAGCCGACGGCTTTAGCCGGCGAAAATAGTGCCTTGGGGTTGGGCACTCTTCAGAGTGCCGTCATCGTCACCCTGAAGGGCGACCGACCAAACTGGCGGGACACCATTAAACATTGTGGAAAAGCTCATGGGTTCGACCTATCAAGTTATAGTTAGGGAGGGATAACTAATGAAAAAAATATCAAAAATAATTATGTGTATTATATTAACGATAGTAATCACATTTTTATTGTCTATGCCCATCACTGCTGACACTTGGACGATATCTTCCAACTGGGATGGAGATAAGTACCACGTTGTTACGAATGGCGACGTCTGTCTCGGCCAAACTACGCAGGACAGTCCATCAAGGTCTACGAATCTGCTTTACGGCACGGGCAAGTGGGGGTGGGAAAAAACGACTGACGGCGACTGGTCAACTTATGCTGCAGTGAGTCGGAACAGTCGCGGCCATAGTGAGGTCTTCGAGCTTCCGTTTCCTATGGGTGCCTACGTTGATCTTTCTCCGTATTCGGTGAACAAGTTCAAATACAAACTCTTGGTGGATTGGGGAACTCTGGTTGATACACCTACGTTCGAGAGGAGTAACAGTTTCGCCGGTCCGTGGACAGTGATTTGTAACGTCACGGCCGACGGTAACGTACGTACCGCGACTTTTCCCAGCTGCAATTATGCGTATTATCGAGTACGTATGAAAATCAAGTCGGCTTTCGAGAATGTTGATTACTGGAAGTCTAGTTTTAAAGTTTACGAAGTACAACTCTACGAAGCTGGTTACTGGGCGTCTGGCCACTGGACTTCTCCATCGAAGAACAGTACATACAATGACGCGGTTTGGGGAAGACTTTTCTGGTCGGTCACGCTTAACGGCCAGATGCTAAAGTTTCAGGTAGCGACGAACAACGACAACGCAACGTGGTCATTTCGAGGCGCGGACGGTTCGACATCTTCCTACTACACGGATTCCGGCCAGAAGATTTGGTCAGGACATGATGGTGATCGCTACATTAAGCTGAGAGCTTACTTCTGGGGGACGACAGATAAGACGCCAGTTTTACATGACGTTAGTGTGTGCTGGAATCCATATCCTGATCCGCCTACATTAACTGCCCCTGAAAATAATGCCTGGATAAATGATAATACACCATTATTTGACTGGAATTTTAATGACCCGCATCCTGGAGCTGCTCAAGAAGGGTTTCATTTAATCATTGATGACAGCCCGGATTTCTCAGGAGCATATTTTGACAGTGGGCTCCAGGAATCTACAAGTAGTCAATGGCAGTTTCCAGATGGTACGGGATACACCACGATACCTGATGGAACGTGGTACTGGAAATGTTGCACAAAGAATAACTATGACTTTTGGGGTGCCACAAGCACACACAGTATGTTCCACTTAGATACAACTCCACCTCCTACACCAGTAATGGACCCTGAGCCAGAGCTTACACCGGGGTTCCAAAACATGGTCTCCTGGGTCCCTGTAGGAGATGGTAGTGGAATTGGGGGAGTAAAATACTATGTTGAGTGCTCATCAGATAGTTCATTTATCTCAGTAGTTGATAATTCTGGCTGGATTGATGGGGATTCATATGAATTTGGAAAAATTGTGCCATTAAAAGATGGAGTAACATACTATTATCGTGTAAAAGCAAAAGATGCATTAGGTAATCAAAGCGAATATTCGGCCCCGGAAGGGTCAAAACAGGTTAAGCCACTTATTACAGAGTGGTATGCTCGGCCAAACCCGTTTTCGCCCAACGCTGATGGAACTGAAGATACAACAACAATATATTATACTTTATCCAGTAGCTGCACAACAACAATAGAGGTATATGATACAAAGGATAATCTCAAAAAGAGATTAGTTGATGGAAAATCTAGACCCGTAGGAGCAAATTCAGAGATATGGGATGGAACGGATGAAAATGGAAGGATAGTCTCTAATGGGGCTTATACCTACAAAATAACTGCCGAAGACCAATGGGGTAACAAAGGAGAGAAACAGGGCACAGTTACAGTACACAACCTTGTAAGCATATTTAGCACAATACCAGAAGATAATGGATATTTTGTTATAGGAGAAGATAAAGACATAAAAATAACGTTCAATAGACATATGTCAAGTACGACCATGACACTTGAAAACATAATTATCAGAGATGAAGATGGGTTAAGAATGTACGAGGCAGATGTTGTTTATGTATCTTCAGTGACAATAATAACTCCATCGAAACTTGAGTATTGTACCAGATATACTGTAGAAGTGTCCAAAGGTGTAACAGATTATCTTGAGATTCCATTGACTAAAGCGACGAGTTTTTCATTTACAACCTTGATACCAGGGAGCGAGACAGGAAAGGTTAGAGTAGAACACAAGGGAGGCATAGTTGAGATAGATAATCCCTCAGAGACATTTCCAGGAGGAAGTAAGGGATGGTATATAAACCTGGTAAAGACAGATATCCGGTCATTGGATAAGTACGTAGAAGGGACAGGAAGGATATTGATATGTTATGGGGTTGATTATAGTGATAATCCAAGAGATATAGACGAGTTAGATAGGCCTGTAACTATATCAATGCCATATCCTTCTGAGACAAAAGATAGGAAGAATCTGAAGCTATATTTTTACAATAAAGAGATAGACAGATGGGAGTTAGTGAAAGGTTCTGGATATAGGAATCCCGATGATGGTGACTATTATGTAACAGGAGAAGTAAGTATAACCAATACAGAGTATTGTGTTAGGGGCTTTGCAATGGGTGGTTTAATCGAAGAGTATTCCAATTATCCAAACCCATTCAAGGCAGGGAAACAAGAAACAACGATAAGATATAATTTAGAGGAAGCTGCAAAGGTGACAATAAGCATATATGATTTACTTGGACAGTTAGTAAGGAGGATAGAGATACCAAAAGCGACTCCAGGGAGAGGAGAACAAGGAACAAACACCGTTCCCTGGAACGGGAAGAATGAAAGAGGAATAGTGGTGGCAAATGGTGGGTATTATTGTGTGATGGAGGCAGATACGGAAACAGGAAAACATATAAGAAAAGCAAGGAAGATAATGGTGATAAAATGACCCCGGGGGTGATTAAGATGAAAATGATTAGAAGATTAAAGTTAATGTTCTGTTTTGTTTTGGTTTTTGCATTATTTACAGGTTATGTTGAGGCTGTTAAGCAGAAGGATGGAGATGCGGGTCTGCCGGGCGCATACTTATGCTGGGGTGTTGGAGGGAGAGCATTGGGCATGGGAAAGGCTTATGTGAGCATTGCCGATGACGCAACAGCTCCTTATTGGAATCCAGCAGGGTTGGCGCATCTCAGGCAACAGGAGGTTATTGCTCAGTATACAAGCCTTTTTGAAACCACATTTTTAAGTTACCTTGGCTATAGCCGTCCATTCTTTGATTTAGGAGTATTTGGTATAGGACTGGTCGATTTACGCTCCCTCGATTTTGAAAGGACAGAATCAGGCCCTACGGTCCTGGGCCATTTCAACGAATCAAAGGATACAATCTTTCTATCCTATGCCAGAAGGCAGGATTACATATATTCTATCCCTGTTAAATTGAGCTATGGGGCTAACTTTAAAATAGTTAATCAAAGTGTTTTAGGTTACTCAGGTACGGGTGTCGGGATAGATGTAGGAGTTATCTCTAAGCCAATAAAAGGGTTGAGCTTAGGTTTTATTGTCCAGAATATATTGCCACCGAGATTAAAACTGGATGAAGTGACTGATAAATTCCCGATAAGCGGAAGATTGGGTGCATCTTATGAGTGTGGATTTAATGTCTACAGGTATAATACATCGGCTACAGTTTCTATAGAAATGGATAAGACAGAGCATCGCAAAGAAAAATTTCACTATGGTTTTGAGTATAAAATAATGGACACGATAGGATTAAGAGCTGGTCTGGATGACAGTGAGCTTACCTTGGGGTTAGGATTAAGCATAAAAAATTATGATATGGATTATGCTTATGGTTCTCAGGAGATGGGAGCAAGCCATCGTTTCTCTTTAGGAATAAGTTTTGGGCCCGTATTACCTCTTGCAGGGACAAAAGAATGGGAAGAAGCTAAGACTGTAAGGGGTTATTACAAAAGGGCAAAGGGATACTGTAGGAAACAAGAATACTTAAGAGCATCGGAAGAGCTCCAGAGAGGACTCAGTGTAGATATGGAAAATAAGGCCACTAAAAGGTATGTAGGAAAGATTCAGAATAAGATGGAGGATACCGTGGGTAGAGCAGAGTTTAAGAACATAGAGGATTTCTACTATGCTCAGGCATATCTTGACTACAAGAAAGGAAATGTTGATAGTGCGGTTACGCATTGGGAACTTCTCTTGGGAGTAAACCCAACAAGGCAGGAAGTGAAGGAGTATATGGAGAAAGAGAAGACAATATTAGAAAAAGAGGCAGAGCTGGAAAGGAAAAGATTAAGCGAGGAGGAGAAGAATAGGAAAATAAAAGAGGCTTATGATACGCAGGTTAGTTGTTATAACGGAGGGAAATGGAGTGAAAGCATAGTTTATGGAAATAAAGTCTTGAGATTAGACCCTGACCATCGCGAGGCCAAGGATTACGTCGCCGGGGCAAAAGAGAAATTGAGAGAAGAGGCTGAGAAATTGGCGAGGAAGAAAGTGAAAATAGAGGAGAAACCTGAACAGCCTCCCGAAGAGAAAGAGGAAGAGACCAGGATTGAAGTAGACCCTGAAATCATAGAGGGATACTATAAGCAGGGAATAACCTATTATTCTCAGGGCAAGTATCAAGAGGCGATAATAGAATGGAAGAAGGTATTGGCACTTGACCCAAGTCATGAGAAGGCTCAAAAGAACATCAAAAAAGCCCAGGAGAAATTAGGCATCTCGGAGTAACACGAGTTTTGCTGGCATTAGTTGTGCGAAATATATATAAAAGGGAGAACTCAAATGAAATTGAAATTAGTAAAATCTATTAAAAAATTATTTAATCCAGGTACAAAAGAATACTGGGATAGAGTCTATGCTTCAAAAATTTTGCAAGGAATAATACGACAAGATAAAAGCCTATTAAAAATAATCCCTCTTCTTAAAGACAAAAAAAATATTCTTGATTTCGGTAGTGGGCTTGGTGGTAATATAAAATTACTGGCAGATGAGTTGAAGGATAAAAATTTTTTTCTTATAGACCATAGTATTAAAGCTATTGAATTTGCACGAAAGTATCTTGGAGATAAAGATATAAATGGGAATTCTTTTTATTACTTTACCGATATTAATTCTCTTTCTGGGAAAACTTTAGATGCAATTCTATCAATAGAAGTTTTAGAGCATATAAAAGAGTATCAAGAAATATTAGATAACCTTTGGAACTTATTGGGAAAACAAGGTATTCTAATTATTTCTATCCCAGTGAAAGGCTGGCGTGATCGACATCGTCAACATGTAAACAAATTTACAATAAAAACTATGTTTCAAATTCTTTCTAAATATAGTGAATGGGTACATATTTCTCCAAGAACGTATTCAAAGAGGAGTGGAATCTTAGCAACAGCATTTTTTTATATTATAAAAAAGTGATGGACGGCGCCTAAAAAAGGGGTCAGAGTCATTTTTTCGAGCCCTTCACCTTCTGTCATTCTGAGCGTAGCGAAGAATCTCCAGATCGCCACCCCCTACGGGCTCGCCCCGTAAGACCTTCGGTCTCTTACGGGGCTTGCGATGACAGACCAAAGCCAGAGTTTTTGAAAGACCTCTCCAAGGTATTTCTTAGTGAGTTTATGGGTTATGAAAGAAAAAATTAAATTCCAAAAATATGACACCAAAGGACCTGGTTATCACTGGAAGCTAATAAGTAAATCGATATGGAGAAGAAATATTTTTGTAATGGGAAGGTACGAGGTAATCTTGAATTTGATTGGGAAAGAAATAAGGAACAAGATGGTTTTAGATGTTGGTTGTGGAGATGGCGTTTTGAGTTATTTGTTAGTAAAAAGGGGTGCGAAGGTGGTAGGAATAGATACTTCCCAGAATGCTATAGAATTCGCAAAGAAAAAATGCAAGAGAATGGATAAGAATTTGAAATTTATTATTGCTTCTGTCTACGCGCTACCGTTTAAAGAGAGAAAATTTGATTATGTGGTGTCTGCAGACGTAATAGAACATTTAGAATATCCAGAAAAAATGACCATTGAAATAAAGAGAGTCTGGAATCAAAAGGGAAAAGTAGTTATTACCACGCCTATAAAATTTGCAGAAAGACTTTGGGACAAAATGCATTTTCAGGAGTTTTCTGAATTGGGGTTCAGGGAATTATTGGAAAGATACTTTGAAAATGTTGCAATAATTAAATCTCACCCTTTATTTTGGCTGGAATTTCAAAATAAAGTTATTTTTCATCATCATTTTCCAAGATATTTACTTAACTTTTTAAATTTATTCTTTGGATTTAATCCGTTTAAGGCCACAAATAGCTGGAGATATTACACTTTACAAATTGCCATAATTTCATAGGGACGAAGATTATAGCGTCTATTATTCTTAAATATTTCAAGCGATGAGCGATTTACTCACGGTAATTGTGCGTTTTTAGTGGGATGGTCTCGGAAGGAGATATCGCTTTTCATGGGACAGAAGGATTTTAAACAAAGGAGGTAAAATCAAATGAACCGCAAACATTTCACAAAATTACTAAAGGTATTAGGAGTGTTGTTATTGGTATCCGCTATCTGTAATCTGACATCTGTACATGCAGGAGTCCCGAAACTAATCAACTTTGAAGGGAAACTTACTGAGAAAGACGGCACTCCAATTACAGGGTTGAGAGAGATCAGATTCAGGATTTACGAATCCGCGGATAGTGAAATACCAATCTGGGTTGAGACAAGACAGGTAACCATAGACAATGGATTTTACAGTATATTGCTTGGAAGCGTTAATCCTTTTTCCTCCTCAATGAAGTTTGATACCACCTATTGGCTCGGTGTACAGGTGTCAGGCGACAGCGAAATGGTTCCGCGATATCAGTTTGGTGCTGTTCCTTATGCCATAAATGCTGATATGGTTGACGGAAAAGATTCAGTAGAGCTAATTCCACCGGGTGTAATTGTAATGTGGAGTGGAACGATTGCGTCTATTCCCAGTGGTTGGCAGCTTTGTGATGGAACAAATGGAACTCCCGACTTAAGGGATAGATTTATTTTGGGAGTTCCTGCAGGACAAGAACCTGGTCAAACCGGTGGAGCGCATTCGAGAGCGCTGACGGTAACAAATTTACCTCCTCATAATCACTCGGCGTCTTGTTCTACAGCTGGTGCACATACGCATGGTGTTGACCGAAGAGGCGGGGATGCAGGAACTGGTCATGATTTTATGCATAGAGGTGAAGGTTACACTAATGATATGACTTCAGCTGGAGATCATACACATACAATTACTATTGGAAATACGGGAAGTGGAACGGTTTTTGATAATCGTCCTGCTTATTTTACATTAGCGTTTATTATGAAATTATAAGTATAAAGTAGGGAGATAATGAAATGTTTCAAGCAAGGGTCAAGAATCTTTCTTTACTAATTTTTGGATGTATTTTTGCATTGGTGTTATCGGTCTTTGCTGCTGTGCTGGTTGGAACATATTATCAGTTAACTCACAGTGTACTTGATTCATCCGGCGGGAAAATAGCCTCGTCAAATTCTCAATCTCGCAGCTCAATTGGTCAGAAATTCGTAGGGGAAGCAGAGAGTGCCTTTTACAGGAATTTAAGCGGTTATATTCGTCTTAGTGAAGAGGTAACTACCGGCGAAGGGTTAAGAATAGTTAGCACAGTTCCAGAAGATAATGGATATTTCGTTATATGGCAAGATGTAGATATAAAGATAGGGTTTAACAAGGAGATGTCAACTTTAACCGTGGTTCCGGAAAACATACAGGTCAAAGATGAATATGAAGAAGAATTACCATTAACTGGACCAGAAATAGTTTATGCGGATTCAGTTATAACAATAACTCCGTCGCAAAAGAAAATGAAATATTGCACCAGGTATACTATAAAAATATCCACAAGTGTAACGGATGTCTATGGTAATTCATTAATAAAGTCAGAGAGTTTTTCGTTTACAACATTGATACCGGGGAGCGAGACAGGAAAGGTTAGAGTAGAACACAAGGAAGGTATAGTTAAGATAGATAATCCTTCAGAGACATTTCCAGGAGGAAGTAAGGGATGGTATATAAAGCTGATAGAGGCAGATAGTCCATCACTAAGTAATTATGTAGAAGGGACAGGAAGGATATTGAAATGTTATGGTGTTGATGCCAGTGATAATCCAAAAGATAAAGACTGGTTAGATAGTCCTGTAACTATATCAATACCATATCCCCCTGAGACAAGAGATAGGAAGAATCTAAAGCTATATTTTTACAATAAAGATATAGAAAGATGGGAGTTAGTAAAAGGTTCTGGAGATACGAATTCTGATGACAATTCTGTAACAGGAGAAGTAAGGATAACCAATACAGAATATTGTGTTAGGGGCTTTGCAATGGGTGGTCTAATCGAGGAGTATTCCAATTATCCGAACCCATTCAAGGCAGGGAAACAAGAGACAACGATAATATATGATTTACAGGAAAACGCAAAAGTGACAATAAGCATATATGATTTACTTGGACAGTTGGTAAGAAGGATAGAGATACCAAAAGGGACTCCAGAAAAAGGAGTACAGGGAACAAACAAGGTTTCCTGGAATGGCAAGAATGAGAGAGGAATAGTGGTGGCAAATGGTGGATATTATTGTGTGATGGAGGCAGATACGGAAACAGGAAAACATATGAAAAAAGCAAGAAAGATAATGGTGATAAAGTAGAAATGCTGATTTCAAGAAAACGCTTGACGGAAGCGGAAGTATTAAGTATAATTCCAACTTAAAAACAAACGAAATAAAAGCTCCAGTTTACACTTCCAATGTATTTAAAATAACAATGATGAGAATAATAAAGGAATTGATTATTGATAGGTCTTTACTAAATAGCGGGAAAAGTGGGCAAAGAAGTCTTGAGCCGTTCCCAAATAGTGGGAAAGGTTAAAAAGAGAGAAAAGGTTCTTTGAAGCGGAGCGATGGCTCCGCTTCATGATTGCGAAGATTTGCTTCGCTACTCTTCGTCACCCTAAAGGGCGACCGACCTGTTGGTGGGCGAGCAAGCTCGCCCCTACGCGTGGTTGGGCACTCTTCAGAGTGCCAGAAAAGGATAAAAT
>Ga0315289_10014284_pt1 | contig 11099 bp, 13 predicted proteins | sample YL17G11_40_MG_FD_203452 | JGI IMG/M metagenome (GOLD analysis project Ga0315289, IMG submission 203452) | Sediment microbial communities from Yellowstone Lake, YNP, Wyoming, USA - YL17G11_40 | ecosystem: Environmental > Aquatic > Freshwater > Lake > Sediment | place: USA: Wyoming | collected...
GGCGACCACCGAGCGGGCGATGTCGCCCCGCTCGATGGCGGCCAGCTTCGAGGGGTCAATCTGGTGGTTGGGCCGCAGGGCCGCCTTTACCCCGAAGAAGGCCCCGGCCAGCACCACCAGGATCACCGCCATCCAGATCCAACGCCGGCGGCGGCGCCCGTTCTTCCTGCCGTTGTTGCCGTTGTGGGCCATAGTGTCTCCCTGATCTCCGGCCGCGCCGCTCCGCCGCAAGGCGGCCCGCTGGCGCAGTCCGCGCCGGGGGCTGCGCTCACCCTCTAGCTGGTATACGTACGGGGGCGGGAATTGTTCCGGGGGAAGCGGGGGCGGGGGTGGGCTTTGACCTCTCGTCCGGAACGGGTACCGGCCGGTCAGCAGACCAGCCCGGGTGGGCGCGCAGAGAGAGACTCCTCGCCCCCGGTTGCTACTGGTAGGCTTTGGGCTGCGGGGCGCACACCGGCCAGGGGGCGCTCCCGATGGTCGAGTCCTTGCGCTCGTACCAGAGGTGGACCTGGGAACCCTGGCCGTACTGGAGGGTGACAACCACGCCGGGACCGCAGTAGCGGGTCCTCGCGATGGCCCCCGAGGCCGCCCCGGGGCGCGGGCCCAGCGGGCCCCAGTCCTCCATGAACTTCTCGAAGGTGTAATCCCGGCAGGGCGAGGAGGGGACGGCGCAGCCCCACAGGCGGTAGGCCGCCGGGTAGTCCTTCTGGCGGAGGTCCACGAGGAACTCATTCACCTTGCGCCTGGCGGGATACGTGCGCAGGGCGAAGTAGAGCGCCAGGCCGATGACCACCGCCAGCACGGCCGCCAGCGCCACGCGCCAGAAGATACGGGAGCGGCGGGCATCCGCCACCCCGTAACCTTCCAGAAACTCCGCCATGGGGCCTCTTACTTGGCCGGGTGGACTTTGTCGTAGGCCGCCGTGGCCTCGAGGGTGATCTCCAGCGCCGGCTTGAAGAACACGGTGTTGGTGACGTTCACCACCACGTCAACGCCCTTCTCTTCGGCGATCTTGCGGACCACTTCCTGCATGCGCTGGGTGCTCTTGGTGAGGATGTCGCTGCGTTCCGCGTCCACATCGGCCTGGAGGTCTTCGCCCAGGCGCTGCAAGTCGCGCTGCTTGCGCTGGCCCTGCATGTTCATCTCGGCTTCCGCCTGCTGGGTGAGCTTGCCGGCCAGGGATTGCAGCCTCTGCTGGATTTCATCCAGCTCCTTGCGGAGCTTCTCCATCTCCGTCTGGCGGGGCTTGTACTTGGCCTCCAGGGCGGCGGAGGCCTTCTTGATCTCCGCCGTGTCCAGCACGGCCTTCTGCAAGTTGATGACGGCGACCTTGGATTGAGCCGAGACCACCAGCGCGAACAGAACCAAGCCGGCTGCCGCCACGGACACACGGGCACACAAGTTACTCCACATGTCAGACTGAACCTCTCCTTGAGATGCCCTCCTAGCTTAGCACAGGGGGCCTCACTTGCCCAGCACGCCCAGGATCTCGTCCTCGCGAACGACGAGGTACTCGTCGCCCTCGATCTTGACTTCCGAGCCGGCGTACTTGGCGAACAGAATGCGGTCTCCGACTTTCACGTCCATAGGAGCGCGCGTGCCGTCCTCGAGCAGCTTGCCGTTGCCGACGGCCATCACCTCGCCCTGCTGCGGCTTCTCCTTGGCCGTGTCGGGGATGATGATGCCGCCGCGGACGGTCTCCGCTTCCTCGATGCACTTCACCAGCGCGCGATCATTGAGCGGGCGAATCTTCATACGCAGTCCACCTTTCCAAAGTCTTGTTTTACCCCAACTGGGCCGCCGAGTGCAAGCCGCTCGCGGGGGCGTTGACGGCCGCGCCGGTGGCCACTTCGGCCAGCGCCGTGAGCGCGCGCTGGCAGTCCTCGCGGCTGGCGTCGTAATGGGTCACCACCCGCAGGCAAGCCGCACCGACGGGGTTGATCAACACGCCGCGGGCCGCCAGGCGCAGGCTGAACTCCCGGGCGGTGATCCCGGCGCCGCTGACGTCGCAGATCACGATATTGGTCTGGACCGGGTGGGTAACGCGGATGCCGGGCATACGCGCGAGCGCCTCGGCCAGCAGGCGGGCATTGGCGTGGTCCTCCTCGAGCCGGGCCGGCATCTGCTCGAGGGCGATCAACCCGGCGGCGGCCAGCACGCCCGCCTGCCGCATCCCGCCGCCCAGCCGCTTGCGGTACAGGCGCCCCTCGGCGATGGCGCGCGCCTCGCCCACCACGAGCGAGCCCACCGGCGCCCCCAACCCCTTCGACAGGCAGAACATCACGGTGTCGGCCTGGGCGGCGATCTGCCGCACCTCGACACCCAGGTGCGCCGCGGCGTTGAACACCCGCGCCCCGTCCAGGTGCACCTTCAGGCCCAACTCGTGCGCTCCGTGGCAGATCTCGGCGAGGACCTCGACCGGACACACCGTGCCCCCGGCCATGTTGTGCGTGTTCTCGACCGCCAGCAGGCCGGTCGGGGCCGCGTGCGGCCCCAGGGGGCGGATCTCCGGACGAATCTGGTCCCATCTCAGGATGCCGTCGGCGGCGTAAATCGGGCGGGGCACGCAGCCGGAGAACCACGCCATCATGGACAGCTCGTAATTGAAGACGTGGGACCGGGCCTCGCAGATCACTTCCTGCCCGTGCCGGGTGTGCACTTTCACGGCGATGGTGTTGCCCATGGTGCCGCTGGGCACGAACAGCCCGGCCTCCTTGCCGAAGATCTCCGCCGCCCGTTGCTCCAGGCGGTTGACCGTGGGGTCCTCGCCGTAGACGTCGTCACCCACCTCGGCCTCGGCCATGGCCCGCCGCATGGCCGGAGTGGGCCGCGTCACGGTGTCGCTGCGCAGATCGACCGGCGGGCGCTCTTCCACCCGCCGCCCGCTCGCGCTCAAGCCCTTGGGTGCAAACCGTCCCCTCATAGGTTCGTCAGCTCCTGCCACTGTATCCCCATCTCCGGTCCCCTCATAGGTTCACGAACTCCTGAAACACTTCATTGGACAACATAACGCCTCGCGCGGTCAGCCGGAGCAGGTCGCCCTCGGACTCCAGCAGGCCCTCCTCGAGGAAGCGGCGGATGGGCGGCGCGAAGCAGGTCCGCTCCTCCGGGGTGGGCCGGAAACCCTCCCGCAAGCGCAACCCCAGGAAGAACCGCTCCTCCTCGATCCGCGCCGGCACGGACTCGACGCACGGCGAAGCCCCGCGCAAAACCAGGTGCGTGTACTCCGCCGGAGACTCCGCGTTGCGGCGGCGCAGGCGTCCGTCGAAGGAATGGGCGTCCGCGCCGAAGCCCGCGTACGGCTCCAGGCGCCAGTACTTCAGGTTGTGGCGGGATTCCCAGCCGGGGCGCGCGAAATTGGCGATCTCGTATCGGCGGACGCCGGCGGCCTCCAGCCATTCCACCGCTGCTTCATACAGGTCCGCCACCTGCTCCTCCGGGAGCGCATCGGGAGCCCCGTAGCGCGGGCCGCGGTGGAGGATCTCCCGGCCCAACCGGCTGTCCTCGTCGATCTCGAGCATGTACACGGAGACGTGCGGCGCCTCGAGGCGCTCCACCCAGGCCAGCGACTCCCGCCAGCTCGCCGGCGTCTGCGAGGGCAGGCCCGCGATCAGGTCGAGGTTGAAGTTGAGGATCCCAGCCGCGCGCAGGATGGCCACCTCGGCGGCCACCGTCTCGGCAGTGTGGCGGCGCCCGGTGCGGCTGATTTCCCGCGCCACGAAAGACTGTACGCCCAGGCTCACCCGGTTAATGCCCAGCCGGCGCCACAGGCGGGCCCGCTGCGGCGTCACGCTGCCGGGGGTCGCCTCGAGGGTGGCTTCCACCCACGGATACGCCGGCGCCGCCGCCAGCAGCGACTCCAGCGCAGCGGGTTCAATGCGGCTGGGCGTGCCGCCGCCGAGGTAGAGAGTCGCCGGGCGCCAGGACCACTCGAAGCGGGCGAGCTCCGTCCTTAGCGCCTCCAGGTAGCTGCGCTCCAGTTCCCGCGAGAAGACCCCCGAGGCGAAGTTACAGAAAGTGCACTTCTGCGCGCAGAAGGGATACGCGAGGTAGACCCCCACGCCACGATTGTATGCGACTTCCGCCCCCGCCGCGTCATCTGCTAACCTTGGACTGCCGGATGGACGCCGCTTCGATCCCCCACACGCAGTTCCCGGAAACCACGCGGTTCTTCGCCGATTACATTTATCACTTCGACCGGGTGCGCGCCTTCTACGGCCACGATCCGCGCGACCCGTCTGCCTTCCGTGCGGCGGCCGAGGCGATCGACTACCCCGATGAACGGCGCGCCGCGCTGGTCGAGGCCCTGCACGAGCAGAACGGCGACAGTCCCACGTTGGAGGCCCTGGCCCGGCCCGGCACGCTGGTGGTGGCGACCGGCCAGCAGGTGGGCCTGTTCTCGGGGCCCGCCTTATCCGTCTACAAGGCGCTGACCGCCGTTAAGGTGGCGCGCCACCTGACGGGCGCGGGCCTCGCGGCAGTCCCGGTCTTCTGGCTGGCGAGCGAGGACCACGATTGCGACGAGGTCAACCACTGCTGGGTCTTCGACGCCGCGCATCAGCCGGTGCGCATCGAGGCTCCCGCTCCGGATGCGGCGCGCCGGCCGGTGGGCGGGATTCCCGTGCCGCTGGCGGCGGTCGAGCAGTTACGCCAGGCGCTGCGGGAGTTCCCGTGGGGGGAGCAGGTGAGCGAGCTGGTCGCCGAGGCTTACGGTCCCGGGACAACCTTCGGCTCGGGCTTTCGCCGCCTCCTGGGGCGGCTGCTGGCGCCTTACGGACTGCTCTTGGTGGATCCGATGCAGCCCGGTGTGCGGCGGCTGGCGGCGCCGCTGGTCGGGCGCGCGCTGGGGCTCGATCTCAACCGGCAGTTGCGCGAGCGAGGTGAGGAACTTCTCGCCGCGGGTTACCACGCCCAGGTGCGCGTCGAGGAGCGGACTTTTCTGCTGTTTCTACTGGAGGAGGGCCGGCGCCTGGCCCTGCGCCGGGAGGAAGGAGGCCTGGCTGCGGGCGGGCGCCGCTACGGGCCTGTGGAACTCGCCGGGCGCGCCGAGGAGCTCTCGCCGAACGCCCTGTTGCGCCCCGTCATCCAGGACTACGTTCTGCCCACCGTGGCCGGCGTCTTCGGGCCGGCGGAACTGGCCTACCTGGCGCAGGCGGAAGTCATCTACCGCCAGCTGCTCGGCCGCATGCCGGTGGCTGTGCCGCGCTGGAGCGCCACGCTAGTGGACGGCCGCTCGGCGCGCCTGGTGGACCGCTATGGCTTGCAGCTCACCGACTTCTTCCAGGGCGAAGATGCGCTGCGCGAGCGGATCGCCGCCCGGCTGGTTCCGCCGGCCGTCCGCACCAAGCTGGACGAGGCGAGCTCGCAGGCGGAGCGCCTGCTCGAGGACCTCGGCGCGACTCTGGCGGGCTTCGATCCCACGCTCGAGGCGGCGTTCCACAAGAGTCGCGGCAAGATCCTCTACCAGCTCTCGAAGATCGCGCGGAAGGCCGCCCGCGAAACCTTCCGCCGGGATGAGCGCGCGCAGCAGGACGCCGCCGGGCTCGTCCGGCTGATCTACCCGCACCGGCATCCTCAGGAACGCTTCTACTCGATCCTGCCCTTCCTGGCCCGCCACGGCCTGGATCTCATCGGCCGCCTGTACGAGGAGATCCGCCTGGACTCGCCCGACCATCGGGTTGTTATACTTTAGAAGAACGCCCATTCGCCGGCCTGCTGGAGTGGCGGAACTGGCAGACGCACGGGACTCAAAATCCCGCGACCTTCACTGGTCATGAGAGTTCGACCCTCTCCTCCAGCACCAGGGCTCTCGAAGGTAGGGCGGTCGAACGCCGCGCGGGTCTGGTGTCCCGAAATCTGCATGGCGTTCTTCTCGGGGATGCCCGCCATGACCCATCTCGCTGGTATAGCGGCTCGCTGCTGCGAAGTGGCCCGGGAGCTGGCCCGGACTCACCGGAGCGGATGATCTACAGAGACTGCACCAGGTCCAGGACCGGCAGACCGCTCTGTCGAATCCGGTGGGCGAGTTCTGGCGCGGGCCTCTGTGCCAGCACCAGATGCTCGGCCCAGCCCAGCAAGTGATCGAGCGTGGGATCCAACCAGCGCGAGATGTGGGGGATGGTCGAAAGCAGGAACTCCCGGTTGCTTCCGTAGAGCGCCTCCAGCCGGATGTGCGGGTCGAAGATCCGGAGGTGGCGGCCCTTGCCCAGCAGGTGCTCGATCAATTCCACCACGGGGCTTCCCCGGAGGTCGTCCGTGTTCTCCTTGAACGCCAGCCCGAAGATCCCGATGCGTTCGGCGGGGAGGTCGAGGATGGACTGGATGGCGCGCCGGAGATGCTCCTGGTTGCTGGGCAAAACCGACTCCAGCAGAGGCAACTTCAGATCCAGGCGGCTGGCGCGGTAGACGAGGGCGCGGAGATCTTTCGGCAGGCAGGAGCCGCCGAAGACAAAGCCGGGTTTCAAGTAGGCCGGCGAGATGTTCAACTTCACGTCTTCGCACAGCGTGGCCATGATCTCGCGCCCGGAGACGCCGAGCTCGGCGCACAGGGCTCCCATTTCATTGGCGAAGACGATCTTCAGCGCATGGAAGCTGTTACAGGCGTACTTGATCATCTCCGCGGTGCGCAGCGAGACCAGGCACGGCGGGACGCCCAGGGGCGCGTAGAGACCCGCCACCCGCTGGCAGGCCTCCGCGTCGGCGCCGCCCACCACCAGCAGTGAGGGTCGCAGGAAGTCTTCCACCGCGCTACCCTCGCGCAGGAACTCGGGGTTGGACACCACCCGGGCTCGGGAACCCGCCAGGGCCGGCCCCACCACCGCTTCGCAAGTGCCCGGGAAGACCGTGCTCCGCACGGCCACCGCCAGCGGTTCGGTCGCGGGGCGGCCGGCCTCCCTGAGTTCCCGGCCGATCTCTTCGGAGGCCCGTCGCAACTGCTGGGGACCGAGGTCCCCGCTGCGCTCCGACGGCGTTCCCACGCAGATCAGGACGACCTCGGCGTCGGCGAGTCTTCCGGCCAGGGAGGTGGAGGCCGAGAGCCGGCCGGCGGCCACGTTCTCGCGAATCAGTTGCTCCAGCCCGGGCTCATAGAAGGGCGCCTGGCCGGCCAGCACGCTGTCCACCTTGAGGGCGTGGACGTCCACTCCGAGCACCCGATGTCCCAGGTGCGCCAGGCAGGCCGCCGTCACCGCGCCGACGTAACCCAACCCCATGACGACCACCTGGGCCGGCGCAGGAGGAGGCGGGCTGTCCTCGGTCACAGAACCAGCATGGCACAAGCGGCGTCCAGCTTCCGCGGGTTGGCCGGCGGCGCGCACGTCCGGGGCCGTCGCGCGGTCTCCGCGGCGCGGGTTGGCCGGCCCTGTTCATCCACCCTCGCTTGGTAGAGCACGGGCACCTGTCCGCCGAGCACCCCGGGCGACTCCGCCACCTGGCGCGGCGTGCCGCCAGCCTGCCGCCAGTAGCTCATCAGCAGCACCATAAGGGGCGCTGGCATTCGATCGCAAGATAGCGAACATCTTTACGCGGGCGCACTGCGGCCCGCTATGTTGCCAGCTACACAGCCTCGGATTCCGGCCGCCTCCCCTTCCAGAACCACCGCGCCGGCAGGAAAAACACCCCCACCGCGCACAGCGCCGCCAGCATCAGCACTACGAACGTGCGCAGCGGCGCGGTGACCGCCTTCAGGGTCCAGCTTTCCGGCACCAGGCCGTCGGCCGCCGCCAACGCGTAGAACACCGCCTGCACCGCCGCCGCCAGCGCCCCATACGGCGCCGGCAGGGCCGGGCTGGTGACGGCGATCGCCAGCAGCGCGAAGGGCAGCAGCAGCCGGCCCAGCTTGTGGGACCAGAAGTGCCACCCCATGCGGTTGCGGGGCCCCAACAGCGCCGGCCAATACCGGATGATCTGGTAGACTCCGGCCAGTGTGCGCACCTTGCGCGGGAATTCGACCTCCAGGGAGACCGGGTAGTCGTAGGCCACCGCCGCCTCCTCCAGAATCACCCGGTAGCCTCGCAGGAAGGCGGCCAGGGGCAGGTACATGTCATCACACAGCGTGTCGGGCGGGAGGCTGGTGGTCAGCGAGCGGCGCATGGCGTAAACCGCGCCCGTGGCGCCGGGCACGGAATCAATCGCGCTGAGCTGTTTGCGGATCCACTTCTCATAGCGCCAGTAGAGAGACACGCTGGCCCGTTCGCGCGACTCGCTGTCCAGAATCACCAGCTCACCGCTCACCGCCCCCACCGCCGGATCGGCAAAGCACGCCACCAGGTTACGCAGGCAGGCCCGCTCGAGCGGCTGCCGCACGTCGGTGAAGAAGACGATTTCGCCCCGGGCCTGTGCCAGCCCGGCATTCAGGGCCGCGGCCTTACCGCTGGCCGGGATGCGTTCCAGTTGGATCCGGCTGTCGCGGCAGGCGTACTCCCGGATGATGTCCTCGGTGCGGTCTTCCGATCCGTCGGAGACCACCACCACCTGCAACAGCGCGGGCGGGTAATCGAGCGCCAGAATGGACTCCAGCTTGGCGGCGACCCAGGCCTCGCTGTCGCGGACCGGCAGCAGAACCGTAACCGTCCGCGGCTCGAACTGCTTCCGCACCGCGCGCTGGCGGCGCCGGGCCAGCAGCGCGAGCAGCAGGGGATACCCGAACACCACATAGCACACCAAGGCTGCCGACAGCAGGAACAAAGCCACCGCCAGCGTCATCTCAGCCTCCGGCACGACCCGTCCCCCACAGTATACAGAGCTCCCGGTTGGGCAACGGCGTTCGTTGTGCGGAGGACAAGGCTCGCGTACAATGTTGAGCTAGCTCGGATGCAGATCCCGGCTGCTTTCCCGACGGTCGGTGTGGGCGCGCGCCTCGCGATCCCGCTGGCCCTGGTGGCCTTAGCCTGGTTGCTGGACCGCTACCAGAGGCCACGCATCCTGCGCTGCTGGAGAGCCTGGCGCGCGATTGCACGGCGCCGGTGGCTTGCCGTGGCCCTCGTCGGTATCGCGGCGCTGGCGCTGCGCCTGGCGGTCGTCCCCAGCGTGCCCGTTCCCCAAGTCGTCTACCCGGACGAATTCAGCCACTTGCTCTTCGCAGAAACGCTGGCCTCGGGCCGCTTTACCAATCCGACGCCGCCCGGCTGGAAGAACATCGAGGCGCTGTTTGCAACTTCTTGGGATTTCCCGATTTGAATTTCATTCTGGGCCGATCCAACTCCGACGGCATGGATTGGCCGCCCCCCGACGAGTGGGGCTCCACGGCAGCTCACCGTCAAGTAACGTTGCGCCTTGCGGCGGACCCGATTCTGACTGCCACAGGACGCGCGATCGCCGCCGCTACTGCCCTTTCTCCAGCCGCTTCAGCATCGCCCGGCCGCCGGTGTTGCCCGGGTTTAGCTCGAGCGACTTGCGGTAGCTTTCGATCGCCCGTTCCTTCCAGCCCGCCTTCATCAAGGCCTCCCCAAGGCTGTCGTAGGCGTTCCAGGAGTCCGGGTAGAGCTGGACGCCCTTCTCAAAGACATAGACGGCGGCCTCGAGGTTGTTCTCCTTGTAGCAGCCGGTACCCGAGGGTGCTGAAGTCAGACTCGTCGAACACCGGACCGTTCTCCCGCCGTGCCAGCAGATTCTGAAGCGTCTTCTCCGCGGCTGGGATCCCTCCGTTGGCGAGGGCCTGCCCTAAGATGGTGGCGGCGGACCCCAGCTTCTGCTTGCGAACCGCCGTTCTCGCTAGCTCGATTTGCGGTGGCTCCCAAGGGAGCATGGCCTCCACCGGCTCGCCCTGCCGCAGGATCGCCTCGGCGGCCGTGACATCGCCGGTGCCCAGGTACGCCTGGGCCAGCATGGCATAGGTGCCGGCCATCCGAGGAAAGCTCTCAAGGCACGCCCGCAGAAGCCCAATTGCCTCGGGGTACTGCCGACGTCCCAGGTACTCACCAGCTTGCTGCATGACCTCGTCGGCGGTGAAGTAGTGTGCGTCGCCTCCCGCCGCCCGCGCGCGGTTGAGCCCGGCGAGCGCGGCCTCGAGTCCCTGCTCCTTGACGCTGCGCACGTACTCCTCCACGAGAGACGTCCTCAGGTTCACGAGGCTGCCGGCCTCTTCCTGCGGCTTGGGAGGCCGTCCTTCAGCAACTGCTGCGCGAACTCCAGCACCCGGTCCTTGCCCGCGGCGATGTCCGCTGGCGTGTTCCGGATGCGCAGGTCGGGCGGCACACCGATCCCATCCCAGCAGACGCCGTTGTGGTCCTTGACCACCTTGAAGGCCACCCACAGCACCCAGCCGTTGGGCATCCGGTCGGGGAACTGCGCCGAGAAAGCCCCCCCGGCCAGGTCGCCCACCACGGTGACCTGGGGCAGCACGCGCATGGCCAGCACGAAGTTGTCGGCGGCGCTCTCGCTGAAGCGGTGCGCCAGCAGGATGGTGGGCCGGTTGAACTGGAGCGGGCCGTCCGGCCTGACATTGCGGTACTCCACCGGGCCCAGATCATCGTGCTTCGGACCATAGCGGGTCTGCACCCGTAGGTAGTGCCGCCTGCGGTCGGCGAACCGGTCCGCCACGAGTTCCGCGACCCGGCCCGTGCCGCCCGGGTTGTAGCGCACGTCGACGACGATGGCCCGGGCCTTCGCGAACTCGCCCATGAACGCGTCGATCGCCTGCGTGGTTGGATCGATGCCAGGCTTGAAGTCGCCGATGTGCAGGTACCCGATCTCGTCCGTTAGCCAGCCGGAGGTGAAGCTGCCGCCCATGGCGTCCGAGAACTTACCCTGCATGTACCTCGACTTCACCAGGTCGAGGGAGAAGTCGTTGCGCGAAAGTTCATCCGTCCTGCCGGCGCAGATGCGGCGGGTGCCATCGCTCAAACACACGTGCTCGTCGTTCAGGTGCCGCAACATGGTGAGCAGGATGTCCCACAGCTCCTTGTCCGTGGTTGTCGGGGTGACCTGCCGGCGGTAGACGCTGTGGAGGACATTCCAGTCGACCTTGCTTGACCCCGAATTGAGCGTAAGTTCGATCGAGACTGTTCCATACCACTGCTGTCCAAATTAGCCGAAAAGCCCGCTTCGGCTGATTGAAAACACTGGGCATACCTCACTCTTCCGGCCGTTTTCGCAAACGA
>Ga0315289_10014286_pt1 | contig 11098 bp, 11 predicted proteins | sample YL17G11_40_MG_FD_203452 | JGI IMG/M metagenome (GOLD analysis project Ga0315289, IMG submission 203452) | Sediment microbial communities from Yellowstone Lake, YNP, Wyoming, USA - YL17G11_40 | ecosystem: Environmental > Aquatic > Freshwater > Lake > Sediment | place: USA: Wyoming | collected...
CTCATGAATATTTATTGTTATCTCATAGAAATTGATTAGATTTGGGCCGGTTTGGAGTGATATGGCCTTCAAGAGCCAACAAGCTGATATAGACTTCCTTCGTGGCCATGTGAGCCAGCTCACCCAATCGATCAGCCAGCTCTCCCTGCCGCCCTCGGAGGAGGAGATCCGGGCTAAACATTGGTGGGCAGTTCTGGAGGAGGGGATAGATCTATTGCGGATGAAACGAGGACCATCGTCCCTCCCAGCGAGGCGAATCCAGCAAGCGTGGCGTCCCTTTGAGGCCCTGAAGAAGCATCTCGCTAGATGCTCTGAGGGTTGACTGTTCCCTTCTTAGCTCGCCGGAGTCACCCAATCAACGTCGATTTCAAGAACTCCGTCATCGTGGTCAACCTCGCCTCTCACGACCAGCTTTTTGTTTAGCGGGAAGTAGGAGGAGGGAAATTCATCGGGGGCATCCAGCTGTATGGTCCCTGTTCCATCAGAGAAAGCGTAATGTCCAAAACCTAGGATCTGCGTAACTTGCCCTTCTATTGTTACATGCCGCTCATCCATGGGATTTGCAAGGATCTCACCAATGGTAGTTGCTGTCGGGTCACTATACGGGGCGCTTGAGGCAATTCCTGCTAATAGGATTGCGATTATATAGATTGATTTCATCCTAATCCGCTCCAATATTGATCTATGGTTGCAATTCATACTTATCCTTTTGCTTATTTCTTGCATCGACTACGATTTCGTCCAGTCAGGACCGGGACCCGACATATGTTCTTGCCAGTCAATTCGGAAGTCATCCAAGGGGCGAGGCCATCGAGAGTTGAATGGGTAAATATTTTCAGCGTGCAGGGCGGTCCAGGATCCCCCTCTCCCCCGTGTCTTATGTGCCCTTCCCGCCATCTCGGATTCCCCCGGGCACATAAGACACGCAAATAGGGGCGGTGCTTGGGTTAGATGGGAAGCGAAAGGATTTCAGGACTCCACATTGGAGGTTGATAAGAAAATTTTTAAACATGATTACTCGTTATAATCTTGGAGGAATCTAATGAAACTAAATGCGACGCTTTTGGTGCTGTTTGTTCTGATGGCTGTAGCTTCATCATCCGCTCAAGAAGTGAGCGTAGACCAGCTCAAGGAGATGATGGCCCAGGCGTCAGATAACCTCACCACCTACGTCTATACCCGGTCTGCAGAGAGCGAAATTCTCTACAGCAATCAAACCATCCAGGAGAAGTTCCTGGCCAGCAAAGAGACCGCAGGCAAAGTGGATCTGCCTGCACAAAGAGGATGGTGGAATGCAACCCTGACCGATAGGATAAGCGGCCAGGTCTTGACTTGGGAGGGTTATCTGGTAAATGGGAGCGAGCACTGGAAAGAGAATCAGAACTGGACTCGGTTCATAATCACTGACATCGCCCGGGTGATGGAAGATTACAACGAGCTTCCAGGCCAAGTGGAGTTGGCCGGACTATCCGATATGCAGATAGCGGGCACTGAGAAGTGCGGAGACGGAGAGTGCTACAAGCTAGTGGGCTCTCCCATCAAGCCTCTGCTCAAGGAACTGATAACATTGCAGCTTATGGCCTCCTACTTCCCGTCGCCTTTCCCCTTGCCAGAGGAGCTGCAGAATAAGAGCTTGGACATCTATAACACCACTCTGCTCGATCACAGCCGCGTGACAGTAACAGCCTGGATATCCAAGAACACATCCCTTCTGAGGAGAATGGACATCCAGTCCAGCTTGACGATTACGCCTCAGATTCTCAATATCTCCGAGCCGAATTTCGAGATCGAGAGTCGCCTCAATGAGTCCACGATCTATTCCGGCTTTGGCGAGCCGATAGAGATCGAACTTCCGCCAGAGGCTCAAAATGAGACCTATCGCACTGTAGGCACTGACTGGAGATGGGCGGCATTCGGATCAGCGAGACCCTGAGAAGGAGGAAATTAGATGAAGAAATTTAGCCTCAATCCAATGGTACTAGGGCTGTGCGCCCTAGCCCTGGTGGTGGTGTTTTCGTCTTTAACATTGGCCCAAGAATCATCCTCTGACGCGGCCCGTGCCAATTGCGTAAAACTGGGTTATCTCTATCATATCTCTCCGGAATTGAACAATGGCCAGGCCATCTGCGTATTTCCGGACAAGACGTGGTGCGATGCCCAGGCTTTTCACGCTGGTAGCTGCAGACCCACGCTTAATCCCAATGTTTTCCTGGGAGCACCCGGTCCAGGGAGCAATGCCACCCAATTATGCAGCAACAGGGGAGGAAGCTTGAAAAGCGTGCATACCCCCTACGGAGACGTGCTTGTATGTGACTATCCTGGCATGGAAAACCCTGATATATGGTTCATATCGGCTTATTCCTGGCTGAATAGGCCCTGACGCCAAGGCCTGATCTTCCTTCATCCTTTTTTATTTCCTTATTCCTCATGAAACCTCCATGCTCCATCGAGCACCCATGATATCTGAGTATCACAGGGCACATGAGACATAAGTAGGAGAGTGACCATCCAGATCTCAGCCTAAATCCAAATATATCAGGACTCCAACATTATTGCACGAATCGGTGTAGGATATGGCGAGAGCTAGAGGCAGACGCAGCTTCAGGAACGGCGCTACCCTGGGCTTCGAGGCCACCCTCTGGGCAGCAGCCGATAAGCTCCATGAGATGCATGTATATCACGCCTGCGCCGCCGAGCCGGAAGAGGCCGAACCAAATGATGTCGCTGAAGGTACACACGTATGCAGCATTGCTCTTATTGATAATCGTGGCTTTAATGGTTGGAAGTGCTCAAGGATTTCATCCCCCTAGAGAGGTCCATGCCAGCGAAGTACTGGAGAAGATAGCCCAAGGGGAAGATGTTGACTACGATGAAGTGATTATTGTTGGGGACCTGGACTTAGGCAATCTGAATCTCCCCCAAGACGATTTTGAAAGAAGGATCATAGCTGCCAAAATATGCATTTATGGCTCTCTAATAGAGGGAGATGTCTATTTTAACGACTCCAAGTTTATAAACAAGATAGATCTTTCGGGAACAACTTTCCGTGGAAATGCGAACTTCAATTATAGCCACTTCGACAGCATAGTATCTCTTAGAAATGCGTCGTTCTTAAATGACACCGACCTCAGTGAGGCTGAGTTCAAGAGCTGGCTCGATCTATCAAACGCCAGCTTCTCCAAAGGGGCCTGTTTTGACGATGCCGAGATCTACGAGTTCGGAAATCTCAGCTTCGCCAGCTTCAAAGGGTATGCCAGCTTCAAAGATACTGTCTTCAGTAGCTACGCCTTCCTCACGGGAGCGCAGTTCGATAACGGAGTGAGCTTCTACAGGGCAGAGTTCCACCGAGAGAGCCGCTTTGGTGGCGCAAGATTTCTTGGCTACGCCAACTTCAACGACTCTAGGTTCGGGGATTATGCTTACTTCCATGGCAGCGAGTTCCAGGGGCCAATATCCCTGAATAAGACCAGGATCCCAGATTTGATGATCGACTGGAACTCCATAGAAGGCCACCTAGTTTACAATGAGGCCGCTTATCAAGCTTTGATACAGAGGTTTTGGGCTTCAGGGAATTTCGATGATTACTACAATTGCTATTACCAGTTTCGGTGGCTAAGGCAGTCATACGAGCCCATGGGATTCACCAAGGCCATTGATATTTTAGCCTGGATATTGTGCGGCTATGGTGTGAGGCCTCTGCGAGCCTTAGCCTCTGGCTTCATGATAATAATTCTTTTCGGCATCATCTATTGGAGGATAAAGCTGGTTCCGAGATTTTATAGCACTAATCTGGCGGACAGCCATAAGCGTGAGGAGTCGATGATCTCGGCCATAGAGGAGGCCATGTTTTTCAGCATAATGATGTTCGTGACTCGTCCGCCTTATGGCCTCCATCCTGCAGGGAGATGGAGGTACCTGATCATTCTCGAATATGTATCAGGCTGGTTGACCATGGCCCTCTTCCTGGTCATCATGGCAAGGCTGATGATACGATAGGTTATCAGGAGAAGGTGAAGATTTGCAGCTAGGTTTACACTCCCGATATCGACTTTTCGTTCTCAGTGACAGCAAATAGAGAATCCGCAGATCCACGATTGTCTTATGTGTCCTTCCCGCCATCTCGGATTCCCACGGGCACATAAGACAAGAGCGGAACTCTTGGGGCATCGATCAGGCGAAAGAGATCTCCTCGCAATCCCATCCTGGAGGCCCCATGCTCTACCAGAGGCCAGGGATATTGCGGGCCGCGTTGCTCAGGCCCTGAAGGAGGCCTCGAGGGAGTCTACCAGGCAGAAGGCCAGGAGGATAAAGTCGGATGCTCTGAGGATCCAGTCTTAGTCCCATGTTTTTCCGCTAAGAATATTGTAGCTCACTCTCTAGCAGGCTCTGCTGATCAGCCCCAATGGCTATGTGCGGGGGATGAGACCCCGCACGGGCTTCAGCGTTCTCAGTCAAGATCGCCTAAAAGTGGTACCAGGAGCGATCCCCTCATTGCAGCTTAGTTGAATTATCCATCTTGAAGGTCAAATACGGCGAGAAGATCGAAGTGTTCTCATTTGTCTTTGGATCGATAGGCCCGTTCTTGAGGTAAAACTTCACTTTCAGGCTTCTATCAGTAAGATCCAAGAGGGCATTATAGATAGTATTGATTGGAAGCGGCATAAAAGCACCCTCGGACGCGACCATCGTGTTGGCTGAGACTGCACTCAATGCATCGGCAGTGTCCATCTCAGAGTACTTGCCCTTATGGCTGCTGGTGATGTTGTACAGAGTTATGTAGCGGTTGAATGAGTCGTAGGGATCGTTATATGGAATCATATCGTTCTCTCTTGGCAGATCCTTCGTGGCGTACTTGGAGAATATGTACATTGGGTGATTGGTCATGATATTGGGCTTGCTGCTGTTGCCATTAGTGAAGTACAGGTTTCCGTCAGTCTTATTCCACTCGATTATCGCTGAATTTCCATGGCTATCATAGACCATATAGTGTAATCCGGCCACGGGCAGGAACTCCTTGTTGGCCAGGAAAGCTATCTTTGCCTCCTCCACGGTCTTGCAAGTCTCCAGGACGAGCCGCGTTATCTGCATACTCCAAATGCCGCTGTCCCTACCCCCTGCCAAAGGCATCTTCAGGACCGGGTCCATCTGATCATCCTCCAATGCCGATATACCCAAACCTTTGGAGTTCAGCCCATCGAGGACCATGTTGAGGTCGATGGAGCCAATTGCTAAAGTCGGGTACCCCTGATCAGGATATATCTCCATTAAGAAGTTCCGAGAGCATACTCGATTGCCAGTCCCCTTCTCAGTCTTGTTGAGGTAGACATCCATAGGGTTGAGGTAGACATCCATAGGAACCAGATACCATTCCGTGTTCCTGGAGGTTATGGCATGGCCATTGGCCGTCGTCTCCGGGGGGAAGTAGATCATGGAGCAGGCTATAGATCCCGCATCGTAGGGTAAGGTGTTGGTATCGAAGGTGGCGTTGTCTGGAGTGAGCCCATAGGCCATAGCTATACCCTTCATCCTCTCTCTCATAATGGGATAATTCCTCTCCATATAGGCCAGTCTGGCCTTGCCATAGACTGGATCGGCATATCTAGTCAGGGATTTGACTCCGTAATCACTCTGGGCGATCTGGCCCAGGGCCATGCCTATCTGGGTGTTGTTCCCTTTCAGGATGATGTGTCGCCACTCCACCTGGGTTCCATTCTCTTTGGCGATGATGATTTCATCCTTCACAATAGCGGGGTTCGTTACGGCTGCAAGAAGGCTGGTATTAGAGGTCTTTGCCCTGGTATTGGCTGTCGTAGAGGTGCCTAAAAGTGATACCAGGATCAAGAGCGATATGAACATCACTAAATAGCTTTTCATCAAAACCACTCGTTTAACTCATTTTATATATAAAATAGATTCTCTCTCAGAATTTGGGTCGTGGGTGAATGTTACTGAAAATGAACACGAGAATCGAATGCATAGGATCCCTTTTGGCATCAAACGTCCACTGAGTCACTTGTTAGCGCTTTTCAGTAGCTCACGTACGCGACCCCAGTACGCATCCAGAGAGTATGTAGATTGCCTTAAAGAGCACAGCATCCTGATCAGCATATCCAGAAGAGGAAATCCATACGATAATGCATTCGTGGAGAGCTTCATCAAGACGCTAAAATGGGAGGAGGTATATTTGAATGAATACGAGATTTTTGAAGATGCCTTCAGAAATATGTGGCATTTTATTGAGAAAGTTTACAACAAGAAAAGGTTGCATTCGGCTCTGGGCTACAGGTCCCCAGAACAGTTCGAAATGGAGGTTGCTTTAAATACTGTTGCTTAACTAACTGTCTACTATCAGGGGTGCAGTCCACCTTCGTCTTCTTCATGCAGTCCCCTCCATGAGTTGATGTTGCTTAACTTATTGTCTACTCGGAGGGGTTCACTCCAATCGATCAGGCGAAAGAGATCTCCTCGCGATTCCTGCGAAAGAGGATATGCTGAATCCAGGGGTGCAGGACTGGACGGAGGTGGATCAGGATCTCTTCCAGATTCATCTCAATTAGGGAATTGGAAGAGTCCCTTCAGATCTACTCTAGTCCAATTCTGGTATTTTGGGATTTTTATCCACATCTCTTGCTCCGATGGAACTGCCACCACCTGAAGACGAGTATAGGGACCCGAGGCTCCGCCACTTTCTAGGGCGGTATCAAGTACCTTCATCATGGTTTTTGGGTCGAATCTGCCTTTGTACTTCTCCCCCAGCGAAAGGAGATTGCTGTATCTAAGCGCTGTGTGATTGGGATCACCTCTTGGAAGAGCAAATCCCCACTCGGGATTCACAAAGTGGTTGGTTGAGACAAGGAGGCCGTCTCTGTCCGGCATCCGTCTCTTGAGGTCGAAGGTCGCCCACTCATAGGAGACGGAGGTATTTTCGTCGGCGACATTCAAGATAGTGGCCCAATTGATTCTCGAAGAGAATACGGCTGCATCAAGCTGTCTGAGATTGGAGCAATCAAAAAGGAATGATCCGATGTAGGCGGATCTATCCGGGTAATAGATATTGCCTCCTGATAATGAACCGTCATTGGCTTCCAGGAAAAGACCTTGATCGTTCATTCCAGTATGAATCTGAAGCTGAGCAGGACGGCATACGGTTGCCAGAGAGTGGCTGCCATCGGTTGGATTGTAGACTACTATGATCGTATAGTTCAAGAAATCATTAGCAACCGAATAAAAATCAATATTTCTGCCAACTACCATTGATCCGTCTAGCGAATAATTCCCCCATGCGAAAATAGCCGAGCAGTTCGGTGCAATGTAAGGAACCCTGCTGAGAATGGTCAAATTTTCCAAAGACATTCCTGAAGTCTCAGCTATGCCTGAGATTATATCTTCAAATCTCTTGGGATAAAGACTGAATTCGTCCATCGACTCAGCGACCAGCTGCTTATAGGACAAATTATTCTCTAGAATGAAATAATTTATTACACTTTCGTTGTAGAATTCATGAATCTGATTTCTGAGAAGGTATCCTTCCTGTCTGCCCATATCCCGATAGCTTCCTGACAACTGAACAATTAGGAGACTGTCAATCTTGTAAAGCTTACCTTCCTCGAATTGCGATAATAGTATCAGTGAGGCATTGTCCTCTTCTGCATGAGTACTGCAGGACACAACTAAAAGACAAATGATAATTAATAAAGCCGACAGCCTCGCCGCGGGATCTAAAATCACAAACTCTTGTTTGGTTTTGAGCTCATAAGGCTTTTGGTGAATGATGCTAAAGCACCCCTCATGTTGCAGTCCTTCTGATCCCCTTTTCTGAATCCGGAGAAGTGCATAACTAAGTTGTGAGTGAAGGTTACTAGAAACAATCAAGGGGAAACCAAGGAATATTGGACAGGCTTGAAGCCGATATCATCAGATGCTAGTGGCGGGTCATGCCAAGATAGAGGACTTTGAGAACAACGAGTTCGATCCCGGGAGCTGGCGGTCCAAATAGATCGCGCTCCAAGAGTGCACATCTCTTCTCTGCGATCACGGCTCAGGGCTTGTATGGATGCTGACAAGTGATAATTTTTATATATGTTATCACTAATAGTAGTTAATACAAAGGCTGAGGTAGATGCTGGCCAATGTGACAAATGAGAGAGATATCAGCGACCGCATGTGCAGCCTGTTGATGAGATCGCATTAAGGAAGAATAAAGAGGAGGGAGAATAATCGTGATCAGTAGTATTCTCGTTCGGATGGCTCTGGCATTATTCCTTCTGAGCAGCCTCGCTCTAGGGAGTTATGATCCTTCCGGAAGCATAGGTGCAGATAACCTGAGCATGGTTCAGTTCGAAAACCTGGGGACAGAGAGCCTTATAGATAATGCTGCAATGGTGGCCGGGGTACCGCAGGCTGCGGCACAAGACCAAGGAACGGAACTGGCGGCCTACGCAAATGAGGTCCCGCCAATGACAGATATAGGAAAGGCATTGCCAATCGATATGGCGACCAACTCTCCCATGTATATCTTCTATGATGGAAACTTTCTAGGATGGAATGACTTCTCTGCCGCATTCCCCGGCAGCCAGCCTGGACTGTGGATTGAGAGGGCAGCAGGATGGTCCTGGTATGCAACTCTACCCCTTGGTGGATGGACGCGGGAGCTTATTTATGTGCCTCAGCCTTCGCTTGTCGCTTTATACGAGATCTATCCAGAAGGTTTTGTGAGAGAATACAATCTGGGCTTTTCTCAGCCTGGATATCGCTATATCTGGTACTACGCAGACTCTAAGGGGAGGCATATGAATTTATTGCGCACCAATAGCGTTTACAGCAATGTAGTGATAGTCGATGTCTATCCATGGATAAATCCATACAGACCAAAGCCACAACCGACGCCAGATCCAAAGACAGATTGCGAAAGGAACCCTCTTTGTAGCTGGGTAAACGGGCAGTGCCTCTGTACTGGGTGGGATGTTGAAGGGGAAAAGAGAAATTGCTTAAAGAATCCGTATTGCCGCTGGACAGACGAGGGGTGCATCTGTGACGACCCAGAAGAGATCAAATGCGAGCAGAACCCTATGTGTGATTGGGTAAACGGAATCTGCTATTGCCGCGGGATTCCTGAACCCGAGCCTGAACCTATGCCCGGACCTGTGCCCAATCCGAATCCGGAGCCTGAGCCCTTCAACCCGGCCCCCAACCCTGTAGCACAATGCGAGCAGAATCCAAGCTGCCATTGGTCCAATGGACAATGCTACTGCACTGGATTCAATCCAGGGTACTCTCCCAGCAGTGATGATACAGAGGATGTGCCCGACACTGCATCGAGCCAATGACAGACGAGGTACCAAGTTAGGGAGATGTGAGGGGGAGCGGCAAAGCGAGACCCTGGCACAAAGGGGGACTGCAGCGGCGCAGGCCTGCATGCTGCGGTCCTCCGGCCATAGGTGCAGATGGATTCGCTTTGTGGAGCTGATTTTTGCCCGCCGCGTTGTTGCTATGGGGGAAGTCGACCTTCTCATGCAGGGAGGGACCGACTCCACTTCTTTCCCAGCCCTTCAGATCCCACCAATGTGGGACGGGGAATACTGGCCTGGCTGGGATATAGCTTTTCTGTTCTATTATTATTCACGGTCCTTTTAAAAGACTGGGGCCGGATATCCCGCCTAGAGGGTATTTGCTAGTCTGAAAGTAGATTGCTGATTTCTGAATTTCAGCATTCATTTAATGATTGCAGAAAAACATAAGTAGGCTTTCAGCATCTGAACTATGAATTATGAAAGTCATAGGAGTGGCTATTCAGAAAGGGGGCGTGGGAAAAACCACAACAGCAATTAACCTCGCTGCTTCATTGGCTATGAAAGGAAAACATGTGCTTCTGATCGACACAGATCCTCAAGCGCACGTTACGATTAGCCTTGGATTCGATGAATGGAACCAGCCTGCAACCATCTATGATGTCATGGTGGGTAATAGGCCGCTGAACGAAGTCATCAAGCCTACGGATACTCTTGGCATGGATGTAGTGCCGAGCACATACGATCTGGCTGGTGCAGAGATAGAACTCTCTACCAAGCAAGGCCGAGAATACATACTGAGAGATCAGATAAACAAACTGAAAGGGTACGATTATGTCATAATTGATGGCCCACCCAGCCTCGGTGTGCTTACTGCAAACGTGATCGTAGCCAGTTCCATGTTGATAATTCCCTTGCAGGTGGAGTGGCTTCCCATGACGGGCTATGCGCACCTCATCAAGACGCTAAACCTTATAGGCAGCCACCTGAAACACAATCCTGAACAGCGCATACTTTTGACGATGTATGATGGCAGGACAAAGACCAGTGAAGAGGTGGCACAACAGATCAGGGATTACTTCAAAGACAGCGTTTTCAAGACAGTCATCCCCAGAAATATCGATCTATCCAGAGCACCGAGCCACGGAAAGACGATTTTTCAGTACGCTCCTGAATCGGCAGGTGCTATAGCTTACTCTGAACTAGCGGAGGAGATCTTACATGACTAAGGAGTTAGGCAAAGGTGCAGCATCGATATTCTCAGCCGTTTCTCAGCCTTCAGAAATAGATACTCAGCTTATGAAAGAAGAGAAACCAAAAGCTGAATTTCAGCATTCATCTGTAGAATCTCAGCAGATGAAAGATGAATCTCAGAATATCGATCTGGATGTCCTTCAACAGGCCATAGAAGAGGGAATAAAGTACCCAAAAGTAACGGTGTACTCTCCAATCATCGCTGCGGTCATGAGATACAGAGAGATAACGACACCAAGATTCAAGTTGAGTCCTGAAGCAGAGACTCGCCTGGAGAAGACCCTGAAGAGAGAAGATCCCGAGCTATGGAAGGCCATCGAAGAAAGGATTCAATGGAAGAAGAGAAGGAAATGAGCAGGTAGTCCAGGAGGACGGATTGAACTGAGTGGCCCGGAAAAAACCAGACTACCTGTGAAGGGGGCAGAAAGGTCTCCGGGCCGTTGGGATATATGGCGGGCGTGGTTTATGAAGGCTGCGAGGGGGGAATTGGCCAGGACGAAAGTCGGTAGCAATTCTGGAGATAAAATGGAGATGTTTTTATATTGGATTATTATTTT
>Ga0315289_10014289_pt1 | contig 11097 bp, 13 predicted proteins | sample YL17G11_40_MG_FD_203452 | JGI IMG/M metagenome (GOLD analysis project Ga0315289, IMG submission 203452) | Sediment microbial communities from Yellowstone Lake, YNP, Wyoming, USA - YL17G11_40 | ecosystem: Environmental > Aquatic > Freshwater > Lake > Sediment | place: USA: Wyoming | collected...
GGACGGGCCCTTAGCCTTATCCGAGGCTATCAAGCACTAATTTTGACTGCAGCAGCGCTGGATGCTTCGGTCGCTGCGCCTTCGCTACCGTCGGCCTCGTCCTTTTCCATCGCACAGCCATCAGCAACGTAATCCACTTCCTTGGTCGAACCATCTTTATTAGTGATGACGACGCTCTTGGTGTCGCCGGAGAAATCGATGGTAAACGTAGCCGTAGCAACAGTGGCATCTTTTGCGAATATTGATCCCGTAATGGTACCAGAAGTCGCATAGCAGCGGTCTTTAGGCAGGTATTTTACATTGCTAAAGGTCGTTTCGATGCGTCCACCTTCTTTATTTGTAGCAATTTTCTTACCCGATAAAATGGTCCGGCTAACGATCTTATCGCTCTTGGACTCGCGTTCCACCGTAACAACCAGCGGGGCATCAGCGGGAGTTTGGACCAAGGAGGTGAAGGACTTTTCTTCACCTTTTTTGTTGGTCGTCTTCACGCTACGCTCAACTTTACTGATTAAGGTCCGAGTCAACAGCAGGTTACTGCCGCTGGCCTCAACTTTCGTCCAGGTGATATCGCGGGAGCCGGTGGATGTAGAGCTGCTAGAACGCTTCAACTCAACACCACGCCGTTCATTCTTGTAAGATGCCGAACGGCTGCGTTCTTCCTTAAAGTCGACTTTCAGTTTAATGCCTTGCATATCAGCTCGTGCGAGGCTAACGAATGTCCCCGTCGCATCACAGGTGACTTTGCCACCTGCTTTGCTCCAGGTCCTGGTTTCTTCGCTAAGATTCTTAAACGAGGAGTCACCGCTGCGCTGCAGCTTAGTAACACTCACTTCACGCTCAATCCCACGCTTGAGCGTGACCACCGCCGAACTGCCGTCATCAGATGCCTTGCAGGAGCGAAAGCGCGAGTGATTCGTCGTTTTGTCCGCTCCCAGAAGCCCAAAGCCCGCCGTAGCCGATCCATCCTCACCAGCGACTGCTTCGCCGATGGCTTCGTCCACCGCCACACCGATACTATCACCAGCCAGCTCCTCATCGTCGACGAGAGCAGCGGTGCCAGCATCAGCACCAAGAGCGGCGGTGCTGGTTGTGGTATCGGCTGCCGGGGAATTATTAAGCTGAGTGCCGCAGCTTGTACCGAGTAGAGATGTGATGAGGAGGGCAGGGAACATGACATTTTGTGTTTTCATTCGTAGTCTCCTTGCGACTGTTTGAAAAAACTATCTATAGACTCTAATGCCGGTTGGTGGCTTTGCCGTTGATGGCAAGCACCGCCAACATTTTCTTTATCGGCAAAGTCATTTCTGCACTTTAGGTCTATCGTGTAAATATTTGAATATAATGATTTTTTTAGACGACTTTGTATTTAGATCCAACCAATTATGCACCGAACTTTTATATTAACCATCCAATATTACTAATTAAATTGCTTCGGTGCAGAGTTGGCGGCCTACAACCTCTAATCTAAACAAAACATTTGCCAAAGTTCTCAAGTTTAAACCGCATCATACCGATGCGGAGTAGACGGTGCAGTTTTTGGCCAAAACATAGGCCGCTGCAAAGTGAAACAGGCACGATCAGGATTACCATGGACGATACCACCGCCATCACTAAACAAGCTATCGCCGCAGTCGCCGTTACCGACTTCCTCGGTCACCGCGATTACCTAGCGGAAGTTTACCGATGCATTAAGACTGCGCTACCAGCTTACTCCTACCTCAAATTTGCTACCGATCTCGGTTTCTCCGCCACCAATGTGATTCGCTTGATCATCAAAGGCGACCGTACCCTTACCACTAAGGCAGCCAGCCGCATCGCCAAGGGCTTGGGTCTCCACGGTGCCGAATTGCGCTATTGGACGGCCCTGGTAAAATACGGCGAGGCCCGTCGTCCAGCCGAGCGCGAGCGCCTTTTCTCCCTGCTCATTGGACTCAAGACTAAGGCCAAACCTGAGGCCCTCACGCCAACCCAAGCCGCCTACTTTGGCGCCTGGTATCATCCGGTCATTCGCGAGATGGTTGGCCTCCCTGATTTTGTTGGTGATCCCGGATGGATTCAAGAGCGGCTGGCCTTTCCGCTGCGCCTGGACGAAATCCGGCGCAGTCTCGAGCTCCTCGATCAACTAGGTGTGATTATCCGCGATACGGTGCGTGGCCACTACGTAAAAAGCCCCGTCGTGGCCACCAGTCCAGAAACAGACAGCCTAGCGCTGGTCCGCTATCATCAGAAAATGATCGAAATCGGCGGCGAGTCCATCACACGGATCGACGCCGAGTTGAGGCAGATCCAAGCAGTGACCGTCAGCCTCCCGCTAGCGGCTGTAGAATTATTGAAAGCCAAAATCCAGGCCTTGACCCAGGATGCTCTGGCTCTGGAGGCTGCGGCGGCCGCCGCCCCAGGTGCAGGCGAGGAGGTCTTTCAAATGAATATTCAACTCTTTCCTTTTACGGTCAAACGAGGACGCACCCCATGAGAGTCCACAAACTCATAGTCGCATTAGGAATAACGGTGGTCGCCCTAGAGGGCTGCGGCACCGTCGCTGGTAATCCGCGCAAGCCCGATTCCGCTGGGGGCGGCGAGGCGACTAAAGGCGCCATCTATACTTTACCAACCGTCAACTTCGATCTCAGCGACGAAGCGTTACAGCTAACCTCATCCTCCGGCCTCCAACTCGCCACCGACAGCAGTGAAAAGACGCTCTTCAATGCCCTCGGTCACCGTTTCAACAGCTTGATCCGCGAAATCAACGACACCTCAAAACGCCTCAACACCATTCTGGACAAGGCAGGTGCACGCGCCAAAGTTGCTAGCAATCATAAGATCAAAGACGGCGGTAAATCCCGAAAATTAACTGCCGTTATCGGCCCTAGCAACAGCCTAGACTATGCGCATTCAGCAGTTCTTTGCGCCGATGGTAAACCATTGCAGCTGCTGCGCTGGTCAGAAGACGGCGGGTCCATGGAACTATGGCGAGATTTTTCTGTGCTCCAAGGTGACGACGAAGCAAACTTCGGCATCACCTCGCGGCTGCGTGTAAAAAGCATTTCAGACGGCAGTGTCACTCTCGACCTGGCATCCTCGGGCAAATGGGCAGACAGCGCCGATGACGATCAAGACGATGGTGGCGGGCTGGTGGAGCGTGTTCTAGCGCAACGCAACACTGGCACCGGCGTCATCCTCATGCGCAGCGCCACAGACCGGTTCACCGGCGAAATACCTAAAGAGTTAAGCCCAGACTCCTATATCTCAAGCCGGCTCACGCCACGCGGCAACGGCCTAAACGGCTATGACTCGTCCTTCATCGGCTACAGCAAAGCCAGCAAGCGCCAAAGCTGCCGCAGCGGATTTGACGATACCGCCACCGATATTTGGCATCCCAAGCAAAACTCTCCTCGATTCTGCCTTGGCCGTGCGCCTGGCGGTGAGCGCATAAAGAGCTACGAGGAATTTAGCGCCCTAATCGCTAGCTTCGAAGCCGTCGGTATTGTTAAAAAGGCAGACCTGGAGTCGATCTCTATGCCAAGCGGGCTAACCTGCGACAATTAATCTATATGATTCTATCGAAGATTTAGGACAGCAGATCGGAGCTCGTTTGAAATGAAGACGAAACCTAGCATGCCGCAGGCACCGCGTTCCATTAAGAAGGGCAGCTCTTTAAAAGATTTACTTGCCGACGAAGCCATTACCTGTTTGGCACGCAACATCGTGCTCGTGCATCAGAAATTCCCTTCAGAGTCATTTATTCAGGTGGCCAGGAAAGGCTTGCGGCCACTGAGTATTCTCGAACGTGGCCATCATCTCGCAAGTGCGCTAAGGGAGCATTTGCCAGAGCGTTATGATAGAGCGATTCAGATTTTAATTTCCTCACTGACACCGCCGTTGACCCGCACATACGATCTAGGGTTAGGCGTATTTTTCTACCTACCGCATGTATGTTTTGTGGGCAGATACGGCCTGGATGCCCATAATAACGGAGGGCTGGACCCTTTCAAAACTTCGATGAACGCCCAATATGAGTTGACGCGGCGATTTAGCGCGGAATTTTCGATAAGACAGTTTCTGATCCGCTGGCCTAAACGCACCTTAAAGCAACTTTTGCTCTGGACACGCGATGATGATCCGCATGTGCGTCGATTATGCTCGGAAGGTACACGTCCTAGATTACCCTGGGCGATGCGCATTCCCGAGTTTGTCAAAGACCCCACACCTGCCCTACCCATTCTTGAAATGCTGAAGGACGATACTGACCTATACGTGCGCAGAAGCGTGGCGAATCACCTTGGTGACATCGGCAAAGATCATCCCGCGCTCACCTTTGAAATATGCGAACGCTGGCTTCAGGAGGCATCTGCTGAGCGTCGCTGGCTCATTAGACATGCGCTCCGATATCCGGCGAAGAAGGGCGATAAAAAAGCAATCAAGCTACGCACGCTTGCAAAGTAGCCTTTGCCCTCGTTGAGAGCATGGTTGTCACTGAAGCGATAATATAGCCCGGGACTTTGCTTGCGATTACAGATCAATACTTTTTAGGGGCACTGGGTGCCCCTAACGAATACACTACAAGCCGTCACTCAAGCAAAACCACACGCTAATATGGGACTTTACAGGAGCCGCCCGGCCCTCCTAGCTCGGGCTGATACCCCCAGCCGTCACCATTGTTGTTGCCGTTACTGCAATACGGGAAGCACTGACCCGTGTAGGAATCACACCAGACCCCTTGGTTTGGCACTGGTTGCGGTGCTGGATAAGGTGCTGGATATGGCACTGGATATGGCACTGGGATCGGCACTGGAATTGGGTATCCGCCGCCCGGATACCCGCCGCCTGGATGTCCGCCGCCCGGATACCCGCCGCCTGGATGTCCACCGCCTGGATGTCCGCCGCCCGGATACCCGCCGCCTGGACGGCCACCACCTGGACGGCCACCACCTGGGTTGCCGCCGCCTGGGCGGCCACCACCGCCACCTGGCCTGGCTATGATCCCATCCGGCTGAAATGCGCGGCGGATGATTTCGCTCGTGGCATCGCCGGTTAAAACGCAGCTTAATTGGTCTTCGTCAAAGGTGCAGCCGCTTTGTATGCGGCAGACATCGGCATCTTCGCTAAATGCGGCACAAGCTGCTGCAGCCACACCGACCTGACCCAACTCAACACATTCTTGCTGTTCATCTAGCCATAGACAGGAGGGGTTGCTAGCACATGCTTCGCTCTGGCCACTCAACCCTGCGCAGGTAGCGTAAATATCATCGCCGAGTTCTGTTGGAGCGGACTGTGCCCACGCTGGAATCGGCAGGCATGCCAGCATGGCTGTCAGGAGAAACGGAGGCATTCGCAGCATATTCACTCTTCCTGCTAGAATAGGGATCATTGTAGCCACCCGGATCTCGGCTTTACAAAAACCCATGTTATTCGTGATAATGACCTAAATCGAGCCTAAAGACCTTCTGCAATGACGTCAATATGTCATGTTGACACCGATCAATTATGGCTAAATCGTCTCATCGAGGTGGAGCGGTCCTGCCGCGAGTACAAGAGCAGCAAAAACCAGCGATCCAATCCTTGCTGACGCATGGTGGTGACTCGGGGCTCAATAGACGGAACAAGCATTCATTGGGAGGTCAGGGTGGCTAAGGATGATTCGAAGCCCGGCGGCAAATTGCTCAGATTGCCAATTGCCAAGCGAGCGCAGCCCACACCGAAGGAATTGACGTTTAAGAATTTCCACCTGCTCGTTGATGCTGGTGAACTGGCCTCGGCTAGTGCGATGCTAGAAAAGCTGCTCGGACTCTATGCAGTACAGGCCCAAGCCAGCACACAGCATTATGCCGGCCAATACCTACTCGACCCACGGCATGTACAAAAAACCATGCAGATTGCCACAGCGCTCGCCGAGGGCGCGCTTAACGAGGTGCTCTCCCTGCTGCTGGCATGCTTTGGCCTTTCTGGTCCACCGCTGATCATCGCCCATCAAGCATTGTTGGATGCCGCAAGGAAGGGCGGCGATGAGGGCCCTTCATGATCACTTATGAAGTGGCGAGGACCTAGATCTTATCAACTGTGGACCCAACGCAGCAGTAACGGTACCGAAAAGCATTGATCGAATCTAGCACCATTCATTTGTTACCATGCTCTTCGCACCATCAAGCCGAAAATGCATGCCGGTGCGCAGCGTCGCACACAAGACCTGGCTATTTGGAGAACTATTTTTATGAGCTTCAAGCATTTAACTTGGTTTTGTCTGGTCGCTTTATCTGCAAGTGCCTGCAAAACTGCCAGTGGCGACAGTATCGTAAAGGTCGTAAATGGCATCAATGACAACCAAAGTTTTCCTGCTACCGTTGCACTAGCAGCTCTCAATACACACAATGATTTGTTACTTTATTGTACAGGGACGTTTATCCGCGATGACTTACTGATGACGGCGGCGCACTGCACGCAAGGTGCGGGCACGAACAAATTTGTCGTCTTTAGCAATCATGCACCTTGGGCCAAAGAGAGGCCAACCTCGTCCCAATACACGGTGCATCAAGATTTTTCAATGGATGAGCCATCACCACGTCCGTCCGACCTTGCCTTCATCCTATTTCCAAAAAATACAGCCCCACCGAACATGATCGCTCAGATAGCTAGCGAAGATGAGCCGGTCGATGCCTCGGTGACCATGGTGGGTTATGGCGGTGCTACTCCCAGTTGGCAATGGGACGTGTTAGGAGTGCGCCGTATCGGCAAGAATCAGATCGCCGGCCTTTGGTATGGAGGGCCATACCGAATGATCAAAGTAAATACTAATAGTGAATTTACTCCTATGGATGCCTCGTCGATCAACGAAGGTGATTCAGGTGGACCGCTCTACAATATACACGGCCACCTCATCGGTATCGGGCAGTCTGGTAGATATCTCGAAGACAAGAAATACTGGGACAGCCGTTTTATCGATCTCCTCGTACCGCGGCTGGCCAACTTCGTTAAAAGCCAATTGGCGGGCAAAAACCAGGTGGTAAACGTCGCCGACCAAAAACCCTTGGCGCCTACCACTAACAGCAAATATCCCAACGCCTACTGTTTAGATAATAATGGCCAGGGCTACGGACCGCTGACGAACTGTAGCGCGGGCAAGTGTGCCAAACTGGGCGCTGACCTCACAATAACTTGCACCGTATCGCCTAACTGGGGCGGCCGGAATTATTGCAGCAATAACTCCGGGCGGGGCTATGGTCCGGTATTTGACTGCAACGGACTCCGCTGTGCCAAAGTCGGTAAAGATGACAGCAAAGAGTGCGTAATGCTGGCATTTATCCCAGCGGAATGACGAATGTTCAATGATTGTTAGATCTCGTTTAGCACGGATTTGAACTTCTTCAAGGTCCTGCAATCTGCAACTGCCAAGACACAGTGAATTCAATGCAGCCTCAGGCGCCTCAGACCTTCCTCAAACTGCTTGTGCTGTGCCGATACGGCCGGCTGGCCAAGATGCCGCCTTTTGGCTGCCCCAGCAATACTGCCCTCTATGGCAATCACCTTGAAATAAAGCAAATGCAGGAAGTTAACCCACGGTCGACTGGGCATGCAGCTGGAGTGGGCGGTGGTCCGGAGACTTTTGGACTGCAGATAACTTCGGCCATATGACTCAGCAGATGAGCTGCGTCGCAGTGGACGGCTCGGATGGGAGTCCGGAGTTCTGGGCCATTGGGTCAGGCGAAGATGTTGCACGCCAAGCTTATGAGCTCGTCCGAGGCTGGATTAACACCGCCGATCGCAACTTAGCCTATGCCGAGGTCTGGTGCGGCTACTAGGCACCGCTAGCGCATCCACAACTCAAGACCCAGCGTAGTCAGGACCTTCACCTCTGGCCATGCAGGGTTTTGTTTATAGGCGCAGCGCCAAGAGCAACGGAATTATTGGAGGCAATTTTTCAATCTCTTCGTACACTTCGTCGGAGATCTGATCGTTGCGGAGGCGACTACCGAAAAAATCGGGCACTCCGCTGTGCTGCTGGCCGCCGGAATTTTCACTAAGCAACCGCACCATTCGCCACGCAGAGGATTTGGCGAAAAATCGCTCGGTCGTTTCAATTAGATTGATCATATCATTGAAGAATGAAAACAACCGATGTTCGATTTTGTTTCACTTGCTCGTATCTGGAGGAAAGTTGCGGACTGTCATCTCAAGTCTGCAGAGCTGCTCCCTTGATACCGGCTATGCAGCACTTTGCGGTTGATCAGCTAGGCGCCTTTGGGGCTCAGAATAGACCACTGGCGCTTCCGCGCCAGAGTCTAGCTACGACTTGCCTTTGATGTGGGCTGCTGTGGACTTAACGCCCGTGACGACGCCTTCTTCGGCGCCGCATTTGGCGCTTTGGACATCGACAGCACTAGGCCGCCCTTGCTACCAGAGATTTTAAGATCGACCGCTTCGCCCCAGGAGGTCGAAAATGGCGCCAGGTCAAAAGCCTTGGCGTCGCCGTTAACCGCGCTGCAGGCCCATGTTCCTGGATTCAATCCCATGCCGTCGTTGTAGTAATCATCGCCCCAGTCGTAGACCACGGTGGCGCCGGCGGCGATCACTTGGCTGTGGAGCGAGATCGCCATATCGCTTTGGCTTATATTTTTGCAACGCAGGGAAACCGCTTCAATAGTGGCATTCTTGATCGACCACTTTGTCGAATAGGTACCTGCAAAGGCACCACTAAAGGAAGGTAGAAAGATGAACCCAACGATGATTGATTGCTTTGCCATCCACATAGAGCACTCCTATTTTTAACTCCACTCTATCTATACCATCGACCGCGTCTCAAACGATAGTGGCTAAGCATCGATAAGCAGAATGATTAACATCGATTTATATGAATTAACGACGGCACCTGCGGCGCCCCTCGGCCAGACTGGCCGGCCTTCTGTCAACTAAATGCCGTTTGATGGCTAGGGTTGCGCCGAAATCACTCGGGTATTTCGATTTTCCCAACACCCATTGTTCATTTTAAGAGGCATAGATGCAAAGAAATATCGATTTTTATCGGCACCAAGATGCCATTAGTATTAGTAGATAGAAGAACCGATCCCCGATTAGTCGGGCTATTGGAAGGTTGTGCCTCATGGCGACTGGTAACCTACGCACCATCGACCTACGCCCCGCCGCCGATGGCTTCTTGGCCGACGTGCTGAGGGGGCTGGGTTGTAAGGTTAAGGACCATGTGATCGAATTGGCTGCAGGCGAAAGCATTCACGGGGAGATATCGCGTCAATTCAGACGCTCCGAACTAGCAGAGCTGGCTGTATCGACTGGGTTTTTCCCATTGCAGTGCTGGACCGACGAGGCATTCCAGTTCGCGATCATGCTGTGGAGCGCTAAGCGTAGCGACGCCCATCAAACGGCCGACGTAAATAGGTTATCAACCGACAAAGGTGGACTATGAACAGCCCTCAGCCACTCTATATCCGTCAGCTGGAAGGATCCTACGCCGTAGTACACTTACCTCTGAGCGTTGATCCCAGCATATTGCAGCCATCAACAGACGAACTTTGGAGCCTAACTAGGTCCACTATCGAATATTCATTAGTTTGCAGTGAAACACAGCTAAGCAGGTATACTGAAACGCAACACCAAGTCGACCTTGGATGGCACGCGTTTTATCTCCAGGGTCCCATCGATTTTGGCACCTGCGGTATCATCGCGCGATTGACCACGCCCTTGGCCGCAGAGAGTATCGGCTGCTTTGTACTGTCGACCTTCGATAGTGACGTGGTGATGGTTAAAGGTCACGCGGCGCAAAAGGCCATCGGCGCATGGGCGCAAGCGAACATTTTTTTTGAGCAATCTCAGCCCCTAGCCGGAGGTTCGCAGAATGTCCTGCAACGGCAACATGCCTTAGCCACGTCACCTGTGGAAAATCAGGTATTCACTGCTGACGAATTGCTAAGCCTCAACCGGATCGCCATGCAGTTGGCCAAGCGCTTTGTCTCCTGCGAGTCAGAAGCCTTTGCCACCGCCGCTGCGCTAGCTGCGCTTGAATTGCCATTTAGTTTACGCAGCAAGGCCAAGTCCTTTGCCCTCGATCAAAGGTCTAGCGCTTTGCTGCTCAAGGGATTTAGCATCAATGAAGCGACTCTTATGGCGACTCCGCCTTCGTGGGACACACCATGGGAGCAGCCGCTGATCCACCAATTAGAGGTGACTCAGGCGCTGATTGCCAGTCTATTTGGAGAGATTTTTGGCTGGCATACGCAGGAAAATGGTCGCTTTTTTCGCCACATCATTCCGCACCCTGCTGACGCCAGCGAGCAATTAGGATCAAGCAGCACCGTCGACCTCGAATGGCACAACGAAGAGGCCTTTCACCCGTCTCGTGCGGACTGGGTGGTTTTGATGTGCTACCGTAATCTAGAGCGCGCCGTAACGACGATCTGCCCGACCAGCATCCTGGACCTAGATGCCAACACCGAGGCGGTTTTACGCACCGATCGGTTCATCATCGTGCCCGATAAATCGCATCGCTCCGACTTTAATCAGAGCAAGCACTGGCAATTGTCATCCGAGGATTTCGCCCGTATCGAGCGAATGCTCGGTTCGCCTGAACCACAGCCGGTCCTGACGGGACCCAGCGAGTTCCCGTATCTGCGCATTGATCCAGCATTTATGCACGGCATCGACGCCGAGGCTGTAGCCGCCTTGGAGGCCATCAAAGCGGAGATCAATCGTAAACTTATCGATGTCGTCATCGAGGCGGGTGACTTCCTAATCATCAACAATCTCCGTGCCGTGCACGGCCGTCGCGCTTACCGTCCATTTTATGGGCCACAGCAAAGGTGGATGCGGAGAGTCAACGTCGCCTGCGACGTGAACAAGGCCGGCCAAGTCATCACCATCGGCACGCCGCGGCGGTTTATTTGAATCGCCGTACCGACTTCTAAAGGGAGGTGCTGAACGCAAGAGAACTACAGGTGAATGGCTTTCAGTAAACCAATAGACTTGTAGCCTCTGTCGATTAAGGGCCCGTCAGGAAGTAACTTGCGCAGTTGGGTGTCAGATGATGGTTGGCTGTGGTCGATTTCAAAGCGAAAAACCGGAGGAATACCTCGGGTATTTCGAGGATTTTTC
>Ga0315289_10014291_pt1 | contig 11096 bp, 3 predicted proteins | sample YL17G11_40_MG_FD_203452 | JGI IMG/M metagenome (GOLD analysis project Ga0315289, IMG submission 203452) | Sediment microbial communities from Yellowstone Lake, YNP, Wyoming, USA - YL17G11_40 | ecosystem: Environmental > Aquatic > Freshwater > Lake > Sediment | place: USA: Wyoming | collected...
GGACAGACTTTGTGCTTTGTTTTCTTGAGCGCTTGAAGTTGAACGAGCTCTGAGTTTAGCATGAAAACTTGTCCAAGAGGTATGCCACGGTAGCCTTTTACATCGTGTTGGACTAATAATTGGGCTAGTTCTTGGTCGGACAAGATTTCAGCTATTTTGCTTAGGAGTTGTCGGGCATTATCTTGATCGACTCCCAGAACTCTCTGTGTCCATATCATCAGCCGACTTTTGGGACCGGTTAGCCTGTAGACTATTGTTGATCTTCCGCCTTTTCGAGCTGAATCGGAAAATCCGATGACTGTTCCTGGTGATTCGGCGCCGATGTCGAATTGGCATTCTTCGGTGAGTTTTGAGAGTATCTCTGTTTGGAATTCCCTTTGGTTGATTATGTCGTTTTGATGGATTGCGCGTTTGCTTCTGAAAATGTCTAATATGCCTGTTAGGTAATCGTGTCTTTCGGTGGATGTGAGTTTATCGAGTGGCTTGACTCCTTTCCATACTTCGTCGTCTTTGGATAAGCCGTCAAGTCCGTTGTATATGACTTTGACGAGGCCTACTTCTTCGAGGTTGCGTTGGTTTTTTCTTGTGGATGCTGCAAGGTCTAGGATTACGTTGTATTCGAGATATCGTTGGTATGATTCGTCGGCCTCTTTTGTTTTGACATATTTGCCTTTTGCGCGGGCGTAGTCTGGGATTACGCCGTTTTTTTCCATTGTTTTGAAGATTCTTATTCCTGTATGATTAACGTCAAGTCCTTCCTCAGTTCCTTCCATAAAGCCGCCATCAACGAGTGCGTAGTAAAGAGCTTGTCTGAAGCGTATTCTTTTTTGTAGGTTGTTCATGTGAGCTGCTTGTAGAGCTGTGTCCTGTCTGCTGTCTGAGAAGGCGATGATTTTTCTTTCGTTTGGTCCAAGTTTTGAGATTATGCTTGAGACTAATACATCTGTTCCTGTGCTTCTGCCGATTGAGCCGAAGGTAAAAAGTTTGTTGAATTCTCGTGGTCTTCTGTCATAGTACACTCCGCATGTGGGGCAGAATAGGAATGGAGCAGAAACAAGGATTACTTCGAGTTTTTCTTTGCAGTTGCAGGATGCATCTATTTTGTTGCAGTTTGGGCAGTATGTGGCTTTGCGGGGTTTGGCTTCTTCGTGGCTTTCTCTGAGTTCTTTTTCGCTATCGAACCATTCTGTTGGGAAGGGTACGGCGTTTTCGTCGTAGGTTCCGACGAGTATGTAGGCGTTTTTGCCTTGTGTTTCTACCATGTCGATGTCTCTGGGGTAGAGGGTGTTGTCTTCGGCTATGGTTACGCCGTAGAATTCTTGACCGCATGATCTGCAGAAGTTGAGGGGGAAAGTGACGCGAGTTTTGGAGTCCTTGGCGCAGGTTGGGCAGGTGCTTTCTCCTCTTTCGTTGAGGTGTGGTCCTTCTTTGGTGAGGCAGGTTGTGATTGTTTTGCCTTGGGAGAAGAATGTGTGGATTTTTGGGACGAATTTGGGTTGTTGGGTGCCGAGGATTTCTACGGTTCCGACTGAGCCTGCGAGGAGTGTGGCTTTGAGTTCTTTTGTGCAGTCTTCCATGGAGGAGTTGGGTCGGTGTTTTTCCTTGTACTCTTTGAGTATTGTTCCTAGCGATAGGGAGTTTTCTGAGAGTTTGTCTTCGAGGAATTGGACTGTTTGTTGGGAGGATAGAATTGTGCCTATGGCTTCTGGGGTTTTGTCTTTGTCGGCTACTAGCGTGCCGGTTAATGCTTCTGTGAGGGTGATGGCTTTTTCGAGGGTTCCGTCGAATTCTTCCAGCATGGAGTTTGTGACTTGGATTGTTGACGGTAGTTGTTCTGGGTTGGATCTGGGTGTTTTGAGGTAGTGTTCTCCGATTACGTGGGTTGGTTGGAATTCTTCGCTGAAGAGGTTTTTTGCGAATTGGGCGATGAGTTCTTCGCCTTTTTCTCCTTTTTCGCTTTGGACGGTTGCGCTTGTGCCTATGCATCTTAGTGTGCCTATGGTTCCTGTTCGTTGTTTTAGTCGTCTGATTAGGCAGGCTACATCTGCGCCTTTTTTTCCTGAGTAGGTGTGGATTTCGTCTAGGACGAGGAATTTGAGTCGTCCTTTGTGTTCTTTTGGGAAGAGTTTTCTGTCTTCAAAGCGGGTTAGTAGCAGTTCTAGCATGACGTAGTTGGTCATGAGTATGTCTGGTGGGTTGGCTTGTATTTCGTCTCTTGAGAGGAGTTCGCTGTCGTAGGGCTCATCTCTGCCGGTGGCTGTTTTGAGTGCAGCTCTTGCTTCTTCAGGGCTGTTTTTTGTGTCGCCTGTGTAAAGACCTATTTTCAGTCCTGTGCCATGCAGCCTTTGTGAGAAGTCTTCGTATTGGCTGTTCGCCAATGCATTCATCGGGTAAACTATTATTGCCTTTATGCCGCTTAATCCTTGATCTCGCATTCTAAGGCATTCGCTGATAATTGGTATCCCAAAACAGAAGCTTTTGCCAGAACTCGTTCCTGTCGTGACAAGAGTGTTAGCATTATCCCTAAGAATCGAGAGAACAGCTTCACTTTGGTGTCGATAAGGAATTATGGGCACAGTTGATAGTATCCCATATGGGTCTTTTTTGGAGAATATTTTGAGGGCACTCTTATGAAGTACGTTTTCGTCTACTAGTTTTCGGAGGCCTTCGCCTTGCTCAAAACGGCGATTAAGCTGAATGTAAGGATCTTTCCAAAGAAGAGTGCCTTCGGCGATCTTCTCTTCAATCCATTGTTGAATCACTGGATTTCTTATTCTCTGAAAAGTGTTTACATATTTTTTATATGAATCTTGCACATATGATAGGGTTTCAAACGGATTCATGATGCTCACCTGTGGCGATTTTTACTTTCGCACTGTATTCATCTAAATATTTTAGAATTAGGTTTCTTGATCGATACTCGCCATACTTTTGGTTTTCTCTCTTTTTCACTACTGGAAAGGTTTCAAGAATGTAATCTGCGTCTTCTCTTGAAACCCCATAAAGAAGAAGGTATATTGCATCAAGTTCGCACCTAAGTTTAAGTCTTCTTTCTTCTTCCCATTTAAAGGGAGGTTTTACGTGATTTGCATCATCAACAAAGCCCAAGTCTCTGGCAAATTCCTCTAAATCCCAAGAAGTATAGGCTAATTCTAGTACTTTTGGAGAGATTAGATTAGACAATCTATCTGTATATACATCTGGCGCTAGAATGGGAAGTTGTTTCACGATGAAAAGGTTCATTGTATTACCACCTATTTTCTGGCGTGTAACATAATCAAAAACGATCGAGTTGACATTACCGAGGAATAAAAGCACCTTCGATGGCTTTGTATCAAAGTATAAGACTGGAAGTTTGTTGCTTGCCGCAACTCTTGGAAGTATCGAAAATATAGCTGTTCTTTCATTTCCTGGGTCAGCTATGTCTCTGAAGCCGCATAGCCATTTTGTTTTTCTTGAAATCCTTCTTTCTACTTCAATTTCATTGATCCAAAACCGTGGAAGGGGCATGAAAAAAGGGTCTTCTAGCTGAGAAACCTCTGAGGGGACAACGTCATGTCTACCTGGCACGATGCTGCCCTTATAATCAACTGATCCAGCACGATGATTAAATTGCCGGATCATTTTTCCTTCGTAAAGAGGCAAGTAGACTCCGTCTTTTCTTTCAAATATGTTACCAACTAGTTTGAAGCCCGCTTCCTCTAAGCTATGCCTGTCCCGAAAAAGAACACTATCATTTGTCATGTCAAACATACGTTGATAGGTTACATTCCAGGGATTTTCGCCCGAGTTTTCATTTATTAGGACTGGGACCTTCTTGTAGATTTTTTTTGTTATTTCTGCATCTCGCTTTGTTGCAAATACGGGGCATGTTTTTGTGTTTGGGTTCATCAGGGATAAATCATCAATTGTCATTTCGACCTCATTGGCTGCATTCAGCTCATTAGGGTTTGTTAGATAAAATGAAAATTTTGTAACTTGACCCTGAATTAAATGTCCGAGAGTTACGAGACTAAATTTGTAGCTCCTATGAGTACCTGAGAAAATTCCTTCTCTATTCTCAAAATCGAATAAACTTACTAGTTCTCCCGATTTGACGATATCTGAAAAGAAATACTTGTTAGCATCTTTTGTAGCGATTCCTGTAGGGACGATAATGCCAGCTAAACCTCTGCAACTAGTTATTTTTCTGAAAAGTTCTGCAAAGACAGTGTAAGTATTAATATCGCTCTGAGATGTGAGCGGGAATCTTCCAGATTTGCGTATGAATTTGCTCTCTAGTTCGCTACTTCTAAGCGCTTGAAGATATTTATTCCGAAGAGTAGGATGCGACCTGTCAAGATCGGCAATCAATTTTTTTCTGTTGGCTGCTGTTGAAGCATTTGCTATTTCAGGATTTTCAGTCTCAAAAAATTCCTTCTCTTGAAGCTTTATTCGTTCCCATGGAGGATTACCAAGCAAGCAATCAAACCCACTGATTTCGCGAGCAAAAATATCGGGGAACTCTAAATGCCAATGGAAAAAGCGATACTTTTTGGTTAGCGCTTCAATTTCTTCAGTCATTTCTTGTTCGATTGAAATGCCTATCTTTCCTTTTGTCATCCTTAGTTTAGCTTCTGTTGGGGGATTGGAAGTTTTATCAAGTGGCCAAAAGAAAGCAGCTGTCCAAACATCAGCAGAAAGCTTTGCTATTTGCCAATTGGGCGAATTTGTTAAGGCATCATATCTTTTCTTTTTCTCTTCGACGTCTTCAGGCGATTTCTCTAAGAAATCATCAAGGGATGCGTACTCCTTCGCTTGCTTTGGCTGATCGGCAGATTCAAATTCAACCATTAGCTTGTTTTTTCGCTCAAAAGCGTTTTTTGATTTTACTTGTTTCGCAAAATTCTTGTCATCGCCTTCAACAGGCGAAAACGCCTCATCAGGGATTCCTGAGTCCATTAAAGTTGGCGTAGCTCCAATTAGAGAATTGCCACATTTTATGTGGTGATCAAGAAAGTTAAGGGGCATATTTTCAACACAAGAATTAATCCATAAGGAAACCTTTGCCAATTCCGTTGCCATCGGATTCAAATCAACACCGTAGATACAATGCTGCAAAATGTCTCTTGCCGCTTTTTTTAATTCTTTGTCAGAAGGCTCAGCTTGGTTAGTGCGTAATTTAGCAAGTTCTTTAGCAAGAAAATTATTCGCAGCAATTAAGAAAGCTCCACTGCCGCAAGCTGGGTCGCATACTTTTATGGAAAGCAAGGCTTTCTCTTTTTCAGCGGTTTTTGAAAACCTATCTTCAAAAACAGGTTTAAGTGCGCTTTTTATCAGTTCATCAATCAGGCGTGGACTAGTGTAGTAACTTCCACTTGTTTTCCTAGCGGCACCACGAGGATCCAAAATAAAAGTGTTAGCAGGGACTCTTTCGTCTTCGATTTCCTGTTCAGTAGCAAAAACCTTTGGAGTATAGTCAAGGAGACTCTCGTAAATAGAGCCTATCTCGCTAACGCCCAAATCTAAGTAATTAATTCGTTTCAGAAGTCTCTCTTCTTCAATCAAGGTCAAATGCCTTACTGCTTCAAGAATATCCTCATTCTTACTTGATAGCTGTGAAAGTATAGATAGTTCAGAATCGTCGAATAGACTGCCATTGTAGCCGAAAACCTTCAGAGGTGGGCATCCATTCTTCAACATATGAAAGGTGACTTTCAACCCTTCCCACACGTCGAAATGATCGTCTTTGCCGTGCCTTGTTTCAGCCATTTCGCGTAGCCGTGTTATGCTGTACTCCTCGGCGTAAAGCGAATCGCGGGTTGGCAACATAGCCCGTTGCTCAGCAAACAACAAAAACAGCAATCGATAGACTACTCTTAAGAGCTCAGAATAGTATGCCTTACAAAACTCTTCATCCTCAATCATTTTCTTTGTAAGCTCAGAAGTTAAGAAGCCATTGCCTAAAGCTTCAATTGCCTTCTTTACATTCCGTCGTAAGTTTTCGCCAACCGTTACACCCGCAGCCACGCTTTCTTTGTAGAATTGCTCTAACGGGCACACGCCGTCTTTATCGGGCATGAACCTGCTAGCATGAACCATCCGATATAGTGCTCTGAAATCTGTGAAGCTTCTCTCGCGGAAGATGTTCTCTATGTCAAACTCGACGTAACCCTTAGTCGTAGTATGGTAGTATTCACGTAGGATTCGAAGCAAAACACCGTTAGTTACAATCCCCCACTTAGAACCCTTAGTTACGTTCAGATAAGCCTGCAACTCATCATGCGGACTTCGACTCCGTCCCCTCCTAACAACTTCCTCGGCGCCGTCACCAGCTTCTTCCAAATCTTGAGAAGGAGCTACCATATGCAACATTGGCGCTCCAGCGCTAATCCAACCTCTATGAGAGAGCCTGAACCTCAGCTTATCGTCACCGTCGACAACAATTTCTTCTTTGATGAAACCAGGGTCAAAACCTAGCTCCTTCAAAAGCGGAATCATCCACTTGCTTCTGGCATCGGATACATTCATCTTTAGATAACGGTTTGATAAGGAATCCCAACGTTCACGAAGGCGATCCCAAGAATCAACAATCCTTTGGTCAAGTTCTGCCTTGTTCTTAGGCGCTGCTGCATTGAATGTTGCAAAGGATTCTGGCTGAACCCGTGGATTAGCCACTTTTTCTCCGCGAATAATCTCCAAAAACTCAGAGGTAATTATGCCGCCATGAGCTGACATGTTAGAAAGCGGATTCTTCCTCAACTCAGCTCCCTCCCAACGCCGGATAATAAACCGTAACACACACCAAATCTACGGACGCAACAGACAATTTATCGATGCCTTCGAGCCACTGTTGCTCTCCGCGACCTCCCAAGCTCTTCTTAACCTGCGCCCTTTCAACTGCAAGCTCGGCACAACGCTCTTCAGCTCTTTGTCGCAACTCGGCGTCCAAGTTCAATTTAGCGAGGGCTGCGCCCAAGTCCTCACGCATCTCAGGTTCAGTTCTGCCGTGAACAACAGGGACAGAACGGAAAAGCGAATCAACATCCGCCTGAGTCAATTTACTGTCACCGTGCACTTCAAAACCGACTTTCAAAAGTTCTTCAATTATGGACACAGGTTGTGTATGAACTGCGTATCTTGCAAGGAAAGTGTAAACTGCAGAGACTTTAGTCGCATTTCTTGTCGCTATGCAAGCAGTACGCCCATAGATGTCCGACTCTTTTGAGGAAAAAGTGAGTTGCTTAACGAGGTCTATTAAATTCCTAACCAGCCTATGTCCCAAGTCAATGACCTCAAGTTCTGGGTCATCTCTGCCCCTCAACGGATCAAAAGTCGCTCTTTTCAAAATAGGGTCATTCAACCCCTGTGACAGTCTTTTGTCTGAGATATTTGAGAGATCGATCCTAAAGGTTCCATCAACGTTGCATGTAATTCGGCAGCCAAACCTGTTCAACCCACTCTTCACAAAGTTTTGGATCTGTTCTTTGCTGCCAATCAGGTTCTCTGTCTCAGACAATCTCTTCTGAACTTCAGACAAATCAATGCTGGACTGACCATAAAAATTGTCATTCTTCATTCGCTGAATTGACTCATCCGAAAACGGATTAATCACCTGCTCCGGCTCAGGCGACATGTCCTTAAGAAAATCATCCAAACTACGCTGGCCGATCTTAACATCATAACCCTGCTCCCTGATCAGGTCTAAGACAGAGATGTCGTCACCAAAAAAAGGCGGCGAGAAACCGAAATCCTGCCTAATCTGAAAAGCCTTCCTCACCAAAACCATCAGAATAGCAGCTTCCAACGAATCGTTAACGACCATAGTGCTTATGAAAACAGTATCTTTAGGTTGCCCGTAACGGTCAACACGCCCATTTCTTTGTTCAAGCCTATTCGGATTCCAAGGCAACTCGTAATGAATTATCTGAGAAGCAACATACTGAAGGTTAATTCCCTCAGAGATACAATCAGTCGCAACCAAAATGGCCTGAGGCGCTTTTTCAAACTCGTGGAATTTCTCGGCTCTCTGTTCCATGTTCATTGAACCGTCAAGCGTTACAACTTTTACTTCTTTGAAGTTTCTGTGTTCGGGAATATTCTTGGCAAGATAATCCAGCGTGTCTCTATACCTTGTGAAGATAATGACCTTGGGAATCCTTCTAAACATTATGCGCAGCGTGTTGTCCAGCAATTCCGTAAGCTTGGCGTCTTTTGCCGCAGTCACTTTTTGCGCTTCGAGCACTGTTTGCTCCAAAAGGTCTTTTTCCTTCAGAAGCGCCTCTTTGTCTCCAATCAAGTAACGCTCCATTCGAGCTCCTGTTTCTTCATCATCAACACGTTCACCAGTATCGTTGTCTAGAACCTCAGCACGCGCTTCTTCTTCCGCAACTGATGCCTCTTCATCCATTAGAGCGTCTTGAGCTGCTATTTTCTTCTCGATAGTTTTCAAGCGATTCTTCAATGAACAAACAAGGGAATTCGGAGAACTCAACGCTCGCTTGTGCAAATGAGTTACAGTCCATTTGGCAATTCTCATCCTAAAAGTGCGCTCGTCACCGGCTGTAGCGAGAATATGTCTTCCAAGTTGCTCAACTTCATGCATCACATTAGATTCTAGAACTGAGAGCTTCACGAAAACCTCACCAGCATCTCTCTTCGGAAATGGGCTTCTGTCACCGGTCTTGCTCATCTCCGCTTCAACATCGGATCGCCGTCGTTGACAAACATATAACTTGGCTATGTCACGATTAATCACAGGATCACTGTCAGAACCAGTTACAGCTCCAACCTCCAACATCTTAAGCAAGCTAGCAAAAGTATCAGTGTAACCATTGTGCGGTGTCGCAGTTAGCATGATCAGGTGTCGCGTCTTCTTGGAGAGGTCACGCATTAGTTCCCAGCGTTCCATTTTCACCTTCTGCTTCGGATCCATCTGATGGGGCTTTGCAACATTATGCGCTTCATCAACCAAAATAATATCCCAATTCTGCTCAAGAACCTGAGCTTTCACCTCAGCCATCTTGGCGTAATCCATCGAAGCAATAAGATACGGATAACACTCCCAAGGATTCGTACCCGGAGGCAATCCCCTCTCCAAAGTCCGACGATGAGATGAGGAAATTATTTCTGCATCAATGTGGAAGAAATAGTCCAACGCAGTCTTCCACTGTTCTCTTAGCATTGCAGGACAAATAACCAGAAGCCGAGAAGCCCGCTGCCTAGCAAACAACTCAACAACAGTTAAGCCCGCCTCAATGGTTTTGCCTAAGCCAACGTCATCCGCGATGAGCAAACGAACCCTAGGCATCTCCAACGACATAACAACAGGAACCATCTGAAACGAAACTGGAACAACTCTGCTACGCTGCAAACTTAGTAACGGTGCAGCCCCATGAATCATGCTCAGTCGATAAGCCCGCAGAAGAAGATCCTGCGCAGAATAATTACCCACAATCTCACTCGAGGGGGGCGCAATCCTGCCCGGGCGAACCGTTTCAAAAGGCAAATAAAACTTCCTTCGCTCGCTAGGCGAGCCATCAATACTTGTGGCAACAAGCACATCTCCCTGCTGGTCATCAACCCGCCAAAGCCTTGATCGTAACTCAACAATAGAACCCAAAACAAAGGGCTGTCTAACTTGTTCAGTGGAAGACATTGATGCCCTCCAAACCGAAAATGCAATAGTGCAAATGAAGTCTCATCCCAAACCCCGTTGTTACCACTTCTTGCCAATGCCCTCTACTTACTCACAGGAGATAGATGACAGTAATGTGTAAGTTACGAATAAAATATTTGCCCTACACCAATCTTGGTTCCCGCACTGAAAATCAGAGCAAAAAGAGTTGCGCAAAAACTTGTCTGACCTTAACTTTCAGGAGCCCCTACCCCCTACGTTTTTTCTTCGGCAACTGATTTGTCACCTATCCAGGGGAACAGTGGTGTTTCACTCACGAAATGTAGCTGAGCACTGCCCGTCGCCTTTACCGTTTTTTCGCGCTCACGAGTTTTCATAATGATCGTATGCATAAAAAAAGAATTCTTTTTTTTCGCAACAGCATTTTTCTCTTCCAAAAAGGCAACCAGAAATGGCTAAGAAGTGAAGAAGACAAGTATGAAGGGGCAAAAGACCCTTTTGTCAAGAAAAGAACAACAACAATCACATTTTCAACGTTGTTGTTCTTCTAATACTTTTTGTCTCTGAGAGAAGAAGAAGACATGAAAAAACACCCTTCTTCTTCTTTTTATTTAGAAGCCCCTAATTCAGCTCAAGTCTGAAAGAAGAAGAAATTGCTGTTTCTGGAAAAATGCGTGTTTCTTCTTCTTTTCGTTGACTGGTTGCTCGAGCACTGATTCTGGTTTCGAATGGAAAGAAGAAGAACGGGCTGCTCCGTAGAAAAATACGGTGTTTTTCTTCTTCTCTTTGGTAGTTGTTGTTGGCGCTGATTTTTTCAACTGTAACAACAACTTTTAACCGGGGGCGTCTGGGAGTTTTTCTTTTTCTTCTGAGTTGGTAGTTGTTGTTCGCTGACCTTGCTGAACAACAACTTCTAAGCCTAATCTTGCTTGTGAATCTGCTTGATGATCGCGGCTATTTCGTTGGTGTCTTTTGCATCTTTCACTTCCGTATACATGAACACGAAAGCTTCCCAAAGCTCTGGATGTTCACCTACTGCGAAGTTGCGCATCCAGAAGCATTAGACTCTCTTCTCCATTTCAGGTTAGTTCGTCAATGGCCTTCTTCAAGAATATTTTCAGTTTTTCAAGGAACCTGTAGAAATCCTTCTCATCAACATCCTTCAGCAAGAGTCCCTTCTCTTCACCCCAAACGAACGGCGCCGACACAACCATATTCTTCTTTTCTTCAAGATTCTTGCGGTACCTCTCATAGAGGCAAAGCGTAAAACGTGTTTTTCCAACGCTGCAACCATAGATGTCCTCTAACCCAATTTTGAACTCCCTGCAGATTAAGTAGACATCAAGGAAGTCACGCGCCTTTGTGCCCTTGCGAGTAAGTATCGCTCGGATTTTCTCACATAGAATTTCTCGAACGTCATAAACATCGAAAAGGATTTTCTGTGAATATTCCTTGAACTCCGGAAACAGCAGAGCAAGTT
>Ga0315289_10014292_pt1 | contig 11095 bp, 14 predicted proteins | sample YL17G11_40_MG_FD_203452 | JGI IMG/M metagenome (GOLD analysis project Ga0315289, IMG submission 203452) | Sediment microbial communities from Yellowstone Lake, YNP, Wyoming, USA - YL17G11_40 | ecosystem: Environmental > Aquatic > Freshwater > Lake > Sediment | place: USA: Wyoming | collected...
GTTCCGAGTGGGCGAGTAGCTTTCATCCAAGCAGGTGGACCGTTACTTCTAGTCCTTACGGACTTAAACTTCCTAGTGTCCAGCATCGGTTTTCTCGCTTTGGGCAGTCTGATGGGTTTCGCAGCAACGCTAGATTTCGTTCTGTTAGCCAAGGGAGTCGGGGAAGCATGAGTTCTGAGAGACCTAAGATGCATTTCAGAAACGATCTCGAGATGTGGCATCGTTTCATCGACTTCGGCAGATGGGTTACGCTTGCTGCTCAGATGCAAGAGACGGAGTTGTACTCTCTCTGCGTTCACTACTCCTACGACGATGGCGCTTTCGAGAGCTACTGCAACTGCCCAACCATTCAGAGGCACGGAGACTTCCAGCCAGGGGAAGAGTGCTGGAAGTGCCAATTCTACAAGCCACAAGATGAGACAAGAAAAGTGACAGGTTTGTAGAGTAATCTGACATGGTGATGGTATGTCAATTTTGACTAAGGAAGAATGGGATGCTGCGAAGCATCTTGTAGCCGAGAACACATTCGGGATTGTCAAGCTTCGAGCTCTTGTGAAGCAAGGAGATAAGGAGGTTCTTGTGGAACGCGACTTTGTACCCGTTCTCCTCCACTGGGGGCATCAGCGATGGGTGCACAAATTCACGGCTTGGTATGCTGATCCAGCAACGATGGGTGCTGATGTAAGGAAGAACACACTCCGCGTCTACCGTCTTGAAACCGAATCATGGGGTCGAAAGCTACCAGCAGCACGAGTAGATACCACAAGACACTGGCAGAATGTCTCGCGTGAACATGTAGTTGCCCTAATGAAACCAATACCTGACCTTGATCTTGACCAGATACAACAAACCGTCCTAGAGAGTTCTGAAATACATAACTACGACATTCAACTGAAGAAGCTTGAAGAGGAACAAGGAAGGCTGGAAGACGAGATGCGCAAGACAAACAGCATTAGAGAATCAAGCATCGGGGCTTTGATTCTCTCTCAACTTGTGAACTCTGGGTATGTGCTACACACCAGTACCCCCCAAAGCCATCGTGCTACTGTGGCAAGTTCTACGCAGGAGAGGAACACGCCATGAGTCGCCAGATCTGGAAAGAGATTAGTCGAGAGCAGTTCGATCAGTTGGGGGGCATGGCCACGCATCGTAACCCTAACGGAATAAGAGTCTACTCAAGGGAAGGCATGAAATCAGTCTTTCTGAGTGAACAGGACTGCAAACGCATAGAGAGAACGATAGCTCAAGCTAGGAAAGAGTCCTGGAGACGGTGCGGGTCGTTTCTCAATAGGCACAAGTGGGGCTATTACGGAAGTACACCTGTAGGCGTTCGTGCCTCATCCCGTTTCTTCGTTGGAGCAAAGTACCGCACATGCAAGAAATGCGAAATAACGGAGAACTTGGAACAAACGGCAAGTTATACGCAGAATCTGTCATCTGAGGGGAAGAAGCCATGAAGACCTTTCTGTTTCTGCCGAAGGAAGGTTGGATAATGTTGGGAATATTGGCAGGAACCGCATGCCTCGGATCCCCATTCCTTGTCCTTGAGCAACCGCTTCTAGCATTCGGCACACTTGGAATAGGCTTGCTTGTTTGCCTAGTCTACCATCACTACCGTTGCCCCGTTTGTAGAAAGAAGGCAGGTTTGTCCAATAACACGACATCTGAGGCGAAGCCAACATGAGCGTGAAAGTAGGAGTCCCACGCTGTTCAGCTGAAATCGAGATTCGCGTACCCAGAGAGTTGAGCATACCTGTGAGCATACCTGAGATGCTTGGCATACAGTGCGAGAGAATAGAGGGGCACCTTGGGCAGCATTTTGCCTCTGGAACGGGAAATTTCAACCCGAGAATAGATGACACCGAATGTCATGATGGGATCTGGACCATTGTGTTCACACAAGACAAACATGGAGAACGCGAGAAGACATGAAGGAAGACCTCTTTGAACCACGCTTGATAGATCGTAAGGATGGACGGATTAGGGTAGCGATTGAGATGGGTCGGACGAAGGTCGAGTGCAACTTAGACAAATGGGAGGTTCGACATGGTGTGGCTGATAGCGGGTCAGCGATAAGCGTTCTTTTGATTCCAAGGCGACCGCGAATAGCAGGTTCCAGTCATAACTTGCCCCCTCAAGGTGACAAAAAATGAGCGAAGTGAGTCTCAAGGAATCGGAAAGGTTTGCTCTACTCGTTGCCACTCTCTTTCTGTTTACTGTCTTCTTTGCCATCTTGGTCGTGAGTAGAGGTGAATATTGGGGTGTCGCTCTTCCTTGGGGAGCTGTCGGAGCACTTTGTCTCTACTGCTGGTGGCTCAGGCGAAAGAGAACGAGTAGACAAAGCCACTACTTCCTCAGATACGGGCAATTGAACCATCTCGCCAAGGAAGAACGGGATGTAGTAGCAAGAGCGGCAGGTTCTATCCAAAACCAGTCATCCAAGGGGGATTGCTGATTGCCAGGAGATCCTTACCACATTCCCCGTCCGAGAGTGTGGTTCAAGAAAGCCATGCGAGACGCGATTCTCGAAGGACGTAAGACAGCAACATCACGGAACCACCGAATATCTCGACGAGCTGCCTCTAGCGTATTGGCTGTTTGTGGTTCACGCTTCAAGGCTGTGCCCTTCGCGGTACTGAGGATTACAGCCGTCGAGGAGATGAAACCATCAGAGATTTTTGGGCAACACTATCGAGAGGAGGGTTTCAATTCTTCCGAAAAAATGGTTGACTTTGCCGACAAAGAGAGACTACATTGGGATGAACGGGTTCCCATGTTCTTCCACCGATTCGAGGTCATCCAGAAGTTGACGGAAGAAGAAATCCATGAGATCATGTACCCTTGGGGCGACGGCAAAGACTTGTACGGGAGACCCTTGGCTACGGCAGGTTCCATCGATAACCCGACATCAGGGGATGACCCGCCATGAGAAGATCTGTCGTAATGACCGAAGAGGCAAAAGCCGTCGCAACGATACTGATTCGGGAAATCCAAGACTGGCTTGATGATGAGAGGTACGGGGAGTGCGTGAGAGAACGTGGTATTCGGAAAACGCTCATCGCATGGGTTACTGCGAACGACTTGCATCCAGAAAGAGTCACGGTAACAGAAGGAGGGGTCTATGTGCTTGACAAGCGACAACTGGCAAGTTCCCAAGCTAACACGCCAAAGGCGAACAAAGAATGAAGAACTGCCCAATTCACACGACCTATGATGGTCGGAACCCGCCTGCGGATCCTTGCTACGCCTGCCTCTCGATCTACTTTGAAGCCCTATGGAGACGATATTCACCGATGGCACTGAAAGAAGAGGCTGAGAGCACATGAACATCAAGAAGGGGCTTGCCCTCTTGGTTGTGATTGTGGCTTGGGCAGCCAGTCGTACAATCGGCGTTACGAATGAACCAACTTGTCTGCTTCCTTGCCGCGCTATCACATTCCTTGCGAGTTTAGTATCCACAGCAATACTGTTCGCGGTGTTCGTCGTAATCTCAGACATATTTGAAGATAGAACCGTGGCAAGTTACAAGCCTAACCCGTCATCGGAGCGTGAAGCAGAATGAGCAATCGGTCTTTGTCGAAGTGGAGAATCATTGAAGTGCGAAGGCGCAACTTCTTGATGAGATTCTTATCTATCAACAAGTATCTAGCCACGGTTGAAGAGTCCGACACTGGCTTCGTCCTCAAGGTGCCCTTCTTCTACGGCGCTCTCAGCGTAGGATCAGCGTGTATCCTTGCCCTACTTGCAAGGGTACGAGACAAGACGACAGGGCCCATCGAGAACCAGACATCTTGAGGGCATGTATCTTATCCGTATTGCAGGAAGAGTATGAGGCATCTGTGTCTGCCAAGATAAAGCAGTACTACACCAAGATTGAGCGATACGATTGGATAGTGGCCACTGACCACTTGCTCGGTGTTGAGTCGTTCTTTCACCGGAATAGGGAGCGAGTGTTCACGCGACTAATACGGCAGTACGCCGACAAGACTGTCGTGCTGGATGTTGGATGTGGGACCGGGCTGCTGCTAAGACACATGAAAGAAGATGCCATAGGTCTTGACATCAATCCGTGGAATGTCGTCAAGGCCAAGGAACACACTGGACGACAAGTCATACGTGCTGATGCGGAGTTCCTACCATTGCGGTCCTCTGTGCTAGACTTAGCAGTGTGCACGGAGACATTGGAGCATTTGCCCAATCCACTGCGTGCGCTTGGCGAAATGAACAGGGCTTTGAAACGGAACAGCAGAATTATTGGCTCCGTCCCGCACCCGCACCCTGGGTGGAGACTGAGATTTCTTAGCAGCACTCATCCGCATGATGAGCCTTTCCACCACAACTACACTCAATCGCAAGTGGCTGGTATGCTTCGCAACTCCGGTTTTCATGTGGTGCGAGTGTTCCTGTCGCTGCTTGGTTTGAACACTAATTTCATCGGCCAGAAGGTGTCAGAGGCATGAAAGACCCCGCAGGTCCTTCAGACAGGTAAGGGAGCATGACAGGTTACTATCCTAACACGCCATTTTCGGTTTGATGAATAGGAAAGAGGTGACAAAGAACGAGTGTAATTGGTGACGAGAATACGATTCGTAACGCACTCACGGCTATTGGAAGAAACTTGATCAAAGAAGCTTTCGGAATTGAGGTCAAGGTTGATGTGACACCTTCTAATCGTGGTCAACCGTTGAATGCAAAACTGCCGACACCATGTTATGTGAAACTGGACGCGGGGAGTTTCGAACAAGCCACACCCATTAAATGGGCTCTCATGCTCATAGTGACGACAAGTGACACACCAATAGAGCAATTCAAGACAGACGCACTATTGTGGGCTAACCAAGTCGTAGCGAAAGCACGCCAACAGGTCGATTGAGCCAAAACCTGCCCTTTCTGCCTGATTCTCGTCCGAGTCGTAGAAGGAGGGATTTTCATTGTAGTGGAGTCCAAGAACTAATGTCCAATCGAGCATTGGTTGTAGCGTTCCTAGTCGCTTTGACTTTCTTTGTGCTTACGGTCGGTGGCATGTGGGCATACGCGCTTACTTTGGGCACCATATCGTTTGGGAGTTCTGTCATCCAGCAGGCAGCCACTGAGACACCTACATGCGGGTCTAGTGCGTGTGCTTCGATGTCTGCTGAATTTGGAGCCAGTTATGCGGTCAATCACAAGATTGCAATAGCGTACTTTCTGTTTCCGAAAGTTGTTGGAATACCCTCCTACACGGCACAACTGGTCATAGCCGCAACTCTCCTCATCGGTGCTTACACGCACCATGCTGTTTCGAGTAGGAGACGATAAACATGGGGGTTCTCGGTGCATTGAGCAAGTTGTGGCGTTTCTCACTCTATGGCTGGGCGTTTTGTGGCATACTGTGGTTCTTGATTTGGGAAAGTGTCTTGGGCGCGAGTCAAGGTACAGGTGAAATCGGGTTGCAGATAAGCCTAACGCCGATACTGCTTCTAATGCAGATCGGTCTGCTGTTCACATCATTTCTGGGCGGCATGTGTCGCATAATCGCCAGTACAGTCAGAGAGCGACCGCCGTACCCTCAAGTATCACAGAAGCATGAAAAGACGCCATTTTCTTCTTAGAGGGATGGCATCTGAAGGCATCAGGTAGGCTTCTGCGACCGGTATTAGCTGTCTTACTCATCTTAGTAGTCATCAATGTGGGCTTGCTCATCTACAATGTCCAGCAGGCAAGCTATCTTCAGGAGCAATCCCGCGTCATATCCGAAATCGCGGTCTTAACGATGAACCGTGACGCTTGGGCATCCTACATAGTCTACTATCCTGGAGCCGTAATTGACCCGGAAACGCAGCAGTGCACATCAAATTGCCACATCAAATCTTGGGGATACTGGGTCCATAATATTTTCACGAACGCAGGCATGGAGCTAGTTGAACAAGACTTGGGAGTCGGCGGAGCAGTCACTGCTGCACTCTATATTGCGCCCGCAAACGCCACATTCACAGCAGCGGTAGCGAGCACTCAATGTTGCGGTGGAACCGACAAATCCTTCCCCGCTTCCGGTGGCCTCAACCCACAAGTCGGAGCCTACGCCAGCACAGGCACAGGCACATGGACAGTCATCAAAGCATTCACCGCCACTGTTAGCGGCGGCGGCACCACCGATGTCTGGGGAACAGGTCTACTCCAAGCCGCAACAAGCGGCGAAATAGCTGAAGTCCTATTCACAAACAAAGCCACACTCCAAACCTCGGACATAATCACGATAACTTGGAGCGCTGCTATTACGTAAATGGTACAATCATGTACCATAACCAAGGTAGGTGGCCGGAGCCTAAGTGACTTTGTATGGCTACAACACAGAGTTGGCAGGTCAGAAAACAACGGTACGGTCCAACTGGGGCTAAAACCCCAGAAGCATTTCGTCAACGATGTTTTGAAACACAACAGCAATTCAAAGGCACTGCCCGACCGCAAGTTGCTGAGAAACTCAGGCTCCGTTCCTTAGCGAAGTACAATCCGAACTTCGCTTTATCCAGTGATTCGCTCAGATACTTGAGTGGAATATTGGATGCCGAAGGCACGATAGTCTGTCGTAAGGTTTACGTGACTTCACAAAGTTATGCTACTAGAGTCGCTATCTACAATACTGACCGAAATGTTCTCGATGTGATTCAACGATGGTTGAACTTTGGGAATGTCACTGGGCGTACATATCATCACTCCTCCCATTTTGGAAAGAAAACCGTTTTCATGTGGAGCTGTCAGACTACTGAACTTGCCAGACAATTATTGACTTTGCTTGCGCCATATTTGCGGGTGAAGCACGGGAAGGTCGAAGAGATTCTGCGGGGGGCCTATCCCTTTGCCCCAATGGCATGGGCTTACGTTGCAGGCTTTTTTGATGGTGAGGGTTCTGTTGTAGACTATTCGAGCAAGAACTACAGGTGTCACACGCATTACGAGATCTGTATGGTTCAGAAGGATCGTGCCGTCTTAGATGAAATTCAATCTTTCTTAGGCTACGGCAGAGTCTCCAAACACGGTGAAGACTGTTGGATGCTCAAGATTCATCGTCACGCCGATCAGACGGACTTCATGGAAGGCGTTTTGCCGTACTCGATTGTGAAGCGGAGACAGCTAGAAGAGGCGAGGCGTTTCAATGACGGGAAGGATTGGGATGCTTTCCACAAGCTAAGACGGATACCTGATCATGAACTTTCAAGTCTGTATCTTGGCGGGTTTAGTATTCGTGCTATTGCTAGACGGTACGGTGTAACCTACGAGCCTACGCGTACTAGGCTGCTCAAGGTTGGCGTACCATTGCGGTCGAGCAGAGATGGAAGATGGGGGTTTGTGGCCAAAGATGTCTAATCGACCCACCTTCTCAGCTCGAACGGTAGTCTGCCTAATCCTAGTCTTTTCATCTTTTCTTATAGGGCCGAGCCTAGGCTTCATTACAGGCATCTCTAACCCGCAGAGTCACGGTGGCGGTGAAGTTTCTCAGCAGAATCCGTTTGACTTGTTGTGCGCTAAACTACTTGATGGAGGTGATGGGCGGCTTGACATTCACCAGCTGTTATTTGGTTGGTTACGTGCTGTCTTTCAATCGGAACATAACTGGCTGCAAGAGATCGTGGGCTCGTACACAAGCAGCATTCCCGAATGGTTCCGAAATTTTAACGCTGTTCCTCTAGCTCACGCATCAGACCTTGGTTCAATACAACCCGACATCCCCTATGTTGATCCGTCCTACACGCAACCAAGCACGAACACATACGTGTACACCACATCTTTTGGAATCTACACAATTAGCTACCTCACTGCGTTGAATGTTTACTCGGTTGCTTTCAAGAACGGTGACACCATAGTAACTGCTAGTGTTCTAGCAGTCTTGGAGAATAGTTCGGGATCATGGTTGCCAATTAACAAACAACCAACCCCTAACCGTTTCACTATCGGACCGTCAGTATTCATTACCATTCCAACAGGTGAGCGTTTCGCAATCACACAAACACTGGACTATAAGGATAAGAGCATAAAAGAGACGCTTGGCGAACTCACACTAATCATCAGTTTCACTAAGTCAGCTTTTCCCAAAATCAGCGTAGCATTGAACAAGGACAGTTACAAAATTGACCCTACATGTGTTGACACGCTACCTTATGAATGTGAGAGAGAAACCTACTGGAACAAAGTCGGTCTCAAAGACCTACAGTGGATTTGGGCTGTTGCGCCAGCAAGCGGCTACGACAAATACCAAAGCAAAACGTTCGGAGAAGTCAACATAACTACGGTAGCGGCGATTCTGGATGAAGAGCCCAGTGTTAGAGCGGATTTCAAAGGCGCAAAGGACTGGTACGCGGACTGGTCTTCTGTAGGCTCATCAGAAGTTGCAGTTGAACCTTCAACAGTGAGTATTCGCGGTCAGTCGGTTCTAGTAGTGCGTTTCGCAGTAAACATGACGGTAATCGACCCCACATTTGGTCTCACTAGCACTGGCAGCACTAGCTATCCTACTGCTAAAGCCATCACCGCTAACGGTAACGCTCAAGTCGATACTGCTCAATCGAAGTTCGGCGGCGCAAGCGGCCTCTTCGATGGCACAGGCGACTACCTCTCTACGCCTGATAGCGCGGACTGGTTCTTCAACACAGGAGCTTTCACGATTGATTTCCCGGTGAGGTTTCAAGCTTTACCCGGTACTGGTGCCTACATGTCATTGTGGGTTCAGTACCAAGATAGTAGCAACTATCACGCGCTCCTGATTCACGAGTCTTCGGGTGCGTATTACTGGTACTATATCCTCTATGTTAATGGATCTGCTGTAGCGACTTTTAACGTAGCAGCGACCACGGCAGTAAATACATGGTATCATATCGCACTGGTAAGGTCGGGTACCACTTTCACCTTGTATAAGGATGGCACAGGCATTGGTACTGATACTGATGCTGGAGCAGTTCCAGATTTATCCGCAGTCTTCACTGTTGCCGATGGAACTTATTCCCTTAATGGTTGGATTGATGAGTTCAGGGTCAGTAAGGGTGTTGCTCGTTGGACAAGCAACTTCACACCGCCAGCGTACCGTTACGAACGTAGCGGCTGTTTGTACACTTCCGGATGTGTGGCACCGGGAGCAACGAGCCCAGACTCTTACACAGTTTTCCTCTTGCACAATGACGGCACAGACACAAGCCCCACATTCTTGGATGATGTGAGCACTGGGCAAGCACTTTTCGGTAAATTCACTCTGACTGAAACCGCCAGCTCAGTAACTTCAATGAGTGTCTACAGTCATGCTGCTGGTGACATGCGGGCATCAATATTCACGGACAGTAGTGGGCCATCCACAAAACTGTGTGAAACTGCTGATACTGCTGTCAGTGCGACTGCGTGGACGAGTCCAGATATTAGTGGTTGTGGATCGTTAAGTGCCGCCGATTATTGGTTAGGATTGCAATGGAATCCCGGGGCTGCGTACCTAGCTGGTCCATCCTATACGGCAGGAAGTGCGAACACGGGTTACAGGCTCTACATGGCTTACGGGGCATTTCCATCATCAGGTGCAGGTGGAGCACTAACAGCTGAAAATTACAGCGTCTACGTGACATATGCTACTGGGCCGACGACGTACACTCGAACCGCGACATTGCAGCAGACGGGGTCATTTTCAGGCAGCGGGCAGGTCCAGTTTTCGCGTCTACCGACATTGTCTGTGTCTTCAAGTTTTCAAGCGGACAGAGTGGCAAGCGTCTATAGGGCTGGATCTGCGGCAATATCCGAACTTCTGACAAGTTCAGATACCTTAGCGGCAAATCGGAGTGGAAGCCTATCAATAGGTTCAAACTTCCAGCCGAGTATGATAGCCAACTTCTACAGAGCGGGAACAGGAATTGTAACAGAACTCTTTACGGCATCACGAGAACTTGCTGAGAATCGTCCCAGTAGCTTCTCAAGTACGGGGTCGTTTTCCGCTGACCGGCTCGCACAGTTTGTCCGTTCTAGCTTCCTGTCGCTAACTGCTGGATTCAGCGTCAATACGCTAGTTATGTTCTACAGGGACGGAACGCTTCTAGCAAGCGGGGTCCTAGCAGGGGAAAGGCAAGTAGGTGAACAAAGAACTGCCACATTAACGACGACGGGCACGCTCTCAGCAGCTGGAATTGGAGACCTGCTGCGTAATGCTGTGGTAGGTATCAACGCAACGCTTACAGCATCGCGTCTACTGGAACTCTACGGAAACGCGGTTCTTAGCATAACTGGGAACTTCAACAGTTCATCTATTCGAGAGTTCTATCGGATTGGATCAACAGATATGACAGCCACTTTGTCAGCAAATCGGGTCAGAGGCGTGGCGGAGATTGTGTCCTTCATTCTGACAGGAACATTTGATGCCGTTCGGAACCTGTTGCTTGGGCGTACTGCCACTCTCACGACGACAGGTAGTTTTCTCTCTGATCGGGTAGCCGCGTTCTATCGCCAAGGAACGCTTCTGGCAACTGGAGTTCTAGCAGGGGAGAGGCAGGTAGGTGAACAAAGGGCTGCCACATTAACGGCGACGGGTACGCTTTCAGCGGCAGGAATTGGAGGGTTGCTTCGTAATGCTGTAGTGGGTATCAACGCAACGCTTACGAGTTCGCGTCTACTGGGACTCTACGGGAACGCAATCCTGTCTTTGGCTTCGAACTTTCAGCCGAGTATGATAAGAAGCTTCTATAGGACCGGAACAGGGACTGTAACCGGAACATTCTCGACTGACCGTTGGGTGCAGTTTCTCCGTTCTGGCTTCCTTTCACTGACGGGGAGTTTTCTCTCCGACCGTGTAGTCATGTTCTACCGCGCGGCTACTATGCAGATTACAATGGTCTTGTCGAGCACTAGGACTGTACCGACTCCGCTGGTACTGGGTGGCGGAGGCGGCACTATGCTCTATATCCCTCCTTACGTTCCACCGATTATTATTGAGCAATACTTTGCTCTAATTGGTGCAGTCGGCTCACAGTATGTCTTTCCAACGCTTACGCCCGAAGCTAAAGTGCATATTGATGCAAGTGTCTCGAACCAGAATGATGATGCTGTGGACTTTCAAGTGAACTATTGGATTACAGATCTGAATGGTAACAAG
>Ga0315289_10014294_pt1 | contig 11094 bp, 11 predicted proteins | sample YL17G11_40_MG_FD_203452 | JGI IMG/M metagenome (GOLD analysis project Ga0315289, IMG submission 203452) | Sediment microbial communities from Yellowstone Lake, YNP, Wyoming, USA - YL17G11_40 | ecosystem: Environmental > Aquatic > Freshwater > Lake > Sediment | place: USA: Wyoming | collected...
TGTGGGAGGCGTGGAGGCTGCCGCCGCGGGCTTCACGAGGCCCTGCTCCGGTCTTTGAGCCTACCGGGGGGAGCGTTTAACGAAAAACGAAGTAAATCGAAGTCCTCTGTTACATTTGAAAGTGATTCCAATCATGAATGTAGAGTAATTGAAAATGGAAATAAGCTATCTAAAATTGAAAGTCGGGAACATATAAGACAACTTATATGTCAAATTAGACAACGCACCATAGAAAATAAAATAGAAAGATTATTTTTTTATTATAAACCTCCCATTGAATGGACAAAATGTTATCTTAAAATACTTCATGATAGTGTTGATTATTGCAGCTTAAACCATAGTCTCTTTTCTGAAGTAAAAAAACATATTGATGACATGATTGCAGACGGAACTGGTATGATTAATATAATTAATAATCTAGACGCTTCTTCAGGAATATAATATTACCGCGCGCGCCGTTTCTTAGCTGCAAGGGGATTTATGCGCGCGCGGTCGCGCGTATATGAGGATTGTCGCTAAGAGTAGCGCGCGCGATTTTTCTGTGAAGGGTTATATCTAAAAATTGAGTATCAATTTTGATGTTAAAGGACAAGGAAGTATCTGATCTTTATAATCAAAATAATCTCGGCGAGTTTGAGAATAAAATCGGGTTGAACTTTAAGAACAAATCTCTTTTAATCACCGCTCTTAGCCACAGGTCTAAGCAGGGAGATCAACTAACATCTGGGGATGAAAACCTGAGGCTTGGGTTGATTGGCGACAAGCTAATCGATCTCGTACTCTATGATTTCGTTTATCGAGAAGGGGCTTCGCTGAAGGAGATGAATGATGCGAGGGTTCTCACTGAAAATGAGGAGTTGAATAGGGTTGCCGACGACTTGGGTTTGAGGTCGTATCTCTTCGTAGATCCAAGTGTCAACAAATTAATCCTGAAGGAGAGTCAATCTTTTGGTTCGAACAGTGTAGAGGGTCTTGTTGGATCTATCTTTATCGATAGAGGGTTTGAAGCTGCTTATTGCTTCGTAAAGACTTGGATTTTACCTAAAAATAGCGATTCTTGTTAAGAATTACTAACAAAAACGCGCGCAAGCTAATCATTAGGGCTCTTAAAGAAGGTTGATAGCTATCTACAATTGCGCGCTAGGGCGTTGCTATATTGCACCTTTTTTATCACAAATCAGGCCAAACCAGATAATTGACCGGTCAAACTTATCTGGACAAGCGACAGAGGAAGATCTATGCCAGAAAAGGGCTGGTACTCCCTCTCAGTCAGGAAAGAGACCGCGTTGAGGGTCAGGGAACTGGCCGAGAACAATGGTTTGACGGTGGATGAGCTCATAAACATGCTCATGAAGCCGGCCTCGAAGGGTGTCTGGTCGACGTGTACCCTGTGTGGGGTCAGGGTTAAGGCTGGGAATATGGTGAGACACATGGCACAGGTACATCCGAGGACGGTTGGGGGAGGGAAGGTGTAGTTTGACCGGTCAACTGCGATATAAATGCAGGAAAGTGTTAATCTCAGGAATTTAGCAACACGCTGGCGCGCACGATCGCGCGAACGTGATCTGCGCTCGCATAACCTCGGCGGAATTGCGCGTGTGAGTTTTAGATATTGTTTAATATTTGGATTCTTTTCTTATACTATGAAATACCTTAGTGTAATTGATGAGAAAATTAGGGAAACCTTCGCCCTTACTCCTTACAATTTCTTTACAGAACATGATATCCACTCAGAAATATCACATATAGCATCAAATTTTTTGATTGAAAACGATGAATTATCCATCAAAACACGCGATGGAAAAAAAGTCGGGCGTATACACCATGAATATCCGACCCCATTCCGATGCTATATGAAAGGCTCTGAATTTCGTTTAGTGACGGAGGAAGAATTTGAAGATCTAAGAAAGAAAAAGCGAGACAATGATATGCGCATAAACGTAAGGAGAGGTCATTTTGACGTTGTTATATTTAGTAAAAATTATTTAGAAAATAATATCTTTTTGACAATAACTGGAAAAGACTATGACCAACTAAAGGATACTTTTAAAGAAACTAAAGAATCCGTCCTAGATTTAGCAATCGAGGTGGTTTATTTCCTAGGGTTACATGAGGACAAACCTCATCTAGGAATTATGGATAGATTTATCAAGTCGATAATTCAGGACTATAAAAAACTACAAGAATTAATGGCTTTTAAAGTGAATGGGGAACCATTTTGTAAGGAAGCCGTGATGATGGTTTTTGCGAATACTCCTTATAAGAATAAAGTAATGGAGAAAATAAGGAATATTGAAAAAGCTGATCAAGTAAAATTATTTATATATATCAATGAAGCATAAGATTTCGTTAAGTGCGCGCCCGATTATTTTTGTAAGGCTCTATGTGCCTTCTCAGCGAGCGAGTGAAGTTGGGTCAGGTCAAATGAAAGTTACTGAGGTTAATTCCTAAAAAAAAGGGTTTGCGGGGGACATCACCACTTCGGGGCGGGTTCGAACCCCCGTACCTATGCTGAAAACTTCGCGCGTGTGGGTCTGTATCTCATTTGTACTATTAATCAATTTTTATACTTCTTTTCCCATTCCTCTTCAGGCATTATCGCATTTCCAGAGTTTATAGTCGGAAACCTAACTGTTGGAGGGGCAATTATTTTTCCAATAACACTCTGTAGTTTTCGAGTGATAGTAGCCACATTATCAATATCTTCTGGCAATTCTCTACCTTCATGTATAACATCATTTCTCCAACCAATTGCTTTTATACAATCTTCTAAATCTTTCACAGAAATAGATTCAGTGAATGCAGCGAATATTGTTATTTTATCCTTGTTGCTAATATTTTGTTGACTAAATTTGCTTAATAAAGAATTTAAACCAGAAAATCCATTCAATTTCTTCTTTAGGTATTCAGTAATTGCTACTTCTAAGGCTGTAACGGCATCTACGAGAGCATATTTTATTTCACCTTGATCTAATAACTCATGACTTTTAGATAATAGAAATTCAGCAAGAGAGGGTTTATGCTTGTGAATAGATCTAATTGTAATGTGCCAGTCTTCTTCTGTTAAATATTGGAGATAATCTTGACCAGAAGTTAACTGTAATTTTATTGATTGTGCAAGGTTACGTTCTGGAATAAAATCTGACCAGTGAACGCCTTCATCCAAGCTCCATTTCAAATAGATCAAGCTGCAATAATGGCCTAAACCAAAATATCTTGAGTCCCATTTCTCAAAATTTCGTAGCCAGTATTGTCCATAGTTTATGCGTAGAAGATCAATAAAGCTGGAAACTGGGGGGTGAATAAGCTTCACAACCCTTTTTCCTATTTCAATATAGGCTGGATCTCCGATCTTATTTGTTCTGATAGCTTCTATCTGTTCCTCAGGTAAATTTCGAATTATAAGCAACCCGAATAGTGGTCCTGAATCTAAAACACCCTGTACATGAACGATTGAAGGATCAACTTCTCTTCTTTTACTGTCGTATTTTATCAAACCCTCTTCCACAAAACCTCTTCTTTCAAACCAAATCTTGAGTTCTACATCAGGATCAGAAGTGTCCAACATAATGGCATCCTTTTTACCATCTGGTAGGAATCTGTGAAATAGCACGCCGTAGTGCTCAGGAAAATGATTTCTACTTTCCTCTAAAAGCACAGTAAATTTCAGAAAGATGTTAGACAATGACATCCAAGATAAGATTCAATCTCAAACTATAAATTTCTTCGTTAAGGTAAGAGAAATCATAAAAGCTAATCATGTAAACTGAGATGTACCAATTTAACATTAAAACGCGCTCGCAAGTTTATAAAAAAGGCGCGCGCGCTTGTTGAACTTTATTAGCGCGCGCGAACATCTGAGACCGCGTGAGCGGAAATTACGTTTAATTTTCTGAAACCTTTTCGATGTAGCTTTTAAGAAATGTTTCCATGGAAAGGAATTCCTCTGGAACTCTGTCACTTTCTATTAACTCTTCAATTCTACTTAAAGCATGGAGAGGTTTACACTCCCTATTTGTGCTTAAATTCTGAAGCGCACCCTCAAGGTCTTTCTCGAAGACAAATATCCTGTGTTCTCTAACGATTTTTGACAAATCATTGAAACACTGTTCAGGATACCATGATCGACTATTTCCCTTCTGATCTTTTATTATTATCGTAGATTCTAACTTTTTCAAATTATCTATCTCCTGTGGTGCCAATAAACCATTTTTATGAAGGCTTAGGAAAATGCGTGAGGTTTTGAAGTCTCCATGTTCTGTATTTATTTTCGCATCACATTCCATAAGAGCGTCGTAATCAACCATCACAGTATATGGAACTTCTAGTCTTTGGCAAAGACTAATGAACTTCCCAACACTACCTTTACCCCCAACATCCGTTACTACCCACTCATTATCTTCGAAGTTTGCACCTTTTCCTTGAAACGAAAGATGCTTGTCTATTTTCTCAACAACAACCTTGTCGGAAGGGCCTTCAACTAAAACAGTTCCTCTGCAGAATAGAAGGGATCTCGTTTCGACTTTTCCGAGAGTCAGTTTGGTTTTCTCTTCAAAATCTTTACTGATCTCTTCGATTGCTCTTCCGAGATGAATTATTTTAGTGGCGCCTTTCTTATTTACAAATCTCCAGATATATTGTAGCCGAGTCTCATCGATCATATATGGCGAGTGAGTAATTAATACAATCTCATTATGATTCAAGGAAACCGAGCCTTTCAATAGTTCGAATATCCTTCTTTGCATATTAGGATGAAGATTTAGTGCTGGCTCGTCCAGGAGAATCGTCTTTCTTTCATGACCTATGAGGGCTACGAGTAATAATAAACTCTCTGTTATCCCCGCTGCGGCAAAATCAAGGGGTATAACAAAATCGTCTTTTATAATTCGGATTATTAACTCATCAACGATACTTTCTTTTTTCTTTGGACTTGTTCCTACCAAGCTATAATCTCCAATAGTAGCTGCCTGCATTCCCATATCGTATTGTTGTGGAATCTTTACTAATTCTTCTTGACTTTCTTCTGAGACAATCCTCCTGTTTATCATCACATCAAATTCTAGCCCATTATGAATGTCACTGAAGCGTTTTTGTATTTCATGATACTGTCGTCTCTCTTTGGGGTTTGAGCTGTTATTTAGTTTGAACAAAATTAGCGGAATCTCCGCTCCAGTTATAAATGAGAACTCAGAATCTTGCAATTCGATGGGTGAAGCAGGTAGATAGGCTTTGGGTTTATTTCTAATGTCTGAGATTCTGACAAGTGAACTACTGTATAATGTACTTATGATTTCAAATAGGGCTAGATAGTCTTTCTTATTTCCCCTTTTTCTAATATAGCTCCTCAGCTGTAAAAAGTCTGGTAAACTACCCATAACTTGTTCAACTGGTTGGTAGCCGAATCCGTTTATTGAAATAGCATTTTGAGGATTTTCATTTATTTTTTTAATGATTAACTCGGAGAGAGAGGTATCAGTAAAGTCAATCATGGGCGATTCTGTTGTTCTATAAGATAAATACGCCGTCACCTCATCAGGTTTTTTAAGACGTGCCTCGTCGGCGAAGATACTTGAGAGACTAAACGTTCTAAGATTTGAAGGGAGAATGGATTCCTTTGTCACGATCCCATAGGGGTGAATAAATAGTTCAGAGCCACTATCTACTAGTCTAATTTTGATTTCATTCGGGCGTGTTTCTAGACCCTTGCCCACGACCTCTAAAGATACAGATTCAAATAATTTCTCAAATAAATTCTTGTTTTGAGGAATGAGTGTTTTCATCAGGTTCCTGATCGCATTTTGGTCCTCACCTTCTTTAGGTGAGGCAGGTTCAATAATAGTGGCGCAAACGAGGAATCTCGAAAGAGCTTCAATCTCCTCTTCGTTAAACTGGACTCCGATTTTAACCTCAAATTCATTGTTCAAGTTTCCCTTATGATGATACGAATACGTTTCAGAGTTTTGGTTCTCAAGAAGTTCGCCTACGAGACTCAAGGCCCTAAAAACGTTTGTTTTCCCTGAGTTATTTGGCCCTACTATTGTATTTATCTGACCGAATTCAAGTGACTGCTCTTCTTCTCCGAATGAAAGGAAATTCCTTAACTGAACTTTCTTAATTATCACAGCTAACACTTCCATTAGATCTAAGGGATAGTACGCGAACGTCTTCGTACAGGTGAAGTATTGCATTTGTAAGAGTATTTAACATTCTATTTATTCATGGAACAGGATTTTGAAATGAACAGATCTTTTACGCCTGAAGCATTTGCTCACCCATATGGGCCCAGATTTACCTCAAAGAGATTTAATCGGCGCGCGCGAATCAACCCGTTTGGGGTAACATAGAGTGCGTCGATAGATGCCCGACCTTACTGATATCTCTATGCCGAGTGGGATCAGTTCGTTGTAATCCGAGTTTATCTCGCCTGTGGAGAGTATTGATGGGTGTTTGATTATGAATTGCTGGAGGTAATTTTCGTCGATTGTCTTTGATCTGGGCGATATTCGGTTCGCGCGCGAGCAATCGTACTAATCATAGTAATTGACTTAGTCTATTCGCGATTTAACACTCTTCCCAGCCTGAAAAAGTCCATCGTTTGTCGCAGCTAACGACTGTCCCGTTAGGAAATTTGTTAACCAAACGGTCCAAATGTTTTTTTGTCCTAATTCCATGTAGCCGTATTGAATCTCAAGATCTCTCTTCTTTTTTTCATTCACACATATAACTGTTGGAGAATGGATGGGTTTAACCCCGAGAAGGGCTAGGAAAGGCCTAAAAGCAGCCCCATTCATAAAAACAACCTCGGGCTTGACTAATTCAAGCATCGCCCTAAGATTCTTGACGTAAACATCTAAAAGATCAGGTAAAGCCACGACTTTATTTGTGAATTTGACCGAATGGTATGGTATCAAGTCCAAATTTACAATATTTTCACCAAGTAGGTTATAGCGTTCCCTGCGTTCCTTTTGAAAATGTTCGAATCCGAGGTAACCTGAAAGGAAAACTGCGAAACGAGAATAGTACTGGCTATAGAGCCCCTCTTTAGCGAACCAGTCGAAAAAGGTCAGGTAAGCTTTTTCCCATCCGAGTTCTTTGATAATTTTCTTTTCTGCCTTCATGCGTTTATCATTTAAACCTGGATTTAAGCCAAGCAACACAATTTTTGATTTCTCTATTTGACCAACGAAAAAGCAAGGTGGCAGATCTGCTCTGAACTCCTTTTTTCCTCTTAATGATAGTCGTTTATTGAAATCATTTGCTTTCAAGCATTTGTTATGCTTATCCCAGTGCTTATGCTCATCTAGGAGTATAGGTGGCCATTCTAGGAGCATGTTCAGAGAGTGGATGAAAGCAGATAAAATCTTTTACGCGTGCGATATTGAGACACACACGCGCCCTTGCTATCTCTTCGTAGGCTCCGCGCGCTGGCTTGTCCCGATATTGGTCTAAAATGGTTTTAAATCCGTATTCACCTTTACAGTCAATTAATGGACCCTATTGACGAGAGGATCATAAAATGCTCAGGGACAGCGGACCCAGGGAATTCCAGGCATTTTCCTCAGCGAAACGGGGTCCACCACAACACATTGAGCATCCGCCTCGGCTCACCGGCGTTGCGAGGTGCAATGCGAAGGGCAAGCGGCCAGTGAAGGGCTGTTTGAGGCCTAGATACGCTTCATCGGTGCCTCTCGGATCCGGTAAGGTCTCGCGGATACTCCTAAACCCGTCGATCGGTGTTGCGTCGTTGAGTTTTGGTGGGCTGAGCCAGATCTGCAGGTTCGAGGAGGGTGGGTTCTGTGATAAGGCTGGGAGTTCATGTAATGCCCAAAATAGCCCTTAAATTTGATGAGGGGAATTAATACCATTTAAAACCATTTTAGGGACAAGCCAGCGCGCGTATATGTTAAGTAAATAAAAATCGAGGAAAATTATCAGTACTAAATTTTTTCTTTAATATCTTTGGAAAATATTCACGTTCCAGAACTCTGCTTATTTGATGCCTTCGTCTTTTTATTTCGTCTAGAAATCTTTGTTGTTCCCTCTGATCAACACTTGGATCGATTTGATACCATGGAAAGATAAGTTTGTAAGGTATGCCTGCGGCCCCCATTATTCCAGACTCCTCAAAATCCCGAAAATTCTCAAAAGATGAGACATCTACGCCATTCGACTTCATTAGTAAAAGGGGTATTGGCGCATCACGCACTATGTACCATGAATCAAACCAAAATCCACAAATAGAGTCACCAATTGGTCCAGAAATAGAAGATTCTCCAATAAAATGTAATATGTCTTTAAAATTATATTTTTTAGAACTTTTATTAAATTCATTTATCTTTACTATTTCTGGGTAAAATCCTCTAGCAGGTTTTCGTTGAACCCAATCGATTAAAATTTCAAGCTTGCTTGGTTCAAGTCTAATCAGATTAAGAGTTTTATTAACATGCAAGAAGGAATTACCGTATAATACAGTATCAAAAATAATTTGTTTAAGTTGTTCACAAAATGAGTTATTTAGAAGAATTTTCCTGATTTGATCAACATCTTTAACATTATTAGAACTCTCAAGTTCAATAACATAATTTGAATATAAATTTTGAACAAAAATATCAACCATTTTTTTACATAAGGGAATTTTTTCATAAAGAGACCAATATAGTCCAAAAAGATTGAAATATTCGCCACATGAAGAACATTTTATAAATTCCAGATTTTTCAATTTATCAAAATCAACAATATTTTCGCCATCACATTGAACGCAATGAACTTTCATTTTTGAAAGGTCCATTTTACTTCAAAGAATAATAGTTAATATTAATTTTAGGCTTTTTCCTAAAAAATTCGGGTTTTGCCACAGTTATTACAATCTATCTTGGGGGTGTTAACGGGGGTGTTATACCCTTCCTCTGCGCCACACCATCCCCCGCTCGATACCCTTATTGGTAAGGAATTCTTACCTTTAATCGGTTTCATCGATGGCTGAGGGCGAGATAATCAAGGTCACGTCGAAGGGCCAGGTGACGTTGCCCGCCAAAATCAGGAGGAGGCTAGCCCTCGGGGACAGCAGCCATCTATACGTCCTCCAGACCGGTGACCTGATAGTCATGCAGAAGGTTGACGAGCTCTCTCTAGATGACATCTCCACTATCCTAGAGGCCCTCGCCAGGGAGAAAGGGATCACGGGGGAGATGCTGGAGCAGGAGATCGAGGCGGCGAGGGAGCGCCTGATGGCGGAGAGGCGGGTTGAAGCCTAGCGTCCTCGTCGACACCAACATACTCGTCTCGGGCCTCGTCTTCACCAAGGGGAACGAGCACGAGGTACTGAGGCTGGCCGAGGAGGAAGAGATAACCCTGATCCTCCCCGAATTCATCCTCGAGGAGGCCCGGAGGGTTCTCGCCTCGAAGTTCCGGGGCTACGAGGGGTTACTCGACATCTTCCTCTCCAGGGTAGAGTACAGGCGAGTCGAATGGATCGAGATCGAGGAGGCGATCCCGACAGCTGTACGCCTCGTGAGGGACAGGAAGGACGCCGTCGTCGCCGCTTCTGTGATCGTCTCCAAGCCAAGATTCTTCATAACAGGCGATGAGGGGCTGCGAGAAGATTTAACCGCCTGCCGGGAGGCAGGGGCGACTAAAACCCTGTCCGGTAGAGCCTTCCTAGAATCTAGAAAACCTTGAGCCTCAAGGGTTCAAATCCCTTCATCTGTGCCAAAAAACCTATTCGGAGATATTTTATAGCCTTTTCTCGACGAAAGAGTCGCTTTGAATGCCAAGTTTTTAGGGGGCTACTCGAGTGTTGTGCGTGAAGGTTTAATCATACTGATCTTGATGTTGTCTTTGGCGTTTCTACGTTTTGCTTGGAATTTCCTGTCTTGATTGGAATAGATGTGGTTGAGCTGTTTGTTAGCTGGCTATGTCTAGGTTGGGTGGGTTAGTAGATCTAATTTATGGACAAGCCTGCGCGCGTTGTTGCAGCAATCAACCTTGCCCTTGAAAACGTATTTGTGCTCAGGGAATAATCTTAATAGAGACTTTCAGAAAAGAGAGTAAGCATGAAACTCGGGTTTTACACTAATTACGATAAAAAAGTTGTCGCGTTTGCCCACAAAGTCGGCTTTCGCTCCATGGAGCTTTCGGCATGGCCTGATTCGAGCCTAAACGCCGACCACGTGACCAACCGGCGCATCTCGGAGGTAAAAAAGGACCTGGAAGAACACGATATCGAGATTTCAGCCCTCGGCTACTATCCCAATTACCTCGATCCTGACAAGGCCAGAGCGGAGGAGGCCAGCCGATATTTCTACAAAGTCCTGGAGTTAGCCAGCCGGATGGGCGTCGATGTGGTCTGCACCTTCGCCGGCCGAGATCCTGACAAGTCCATCAAGGAGAACATCCCTCTGTTCAAGGAAGTCTTTTCACGCTTCTGCGACGAGGCTGAAAAGCGGAACCTTCGCATCGCCATCGAGAACTGCCCGATGATGGACCGCTTCCACCTGCGCGGAGAGAACATCGCCATCAGCCCAGAGGTATGGGATGAGATGTTCCGGGCGGTGCCTTCGAAGGCGTTAGGCATCGAACTGGATCCATCGCACATGGTCTGGCAGGGGATCAACTACATCCAGGCAATTTACGACTACGGCGACCGCATCTTCCACATACACGCCAAGGACATGGAGATCAACCGCAGGGTGCTGAGCCGCGTGGGTATCCTGGGGCAGGCCTTCGGCGAAACCATAGGTCTAGGCCACGGCTGGTGGCGGGCACGCCTCCCAGGCTGGGGCGAGATCGACTGGCCTAAGTTCATCACGGCGCTGATCGAGGTGAACTACGGGGGCAACATAGACATAGAGCATGAGGACGACGTGTTCGCTGCCGTCCACGCGAAGGAGAAGATAGACACCGAGTCAGGAATCGTTGACGCCTATGGGCGTGAAGAGAAGGGGCTGATCCTGGGATACAACACGCTCTCCAAACTGATTCCTCCAGGAGAATGAACACTCGTTCAATAACCCCGTCGCGCGCGGGGACGCTGTGATCGACTTTGAAGGGAAAAGACTCGTAGAATCGAATAAAACGTGTCTACGCGCGACCTTC
>Ga0315289_10014295_pt1 | contig 11093 bp, 14 predicted proteins | sample YL17G11_40_MG_FD_203452 | JGI IMG/M metagenome (GOLD analysis project Ga0315289, IMG submission 203452) | Sediment microbial communities from Yellowstone Lake, YNP, Wyoming, USA - YL17G11_40 | ecosystem: Environmental > Aquatic > Freshwater > Lake > Sediment | place: USA: Wyoming | collected...
GCGCATACTTATCACCGGTGTCACCGGCATGACCGGCAGCCACCTGGCCGAATATTTGCTGACAATGGAAGGGCTGGAGGTCTTTGGTACCTACCGCTGGCGGAGCAGGATGGAGAACCTTGATGACCTGAAAAAAGCGGGCGGGTTGAGCATTATCGGAGACAGTAGCACCATGGTCACCGCCTCAGATTTTGACTCCGCGCTCAGCGATCGTGTTCAAGCTGCTAGTCTCAACCTGGTAGAGGCAGACATAACTGACCCCTTCTCCATGAAGCGCATTATCGCCGCCGTTAAGCCGGATCGCATCTTTCATCTCGCTGCCCAAAGCTACGTTCCCGGTTCATGGAATGCCCCGGCGGAGACCCTAAACCGCAATATCCTGGGACAGTTGAACCTGCTTGAGGCGGTGCGTGAGGCAAAGCTGGACCCCTTGATCCATATCGCCGGCTCCTCCGAGGAGTACGGCTATGTCCTCCCTGAGGAGCTACCGCTGAAGGAGACCAATCCCCTGCGCCCCCTCAGCCCTTACGGGGTGAGCAAGGTTGCCCAGGAGATGCTGGCCTATCAATATTTTATGAGCTACGGTCTAAAGACCATCGTCACCAGGGGGTTCAACCACGAGGGCCCGCGGAGAGGGGAGGTCTTTGTCACCTCTAACGTAGCAAAACAGATTGCCGAGATCGAAAAAGGGCTCAAGCCACCGGTACTCTATATCGGGGACCCTTCGAGCAAGCGCGACTGGAGCGATGTGCGAGACTTTGTCCGTGCTTATTGGCTGGCAATGGAAAAGTGCGTCCCGGGAGAGGTCTATAATATCGGCAGTGGGGTAGCCAGAGAGGTTGGGCAGATGGTTGATATGCTGCTGAGCATGACCGATGCCCACATCGAGGTCAAGGTGGATCCCTCTCGACTTCGCCCCTCCGATGCCAGGGTGCTTGTTGCCGATGCCACCAAATTCAAGAAGGCTACCGGCTGGGAGCCTCAGATCCCCTTCGAGAAAACGCTCAGGGATCTTCTCGATTATTGGCGAGAGAGGGTCTAGATGACCAGCCCGATCAAATTCGGCACCGATGGCTGGCGAGGTATAATCGCCCAAGACTTCACCTTTGATAATGTGCGCCTCTGTGCCCAAGGCGTAGCCAATCATGTCATGGCAGCGGGGCTTGCCCACCGCGGGCTGATCATTGGCTACGATACCAGATTTGCCTCCGAGGATTTTGCCGCCGCTGCCGCTGAGGTAGTCGCCGCCAATGGGATCAAGGCTTACCTTTGCTCCAAGGCCACCCCGACCCCGGTAATTGCCCACGCGATCCTGATGAAAAAGACATCAGGGGCGATCATCATCACCGCCAGCCACAACCCGGCAAAATGGAACGGCTTTAAGTACCGGACAGAGCAAGCGATCAGCGCCCCACCCGAGGTCATCGCCGAAGTGGAAAGGCATATTGCCAACATCCTGGCTCCACGAAGTGTCAAGCATATCTCCTTAGATCAAGGCGTGAAGCAGGGGCTTGTGGAGATGTTCGACCCGTCCCCATCCTATATTAGTCACATTAGGAAACTGGTGGATATAGAAAGGCTGCGCCACGCCGGTTTGAAGGTGATTGTGGATTCCATGTATGGGGCTGGGGCGGGATATTTCGCCACCATCCTAAAGGGGGGCTCCACCAAGGTGGTGGAGATTCACGGCGAAAGAAATCCCCTCTTCCCTGGCATCCAGCCGGAACCTATAGCCTCCCAACTGACCCAGCTTTCCGCCATGGTAAAGAAAAGGGAAGCTAGCGTCGGCCTGGCCACAGATGGCGATGCCGACCGCATTGGCATCATGGACGAAAAGGGGAACTTCATCACCCCGCTTCAGGTCTTCGCCCTTCTCGCCCTTTATCTCCTCGAGCTATGTGGTCGCCGCGGCGCTATTATTAAGACCATAACCTCAACCAGCATGCTCGACCACCTCGAGGAGCTTTTTCAGGAGGTTAAAGTCTACGAGGTGCCCGTCGGCTTTAAGCACGTTGCTCCCAAGATGATAGCCGAAGACGCTCTCATCGGCGGCGAGGAGAGCGGCGGCTTTGCCTTTCGCGGCCATATGCCCGACCGCGATGGCCTGCTCTCTGGGCTCTATTTCCTCGACTTGATGGTGAGAAAGCAAAAGAGCCCCTCTCAGCTGGTGGAATACCTTTACAGCAAGGTTGGTCCCCACTACTACGAGCGCATCGATATCGAGTTCCCACCAGAGGAGCAGGAGACTATCATCCGTCGCCTGTCCCAGAGCAGACCCAGCTACATCGATGATCTAAAATTGGAAAAAGACGTGGACACCAGCGATGGTTTTCGCTTTTTATTGGCCGGTGGCACCTGGCTACTCATTCGCTTCTCAGGGACGGAGCCGGTTCTTCGCATCTACGCCGAGGCCGATAGTCAGCAGCGGGTAAGCAGGCTCATCGCTCAAGGAAGGAAAATGGCAGGGGTTTAGATGGCAACCAACTTGGATGACCCCCAAGTCTATAAAAGATTCGATCCCTCCAACATGCTGGGGCGAATCGGCGAATTGCCCCAGCAGTGCCGCCAGGCATGGGTGAGCGCCATGGATTTCTCGCTGCCTTCCGATTACTCCAAGGTGGATAAGGTGATCATCCTGGGAATGGGAGGCTCAGCTATTGGCGGCGACTTGGTGAGCAGCCTGGTGCTGGAGCAGGGCGGGCTGCCGGTGCTGGTGCATCGGGACTACGATCTGCCCCCCTCTGTGGATAGCACAACCCTTGTCATCGCCTCCAGCTATTCGGGAAACACCGAGGAAACCCTTTCCTCTTTTGCCCAAGCGCTGAAAACCAAAGCCAAGAAGCTGGCCATCACCACCGGGGGTAGACTCAAGGCTTTAGCCGAAGAAAGCGGCGTTCCCGTTTTCAGCTTTCACTATGTTGCCGAGCCCCGCGCCGCCTTCGGCTATAGCTTCTTTTTCATCTTAGGGCTATTTCACAAGCTGGGTTTTCTCACCATTAATTCCCAGGATGTCGAAGCGACGATAAACCTTCTTCAGGAGTTATCGTCCCAGCTCGATGGCAGCATACCTCTAAACGCCAACTCAGCAAAGCAATTGGCAACCAGGCTTCGGGGGCGCTTGGCACTGGTCTACGGGGCGGGTATCTTATCCAAGGTCGCACTGCGCTGGAAGACACAGTTCAACGAGAACAGCAAGACCTGGGCCTTCGCTGAGTCCTTTCCCGAACTGGATCACAACGCCGTGGTCGGCTATAAATTTCCCCCCTGGCTGGCCAAAAGGGCATTTGTGGTGCTGCTGCGCTCGCCCTCGCTTCACCCCCGCACCCAAATCCGCTACCAGGTCACTGCCGACATCCTCACCGATGCCGGGGTTAAGCATGAGGTCATCGAGGCCCAAGGGGAAAGCCCCCTAAGCCAGATAATGAGCGCTGTTCTCTTCGGCGACTATGTTAGCTATTACCTGGCGATACTGAACCAGGTCGACCCCTCCCCAGTAGCCGTTATCGATTACCTCAAGGAGCGGCTTGGCAAAATTGAGATATGATGTTAGAATATTAACTGCCTTAGGGGATGATAGGTTTTATCCTTAAGGAAGCATTTCAGCAAGGAGTGTAATTATGGACTTTGCCTTTACTCCAGAACAGGAAGCCTTTCGCCAGGAGATTCGCCAGTGGATAAACGAGAATCTGCCACCGGATTGGAGCACACTTGAATTCGGACATGAGGAACGCGAATTCACCAGGCAGATAGCCAAGAAACTCGGCGAAAAGGGCTGGCTCGCTGCTGCCTGGCCCAAGGAGTATGGCGGCCTTGGGCTCAGTCCGATGGAGCAGCTAATCTACAAGGAAGAGATGACCTATCACCAAGTCCCGGGAATCGATATGGGCGTGGGCGGCATAACCTGGATCGGGCCGGCATTGATGATCCTGGGCACAGAGGAGCAGAAGAAAGAGCATCTGCCACCACTGGCTCGGGGCGAAAGATGGTGGTGCACCGGCTATAGCGAGCCCGAGGCCGGCTCTGACATGGCCAATGTGAAGTGTCGTGCTGTTCTTCACGGAGACGAATATATTATCAACGGGCAGAAGCTATGGACCAGCGGTGGCGACATCAGTGACTACTGGTGCTGGTTGATGGTAAGGACCGGGCCCGAAGAGCCAAAGCACAGGGGTATCAGCCTTCTCCTCGTCGATTTGAAGACCCCGGGCATTACCATTCGCCCTCTGATTAATATGGCTGGCGTCCACGACCTTAATGAGGTCTTCTACGATGATGTGCATGTTCCGAGGAAGAACCTGGTGGGAGAGGAAAACAGGGGCTGGTATCATTCAATGATTTCCCTAGACTTTGAGCGGACTGCCGGGGTTGCCATGGCTGGCGGCGTCCGCAGAACGGTAGATGAACTGATAAAGTTTGCCAAAGAGGCCAAGGCCAATGGCAAGCCCTTGGCCAAGGATCCCACAGTCCGGCACAAGCTAGCCGAGCTTGCCATTGAGACCGAAGTTGGCCGCATGCTGGCCTATCGCATTGTCTGGATGCAGACCAAAGGGCTACTCCCCAACTATGAGGCTTCTATGATAAAGGTTTTCGCCACCGAGCTGATGCAGCAAGTTGCCCATGTGGGAACCCAGATCATGGGACTATACGGGCAGCTGGAGATAGGCTCCAAATGGGCACCACTGAAGGGGGCGATAGAGCATGCTTATCTAGCTACGGTAGGCATGACCATCGCCGCAGGCACCTCTGAGATCATGCGACTGATCATCGCCGTGAGGGGGCTGGGGTTACCCAGATAAACCCTTTTATCTCTTGGCATATTGCTTTGCTTTGCGCGCGCGGATGAGACCGTATTTCTTGCGCTCCTTGACTCGAGGGTCACGAGTCAAAAGCCCATGGCTTCGCAGTACGGGTTTCAGCTGTTCATCTGCCTCAACCAAGGCGCGAGCGATGCCATGACGGATTGCCCCTACCTGACCTGAATTGCCACCGCCACCTACCTTAATGGTGGCATTGAACTTATCCAAGGTGTCAGTCACCATCAGCGGCTCAAGGATCAACCTTCTCAGCCCTCCCTGAGGAAACAGGTCCTCCAACGGCCTGCCATTAACCACAATGGGTCCCTGCCCCGGGTAGAGCCTCACCCGAGCCACAGCACTTTTCCTTCTCCCCGTGCCGTAAAAATAGCCCCTTTCGTTCAACCGCTGCTCCCTTCCTCAGTTTTCTCTATCAATTGGCTCCCCACCTGGGCCTGGTGAGGGTGAGTATCACCGGCATAGACTTTGAGCCTTCCCAGCATATCCCGACCGAGCCGATTGTGAGGCAGCATCCCCTTCACCGCATGTTCTATCACCCGAGTGGGGTGGGTCTCAATCATCCCGGCGAAGGTGATGCTTTTCAGCCCCCCGGGATATCCAGAATGGCGATAGTAGATTTTCTGCTCCGCCTTTTTGCCGCTGAGCCTAACCTTTGCTGCGTTAAGCACGATGACGAAGTCGCCGCTATTTTGGTGGCGGGTATATGTAGGCTTATGTTTACCCATGAGAAGCGTGGCTACCTCAGAAGCAACCCTGCCCAGGGTCTTTCCCGAGACATCAATGACATGCCAAGCGGGCTTAAGCTCTGAAGATTTGGGGCTAAAGGTCTTCATGCCATGCTCCATCATTGGGGTAATTGACCTTCATGAGACAGAGACCACGAGCAGGCAGAGCTGGGCCTGCCGCAGCCAGCGTTTTGGAGCAAGCAATTTGGCGGAAGCTTTCCACATCGCTCTTGCCCAGCCCCACCTTGACCAAGGCTCCGATGGTATTGCGCACCTGGTGCGGCAGGAAGGAATTGGCCACCATATAAAAGGTGACCAATTCGCCCTCTCTGGTCACCTCGGCGCGGTATACAGTGCGCACCGTGTTCCTTCGACCATTGAGAGCACTGGCAAAGGGGGCAAAATCGTGGGTTCCCAGGAGAGCTTGACAGGCTTCATTCATGGTGGCTACATCCAAGGGCTTGGGCACAAAGTAAGCGCTCCCTCGCAGTAGCGGCGAGGCAGTGGGACTGTTCAGTAAACGATAGCAATACTCCCGGCTACAGGCATTCTTTCTGACATCGAAGTCATCGCTCACTCGAAAAGCCTTCCTCACCGCAATATCCAGCGGCAGGTAGTGATTAAGCGCCCGGACGAAGGTATCCGGGGGTAAGTTGGAATTGGTGTTGAACCCCACCACCTGCCCCTGGGCATGAACCCCGACATCGGTGCGGCTGGCACAAATGATGCGGATCCTCTCCCCGGTGAGCCTACTCAGGGCACGCTCGATCTCGTCCTGAATGGTGGGCACATTGCCCTGGAACTGGGACCCATGGTATCGGGTGCCCTCATATTCCACCACCAGTGCAATCTTCCTCATCTTACTCCACCAATTCCAGTCTGGCCATAGGTGCGCCATCCCCGATGCGGGGCTGAAGTTTGATTATGCGAGTATAGCCACCGGGGCGAGCAGCATACTTAGGACCGAGTTCATCGAAAAGCTTGACCACCACCTTCTTATCATTGACGAAGGACAAGGCTCGACGCCGGGCAGGCAGGCTGCCATTCTTGCCTAAGGTGATGATCTTTTCCGCCATACCCCGAACCTCTTTCGCCTTGGCTTCGGTGGTGACAACCTTCTCATATCGCAACAGATCGGTCACCAGATTGCGATACATAGCAATCCGGTGACCTGTGGGCCGGCTCAGTTTTCGACCTGCAACTCGGTGCCTCATTCCTCCGAGATATCCTCCACTTCTCCAACGTCTGGCTCAGGGGCCAAGCCCAGAGCCTTGAGTTGCTCTCGCACCTCCCCCAAAGCCTTCTGCCCGAAGTTTCTTATGGTCATAAGGTCCTGTTCACCCCTCTCCACCAGCTCCCCTACCTTAGTGATCCCCGCCCGTTTCAAGCAGTTAAAGGTGCGTACGGAAAGGGTAAGCTGCTCGAGGGGAATATTGTATTGCTCCTGTTCGATAGGGAGGCGGGGCTTTTTCTCCCCCACTCCCAGCGGAAACCGAGCCAGCTCATAGAAAAGCTGAAATTGCTCGATCAAGGTCTTTGCCGCCCGGCTCACCGCCTCCATAGGTATTATGGTTCCGTCAGTCCACACCTCGAGGATCAGTCGCTCATAAGCAGTCTTTTGGCCGACACGGGTGGGCTCCACAGCATAATTCACCCTGCGCATGGGGGTGAAAATGGCATCCACAGGGATGACCCCTATGGGAAGCTTATCCGCCTTGCGCTGCGCTACGGGCTCATATCCCTTGCCCTGTTCCACATTGAACTCTACCACCAGTTTTGCCTCTGGGGAATCCAGAGTGGCCAGGTAAAGCTCAGGGTTCACCACCTCGAAATCAGCCGATTGCTGGATATCGCCCGCTAGCACCCGACCCTCTCCACTGACCTCCAAGGTCAACTTGCCCGAACTGGAGGTCAGGGGGCGCAACCTTAATGCCTTGACATTGAGCAGGAATTCTATGACATCCTCTTTCATGTGAGGAATGGCAGTGAACTCATGCTGCACCCCCTCGATCTTGACCCAAGTCACCGCGGCGCCGGGAAGCGAACTTAGGAGCACCCGCCTCAGGGCATTACCCAACGTTGTGCCAAAACCTTTCTCCAGGGGCTCGGCAACGAAGCGCCCATATTTTTCGGTGCTTTCCTGGCACTCTATCTGAGGGTTAACCGCCTCTAACAAGCAAATACCTCCGAAGCTATCTAGAATAATACTCCACGATGGCCTTTTCATTGAACTTAGGATCGATGTCACTGCGGCTTGGTAAGGCCAGCACCTGGCCAGAGAGGTGCTCCCGATCCAGGCTCAGCCAGGGGGGGACTATCTTATCTTGAATCTGCTCCACAACCCTCTTGTAGTACTCGGTATTAGTACTCTTCTCCTCCCAGGCGATGACATCACCCACCTCAACCGCGCAAGAGGGGATATCCGTCTTGCGCCCATTTAGGGTGATATGACCATGGCGCACCAATTGGCGTGCCTGCCTGCGGGAGTCAGCGAAACCGAGGTGATAGACTACACTGTCAAGCCTCATCTCCAGCATCTGGAGCAGGTTCTCCCCGGTGATTCCGGGGCGTTTCTGCGCTTCAGCGAAATGCCTGCGGAACTGCCTCTCCAGCACCCCATAGCTGTGTCTTGCCTTCTGCTTCTCCCTTAGCTGTAGGCCGCGGTCAGATATTCGGCGCCGCCGTGGGCGCTGCTGACCCGGGGGCAGATTACGCCGCTCCATAGCACACTTGGGGGTGGTGCACCTTTCACCCTTGAGCATCAACTTCTCCCCGTGACGCCGACACAAGCGGCAAGCCGGACCCGTGTATCGAGCCATCTATTCTCCTCCCGCTTTACAACCGCCTTCTCTTGGGAGGGCGGCAACCATTGTGGGGGACCGGCGTTACATCCCTGATCCCGGTGACGATAAGGCCAGCGGATTGCAGGGAGCGGATAGCTGCCTCACGCCCGCTGCCCGGCCCCCTGACGTAGACCTCAACCTGGCGCAGCCCGTGCTCCATCCCCCGCCGTGCTGTTTGCTCTGCAGCCATTTGCGCGGCATAAGGGGTTCCTTTGCGAGACCCCTTGAAACCCACCGCTCCCGAACTGCCCCAGGCGATGGTATTACCTGAGGGGTCAGTAAGGGTAATGATAGTATTGTTGAATGTAGATTGAATGTAGGCCCGCCCTTTGGGAATGGACTTCCTCTCCCTTCTTTTGACTCTTGTTGGTTTCCTTTTCTCCGCCATGCCTCTCCTTTACTTCCTAGCCACAGTGCGGCGACGCCCAGCCACTGTCTTGCGAGCACCCCTTTTGGTCCGAGCGTTGGTTCGGGTGCGCTGCCCACGAACAGGCAAACCGCGGCGATGCCTGATGCCACGGTAGCTGCCAATCTCAATCAACCTCTTGATGTTAAGTTGGACCTCCCGCTTGAGGTCACCTTCAACCTTACACTGCTTATCGATAATTTCACGAATGCGGCTGACTTCCCCCTCGCTTAGGTCCTTCACCTTGGTATCAGGGCTAATCCCGGTCTGATTCAGGATTCTGCGGCTCAAAGAGGGGCCGATCCCGTAGATATAGGTTAGCCCAACCTCGATCCGCTTCTCCTTGGGCAGGTCTACCCCCACTATCCTCGCCATCTCTTTTCGCCCCTTTCACTTATTTGTATTTTTTGCCCCGATTTGTTAGGCATTTATCCCTCCGGTCACCCCGGCCAGAGGCAATACAAAAACCGCAGGCCACGGTTCAAATCAGCCCTGCCTTTGCTTATGTCTCGGGTTAGGGCAAATGACCCTTACCACGCCCTTGCGCCTTATCACCTTGCACTTCTCACAGCGACGCTTCACCGATGCACTGACCTTCATCATAACTCCCCTAAGCTCAAATGTTAAGCCCAGCTCTACTTGAAACGATAGATAATCCTACCCCTAGTAAGATCATAAGGGGAAAGCTCCACCAATACCCTATCGCCACGAAGGATCTTAATATAATGCACCCTCATCTTCCCCGATATGTGAGCAAGCACCTTATGGCCATTAGCCAGCTCGACACGAAACATAGCGTTAGGCAGGAGCTCAAGCACCTTTCCCTCAACCTCGATTGTTTCCTTCTTTGGCATATATCTGACAGCCCCATCTTAATCAAGCCGGGTAAGTATCTCAGGCTCGCCATCGGTTATCGCGATGGTATGCTCAAAATGGGCACAAAGGCTGCCATCAGCAGTGGCGACCGTCCACTGGTCGCTGGCCACCTTGGTGCGCCAATCCCCGGCATTCACCATCGGCTCCAAGGCCAGGGTCATCCCCTTTTGCAGCAGCGGCCCCTCCCCTGGGGGGCCAAAATTGGGTATTTGTGGCTCCTCATGCATCTCCCTGCCGATGCCATGCCCCACATACTCACGCACCACAGAGAATCCTCTGGATTCGACAAAGGTCTGTATTGCCGCTGAGATATCACTGAGATGGGCGCCACTATGGGCACTGGCAATCCCGGCCTTCAGCGCCCCTTCAGTTACCTGAAGCAGAGCCTCAGCTTGGGGGCTGATATCGCCCACCCCTATCGTTAGCGCCGCATCACCATGGAAGCCATGAAAATATGCCCCGACATCGAGGGAGACGATGTCTCCTTCACGGAGCACCCTCTTCCCCGGAATGCCGTGAACCAGCTCATCATTAACCGAAACGCACAGGTGAGCGGGAAAGCCACGGTAACCTTTGAAGGAGGAACTGGCACCACGCTGGCTCAGCTCACGAGCAGTTATGGCATCTAGCTCTCCCGTGGTCCTACCAGGCACGATGCTTCTTCTCAACACATCAAGAACAGCGGCTACGATCCTCCCCGCCTGGCGCATGATCTCGATCTCCTTCGATGATTTGATGATTATCCCCATTTCCTCACTGGCTAATTAGTATATCAGAAATTGCCTCGACCTTCCTTAGTTAGCACGGCGATAAGCTCTTGAGCCACCTCCTCGACCCCGCGCTCACCATCGATCTCCACTAGCTTTCTTGCTTTTCGGTAATAGTCAATAACTGGTGCTGTCTCAGCAAAATAGACCTCACGCCGCTTCCTCACCGTCTGGGGCGAGTCGTCAGGGCGCTGATAAAGCTCGCCTCCACACCGGTCGCATCTCCCCGCCACCTCAGGTGGCGAGTTTATCTCATGATAGGGCGTTTGACAATTGCGGCAGGTAAAGCGGCCACCCAGCCGCCTCACCAGCTCCTCCTTGGAGACCTTGATATATACCACCTTTTCCACTTCTTCCCCTCTCTGCCTCAGGGCCTCATCCAACGCCTTTGCTTGCTTCACAGTTCTAGGAAAGCCATCGAGGATGAACCCTTGGCCACAATCAGAGGCGGCGAGGCGCTCCGAGATCACCCTGATAGTTATTTCATCGGGGACAAGGAGCCCCTTTTCCATATAAGATTTCACCTGCCGCCCTAGTTCATCTCCCCTATTTACCGCCTCCCGAAACAGGTCACCGGAGGCGATATGAGCTGCACCAAGCCTTTGAGAAATAATCCCCGCCTGGGTCCCCTTGCCTGAGCCAGGAGCACCCAAAAGCACAAT
>Ga0315289_10014296_pt1 | contig 11093 bp, 12 predicted proteins | sample YL17G11_40_MG_FD_203452 | JGI IMG/M metagenome (GOLD analysis project Ga0315289, IMG submission 203452) | Sediment microbial communities from Yellowstone Lake, YNP, Wyoming, USA - YL17G11_40 | ecosystem: Environmental > Aquatic > Freshwater > Lake > Sediment | place: USA: Wyoming | collected...
GTCGATAGACCACGGCGACATCGAACACAGGACGCTATCTGTCTGGAAAATCAAGACGTGCTGCGCTCTCAAAGCGGACCAGAAGCGCGTCGAGGCGAGCAGTTTGGAGTACGATGAAGAGTTTGCAAAACCCTAATCGCCGAAATTCAAGTGAATTTCCTCACAGGCGAGGCCGCTGTACTCACAGCTCACGTGTTCAAACAGCTCCTTAACGTGCTCCATCGCCGTTCCTGACTTTCCTTGAGGACCGCCCCTATATTCCCTGTTTTCGAAATCAATGTAGGTATTGTTGAGTGAAAGAAGGTGTGAAGAGAGGAACGAACGAGACAATGAAAACAAACAATGAGAAATGGTTCGAGAGTTGGCGCACATCAGCGGCCGTCTGCAGCTGTGTCTCTGTCAAGGAATCAAGACACCTCGAAACCAATGGAAAACAATTTAAATATAAAAGCAAAGAAACATACGGCATGTACGACGTCTGAAGATCCTCGATGACGTACAATCCGCCACTGGAGACGGCCGGCCAAAGTACTTTGAGAGATGTCAGTTGTTGCTTCATCGTGTGCCCTCCATCGTCTACGATGACGTAAAATCCGCCAAACGATCGTTCCTCTTTTGCCGTTTGCAAGACAGAATCGTCTTCCTGACTGCCGACGGAAACGGCGCCATTGCGCAACTTGATATCGTGCTACTTCACGCATTCGCTTTAAGATTTCCTTCCCAAGTTCGGCACACGAATGCGAGCAATTCCTGGGATGTCTGCAACGGATTTTTCTCTTTGAACAGGATAGAGGCGTTTTCCGGAAAGACCAAGGGAGGGTCCCTGACAAAATCAATGTCGCCAGTACGCGCTTCCCTGCCCGTGCCGTACCAGTAAGCCTCTTCGGCAAGCACTCTCTCGTTGAGCGTTGCACCCGAAAGTACTCGTTCGTACAATTCCCTCCAGTGAAAACTGCTCATTGTCCCTGCACCAAATTGTGCAACGTTCGCCAGCCAGCCTACAAGAGCTTTTTTACCCAGCTGTTGTGCAGAACGAACGGGAAAGTGGGCGATGCTACATTCATCTAGCACAGGTTGCTCAACCATTTTCCCAAAACGTTGGAACGCATGGTTGCCTTGCTCGATAATAGCGTCGTTATCCACGGGTCCCGGGGCCCTAATGACGACTTTACGGTAAAGAGACTTTTTCGCCCGACGCGAAAATCTCTCTGAGATTCGAAGATCTTGAATATCACTCAACGCGTAGTTTTTCCACCTGCATTGACCAGCACCGGTAGGCGGAATATTTTGGAAGGTTTTCCGAAGAGCCGTTCTATTTTTTGCCTGGATGAACTCGTCCGCGTCAAGGGGCATGACAAATTCGGGATTGTGTCGCAGAGCCAAGTGGTAGAGCGCCGTCGTTTTGGTGCTCTGGTCGTGCGCAAACTTAGCGTCCTTGATTATGTGAATGGGGAGCTTCTCGTCGACGAGTATCTGTAAGATGTCCCAGGTTCCGTCGATGGACCCACTGTCTGATATGATCATCCTGTCTGCGAAATGGAGCGTGTGACGCACGAACGCCTCGATAATGTCGGCCTCGTTTTTTACTCGTGAAATGGCTATAATATCGCCGCGTAATGCCGAAAATGGCGCAGTATTCGACGCGGTACCTCTTTGAAAAGCCGAAAGAAAGAGGAGATTAAGCGTGACGAAAAAGGAAGAAAGCCACCCGCCGCCACTGTACTTGTGGCTCCACATGGCTCGACGTAGATAAAGTTTTTTTTGAACCAGTCGATACTCTCTTTCGGCTATGGATTTATACCAAATCGAGAACAAGAAATAATTTCAGGCTACATCAATGGTTTCCTCTTTCCTGTCCCCTTTCTCTCTCCTATTTCCTGTCTAAAAGCCAAATGCCAGCTTCAAAGCTTTGTGCCAGACAAAAGCTGGTCATGATGCTTGATTCTGTATCAACGCGGCATCTCTTTGTTTCCGCCTAAAAGACAGCGGTTTTCGTTCGCTCCCGCCTCTAAGCACGCAAGAAACACAACAATGCTAGTACATCACATATCTCAGGCACTAGTTGAAGCTGAGCCATTAGTCGTCATGAATGAGTTACCGAAAAGTTTTTCTTTAGTTAATCTTGTTCAATATCTCCTGCCTTGAACATCGAAGGGTGCGGAAGCAGGTTTGCGAAAGAGACTCGCAGGATAAATTACACGGGGAGAATTGTAACAAAAAAAGATGTTTTCATGTGATCACATCAAACACAAACAGGAGCTCATGACTGTGCCCGTACCTCAAAATCTGGCCTTAATTGTGCCACAGTCGCACGACGACGTCATCGCTTGCGTCCATGCTTGAAACTGACAGCGTCCCTTTCCTTCGATGCTGCCCCCCGGTGAACTGTAACATACATAGTTTCTTACTCCGAAACGGCGACGTCGCTCGACGTCGCATCATGCGGTCGAGTGCAGCGACGGTCGTGCGAAACGCGGCATCTCGGGAAAGGTAGGTGAAAGTGTTCGCGATGTCGCCCTTCTGCCATGCTCCTCCTTCCTCTACAGCAACAACGCTCAAATGAAGCGTGGACGATTCGGGCGAGAGCAGAAATTCCAGCACCGCTTTCGGGTGCATCATCGCCGCCAGGCTCGGAGGGAGCAGTGTGGGGCGCACGCGGTACAGCTCTCCGATCTCCGTGAAGCTCGACCAAGGAAGTAAATTACCCGTGGTTGCGTCTGCCGCGGCCGGGAGGAAGGCGTAGTCGGCCCGAGTCTCCGCGATGGTCGGGGCCAGCATCGACAACGACTGGAGAGCGGCCTTGTGGCGGGGGGAGGAGGAGGAGGCGGCTTTGCGCCCTGCTGCTGACGCGGACGAGATGCCGTTGCTGCCGCTGGGCTCTTTCCCACCACCACCATCACGGTCAACTCCTCCCCCCCCTTCGCCAGCAAGAAGAAAATGGAGCGACCGGCCGCGGACGAGGTTTGGCCTGTCCGGCCTGGCCAGCCACTTGGCGAACGCCGTCACGTCCTCGAGCAGGATCGACGGCGGGATGTGCCTTGCGACGAGCTCGGCGAAGTTTTTCTTGGTGATTTTCCTTCGGTGACCTGCTGCTGCTGCTTTCGATCGAGGAGCGCTTTTCTTTCCGGCGTCCAAGAGGGATGACGAGAGTTGCCGCGACACGTCGACAGATAGCACAGAATGCCGGCAAAGCAGCGCCTCCAAGACGCCGGCCCACGCCTCGTCTGCCAGCGGCGACGGCTTTGGGTTGAGCTCCTGAGCGCACTGCAGTTTCTGGTCTTGCGAGTGCAGGTCCGAGAGCGTGACGACATTTGATGACGAATGGGAGGAGGACGACGAAGCAGCATTTTTAAGCAACCCACGCGGGAGCAGCCTCCACAGGCCCATGAAGATGGTGGCGGCGTCAGGAGGAGGAGGAGGAGAAGATGAAGCTTTCAAAGCAGCAGTAGCTTTCGAGACCTTGGCAGCAACCTCGCCGAGACCACTCGCACCCCGCAAGCCCATCAGAGCTTCGACCGTGCTTCTTATGTCGAGTGCGCAAACAAACGACGACAAAGGCAGAGCCGATCTTGCTTTGTTAAGAGCACGAGAGATGCCTTTGGCGAGGCAGGTGGTAGGCGACGACGACGGTACGTTTTGATGAAAAGCAGAGCAAAGGTCGTAATCAGATTTGTCCTTCTGCTTTTTCGTGTGCTGCGACAAAGAGCTCCTCATCTGCTCGCTCTTGCGATGACGATCACGATCAAACGCAACATAACCTTGGCTCGCTTCTTCTACGTCCTGGTCGCGAGGCAAAATCGTCGCCTGCGTGCCCGCAGAGGCCTGCAGAGTTTCGAGGTCAAGCAAGGCGTCCACAGGCAGAGTCGCACCTGTCAAAGGAACGCGAAACCCGGGGAGCACAGCGCACGCGATCTTGCGCTCCCGCACAAAGGAGAGAAACTCGGCGTGTAAAGCTAGCTCATCGAAGACAGTCTCGTGTGTGAGGTCTCTGGGTAGACGAGAGAGCACAGAGAACGTCGGGCAACAAGCCAGGGCGTGCCACTTGCCAGCTTGCCGGAGGCGGAAGGTCGTTTTGGAAGAAGACGATGAGAAGGAGGAACGGGATGCTACGCTCGAAGCGCCACCACCATTGACTGTACCATCTTCAGGCAGAGCTGTATTTGAGTCGAAGAGAGAAAAACGGTGGTGAGGGACAAGAGAGAATATTTTTTGCCAGGACTGATTCTTCTCTTTTGCCAAAATTTAAAACGAAAATGAACGTGCGAATCGTTGCGAGTTCGGTCAGCTCCCTTAGACATCGGAAGTTACATCGCTCCCATCATTTGTTCTCCTTGAATGGCGCATCCACTCATGTGATGAAGAGCGCGACGTAACAGTCTTTTTTATTCAGAAGATGCATTCGCAGCGGTTGTAGCGTCTGCAGCTGCTCTTCTCGTTCCTGCAACAGCAACAGCAGCACGAACAACTGCAACAGCAGCGACAGCAACTGCTACAGCAGCAACAGCAGCAGCAGCTCTGGAAACGAAGCCCCCCGTTCCTTCTGCTGCTGCCAACTCCACGTGCTCGCGTTCCAAGCACGTCGTCCTGGCCAGCTTCGGCGAGCCCGAGGAGAACCACACCGTCTCCCTCTACTTTGCTTCCAAGTTTTCTACGCGAGCGTGCACCACCTGTGGCTCCACTTGGGGGACAAGACGGAAGAGGAAGATGATGATGTGTCTGATGACGATGCAAAGGAGACCACCAAGAAGTCAACGTCAAATACTTCAGCACTCCGCTGGCAACTCTTGAGAAATCATGTAGCCGAGCTCAAGAAGGAGAAAAAGAAAAGCCGCCAGAACAAATCGCCAGTCGACTGGCGCGCCCTCTACCGCTCCCACGGCATCCACCGCTCTGTCGTCGACATGGCCTCGCTCGACGCCTACCACGAGCTCCGGAAGACGTACCTGCACTCGAGCGTAAACGGGTACGAGTACGAGCTCTTCTGCTTCGCGCGCTTCATTGGGCTGCACGAGTTTTGCTCTAATAAAGGGATCGAGCAGCTCACGTGGATCGACGCGGACATCCCGATTTTCGACCCGGTATTCCTCGATCGGGTCTGTTTACCTCTCGGATATTCTATCTGGGCTCTGAACAGCGGGAGGTCATTCCTCAAAACGATGACCTGCTTGGGGATCGGGCGCTTTTGTCGACTTTATGCTCGACTTTTACGCAAAGGAAAACCGACACGCCTTGGTCCGCGCCATCCACGCGCACGGCAACAACAACATGATCGAGCGTTACAGAACAAGTGCGCCAGGCTGAGCCGGCATTCGACGAACTCCGCATCGACCCCAAGCACTTTAGGGACATGTTTCTCGTCAGCAAGTTGCTGCAGGACACGAACGCGCAAGCGACTGCGAGAGAACAAGAGGAGCAAATAAAGGAAGGTAGGACCTCCACGCCGTCCAAAAATACCACGCCTTGAGTACCTCGGATATTCGAACATCCCAGGACATAAATTCATCAGGACGAAAACGGCGGCTCTATGGATCCGTATTTCGTGCCCATCATCAGCATAAAAAGTAGGGTGCCTCATCCTGACAGCCAAACCCTCTGCGTCAACGAGAGAGTGTGGGAACAGTATTTCTCGCTTAGTGCTTCCTCCTCCATAATAAGTACAAGCGCAGAGAAGACGCGCTCCAGGCTCGGGCTGTCGTTGAACGAGGGCAGTAACACATGGATCCCGATCCCTAGAGCTCACTTCCAGGGAGACAAGTGAAAGGCGAGGTTCCTGAGTGCTTTTTCGGAAGAGATCTCAAAGCGCGCTTGAGTTGGAGACAAATCGCGGCAAAGGAGGGCTCGACGAGCCGGCGGCGCCACAGTGGCCAACGAGGCGCGATGAGGATGAAGGGGCTTCCGAGATCATCTGGCATCACCTTGGTCAACCATATGCACTTTTAAGTTAGTTTCCGGGAAGACGGCCATGTAATCGATTTTTCGTCCACTAACCCCCCCTGCGCGGAGGAGAGAAAGGGAAAAAAATCATTCATGGAGAGAGTTAAGGAGAGCCAGAAAGGAAAAACTTTTTCGGATAGAGAGGGAGAGAGAAAGGATATCACGGCGGGACGGAAAAGAGAGAGGGAGAGAGAGAGAGAGGGAGAGAGGAAGAGAGAGAAAGGAAGAGAGAGAAAGGAAGAGAGAGAGAAAGAGAGAGAGAGGAGAGAGAGAGAGAGAGAGAGAGAGAGAAAGAGAGAGAAAGGAGAGAGAGGCGGAATCACTCGACACATGAGAAAGAGAGAGACGGGATCATGCAAAAAACCCAAATCTGAGGCGAGCCGTTAGGACGCTGGAAACATTTAAAATTGTCGACTAGGAGCTCGAATTGTTTTTTATCATGCAAAAAAACCCAGGCTGCTCTGGAGCCCAGGTCGATCTATCATTCTTCTTTCAGAGGAGGGTTGACTTTCACGTTTCCTTCCCATCTGCCTTGCAGTTCGCTGTGACTTGGCGCCTCTATTCCTGTGAAGAGCACTTCCGTTTCCTTATCTCAAGGCATCACGGCCCGCATCTGCACAATTCGACCAGGCTCAAGCAACTCCCAGGATTCAAAGAAACTGCCGCCCTGTTTCTCTATGACGCGTCTGGTGGTCGGAACATGGATTCTGTCAGCCCTTGCGGTCAGCATACTTTACTTCTCGTCGTCTACAGATGCCACTGATGCAGTTATTGAGGGAAAAAAAGAATCGGCTGTGGACCTCGCGGCGCGGCTGTTCCGCGATGAATGTTCGGCATTTTCTTTCGTCGACCGAGGTCAAGGGAACCCGTCCAGCGAGACATCTCTGCCAAACTCGAGGCCCTTTTCTCCTCAAGAAGCTGCTACTCCTGCACGCTTTGCCGTTATTCTCTCGGGGAGCAGCAGGACCTTTCACGAGGCATGGCCATCTCTGCACCGTTTACTGTTGGAGCGGAACGATCTCGACGTCTTCGCGTCCATCAATCTCCCAGCAGTCGCCAAGAGATTCGACTGCTGGCAGTTTGCATCGCTTTTGTCAACAGGCAGAACGCGCTCGATCGCGGTGCACAAGAAAAGCGTCGATGAAGTCGTTTCTGCGGCCAGCAAGACGACCAATCCTTCATTTCCTTATTCCGAGAGGCAGCAATCCCAGTATACCCCCACGTACTACAGAGGCGTGCTACTTCAGCACTATTGGAACAGCGATGCGTATGAGGCCATGCAAAGGCACGAAAAGGAGAGAACTGGCCCACCGTACGACGTGGTGGTTCGCGTTCGACCCGATGTCATGTACTTAAATCCTGATCTCCCCGGTCTCGATCTGGATGCCCTGCACAGCTACGCCATGCAAAAGCACGGTGCCAGGTACAGCTACGTGCCGGACAGCAACGAGTTTGGTGGGATCACAGACGCATTTGCAGTCGTTTCCAGGCCTTGTTCAGATGCCTATTTTCGAATTCTGCACGACATGGAGCATTACATAACTAAAGAACACATAAGCTTTCATCCGGAGACGCTCATGAAACACGCCCTACTTACAAAAGGGCAGTGCAAGCTCGTCCTGCTCGAAGATGCACTTCAGCATTTTCATGATGGACAATCAGCCGAAAGGAAGCCTTTTGATTATTGTATCACTCGCAAGGGGCGATGTGATACGAGGCCCGCGCCACTGCCTGCGTTGAGTTGTTCCTACCCGACAGAGCACGGGGACTGGGAAGGGTGGACTTCGGGAAAATAAAAGGGTCTTTTTTCCTCTCCGGCTCGAGTGCTTCATAATCGATCAGTGGAACTGCGCGTCGTCGTGGAATGACGTCGCATTCACCCACTCAAGGTGCTGATTGCGGAAATAACTTTTTCCGCAACACAAGATGCTTGCGAATTGCATCAAGAAATTACAGGAAATGTAGAAAAACTAAGTAAAAGTCGTCTAAGAAATCAAGGAGTGGACTGAGAAGTTGTCACCGTTGACACGGATGAGGAACAAGCACCGGTTCATCACACAAGCCCTTCAGAGCCTCGAAAAAGTCGCTCTGCACAACTCGCGCGCCCTCTTCGCCAGGCGGGGCGATCTTCAGCATCACCTTGCGCCATTTCTCGACCAACTTTGGTCGTTGCTCGTCGCTGTATTTCAACATGGCTTTGCTGACGCCAACACTTTGCAACTTGCCGACCAAATCCTCCCGGGAGACAAAGTACTGCAGGTACGGGAAAGTAGAGGTCGCAAAGGTGGAGACAGTACGGGACGCTCCTGAAATATGCGAGGCCTGATAAATGAGCCTTGAGAGTCTACTTTAGAATGAGTGGACTATCTTTCTAAAATTGCTCGAAGCACGCACTTGACAGTCAACGACTTGCCAAGGACAAGTCTTCTGGAGGAATAACTTGGGAAAAACAAGACAAATTCAACTCCGGAGTTTGTCTCGCAAGGAACGTTCTCATACTTACACAAGCAATTCAGTAACAAGTGCGTCCCTTGACGACGACGCCTGTTCCAACCGAACGAGTGGGATGCTCGTGCCGACGGAAAGTCCGGTGGCGCGGCACACCTCGGCCCATTCCTTGTTAAGCCTCACGTGTCGCTGCCCAGCCGAGCGCAGACACTCGAGCACGACGGGCCATCGACGTCCCTGTCCATCCTGAAGAGACACAGCTAGTTCAAATTTGAACTGTTCCGGTGTGACGCACCGCCTCGTGTCAGTTGCAAAAATGAACTCTATCGTCTCCTTGCCTTCTGGAAAGAAAGCGGCCGCATCGCTTCTGCTCAGGTGTATCCGTCGGAGACAGGAAGTACTCGATAGCTTACGAACAGGTGAATACGAAAGAAACGCATTGCCGACAGAAGCAGTCTTGGGAGTACCAGGGGCGTTGGCGACGTCCTTTCCTCCAGTTCTAGAGCCAATGGCTGTAGAACTGGATTTGAATCCCGTTTTATGACTTACCTTGGAACGTGTCCGCGGTATGCAAGTGACGGCCGTTGATGCATGAGGATTCGACTCCAGTTCAACGACGACGTTCAGCGCGGCATTGCCTGCAAGTTGCCTGGACTTGCTTCTGGAATGATCGAACGAATGCTCACTGTGCCCGAACTCAACAACGGACATTTCTCTCGAGTTATTCAAAGTGCGCGACTAGGGATCACACTGATGATCACACAAGAAATAGTCTTGTTTCTTTACAGTTGCTGCAGACACCAGCAGGAGCGGGAAGAGCACTGCAGACGCTGTTGCTGCTCTTTCTCGCACGGCCTCGGGTACAAAAAAGTTTGATAGATATTGCTCGTGCAGTTGGTTTACGAGAAGATTGAAATGTCACTCGATTTTTGCATCATCTGTTCTGCAAAAATGCCCACTCTTGGGTAACGAGATATATGGCGAATTTTCCGTGCGACTGCTGCAAATCATAGTTCATCATTCGATCCATCATCCGGGATTCCCTTTGAATGCAGGGCGTCCACTCTTTTACGCCATGCAAGCGCTTCTTCTGCGAGTCTTCGTCTGCTTTCTTCTCACGAGCATTGCATCAGGCCGATATGTCAAAGACCTGCCGCATTTGTCCCGCTTCTGCGGAAAACAACACTGCGTCCTCATATCAAAAGAATATCATTCGTCCAAGCTAGAAAAGACATGGGTCGACAACGCGCAAAGGTGGTCTGAAGATTTCTGTTCACACATGGATGCCTTTACAAAAGAGACGCACGACTGGTTGGCCACGATCTCTGCCTTGAATCAAAACGAAAGCTCGTCAGCCATTGACGAGAACATATTTTCATCGTTCATCAGCTCGTACGACTGCAACGGTAAGATTGTTCAGAAACGGACATGGATCGAGCCTTTGTCGCATGGCTTGCGCCACCCGCGCGCCCTTTGCAACGGCGGTGCTGACTTGGTGGACAGGGACTACTTGCTGCTTGCTTCTCGCGGCGACTCTCTCAGCCCGGCGACAAAGCGCCACGAGCTTAGCGGCGGGTGCGCCGGAAGGTCTTGTCAAAACATATACGTCGATCTCGGTGCCAGCACATGGAACACAGGCTCTGGGGGACCGAGCCAATCTTGGTTTTATGATTCCTACAAACGGCACGGAATCGAGTTTGACCGTCTTCTCCTCTGGGAGGCGAATCCGACACCCGCAGCTGCCATTTTCTCCGACTTGCCCAAAGAAGTGTGGCACAAGTACCAGTATTTCAACTGGCCCGCGTCTTCCAACTCGTCGGATGCGTCTTCTCCGCTCCACATCATCAAGAAGATTGCCAAGCCGGGGGACTTTGTCGCTTTGAAACTTGACATTGATACGCCCTCGGTGGAGCTGCCAATCCTTCGCGAGCTGCTCAACGACCCGGAGCTGCTCGAGCTGGTCGACGAGTTCTTCTTCGAATACCACGTATTGTTTGGCCCAATGAACGAATCATGGTTCTTGTCCAAAAATCCGAGCCCCGCACCGACTTCGGATACTCTCGCGGACTCTTACACCGTCTTCCGCACTTTAAGAGAAAAGGGTGTGCGCGCGCATTCGTGGGTGTAACATTAATGGAAGGGTTTCCGATAAAGTCATTTAAGAGCCTTCCGATGCGGCCGTGTTTGAATAAGACAAAAGTGATTGAATAAGAGTTACACTTTTCGGAAACCCGTTTATGGCGCCTAATGGCGCGGTTCCAACTAGCGCGTTAGAGAGGCGCTGTAATTGTGTTCCCTGCGTGCTTTGAGGCGGGAACGAACACAAACCGCTGTCTTTTAGGTGAAAACAAAGAGATGCCGTGTTGATCCAGAATCGTGCATTGACCAGGGCCGTCGTCAAGACGAGGAGGAGGCAACGAGGAGGCGGCGACAACCGATGTCGACCAAGAGCAGCAGAAGAGGAAAACGCTCGCAAAAGTTCCGACGTGAAACCCAAATCGGCAAGGTTTATCCATTTTTGAGGATTTGTTCATTTCAAAAGTGCGTGCATCGTCTCTCGCGTTTTCTCTTTATGTCATTTTTTTCAAACGAGGCACCTCTATCGAAAGGATGTAGAGCGTGAGAAAGACGTACGCTGTACAGAACCACTGATGCTTTTTCGTTTAGGGCAGGGTTAGGGTTAGGGTTAGGGTTAGGGTTAGGGTTAGGGT
>Ga0315289_10014298_pt1 | contig 11092 bp, 9 predicted proteins | sample YL17G11_40_MG_FD_203452 | JGI IMG/M metagenome (GOLD analysis project Ga0315289, IMG submission 203452) | Sediment microbial communities from Yellowstone Lake, YNP, Wyoming, USA - YL17G11_40 | ecosystem: Environmental > Aquatic > Freshwater > Lake > Sediment | place: USA: Wyoming | collected...
CCCTTAAACGAAAGACCGTTCTTCCGGATATAGGCCGGGATGTCATATTCGTCCTTGTCAAAAGCCATGGAGCCGTAGCTCTCGTTGATCGTGACCGGGTCGGGCATATTCAGCTTCTTCTCCTTCCGCAAAAAGGTGGGGAGGTCGTATTCATTGGAGGTCGATTCCACAAAAAGACCAGGCTCTTTCCTCGGGCTGTTCCGGACCTCGGTAACCTTCTGCTTCCCGTTCCCGAAGCCGGTGGCGATCACCGTCACCCGGATCTCGCCGTTCATGTTGTCATTGAACACCGTCCCCCAGATGACATGCAGGTCGTCCGCGACTTTACCGCCCTCCATCGCCTTCTGGTTGATGATGCCCGCGACGGTCTCCACTTCCTGGATGGAAAGGTCCGACCCCCCGGTGATATTGAGCAAAATCCCCTTGGCCCCGCTGATGGAAAGATCGTCGAGCAGGGGGCTGGAGATGGCGGTTTCCGCCGCCTGCTTGGCCCGCTCCTCCCCGACCCCGGTCCCGGTCCCCATCACCGCCATTCCCATCCCGGTCATGATCGCGCGCACGTCGGCGAAATCCAGGTTAACGAGCCCCGGGACCATGATCAGGTCGGTGATGCCCCGGACCGCCTGGAGCAGGACCTCGTCCGCCTTCCGGAAGCTTTCCTTGAGCGTGGTATTCTTGCTCGCCAGGGCCAGGAGCTTCTGGTTGGGGATCACGATCAGGGTGTCCACGCAGGCGGCCAGGGCCTTGATCCCATCCTCGGCCTGTTTCTTCCGCTTGGGACCCTCGAAGTCGAACGGCCGTGTGACCACCCCCACCGAAAGCGCCCCCAGCTCCTTGACCAGCTCGCCGATCACGGGGGCCGCGCCGGTCCCGGTCCCGCCGCCCATCCCGGCGGTGATAAAGACCATGTCCGCCCCGGAAAGGATGTCCTTCATCCTTTCATAATCCTCCCGGGCGGCGTTCCGGCCCATCTCAGGATTGCCCCCGCACCCGAGGCCCCGGGTCAGCTCCTTGCCGAGCTGCATCCGGATTGCGGCGCGGGAAGCGTCCAGGGCCTGCGCGTCCGTATTAGCGGCGATAAACTCGGCCCCCGCCAGGCTGGCTTCCACCATCGTGCTGATGGCGTTTCCGCCGCCGCCCCCGACCCCGATTACTTTGATCTTGGCCCTGTGCCCAAAATTTTCCTCCAATGCGATCATCTCCGCCTCCTTTTTAATGAAAAGTTCCTGTTGCTTCATCTTCATGCCCGTTTAAAGAAAAACTCCGAAAACCATTCCCGCATCCGGTTCCGGACCTTCCCGAAGATGTTTTCATCCCGGATCCGGAAACGGGAGTTCACCCGGTTCCGGGCCCCGTAGAGAATCAGGCCCACCCCGGTGGAATACATGGGGCTGTTGACCACGTCGGAAAGCCCCCCGATCCCGGTGGGGTAGCCGATCCGGACCGGGAGGTTGAAAAAACTCTCCCCCAGGTCCTCGATCCCGTCCAGGGCCGCCGAGCCGCCGGTGATCACCACCCCCGCGGCCAGCGGCGAATCGATCCCGGTCTTCATCATCTCCCGCTGGACCAGGGAGAAAATCTCTTCCACCCGGGCCTCGATGATCTCGGCGATCACCTTGCGGGAAATGTTCTTGGGCTCCCGGCCCCCTACCCCGGGCACCTTGATGGTTTCGTCTTCCTTGACCATCTTGGCCCGGGCGCAGCCGTATTTCTTTTTCAGCCGCTCCGCCTCCGGGAGAGGGGTGCGCAGGCCCACCGCCAGGTCATTGGTGATGTGGTTGCCGCCCAGGGCCACGACCGCGGTGTGCCGCAGGCTTCCCCCGCCGAAAAGAGCGATATCGGTGGTCCCGCCCCCGATATCCACCAGGATCACCCCCAGCTCCTTCTCATCGACTGTCAGGCAGGCCTCGGCGGAGGCGAGTTGTTGGAGAACGATGTCGGACACGTTCAGGCCGGTCTGGTTGGCGCACTTGATGATGTTCTGGGCCGAGGCCACCGCCCCGGTCACGATGTGCACCTTGGCCTCGAGCCGGACCCCCGACATCCCCAGGGGCTCCTTGATCCCGTCCTGGTCGTCCACGATAAATTCCTGGGGCACGATGTGAATGAGCTCACGGTCCATCGGAATCGCGACCGCGGCGGCGGCGTCCACCACCCGCCGGATGTCGCTTTCCCGCACCTCCTTGTCCTTGATCGCGATCACCCCGTGGCTGTTGAAACCCCGGATATGGCCCCCGGCGATCCCGGTGTAGACCTCCGTGATCTCGCAGCCGGCCATGAGCTCGGCCTCTTCCACCGCCTTGCGGATCGAGCCCACCGTGCTCTCGATATTGACCACCACCCCCCGGCGCAAACCCTTGCTGCCGCTGGTGCCGATGCCGATGATGTCGATGTTATCCTCGTGCACCTCCCCCACGATGGCGCAGACCTTGGTGGTGCCGATATCCAAACCCACTACCAGGTTTTCCTTCTTTTTCATCCCTCTCCTCCCCCGCTGGTTTCGTCCAAAATCAGCCGGGGCCGGGCCAGCGCCCGGTCCGGGTAATCAAGGTCAATTTCCTCCCAGACCCGCGGGTCCGGCCGGAAAGTATTTAGGATCCTCTTCAGGCGGACGAGCTTCAGGGGATAATCATCGAAGCCGACTCTCACCCAGAGCGGGGTCTCGAACCCGAGGGTAAACCAGAATCCCATCCCCGGGCGGAACAGAATCCCGTTGATCGCGGGCAGGAGCTTCGGATCGGTCTGCAGGGTGTGGATCAGGGCCACCGCGCTCTGCAGGGCCTCGAGCGGGGGCAGTGACCCCTCGTAGTGGATCTCGAAAAGCCCCGGGGCTTCCCGGGCAAATTCCTCCGGGGAAACCGGGATGACTTTCCCCCCCTCCTCGACCAGGCCCCAGACGCCGTCTCCCAGCTGGATCCGGGCCGACGGGCGATATTCCACGATCTTGATCACCACCCGGTCGGGGAAGACCCGGGAGAGGGAGACATCCTTGATCCAGGCCAGGTCCAGGAGCCTTTTGGCCGACTGGTCCAGGGAGAGGGTTAAAAGATTGTTCCCCTTCCTGATCTCGGCCCGGGCCAGGATCTCCTCGGGTTGGACCCGCTGGTTGCCCTGAACCTGGATCTGCGAAACCGGCAGGGAGATCTGCGGCCGGCTGTAACCGGTGGTGGTAAACCAGAGCGCCGCGGCGATCCCGCCCACGGAAATGAGGTAAAGCAAACTTTTCAATTTATGACCTCCTTCATTAATTTAATTGGCTTGGTCACCCTCTCCCCCGCCCTCTCCCCTCGAGGGAGAGGGTTGGGTGAGGGGAAACTCTTTAAACTAGCGGTCTTTAAAATGGCCTCGACCAGGCCGGGGTAATCCAGGCCGGAAGCCCGAACGATTTTCGGGATCAGGCTGGTTTCGGTCAGTCCCGGGATGGTGTTGACCTCGAGGATGAAGGGCTTCCCGCGGCTGAAGATGCAATCCACGCGGGCAACCCCGGAACAGCCCAGGGCCTGGTAGACCATCCGGGCCGCGGCGGAGATGGCCCGCCGGGCGCCGGCTCCGACCCGGGCCGGGATGATATATTCCGTCATCCCGGGGGTATACTTGGCGCGGTAATCGTAAAAACCCTCGCGGGGCGCCACCTCGACCTCTCCCATCACCTTCCCGGCCAGGATTCCGACATGCACCTCGGTCCCGGAAATATATTCTTCAATCAGCAGGTCTCCCCCGTAGGCCCGGGCGGCGCGGATTCGATCCCGGAGCTCTCGCTCGTTCCGGGCCAGCCCCACTCCCAGGCTGGAGCCCTCGGCCCGCGGTTTGACCATTACCGGGAAACCCCCAAGCGTGGTTTTAATTTCCTGCGGGGAAACCCGGGGCGCGGCTTGATGCATCCAGAGATAGCGGGGGACAACAATCCCCCGCGCCTGGAAGATTATCCGGGAGAGCAGCTTGTCCATCCCCAGGGCGCTCGCCAGGACCCCGGAACCCGTATAGGGAATCCCCAGGGTTTCCAGGAGGCCCTGGATCGAGCCATCTTCGCCCAAGCCGCCGTGGAGAGCCAGGAAAACCACCTCGATTTTTTCTTTTTTCAGCCGGAGGGCGAGATCGGGCCCGGCGTCGATCCCCGCCGGCCGATAACCCTTCTCCCGGAGAGCGGCGAGCACCGCCCGCCCGGAGCGCAGGGAAATCTCACGCTCCGCGGAAAGCCCCCCGTAAAGCACCCCGATCCGGCTCTTCTTATTGATCCTGATCTCTTTTCCCTTTTTCTTCATTTTCTTTTCATGCAACCTGTTGCTGCTACCTGCTGTCGGTTCAATTACTTTTCGATAAAATATTTATTTTTTGGGGGGCAGGTTTCGCTCCCCAAACAATGCGTGCCATTGCGTAATCCCGGGCGGCGGTCCCGCAGGGCCTCGCTTTCGTTGTGTAATAAAGAATATTCATCGAGCTCATCGAAGCCTGGTTTACTAAGAGTTTGGGTCGCGAGAACCCACCCCCCGGGGTTTTGTGAAAACAATAAGAATCGTTGTGCCTCTCAGCCTCCAAGCTTCCCAGCATCCCAGCCTTCCTCTCTCTCTTGCCTTTTACTTCTCGCCTTTGCCCTTTGCTCTTTGCGCCTTGCGCCCTGCGCTTTGTGCTTTGCTCTCTGCTCTTTGCGCCTTGCCCCTTGCCACTTTTTAGTCTTCCCCGACCACTTTCAGCTCCATTTCCAGGAGAACCCCGAACTTTTCCTTGACCCGGTCCCGGATCATCCCGGCCAGGGAAAGAATGTCCCTGGCCGTGGCCCCACCCACGTTCACGATAAAATTGGCGTGAACCGGGGAAACCTGCGCCCCCCGGATCCGCACCCCTTTTAAACCCGCTTCCTCGATCATCTCGCCGGCCTTGCCCCGCTCCGGGTTCTTGAAGATCGATCCGGCGTTGGGCAAATCCCAGGGCTGGCTGGATTTCTTCTTTTCCCGGATGGCTTCCATTTCCTTTCGGATCTTCTCCGGCGCGCCCGGCTTGAGCTCCAGGATGGCCTCCAGGACGAAATCCCGTTCCCGGAGGGAACTCGTCCGGTAACCGAACTTAAGATCTTCCCGGTCCCAGGTCGTTACCCGGCCCGAACTCTCGAGGATCAGGGCCGATTTCACGCTCTCCCCGACCTGGCCCTTGGTTCCGGCGGGGCCGGCGTTCATCCGGAGCGCCCCGCCCACGGTCCCGGGTATCCCGGTGAGGGGAGCCAGCCCGGCTCCTCCCTTTTCCGCGGCGAGCTCGACCACCCGGGACAGCGGCGCGCCCCCTTCGGCCCGGATCCGGAGGTGTCCGCTCCCCTCTTCACGCTCGTGCTCGACCCGGATGAAACCTTCGGCCAGGGAGATAAAAACCCCCGGGTAACCCCCGTCCTTGACCAGGAGGTTGGTACCCCGGCCGAACGGGAGATAGGGAACCCGTTTGCCCCGGAGGAAGGAAACCAGTACTTCCAGTTCATCCCGGCCCGGCGGAAAAGCGACGGCCGCGGCCCGGCCCCCGGCTTTCAGCGAGCAGTACTCGGCCATGTCCGCTCCCGGGTTGACCTGGCCCCGGCAGATGTCCTTGATCGCGTCGATAATTTCTGGTGCCAGCATTTAGTCTTCCTTTAACTCCTCGGCGAGTTTTTGGGCCACCCGGTAAATGCTCCCCGCCCCCAGCGTGAGCAGAAAGTCGCCCGGTTTTAAAATCTTTTTCAGGCGGGGAACCAGCTGTTCCACCTCCCGGACGTAAATCACCCGGGGCTGGCCCGCCTTTTTGATCTCCCCGGCCAGCCATTTTCCGGTCACTCCGGGAATGGGCTTTTCCGAGGCGGGATAAATATCGGTCACGACGACCAGTTCCGCGTCGAAAAACGCGGTGGCGAACTCCCGGTAAAGATCCCGGGTGCGGGTATAACGGTGGGGCTGGAAGGCCACCACCAGCCGCCGGTCGAACCCCTCCCGGGCGGCCCGGAGGGTGGCCCGGATCTCGGTGGGGTGATGTCCGTAATCATCCACGATCAGGATCCCCCGGGACTCCCCGTAAACCTGGAAACGGCGCTGGACCCCGGTGAAATCCGCGAGGCCCTGGGCGGTCCGGGGAAGAGGAATTCGGAATTCCTCGGCCACGGCCAGGACCGCCAGCGAGTTTAAAACGTTGTGCCGGCCGGGCGTGCCGACCCGCACCCGGTCCTGGAATTTCCCTTCCCGGTAGACGTCGAACTCCATGCCCATCCCGCGCGCCTCGATGTTTCTCGCCGACCAGTCCGCCTCCGGCCGGAAGCCGTAGGTCCTGACCCGTTTGCCCCCGCGCTTGATCTGGCGGACGAGGCGCATCAGGCGGGGATCCTCCTTGAAGGCCACCACCAGCCCTTCCTGATCCACCTGCTTCAGAAACTGGGCGAAGGCCGCTTCCAGGTTGGCCATGGACCCGTAGTGGTTCAGATGTTCAAAATCGATATTGGTCACCACCGCCACCGACGGGAAAAAGCGGAGAAAGGAACCGTCGCTCTCGTCCGACTCGGCCACGATGATCCCACCCTTCCCCAGGCGCGCCCCGGTGCCCAGGCTGTTCAGCTTGCCCCCGACTACTACGGTGGGATCGAGCCCGGCCGCGGAGAAAACCGTCCCGATCAGGGAGGTGGTGGTGGTTTTTCCGTGCGCCCCCGCTACGATGACGGAGCGCCCCACCTTCCGGATGATCTCGGCCAGCATCTCCGCCCGGGGAATGATCGGCACCGCCCGTTCCCGGGCGGCCCCGAGTTCCGGGTTATCCGGGGAAACCGCGGAGGAATAAACCACGAGCTCGGCCCCGTTCACGTTTTTCCGGTGATGCCCGAGTGAGAAAACCGCGCCCAGCTTCTCGAGTTCCCGGGTGGTCTCGGAGGCCATGAGGTCCGACCCGCTGACCTGGAACCCGAGGGAAAGGGAGATCTGGGCGATCCCGCTCATCCCCGAGCCCCCGATCCCGATGAAATGGATCCGACGGTGCTTTTTCATGAATCCCGGAGGCAGTTTTCCCCGGCTCTCCGGTTTCCCGGTCGCGGTCAATTTCTGATCAGTTCCACGCATTGATTTACGATCTCCTCCCGGGCCTCGGGGTGAGCGAGTTCCCGGGCTATTTGCCCCATTTTCTCCCGCCGCTTTTCATCCCGGTAAAGCTCCAGCACGGCCCGGGCCAGTTGCGGCCCGGAGAGCTCCCTGTCCTCGAAAATCAAGGCCGCCCCCTTTTCCACCAGCTCCCGGGAATTTTCCCGCTGGTGCTGATCGGCGGCAAAGGGATAGGGGACCAGAATCGCGGGTTTTCCCCAGGCCAGGAGCTCCGCCAGGGTGGTGGCCCCCGCCCGGGCGATGACCAGGTCCGCCTGGGAGTAAACCCGGCCCATATCCTCGATAAAATCCAGGACCACGGCCGGCACCCCGGTTTCCCGGTAGGACTGCTCCACGCCGGCCCGGTCGGCGGCCCCGGTCTGATGAATCACCCGGAAATGCGGGATCTCCCGGGCGACCTCGGGCATTCCCGCGAGCACGCCGGCGTTGATGGTTTTCGAACCCTGGCTCCCCCCCAGGACCAGGAGGGTGAAACCGTTCCGGGCCGGGGTAGGGACCGGGGAAGACCCGGGGATCACTTCCGGGCGCAGGGGATTGCCGGTCAGCCGGACCGACTTTTCCGGGAAAAAATCCCGGGTGCGGGAGAAGGCGATGAAAATCCTCTTCGCCACGTGGCCCAGGAGGCGGTTGGACAGGCCCGGAATGGAATTCGGCTCCACCAGCACGGTCGGGATCCGCAGGAAGTAGGCCGCCAGGAGGACCGGACCGGAGGAATACCCGCCCAGGCCTACCACCAGCTGGGGGCGCAGAGCCCGGAGTTTCCTCAGGGATGAAACAATCGCCCCCGGGAGCTTGGCCAGGGAGCGGAGGATGCCTTTCATCCCCCGCCCCTTCAGGGCCTCCACCTCGATCAGGTGGAGCTGGTAACCATGGCCCGGGATTAATTTCGTATCCAGCCCCCGCCGGGTCCCGAAAAAAACAATCTCGGCCCGGGGATCGTGCCGCTCGAACTCGCGGGCCAGGGCCAGGGCCGGGAAGATGTGCCCCCCGGTCCCGCCGCCGGCGAAAGCAATCCGCAGATGATCATCCGGTTTCCGCACCTGTCTCTGCCCTTCAATTCCGGGAGGGATGGGGATGAAGCGCGATGGAAAGCAGGACCCCCACCGCCATCAGGTTGACCACCAGGGAAGTCCCGCCGTAGCTGATGAAAGGCAGGGTCAATCCCTTGGTGGGCAGAACCCCCAGGACCACTCCCATGTTCAACAAAGCCTGGAAAGACACCATCACGACTATCCCGAAAGCCAGCAGGCTCCCGAAGAGATCCGGCGCCTTCAGGGCGATCCGGATCCCCCGCTGGGTGAAAACCAGATAAAGAAAGAGAACCCCGGCCACCCCCAGGAAGCCGAGTTCCTCGCCGATGACGGAAAAAATGAAATCGGTATGGGCCTCCGGGAGGAAAAAGAGCTTCTGGCTCCCTTCCCCGAGCCCCTGGCCGGCGAAGCCCCCGTGGGCGAAAGCCACGAAAGACTGGATAATCTGGAACCCGCTGCCCTCGGGATCGCTCCAGGGGTTGAGAAAAATCATCACCCGGCGCAGGCGATAACCGTGCCCGAAGACCACCAGGCCGGCCAGGAGGGGGACGGCCAGAAGCCCGAGCCCCACGATGTATTTGAGTCTGACCCCGGCGACCATCCAGAGGAGTAAAAGCAAAATCCCAATCAGGACCGCGCTCCCGAAGTCCGGCTGGAGCAGGACCAGGAATGCCACCAGCCCCGCGACCGCGAGGGGGAACAGAATCCGGGCCTTGCCGTCCTGGTTCGCCTCGTTCCGGGCGAGGAAATCCGCGAGCACGATCACGATCGCGAGCTTGGCCAGCTCGGTGGGCTGGAAACTGTATCCAAAGGCTCGGAGCCAGCGCGAGCTCCCTCCCACTCGGGTCCCCACGCCGGGGATTAAAACCAAGATGAGGAGAAAGACCACCCCGATCAGGATGAAAGCGGAGTAACGGGAAAGCAGGCGGTAATCGAAAAAGGCCAGGCCCAGGCAGAGAATGAAACCCAGGCCGACGAAGAGAAGCTGGCGCCGCAGGAAATACAGGCCGTCCCCCAGCTGTTTCAGGGCGGGAATATAACTGGTGCTGTAGATCATGATCACTCCGACCCCGACGGTAATCATCACGATCGAGAGCAGGAAGTAATCAAACCCCTCGCGCTGGATCTTCCCGATCCCGGTGGATACGGCCGAGCGGAAACCGGACTCAATCATGAATGAACTTCCCCGCTTCCCGGCGGAAAACCTCGCCTCTTTCCTCGTAATTCTTGAACTGGTCGAAACTCGAACAGGCGGGGGAAAGGAGGATGACATTGCCCGGCCGGGCCGCCGCGACCGCGGCCTGGACCGCCTCCGGCAGGGTTCCCATCTTCCGGCATTCGGTCAGGTTCCCCCAGGCCGCGGCGATCTTCTCGGTCGCCTCCCCGATTAGGAGGAGCAGGATCACCCGCTCCCGGACCAGGTCCGAAATGACCCGGTAATCCCCGCCCTTGTCCTTGCCCCCGGCGATCAGGATGACCGACCGGGACGGGTAGCTCTGCAGGGCCCGCTCCACCGCCCCGACATTGGTGGCCTTGGAATCGTCCACGAACTGGATTCCCCTCCAGGTGGCGAAAAGCTCCATCCGGTGGTGCAGGCCCTGGAATCCGGCCATCCAGGCGAGGGCGGCCTCCCCGGGGAGATCCAGAATCTGGCTGGCGGTGAAAGTCGCGAGCACGTTCTCGCGGAAATGCACCCCGGCGACGGTGAGGGGCGGAAGCGGGAAAACCTTTTCCCGCTTTTCGTCCCGGAAAACCACTTCCTCCTTCCCTCCTGGAAGCTTTCGGATGAAGGATCCCCTTTCCACCTCCCGGTGGTAACTGAAAAAATATTTCTGCCCCCGGGCTTTTTCGATGGTCTGCAGCACGACCGGGTCCTCCCGGTTGGCCACCACGAAATCCTCGGGGGTTTGAAAGGCGAAGAGCCGGCCCTTGGCCCAGGCGTAATCTGAGAAGGAGGCGTAGCGGTCGAGATGGTCCTCGGTGATATTCATGAGAATCCCGACCCGGGGCCGGAAACTGGTGACCCACTCCAGTTGGAAGCTCGATACCTCCACGACCAGGCAGTCAAAATCTTCTTCGGTCAAAAGGGCCTCGATCAGCGGCTTCCCGATGTTGCCCCCGACGAACACCTTCCGGCCCGGCCCGGACATGATCTGTCCCAGGAGGGTGGTCACCGTGGTTTTCCCGTTGGCCCCGGTAACCGCCAGGATCGGGGCCCGGGAGCCCCGCTCGGTCAAGGCCCGGTAGGCCAGCTCGATCTCGGCGATGATTTCCTTTCCCTCCCCGCGGGCGGCCGCGAGCTCCGGGAGATCCATCGGGACTCCGGGGCTGACCACGATCAGGTCCGACTCCCGGAAATCCTCCCGCCGGTGGCCGCCGAGATGAAAGGCCACCGGGAGGCCGGCCGTCTCGCGGAAAACCGTTTCCAGCTCGCTCGCCGGCTTGGTATCGGTCGCCACCACCCGCGCCCCCCGGGCCCCGAGAAACTTCACCACGGCCACCCCGGTCCGGGCCAACCCGACTACCAAAGCCTGTTTTCCCTTGAGTTCCATTTTTCTTCTACCGGAGTTTGAGCGTGCTCAAGGCCAGGAGCGCCAGGGCGATCGAGATGATCCAGAACCGGACGATAATTTTCGGCTCGGCCCAGCCCTTCATCTCGAAATGGTGGTGAATGGGGGCCATCCGGAAGACCCTCCGGCCGTAGAGCTTGAAACTTAAAACCTGGAAGATCACCGAGACCGTTTCCAGGACGAAAACCCCCCCCACCAGAACCAGGACGATTTCCTGCTTGGCCACCACCGCCACCGCCCCCAGGCCGCCGCCCAGGGCCAGGGACCCGAGGTCACCCATGAAAATCTCGGCCGGGTAGGCGTTGAACCAGAGAAAGGCCAGGCTCGCCCCCACCATGCCTCCGCAGAAGATCGCCAGTTCCCCCGCCCCCGGCACCCCGGGGATCTGCAGGTAATT
>Ga0315289_10014300_pt1 | contig 11091 bp, 10 predicted proteins | sample YL17G11_40_MG_FD_203452 | JGI IMG/M metagenome (GOLD analysis project Ga0315289, IMG submission 203452) | Sediment microbial communities from Yellowstone Lake, YNP, Wyoming, USA - YL17G11_40 | ecosystem: Environmental > Aquatic > Freshwater > Lake > Sediment | place: USA: Wyoming | collected...
ATGTCCTGGCGCCGTAGATGAGCATCAGCTCTCCATACTCTTCCTTTGTTTCCAGGGCAGTGTTGAGCACAGACCAGATAGGAGCCAGGCCGATGCCTCCGCCGATGAAGATGATGTTTTTGCCTTTCCATTGTTCCATAGGAAAGCCGTTTCCATAAGGCCCTCTGATTCCGATGATGTCGTCAACCTGCATCTCGTGAAGGGCAGAAGTGACCCGGCCCATCTTCAAGATGCTGAACTGAAGGTAATCCTTGACAAGAGGGGAGGAGGAGATGGAGATCATCGATTCTCCCTTGCCGAAGACAGAAAGCATGGCGCACTGCCCGCAGCGGAAGGAGAAATCGTTCTGGGTTATAAATTGAGTCCTGAAAGTCTTGATCGGCCTTGCCCCGCCGACCTCTTCTTTGATCTGAATAATTTTTGCCAGACTTGGAAGATAAACGTTATGAGCCATAGTCTCTCACCTTATCCAGAACTTCGATGATATCGATCCTGACCGGACACTTTGAAACACATCGTCCGCAGCCTGTGCACTGGTAATTCTCGAAGCGTTCGACAAAATATTGGAATTTATGAAAGATTCTCTGACGGAGCCGCGAGGCTCGGTCAGGCCTGGGGTTGTGGCCTGAAGAGTGCATGGTAAAATCAGGAAACTGACAGTTATCCCAGTTCCTCACCCTTTCTCCTTTAAGAGGAGAGGAAGAGAGAATTTCATCGTTGATGTCAAAACAATGACATGTCGGGCAAAGATAAGTGCAGATGCCGCAGCGGATGCAGCTCAGAGATTCCTCATCCCAGAAAGGGGATTCAAACATTCCTTTGAGCTTGGCAGGAATTTTTTTGAGTTCTTTGACTTGACGCTTGATTTTCTTCTCGGACTCAGCCCAGATTTTCTCAACGTCCTTCTTATCCGCAACTTTTGGCTCCTGGAAGAGTTCCTTGCCCGCCTTGATGAGCTCGTTGCCTTTTTCTGTCAGAGATTCCAGGAAATATCTATCGCCCAAATCAGTCATCAGTATATCCAGCCCATCCTTGGAATGGGGGGAGCCCTCAACTGATAAACAGAAGCAGTTCAAAGATGGGGGAGGAGTGCAAGCCAGTCCGATAAGCGCTGTTGACTTTCTCCTTCTCCAGTAATAAGGGTCTTCGAAGTCGCCGCTAAAGACTTTATCGGTCAGGATGATGGCTCTGGCATCGCAGGGCCTTACGCCAAAGATGACGCTTGGCTTTTCATCAGGCAGGGTTTCTCTGACCTCGACTCCATCCTCGTTCGAGTTGAATTCCAGAAGGACTTCCCGCTGGGGAAAAATGATTTTCTTGGGAGAAAGGGCGGTCTGAGAAAAATCCAGCTGGACGCTCTCCGGGTTATCGATGAGCTTAAAATTCCAGAGCTCGCCTTCCTTGGCTGGAGCATAGATTTTATAGGATGAAAGCTTCCGGAGCCACTTGGGCAGGGATTTTTTTTCGAGTATCTTTTCCATCATATCACCTGATAAAATCTTGCGGGTCTTCATCCTTGAAGCAGGCTACAAGAGAAGGCTGTTCAGGGTCAGAGCCTGGCTCGTAGCCGAAAAGCTCTTTGGCTTGCTTTTCCAAATACTTATTAAGGAATCTGAGAGGGATATCCAGAGGGCAGACTCTTTCGCATTCTCCGCAGTCGATGCACCGGCCGGCAAGATGGATGGCCCTGACCATGTGATAGACGAAATTTTCCGAAGAGGCCGGAGATTTTTCCAGCCATTTTATTTTCTGTGCCTTTTCTTCGGCAGTTGTGTCCGCTGTGACAGCAAAATTTATCGTATCCACCACGCACTCATCGCAATAGCACATCGGGCAGACAGAGCGGCAGGCATAACAGCGGATGCACTTATCGAGCTCGGCTTTCCAGAAGGCCCATCTTTCCTCCGCAGACAAGGATTCGATTTTTTCCAGGGACTTGAAAGGGTTGTCCGATTTTCGTTTGGATTTCTCTCCAAGAAGGACATCAGAGATGAGCGGAAAATTGGCTTTGCATTCAAGGCATCTTTCGGCAAGAATTTCTGAGGCGGGAATTTCGACCTTTCCCTCAGAAGTGATGATAATAAAATTATCCTTTTCGCCGAACTCAATCTTTTCGACTTTTTTGCCTTTCAATTTTTTTTGAAGCTTTCGCTCGTCGACAACGCCTGTATTTTCACAGGAGACCCCGATGAGATAGATATCGCCGCGGTTTATGAATTTCTCCTGGAGGAGCACAACCACGGCCCGGCTGTCGCATCCTTTGATGACGAGTCCAACCGGCCTTTGATCAGGGTTCTTCTCCTTTGCTTTTTTCCTTTTTTCGTCAACAAGAAAGCGGGTAAGGTTATAGACACATGTCGGGTCCCAGATGAGCTTGTCCGCCTCTTCAGCTTTTTTTATAAAAGCCGGCTTGGGCAAAAGCCCGTTTGTATCGCGCTCATAGCCGATCGTGTATTTGACTTTTCCTTCCTTCAGGATTCTTTTGACTTCGTTTTTGAGCTCTTCGACCTTGACCATTATCAATCTCTCCTCAGCTTTTTTTGAGGGCCGAGCGGTTTGATTTCCTTGACAAAATCCTTGATGATTTGCGTGTACTTTGTTCCTTCTGCGGCTGAGACCCAGGACATCCGGAAGCGCTCCGGCTCAAGGCCGACGTATTCTAAAAGCTTCTTAACCAGGGCTATTCGCCTCCGCGCATAATAATTTCCCTTGATGTAGTGGCAGTCGCCTGGATGGCAGCCTGAAACAAGGACTCCATCCGCTCCTCGATTAAAGGCAGAGAAGATGTAAAGCGGCGAAACGCTTCCCGAACACATGACTGTGATCGGGACAACGTTGGGAGGGTATTCCATCCGGGAGACGCCAGCAAGGTCGCTGCCAGCCGAGGAACACCATTTGCAGAGGAAAGCGACAATCTTTGGCTCGAATTCTTCTGCCATATCAGCCTCCGAGCGACGCCCTTATCATCTCATGAACCTGAAGAGGAGTCAGGTTTTTGACCTGGATGGCAGCTCTCAGACAGGTTGCCGAGCAGGTTCCGCATCCTTCGCACAGGACTTCGTTGACCTCGACTTTTCCGTCCTTGAGTGAGATGGCATCATAGGGACAAACATTGACGCACATCCCGCAGCCTGTGCAGAGGTTGAGGTTCACCTTGGCCACAGTCGGAGCATGGAAAAGCCTTTCCTGGGAAAGGATGGTAATGGCCTTGGCCGCTGCGCCGCTGGCCTGGGCCACAGCTTCAGGAATGTCCTTGGGAGCCTGGGCTGCACCGGCCAGGAACATTCCTGAGGTTACACTCTCCACAGGCCTGAGCTTGGGATGGGCTTCAGAGAGAAAGCCATCCTTATCCATGGCGAGCTTGAGCTTCTTGGCCAGCTCCTCTGCTCCTTTTGAAGGCCGCATGGCCATGGCCAAGACGACCATGTCGGCATCAATCTCGATATCTTTCCCGCTCAGAGTATCAACACCCCAGACCTTGATTTTTCCCTTCTCCTCGAAGATCTTGGAGACTTTACCTCTTAGATAGAGGACGCCGTCTTCTTCGACCGCCCGCTTGACGAATTCCTCGTAGCCTTTTCCTCCTGACCTGATGTCGATGTAGAAGATATAGGCCTGGCCGTCGTGGACATGATGCTTGTAGAGCATGGCATGCTTGACGGTGTACATGCAGCATATCTTGGAGCAATAGGCGCAATGAAGCTCAGGGTCTCTGGAGCCGACACACTGGATAAAGACAACCTCTTTCGGCTCTTTTTTGTCAGATGGCCTGAGGATTTTTCCCTTTGTCGGCCCAGAAGCAGAGCAGAGCCTTTCGAACTGAAGTCCATCCAGGACATCAGCGTATTTTCCGTATCCATATTCAGCCATGAGCTGCTTGTCATAGAGGTCGAAGCCTGAGGCAACGATGATCGCTCCTACTTCTTCTTCGATAATTTTAGGTTTCATGTCGTAGTCGATGGCCTTGGCCTCGCAGACATCAAAGCATTTGCCGCAGGCGATGGGCAGAAGGCCTGGGCAGGCACTTATGTCAAGGGTATAGCTTGCCGGGATAGCCTGGGGGAAAGGAACATAGATGGCCCGCCTTCCGGTCAAGCCAATATCAAACTCATTGGGAACAAGGATAGGACAGACCTTGGTGCACTCATCACAGAGGTTGCACTTGCGCGGGTCGACATAGGTGGGCTTTTTCAGAATCTTCACTTTAAAGTTTCCCACATACCCTGAGACGTCCTGGACTTCGCTGTAGGTCATGAGCCTGATCTTGGGGTGCTTGGAGACCTCAACCATCTTCGGCGTCAGGATGCACTGGGAGCAGTCAAGGGTAGGGAAGGTTTCTGAGAGCTGAATCATGTGGCCGCCGATGGAAGGTGATCTTTCGACCAGGATGACTTCAAAGCCGCTGTTGGCCAAATCAAGCGCGGCCTGGATGCCGGAGATTCCGCCGCCGATAACCAGAGCCTTGCGGGTGACAGGGATGCTTATCGGCTCAAGGGATTCATTCCTGCGGACTCTCTCGACAGTGCTCTTAATAATCTTTATCGCTTTTTCCGTCGCCTTTTTCATATCTTTGTGAACCCAGCTGCACTGTTCGCGGATGTTGGCGATTTCGCATTGGAAAGAGTTGAGTCCTCCTGACTTGGAGGTGTTCCTGAAAGTTGTCTCGTGGAGAGTTGGAGAGCAGCAAGCGACGACCACGTTGTCGAGTTTTTTTTCCTTTATGGCTTTTATAATCAGATTCTGCCCTGGGTCAGAGCACATGTAGACATAATCCTCAGAATGGACGACTCCGGTCTGCTTGGCGAGCTCGCTCGCAACTCGCTTGACATCCACAGTGCCCGCGATGTTGATGCCGCAGTGGCAGATAAAAACTCCGGTTCGCTTCATTTTTTCATCCTTTATTTTTCGCTTTTGGTTTTTTCTGTTCCTCTAAAATTTGTAGGCCATATTCGTAGCCTTTATCGAATGCCTGGATATTAAGGTCCATGACTCTTTTCGGCACTAGGCCAGGCAGGGCTTTCTTAATAGCTTCTGGAGAGACGACTTTGGTCACAGCCGTGAAGAATCCGAGCATGACCAGGTTGGCGATGATGCGGTTGCCCAGCTCTTCGGCAAACCTTGTGGATGGGATGGAGTATGTTTTGATTTTTCCTCGCGCGGGCCTTGTCTTGACCAAATCTTTATCGATGATCAGGACGCCATCATCGCGGAGCTCTGGCTCGTATTTGTCATAGGCTTCCTGGGACATGGCCACAAGAACTTCTGGACGGGTGATGTAAGGGTAGAGAACCCGGTCTTCAGAAATAACGAGCTGGGAGCTGCAGGCGCTTCCCCTTGCTTCAGGGCCGAAGCTCTGGGTCATTGTCGCCTGCTTGTTGTCGAAAAGGGAAAGAGCCTTGCCGGCGATGAGCCCGAGGCGAATGATTCCCTGACCGCCAAAACCAGAAAAGCGAACTTCGTTCATGGCTTAACTCCATAGGGCTTGTATTTTTCGCCCAAAGCTTTCGCAAGATGCTCATTCATGCAATCGAGAAAAGTCGGCTTTTGGATATCGACAAACTTGCCGACGATCAATTTTCCCTGATAGCTGATATCAAGAGTCCGGGTGTCGGCTCCGTGCTGGATTTCGGATTTTTCATAATAATATTTCATCAGATTCAAGCCGTCTCCGAGTCTGTTGCGCCGGGCATAAAGAGTCACACAGGGAGTGATGACCTCGATGAAGGAGAAGCCCCTCTTGACCAGGGCTTCCTGGATGGACATGGTCACTCTTCTCAGATGGAGCGCTGTCCAGCGGGCGACATAGGTGGCACCGCTGGCTTCAGCCAGGTAGGGGAGGCTGAAGGGATATTCAAAATTGCCGTAGGGCGCGGTGGAGGCATTAGCCGTGAGAGGAGTCGTGGCTGCGACCTGGCCGCCGGTCATGGCGTAGTTAAAGTTATTGACACAGATAACCAAGATGTCCATGTTGCGCCTTGCCGCATGGATGAAATGGTTTCCTCCGATGCCGAAAATATCTCCATCGCCGCTGAAGACGACAAGTTTTAATTCCGGATTTCCAAGTTTCAAGCCTGTGGCAAAGGGAATGGCCCGGCCGTGGGTTGAATGGAAAGAATCCAGCTTGACATAGCCGGCCACTCTTCCTGTGCAGCCGATTCCAGAGACAATGCAAACCTTATCCAAATCTATCTTGCTTTTGCGCAGAGCTTCGGCGAAGGACGAAACCACGACTCCTATGCCGCAGCCAGGGCACCAGATGTGAGGAATCCTGTCCATCCTCAGGAATCCTTCCATCGGATTTTTTTCTTCAAAACGTTCTTCTGCCTTCATCTTGCCGCCTCCTTGATGGCCTTGAAGATGTCATTCGGATTGTGGACCCAGCCGCCGCAGTGAGGGACATGGATGGCCGGCGCCTGACCGAAGGCGCAGCGCTCGACTTCAATGACCATCTGACCATAATTTATCTCAGGAACGACAAAGGCTTTGATTTTCTTTGCCAGCTCTTTTATCTTTTTTTCAGGAAAAGGCCAGACAGTGATGAGCCTCAGCGTCCCGACCTTGATGCCGGCTTTCCTGGCCTGCATGACCGCTCTGGTCGTGACGCGGGAGGTGATTCCGTAAGAGACAACGACGATCTCAGCATCATCCGTTGCATCCTCCTCATAACGGATAATCTTGTCGGCGTTCTTCTTGATCTTATCGACAAGATGGCGAACGCAGACATTCTGGCATTCGGCGTTGATCACAGGATAGCCGCGCTCATCGTGGGTCAAGCCCGTGGTGTGGAAGCGGTAGCCATCACCAGCCTTGATCATAAAAGGAATCATGTCCTTGTCAGGCTTGTAAGGGAGGTATTTATCCTTGGGCCCTTCGTACCATTTCCTTTCGACAAGCTCAATCTCTTCAGCCGGGGGAATGACAACCTTCTCATTCATATGCCCAACGCACTCGTCAGTCATGATAAAGGTTGGAACCCGATAAATTTCAGAGAGGTTGAAGGCATCAATGACCAGGTTAAAGCACTCTTGAGGAGAATCAGGACAGAGGGCGATGATTTCATAATCGCCGTGAGACCCCCATCTGACCTGCATCATATCCTGTTGTCCAGTCAATGTCGGAAGCCCTGTCGAAGGTCCTCCCCTCTGGACATTGGCAATGACAAGGGGTGCTTCCATCATGCAGGCTAATCCTATGTTCTCCATCATCAGCGAAAAACCCGGGCCTGAGGTGACTGTCATCGCTTTCTTCCCTGCCCAGGAGGCTCCAATCAAGGCCGCGACAGAAGCAATCTCGTCTTCCATCTGGATAAAGACTCCTCCCACGTGGGGAATTCTTTCGGCAAATCTCTCTGCCGTCTCTGTGGAAGGAGTGATTGGATAGCCGGCAAAAAAACGGCATCCTGCTGCCAGAGCCCCCTCGGCAATGGCAAAGTCTCCGTCTAGATAATGGGCTCCGGTTAAAACTCCTTTAGGGTCTGCTTTCACCTTTTTCACCTTCTTCCTCCTCTTTCTTGAGAATGACAAATAAGGCAAATTCAGGACATATTGTCTCGCAGAGCTGGCAGTAACAGCATGCATCCTCATTCCTGACAAGGGGAGGATGATAGCCTTTGATGTTGAATTCCTCTGAAAGCTCAAGGACATCCTTCGGGCAGTACTCCACGCAGAATCCACAGCCTTTGCACCGGTCTTTATTGATGTGAATCTTGCCCTTTTTCGCTTTTAAATCGCCAAAGTAAATCATTTATCCCTCAGATTAGCCCTTTTCCTTTTAACAGCGGCCTTGGGTCAATGTAGTGAAGGTCAAACCTTAATCGCTCCTCTGGACAGCCCAGAGCAATAGCCATGAGCTGGGTGAAGTAGAGGACAGGGATGTTCTTGAAGTCAAGATACTTCTGGGCAGTCTCTTTCTGCCGGTGGTCCAGATTGAAAGCGCACAGAGGGCAGCTGACGCTGATGACTTCAGCTCCCAGGGTCTGGGCAGAGGTGATAATCTGGTAGGTCCGGTCTGCCACGATCTCAGGTTTGTCCACAGTCTGGTAGGCTGCGCAGCACTCTGTCTTGTAGGGAAAGTCGATGGCTTTTGAACCCAGAGCACTCATCAGATTCTCCAGAACAACTGGGTTTTCTACATCGTCAAGACCAATCTCTTTGGGACGGACCAGAAGGCAGCCATAATAGCTGGCGATTTTCAGGTTTTTCAATGGCTTGACCACTTTTTTGGTTATGTTTTCGAATTTTATTTCATCCCTGAGCAATTCCAGGAGATGGAGGATCTGAACATCGCCTTCGTACTCGACCTTTTCGCGCGGAGCCATGAACTTATTGATTTTATCGAGACTTTCCGGGTCGGCTTTAACCCGTTCATTGGCCCTTTTCAGAGTGTTGTAGCACATGGCGCAGAGGGTCATGACCCTGTTTGTGTTGGATTCTTTGACTCTGATGAGGTTTCGGATGGGAGCGACGTGATGAATCAGGTCATCTGTGGCCAGGGAAAAAACGGTTCCGCAGCAATTCCACCGCGGAAGTTCTTCAACCTCCACTCCCAGGCTTTTTAATGAACATAAAGTTGAATCTTCAAAGTTTTTGGCATTGTTCTTCAGAGTGCAGCCGGGATAATAACTTATCTTCATTATGATTCCTTAAGAAATAATAATTATAAAACATATTTATCATAATAAAAACTATGATGTGAATTTCCTCATGCTGCTGATCATGGCAATGGGCGGAACATCGCCCTTTTCTGCGTCCGAGAGTTTTTGAACCTTGAGATGGTCCTCTCTTTTCCGCAACAGAATCTGCCTTAAAGCTTCCATGACTTCGGCGATGTTGACCCCTTTCGGGCAGCGGGCGTTACAGGTCATACAGGAGGCACAGATCCAGATCGAGTTTGAATGGAGGAGCTCATCCTGCAGGCCAAGTTGGGCGAAGCGGATGATCTGGTTGGGAAGAAGGTCCATCTGCGAGACAGCCGGGCAGCCCGCAGAGCACTTGCCGCACTGGTAGCAGGCAAGGAGGTTCTGGCCGCTGAGTTCTTCAACCTTGGCGACAAAAGTGCCTTTGATTTTTCTTCGGGATATGTTGATTCTCATCAAAAATCTCTCATCCGGATGATGGAATCCGAAATCCTATATTCGCTATAGGATTAATATGAAGTGAATTATATTCCAGTAAAACATAATTGAAAAATTAAGTCAAGAGAAAGGGAATATTTTTCTTCATGAGCAATAAAAATTTTGGGATCAGGCTGGGTGTCTTGAAAACACGCAGGCTTTGCGTTGCTAAGCGAAGGCGGAGTGGTAAGAAAGCCGTGTGAAAGGCTGAGCGGGCATGGTTCCTCGACCGAAGGGAGAGGAGAGCGAAGCCTTGAACCGAGCCGCTTTTGACATGCTGGGGCAAAAGCGGCGTGCTTTCGAGCCACTCTGCCTGAGCTATTCAAACGGTTTTCTTGACACCCAGCCTGATCCCTTTTCATCATGAGTTTGTTGATATTTCTGAGAGAAAAGGCTGGAGAAAATTATATAAAAGTTTATCTTCTCCTCGTTCCTGTGAAAAGGAAGAGAAGGCAGAAAGAGTTGAGGAGGAAGAGATAGCGGAGAAGGGGAATGAGCCCGACAAGGGGAATGAGAAAGGAAGAAGCGGCGAGTGCACCGAGAAAAGAACCAAGTAAATCCAGGCCATAGCCCAGGCCGTAGTTCTTCTTTTCTTTCAAGAAAAGATGATTGGAAACGACGAATAAGTCTCCGCCAAGATAGCCAAACATTAAAAGAAAAACAAAGAAAGGCAGCTCTGGAGGATGGAGCTTTAAAAGAGCCGAGAGGAGAAGGAGAAGAACAAGGAAGCCAAACTGAATGAGAAGAAGCTGACCAAAGTCAATCTTCTTTCTTCTTTTGCCACGAAGAGCGCCTAAAAAGAGGCCGGTCATAAACGAGGCGAGAAGAAGGGCGATTCTGTGGTAGAGATAGCCGTAGAGGGTTTGGAAGGAAATGATAACGATGATTTCAGCGATTATGGTCGTGAAACCCATGACAGCCAGAGGGACAAGGAAAATATTTGTTCTTCTTCCTCTCAGCCAGAGGATAAGTAGAAGCAGAATAAAAAGAAGAAGGGGAAAGTCGAGGAGCCAAAAGGAGCGAAGCCGGGAAAAGAAAGAAAAAATTGTGCTCTCAATGCCTTTAAATTTTGTACTCCAGAGCACAGAATTGAAGAAGTAGCTAATCGGAGAAAAATCTTGGTTGATGGTCTTTTTGCCCGAAGAGATTTTTTGCCTTATCAAATCCACTCTGAGCGGACTCAGCCGGGAGAAGAGAAGCTGGGGGCTGACGAAGCTATTCTGGAGATTTAGGCCTTCGATTTCCTTGGAGAGCTTATCGAATTCTATGGAGAGAGGCTCGAAAGAAGCGAGGAAGATATTCGTATCCCCAGGCACGACCTCGACAAAAGGAAAAACTTCCTTGAGACTGTAATAGAGGGAAGCCAGGAAGTTTTGAAGCTGCGGGCTGATATAATTTTCTGCAGAGGGAACCCGGAAGGAAAAGATGCCTTTTGTGTTTAACCGCTCTTTGGCCAGAATGAAAAATTCTTTGGTGTAGAAGCGGTTGATTTGGGCTGTGGCTGGCTCTGGAAGGTTGAGGATGATGATATCGTATTTATTTTTTGTCTTGAAAAGGAAAGCCCTGCCATCACGATAGAAAATATGAACGCGCTCGTTGTGCAGAATATTCCTTTCAACTTCAGGCAGAAATTGCAGGGAAAATCGAATGATATCAGGGTCAAGCTCGACATAATCAACCTCAACTCGAGGATATTTTAAGACCTGCTGCAAAGCTCCGCCAGCTCCTCCTCCGACCAAAAGGACATTTTTTGCCTCGGGATTCTGGAGAAGGGCAAAGTGGATAGATTCCTCTGCCGCAGCCAGGTCAGGGTAGGAATAGACGAGAAGGGAATTGCTGTAAAGAGAAATCTGCTCTTCAGTTTGAATAACCTGGAGTTTTCCGTATAGGGTGTCTTTGCTGCGCACCAGGTGAAAAGGCTGCCAGTAAACCTTCTGGCTGGGAAAATCAAAAAGGCTGAAGCCTGCAAGAAAGAGGAG
>Ga0315289_10014302_pt1 | contig 11090 bp, 5 predicted proteins | sample YL17G11_40_MG_FD_203452 | JGI IMG/M metagenome (GOLD analysis project Ga0315289, IMG submission 203452) | Sediment microbial communities from Yellowstone Lake, YNP, Wyoming, USA - YL17G11_40 | ecosystem: Environmental > Aquatic > Freshwater > Lake > Sediment | place: USA: Wyoming | collected...
ACGAACCGTTTGCGGCCCAGATCGTCACCGGCCTGCGCTACATCTGGGGCAGCACGCCGATCCGGACGATCATCGCCCTGGTGGGAGTCTCCTCGCTGTTTGGGTTGTCCTACGCCACCCTGATGCCCGCGTACGTGGTAGACGTGCTCCACGTGGGGGAGGCCGGCCTGGGCAGCCTGAGCGCTGCGGTGGGCGTGGGGGCGCTGGTTGGATCCCTGGCCGTGGCCTCTCTGGGGTCCTTCCGCCGCAAGGGACTGCTACTGGCGGCCGGAAGCCTGATCTTTCCACTGGCGCTGCTATCTTTCGCTCAGACGCGCTACCTTCCGCTCTCGCTGGCGTGCCTGGCGGTGGTCGGTTTCGGGTTCGTGATGCAGAACGCCACGAGCAACACGCTGGTGCAATCCATCGTCCCGGACGACCTGCGCGGGCGGGTGATGGGGGCGTACACACTGACGTTCTTTGGGACCACCCCCTTCGGGGCGCTGCTGGCCGGGACGCTGGCGCAGGCGCTGGGGCCGGCGCTGGCGGTGGTGCTCAGCGCGGGGGTTACGCTGGCCTTCGCCGTGGGCGTCCTCCTGGCCACGCCGGTGCTGCGGCGGCTGGAGGCGTAAGCGCCTGGTCAGCACAGAAAGCGTCAGCACAGAAACCGGGTTTGGGGGAAAAACCCGGTTTCTTCACAAGCCAGCGAACTTGCACACACCACCGATGTGGTCTACAATTCCGTAGACCTGGTAGGTCGCGGGTGAGTACACCCGGGCGACCTCCCAGGTCTGGAGGTCTGGTCACTATCTCAAGAAAGGAGCCACATCATGCCAGAAGACAGGTACCAACCCATCGTAGAGGCGATCGTGAACGGGGAGGACGAGGAGGCTCCTCGCCTGACCCAGGCAGCGCTGGAGGGCGGGGCACCGCCGCTCGACGTCCTCCAGCAAGGCGTGGTAGCCGGCATCCTGAAAACCGGCGAACTGTGGGCGGCCAACGAGTACTTTCTGCCGGACGTCATCCTGGCCGCCGAAGCCTTCAAGGCGGCCATGAAGCCCCTGGAACCCCACCTGAAGGCGAGCAAGGCCAGGCAATACGGCAAAAAGATCGTGATCGGCGTCGTGGAAGGGGACGTGCACGACCTGGGCAAGGGCCTGGTCGCCGCCATGTTGTCATCGGCGGGCTTTGAGGTGATTGACCTGGGGATCAACGTGGCGGCGGCAAGGTTCATCGGCGCGGTCAAGGAACACCAACCTGCCATCGTCGGGCTGGGGGCGTACATGACGACGACCATGCTGCAGATGAAAGGGGTCATCGCAGAGCTCGAACGCCAGGGCTTGCGCCACGAGGTCAAGGTGATGGTCGGCGGGGTGCCCACCAGCCAGGAGTTCGCCGACGAAGTGGGGGCCGACGCCTGGGGCAAGGACGCATTGGACGCCATGCACAAGGCACTGGCATTGGTAGGAGCGTGAAAATGGCACACCAGACATTGGAACTGATTCAGGGAATCCTCTACGGCAACGGCCTGCACGTGGGCCGGCTGAGCCCGACCGGGCGCGTGTTCGCCACGCTGATGGGCCAGCACGCCGATACGGTGCCCTTCATGGGGCCCCAGATCCACGACCACGCCATGACGGTGGCCCGCGTCCCCGCCCGCAAGTACTACTGGGACGCCGAATTGCTGGTCAGCACGCAGATTGCCGTCGAGCGCTGGTACGGTTTCGACACGTACACCGTCATCCCGGACGCCTACAACTTCGAGGTCGAGGCGCTGGGGGCGAAATTCATCTACAGCGACAACGCCATGCCCACGGTAGATACGAACGAGCCGCTCATCAAGGAGCCGGGCGACCTCGACAAAATCGGGCCGCTGGACCCGTCGAAGGGGCGCATTCCGATGGCCGTGCAAGTGGCGCGCCTGAACTGCGAGAAAGCCTCCGGGCCATTTGCGATGGGGTTCTTTTGCTCGCCCTTCAGCCTGCTGTGCCAGGCCATGGGGTATCCCAAGGCGGTGCGTGCGCTCAGGCGCGACCGTGTCTTCGCCCAGGAGCTGTTCGAGTGGGCCGAGAACCAGGCCATCTGGCCCTATCTCAAGGCGCAGTCTGAGCAGCCCGGCGTGAAGCAGTCGAGCGGCGCGGATGCCTGGGCGGCTTTCCCGAACCTGACGCCCGAGATGGTGGAGGAGTGGGTCGTCCCTTCCGCCATGCGGCTGAAGGAGCGCGGCAAGAAAGAGTTGGGCATGACGGTGATGGCCGGGTTGGCAGCGGCCGACTATTGCGAAGAGGACCCGGCCAAGTTCGACAAGGAGATTATGTTCAAGTGCTGGGCGACCGCCCGCAAGTTGTTCATCATGGACGTAGCCCTCTCCGCCATGGGGCGCACACAGGACTGGCCGATGGAGTGGCTGCAAGAGTTCGCCGTGGCCAACGGCAAGGGGCGGCGCAAATTGCCCGTCTATGCCTCGCTCAACGGGCGCTTTATGCGCGATAGCACACCCGGCCAGATCGTGGACAAGATCCGCGAGTGGATTGACATCATGGGGCGCGACGGGCGGCTGCTGTTCTTCATCGCCAACGTGCCGGCCGACGCGCCGCCGGTGCACATCCACACGGCCGTGCACGCCGTGCACACGTTGGGGCGTTACCCCATCGCCGGGGACCTCGCGGCGGTCGAGGTCGTGCCGCCGGCGTTCCGGCCCTTCGACGAATGGCTCAAGGGCCAGCCGGAGGCCGACGTGATTTTCAAGGCGCGCGAGGGGAGGGCGGGGACGAAGATAGCCAGGTAAGCGTGCAGGTGGCCGGAAAGGGGACACGGACGAACACCTTAGCAGACCTGCCAGGTTTCCAAAACCTGGCAGGTCTGATGATCGGAGCGAGGGGTTGACCGCGCAAAGCATCGCGTTTACAATTACGTCCCGTGTATCATCTCGCCTGGTGACATCAGACGATGTGCGCCCATAATACCGCCAGCGGCTGGCTCAGATGGGTGGTGTTAGGCAGGCAGTGGCCGCTACACGGGCTCTCGTTCCTGTGCGCGGTTTGGCAAATGCCGGAGAGTGGGCTTCGATCTTCTGCATCGCCTGGCGGTCGTAGATTCTCTCGCCACACACCGGACATTCGTAGACTCGAGTGAAGGCACCACGTAGGTTTGGCCTCGAAACTCGCCACTCCAGTCCCGCCGCACCTGCTTGATTTGATTGCTGCCACAAGATGGGCAAACGGTAATCTGCACTAATGGGCTCATCTTTCATCAGGTCGCTTTTTTTGAAGAGACAAGGAAGTAATACGTCTCCACGCCGGCCTCACACACGAGCTTACCTTTGGTATAAATCATCAGTCCGTCGAAGAGAAACCCACCCTCACCCCAGCCCTCTCCCTGGGAGGGAGAGGGGGTTGGTGGCTGCCCTTTTATCACAACTGCGCCAGGAGCGCCCCGGCTTCGTCGTAGGCCACCTTGTAGGTGTAATCCGGCGGGCCGTCGCAGGTCGCCAGTTCGTGGGCCTGGCGGGCGTGCTCCCGCGCCGCCTCTCGATCTCCCCCTTCCAGCGTCAGGTGGGCCAGGAAGAGGTGCACGTCTGCCCCTTGCAGCACGTAGCCGCAGCGCTCAGTAATGAGGAGCGCCTCTTCCGCCAGGCGCAAGGCCTCGTCCAGGCTCTCCCCTCTCCCGGCCTTGGGAGAGGGGCCGGAGGTGAGGGCCTGCTCCCCTCGCCCAGCCTCGGGAGAGGGGCTGGGGGTGAGGGCCTGCCCCCCTCTCCCACCATTGGGAGAGGGGCCGGAGGTGAGGGCAGTATCCACCCGCAGCCGGGCCAGGTCGAGCAGGATGTCGGCCTCGGCGTCCACGGCGTTGATGCCCCGGCAGCGGGTCAGCGCCTCGGCCAGGTGGCGGTCGGCTTCGCCCCAATCGCCGTTGGCGCGGTGCGCCGCGCCCAGCAGCCAGTGGGCGCGCACGTAGTCCCGTTCGTGCGGATAGCGGGTGCGGGCCGTCTCATCCGCCAGGTCCAGTGCCCGGCGGGCGGCGGCGAGGGCGGCCGTGTGCAGGGGGGCACGGCCGTGCGCCGCTACGGCCCGCGCCAGCAGCAGGGCGCGCAAGGCGCGGTAAGCCCACACAACGCACTGAGACTGCACATCGCGTTGCTTCTCGAACAGCGCCAGCGCCGCCGCCAGTTCCTCCTCCGCCTCGGTCCAGGCGCCCCGGTAGGCCAGTAGCCGCCCCAATTCCTGGTGCCCGACCGCCTCGTGGAACTCGTCCTCGATCTCCCGGCACAGGGCAATCTGGCGGCGCAGGTTGGCCTCGGCCGCCCGCAGCGCGCCGAGATCCCGATAGCGGTTGGCCAGGTTCCCCAGGCCGATGGCAACGCCCTGCTTGCTGCCCCGCTTCTCATCAATGGCATTGGACTGCTCAAACAGCGGCACCGCCCGACGGGGCTGGCCGCTGAGGCTGTAGACTAAGGCCAAGTCATTCAGCGTCGAAGCACGAGCGCTCTCATCCTTCAGGCGCGGCGGCCGGTCCTCACCGTCGGGGAAGAGCGCGCGCAGCAGTTCGATCTGCAACTGGTAGGCGCCGAACTGATAGTAGGTTGGCCGGTCAAGCCGGTCACGAAAGAGCGTGCACGCCTCGTCATACTGCCCGGCCCGCACGGTGTGGTGATAGAGTTCGATCACCGGGGCCAGGTCGTCCAGCGTGCGCGGTCGCTCCGGCGGCGGCACGGCCGCGAAATAGTCGCGCAGCGTGCGGTGAGCCTCCTCCCGCTCGCCGCCGGTCAAGCGGTCGTAGGCGTAGCGGCGCACGATGGGGTGCAGGTCGTAGCGGTTGGCCCGCCGGTCGTGGTGCACCAGGCCGCGGGCCACCAGGTCGCGCAGATCGGCGTCCACACCGTGGGGGTGACCCTGGCGGTCGCCCGCACCGATGGCCGCGATGGCCTCGTAGCCCACCGGCCCGCGGAAGCACGCCATGCGGCTCAGCAAGCGCTGCCCCGCGGGCGCCAGGCTCTCATAGGCCCGCTCCAGCACGTGGTGCTGCCGCGCGACCTGCTCCCCGCTCACGTCCAGGTGGCCCGCGGCGGCGACATCGCCGGGCTGCTGCGGGTCGCGCACGATCAGCCCCGCCAGCAGGCGCAGGCTCAGCGGGTGGTAGCCGTAGGAGGCGCAGGCGGATTCGATCTCGGCGCGGCTGCCGCGCACGCCCTGGGCGCGGAAAAAGGCCACCGCGTCGTCCGGCTGCATGTGGTCCAGTTCCTCCTCGCGGCAGCCGGCCAGCAGGTCGCCGCCGGGGGATTCCAGCGCGCGGGGACGGAGGCGGATAGTGAGCAGGACCTTGCTGCGCAGCCCTGGCAGGGCACAGACGGCGCGCAGGAAGTGGTCGGCGGTGGGGCTGAGACAATCCTGTTGCGTGGAGCGTGGTGCGTGTTCCGTGGTGCGTGTTCCGTGTTCCGTGTCGCGTGGGGTGGGAGGGGTGTCGCCGAGGTAAGGGGCGTCGAGGGTGCCGTAGGCGCGCAGGGCGCGCTCGAAGCCGTCCAGGATCAGGAGAGTGCCGGGCTGGTGCAGGAGGCGCAGCAGGGCGTCGGCCTGCTGGCGGGGGCCGGCGGGGAGGGGGGTGATGCCCAGGTGCTCGAGCGTTTGGCGCAGGAACTCTTCGAAGGTCGGCTCGTCGTAGAAACTCCACCACACGACGCGCGGCCAGCGGGCGGCGTCCACGTCGTGCAGCAGCCAGTGCCAGGCCAGGGCGCTCTTGCCAAAGCCCCCCAACGCCCGCAGCACCAACAACGAATGAACAGAGTCGGTTTCCAGCCATGCGCTCAGCAGCGCCCGCTCGGCGGTGCGGCCGGTAAAGTTGGGCGGCATACCGTAGGGGTGCACCAGGCACCAGTTCTCGGGCGTTGGCTCGGCCGGCGGGGCCTCCAGTGGCGGCGCGCCCAGTGCGGTGAGGAGTTGCGCCCAGGCCCACGCGGGCTCCTCGGGGTCGGCGAAATTCACGTAGGTCAGGTGGCGGATGCGCAGGGGCAGTTCATCGCAGCGCGCCTTCAGTAGCGGGATCAGCCGCCGCTCGCGCGCCGCCGGGTCGAGCGCCTGCACCAGCAGTTCGCCGAACTCAGCCCATTCATCCGCCAGGTAAGCGGGCGTCAGGACGAGCAGCGTGTGACGGCTGCGCGTGGCGGCCCGTTCCACCTCGACCGCGCGGGGCGCGCCGGCCCGGAAATCGCGCCAGTCCAAGCAGGCCTGCAGCCCGGCCCCCTCCAGGCGCGGCAGCAGTTTGTCCCGCACCCACCCCCGCTCAGCCTCACTATGGCTGACAAACACGTCGTACTTGTAGCGCTTCTTCCTCATACTCCTCCCCCCATGCCTCAGCATCCCACGTGATCTGCTGATTTGCAATCTGCAGTTTGCTTACTTGGTCGGCGGCTGCCTCAACTCATACACCAACCGTGCCACGTTCATCTCGAACTCCGCGTCGTCGGCCACGTCGAGCCACATGCGAGCGCGCATCCCCAGGCGTGGCGTGCAGGGCTGGCGCATCACGGCCAGCAGGCGGCGCTGCCCCTGCTCCAGCCCCAGGTGCTCGGCCAGCACGTTCTCCAGTTCGGTAAAGTTGCTGTCCAGGTAGGCCGGCGAGAGCACGGCCAGCGTGTAGCGGCTGTGCTCCACAGCGCGCGCCATCTCCAGCACCAGCGGCGCGCCCAGCCGGAAGTCGCGGTAGTCTATGCAGGCGCGCAGCCCCTCGGCCTCCAGGCGGGGCAGGAGCGCCTTGCGCACCCAGCCCTTGTCCGGCTCCTGCTGGCGGTAACTGATGAACACGTCGTAGGCAAAGTCGCCCACGGGGAGCGCGGGCGGCGCGGGGGCGGGCGCTTTGCCCCCCAGGTAGAGCGCGACCGGAAAGTTCTCCTCGATCTCGGCCTTGAAGAGCGGATGCTGGCCCGCATGGTCGGCGGTGACCCTCGTCTGCAGGTAGTGGAACAGGTCAAAGATGCGCACCACGCCGCCGGGGCCGGGCGCGCCGCCGCGCAACCCGGCCAGCAGGTGCTTGGTGAACAGGCTGTTTGGAGCGCCGGGCAGCACGTAAGAAGACTCGTCGCTGCGCGAGGAGGCCAGGATGACGCGCCCGCGCCCTCCCTTGAGCGCGTCATAGTAACTCTCGGGCAGCGCTTGCATGGCGGGGGCGGCGGCGTCCTTGGGCTGGCCGATGCCCCCGGCGTGGCAGCAGTCGAAGGCGACCACCATCTTGCGGGCCGGGATGGCGCGCAGCGCCTCGGTGAACTCAGGCCCGGAGATGGCGGTGTGGGCGACCGACGCGGCCGAGGTATAGTCGGCGTCCACCGGCAGCAGGTACTCGCCGGCGTGGGGGCCGGCTTCGATGCGCCCGCCGTGGCTGGAGATGTAAAAGAAGACGGTCGAGTCGGGGTCGCTGCGTTGGGCCAGGTCGCCCAGCGCCTGGCGCAACCCGGCCTGAGTGGCCCCTTCGTCCCGCAGGAGCCGCACCTGCTCCGGCGGGTAGCCACAGTGCTGCGGGTCGGCCAGCAGGTCGCGCACGTCCTGGGCGTCCTTGAACACGGTTGGCGGAAGCCGGTTGACGTGCCGGTAGTTGGCGATGCCGATGACGAGGGCGTGGGCGTTCAAAGACGATGCCATAGGCTCCTTTCCTCTAGTATACTCTATTGGCAAGGGACTGCAACTATTGACGCAGGCCGGTTACGATTCTCCCTTGCCTGGCGCGTGGACGACGCCGGGTCGCTGCAAGTCGGGACACTCAGCGGGTGGGCAGATTTCTCAGCGCTTCACGCACGGTCAACAGGCTGTCGAAGAATGCTCCATCTTGCAGCTGGGCCCGGGCCTGAGCCAGGGCCGGGTGCTCTGCGCCCAGGATGGGCGCGGCCCATTCGATCATGAACTCGGGGTTGAGCGCCGCCATGTACTCGTCAGGGGTCAGCACGAGCACTCCCGCCTGTTCCAGCATGCCGATCAACTCGAGGGCATCCCTTTCTACAGGATGGGTCAAGACGAGAGCCGCCATCGCGAACACGGGAAAGTCGAGCGGTTCGTCCCGGGTCAGGTGAATAGAGTCCAGGTACAGGCCGGCGGAGGACCAGTCGCCCTCGGGAGAGTCCGTCCCACCCAGGTAGATGAGGCCCAGATCAACTTCCGAGGCCCAGCGATCCACGGTGAAGGGCAGGCTGAAATCCTGGTATGAGCTGGCACTGTCGAAAGCGGAGGGGGAGAGATAACTCTGTGCATAGACCCGTGACTCGGCAGGGTCGTGAAAGACCCGGTCGCCCACGTATATCCTCACGACCGGCTGGCTGTCTTGGTTGTCGTTGACCTTCATCCGGTAGGTAACGGTGTACGCACCAGGCGCTAACTCGGCAAAAGGCCCCTGCACCCACCCTCGCGGGTCCTGTGGCGAGAAGAACAGGGCCTCACCACCCTGGGCGTTCTCATCCTGGACAACCTGCCCGGCGATCCACGGGTAAGCCACAGGGTCAATCGAGATTTCTCCTGGGGTGTGGCTCAGCAGGTCGTCAATAAACCAGGCGTCGTTCCTGGAAGTCGGCTCATAGGCAAAGTACACCACAGGCGCCGGGACGCCCGGATAGAGGAAACCGAGGCCCCACAGGCCGACGCTCCCGCCTGCAATGAGGCCGAGGTAGCCGGTACCACGCAGAGATTCATAGTAGGTGGAAGCCACCTCCTCTTTCAGCCGGACGTCCCGATTGGACACCGCAATGACGCGCAGGCCTGTTTCGTCCAGGTACCGCCGCGTGTACGCCAGGTAGCCTCTCAACTGGGCGTCGTTCATCACCGCCGGGGCCGTGTACCCGGCGCCGGACATACCGGTCACCAGGCTGACCTCGGACCTTGAGTCCACGTAGTGTTTCCAGGCCAGCGGCGCCAGGTCAATCAAGGTCGGGTTGATCGTCCAGCCCAAACGATACCCCTGGACCTGTTCCCAGTTGAGTTCCCGAAAACCCCGATCCATCAGATAGTGTATGGAGTCGCCGTCCGAGGTAAAGAGCGCCACCACGTAGCGCGCGTCGAGTGTGGCCAGGAGGCGATCTGCGTTGATCTCTGCCGGATAGGGCTTCCTCTCCACTGGCAGCGCCGAGTGGAGCGTCAAACTTGCGGGCGAGAGCGGAGCATTCCCATTGGTGATCACAGGCACCCAATCTCCGTGGCTGGCAGCCAACTGTACCGTCCCGACCTCGTCGTTGCCATAGAAACCCAAGACCGGGATTGGGGAAGGGGCATCTTGAAGGAACCTGGCAAACAGGCTGGCTTGAGGCTCCTCGCTGGGAGAGAGCCACAGTGCCGCAAGCCGCAGCGCCACGATATAGTCTCGGGCAGCCATGCCCAGGGGAAGATAATTCGTCGCATTCACAATCTGTTCGGAAGTAGGTGGCCCGGGGCTGATCACACCGACGATGCGGTGTTCGAGTCGCGGCCACAAGTTCTCATAGGCCCATTCGTACAACTGGTACTGCCCCTCAGCGGTGGCATCCCAGCCGTTTTCCTCGGCCAGGACGCGCAGGTCTACCACGGACTCAAATTCAGGGATCCCGGACAGTCCCAACTGCTGCGGGGCCAGGATCATGCGGTCCTCCAGCCCCGCCAGTATGGTCGCCAGGTTGATCGTGTCGGGCACCTCAGGATCGTAGATGACAGCACCTTTGAAACGCGCCGGGTAGCGCCGGAGGAGAAAGTTCACGGCGCTCAGCCCATCCAGGTCCAACGCCACCACGTCGGCGTAGTCTCGCAATGACGGAATCCAAAAGTGGGCCGTGTCGTTGTATTTGCCAGCGTCCTCCCAGTCCAGGTAGACGCTGCCGCCATTGCGGTTGATCAAGCCCTGCATGCCGGCCAGGGTCAGGGCCATCAACGTGTCAAAGGATTGGTTGATGCGCCACCCGGGGTCGGATGGAGCGCCCCACCAGTCCTCGAGGGCGGTCCTGACGCGGATGGCATAGACGCGACCTGGGGGTGGGGGGAAGGTGGGGAAGTAGCGTCCCTCAACCCATTCCGGCTCTGCGTCCGGGGCCAGTGCGGGCGTGGCCTCGCCGAGGGGGACGTAGCCCAAGTGCCAGTAGTCGTCGGTGCGGAGCACCGCTGCAGGTTCGCCGCCCACCGTCACCGTCATCCATAGCCCGTTCTGCACAGAATTCACGTGGAGCAGCAGCCCCTCGGTGCCGTCAGGAAGGTCGAGCCTCAGTGTGGCTCGTCTGTCCGGCCCTCCCGCCCACCGGAAAGCACCTACTTGCGGGCTGGTGCCGGTCTCCAACCAGCCTTCCCCCTGGCGCGCATCTGTTTCGGGGGTCCCCAATTCCAGGGTGCCCAAGGTGTTGGCTTCGGCGTCTATGAGATCAATCGAGTGAAAGGCCACGGCGCGCCCGCTGGCATCCACAGCGCTGAACTCAAAGACCACCTCGGAGCCGGACGGCACAGTGGACGGCGTAGCGGCAGGGCCCGGTGTGACCATGGAGGGTGAAGCCGGGGGCCGGGTACGGCAGGCTGCCGTACCACTGGCAAGGATTGAGACGACCAACAGGAGAACCACCATCCTTTTCATTTTCACCGTGCACCTCCGCCGGGTATGGCATTCGTAGTGGCGACTCTAGTCGCTCCTGCTGGGGCACAATGCCTCGTGCCCTGGCGCGCAATATTCCACCTGCCCGCCGACCATGGTCATCCACACCTGCAAGTCCTTGAGGGTATCCGGGGCGACGGTCAAGGGATTGCCGGACAGGATGACCAGGTCCGCAAACTTGCCGGGTTTCAGGCTGCCGAGCACGTTTTCCTGGGAGACCGCAAACGCCGGCTCGATCGTCGCCATGCGCAAGGCCTGTTCGACGGTAATCGTGTGCTCCGCGAACCAGGGGTCCGGCTGGCAGGCCGTACCGTCGGAGCGCAACTGTTGCCGGGTGACCAGGCCCCACAGCATCTTCATCGGATTCAGGGGGAAGAGAGAGGTCGGATCGTAGGGGTCGCTCCCCCAGCCGAAATCCCCTTCGACGTAGGCGTGGATGCCTCTCCCCGGCAGGGCGAAGCGATTGACTGTCCACGTATAGCGGTCTGGCCCGCACCACCAGATATAGTCCGCCTGCTCACAGGTGTTCAGGCCCCCCC
>Ga0315289_10014305_pt1 | contig 11090 bp, 5 predicted proteins | sample YL17G11_40_MG_FD_203452 | JGI IMG/M metagenome (GOLD analysis project Ga0315289, IMG submission 203452) | Sediment microbial communities from Yellowstone Lake, YNP, Wyoming, USA - YL17G11_40 | ecosystem: Environmental > Aquatic > Freshwater > Lake > Sediment | place: USA: Wyoming | collected...
CGAACCGGTCGGGCTTCGACATCTCCGGTCGGATCCAGTCGCCGGCGGATTCCGTGAAGTATCTCAAGCCGTCGGCGTAGTCAACGAACGCGGCCCCCGAATGGCCGTAGACCTCGATCACGTTGGCCGAAGCGGGCGTCGCCCAGCTTCCCTCTATCGTTCCGATTACGCCGCCGGTTGACTCCAGAAGCATGATCGCCGTGTCCTCGACCGTCATGCTCGGGTTGAAGTAGAGAGTCCGCGCGGAGACGTTCCTGACCTCCCCGACCAGGTAGCGGAACAGGTCTATCGAATGCACTGCCGTGTCCATGAGCAGGCCGCCGCCCGCAATCTCTCTGCTGCCGAACCACGTCGAGGACATATCCACCTTGCCGCCGAAGCGATTGCGGAACATCACGATGGGACCCAGCTCGCCGCTCTCGATCAGTTCCTTCGCCTTCATCACCGGTTCGTGGAACCTGTGGCAGAAGGCGGTCATGAGAATCCGCCCGCCGGCTCGGGCGGCTTCCACCATCTCCTCCGCCTCGAATGAGTTGAATGCGAGCGGCTTCTCGCAGAGCACGTGCGCTCCCGCCTCCAGTGCCGCCATAGTGAGGCCGCGGTGCGAGTTCGGAGGCGTGGCTACCACGACGGCGTCGGGCTGCTCACGCGCCAGCATGTCGTCGTAGTCTGTGTAGACTTTGGCGCCCGTCCGATCTCCCGCGGCGCGGGCGGCCTGTTCCGCGCAGTCGGCGACGGCTACAATCCTCGCCCCGCCTGCTTCCTGGATCGCGCTGATGTGCAGGCCGGCTATGCCCCCGCAGCCCACAATGGCCACTCTCAGATCGCTGCTGTTCAATGCACGCACCCCCTGGAAATGACGATTCTGCACGATATGTGCGCACAAGCCCTGCGTATCCGAGTGTATCACCGGCAGCATGCCGTGTCAATTGGTGCATGCATCCAGTTTCGCGCCTGGGACAATGCGGGTACACTCCTGACCGAGGCATCCCGGACTGGCCCGGCCGCGAGTTCGATTCGCTCCAGCACCAGATGCCGGCGCTTCGGGTACTGTTGACCAGTCCTCCTTCTACTGAGGTGCGACGTGCTTATCAACCCGGAAAACGTCGAGTCGTGTGAACTGCTTGATGACGGGCGGCAACCCGCGGTTGAGATATCCGTCGTCATCCCTCTCTGCAACGAGGAGCAGAACCTGACGCCACTCCATCAGGAGGTCACCGAGACGCTCCGAAACCTCGGCCGTTCCTACGAGATCCTTTTCGTGAATGATGGAAGTACCGACGGGTCCGGTGGTGTGCTCGACGAGCTCGCTCGCACCGATCCCACAGTTGCGGTGATACACCTGCGCAGGAATTTCGGCAAGGCAGTGGCTCTTTCGGCCGGCTTCAGGGAAGCGCGCGGCGGAATACTCGTCACCATGGACGCGGACCTGCAGGACAGTCCGGTCGAAATCCCCAGGTTCATAGCGGCCATCGAGGCCGGCTACGACCTGGTATCAGGCTGGAAACACAGGCGGCGGGATCCCCTGTCCAAAACCATACCATCCAGGTTCTTCAATAAGGTGGTCTCAGCGGCTACCGGGCTGAAGCTCCACGATTTCAATTGCGGCTTCAAAGCGTACAGCAGGAACCTCGTGGACCGCCTTCGAATATACGGTGAGCTGCATCGGTACATACCGGCGTTCGCGTACGGCGACGGGTTTCGCGTGACCGAGATCAAAGTAGACCACCGGCCGCGCAAGTACGGCCGGTCGAAGTACGGCTGGGAGCGCTATCTCCGCGGGCTTCTTGACTTGATGACCGTCCTGTTCATCACCAGATACATGAGAAAGCCGCTCCACCTGTTCGGCTCAATCGGCCTGCTGCTCGTGCTTCTGGGTCTCGGGATCAATACCTACCTCGCCACTCTGTGGTTCATGGGGCATGCAATCGGCCACCGCCCGCTTCTGACCCTCGGGGTCCTCCTGATGGTTCTCGGCGTGCAATTCGTGTCCACCGGTCTGCTGGGTGAGATGATAGTACGGACCCAGAAGCATGACGACGAGTCCTACATCGCACGGAGAGTTGATGGCTCCGCGGAACGAGGTAGACAGAGTTGAAATACTGCGTCGTCGGGCCGGCATACCCACTCCGCGGCGGGATCGCCCATCATACGACCCTTCTATGCCGGCACCTGGGCGAGCGGCACCAGGTTGACGCTGTCACCTTCAAAAGGCTCTACCCATCGCTGTTGTTCCCGGGAAAGTCGCAGCTCGATCCCAGCATGAAACCCGGCGGTTTCAGATCATCGCCGTTGATTGACTCGCTCGATCCGCGTACCTGGATCGCAGCGGGCGAATTCGTGCGCGATCTGGCGGCCGACTGGGTCCTGATGGAGTGGTGGCAGCCGTTCCTCGGCCCCTGTCTGGCGTCAATTGCCTCGAGGGCCGGGGAGCGATCCAACGTGGGCTTCATCTGCCACAACGTCATGCCGCATGAGCGGACGCCCTTCGCCAGAGCGTTGAGCCTCCGGGCATTGAGGCACGGCGACGGCTTCATAGTACACTCCGAGCCGGACCGGAAGAGCCTGGAGAGCCTCCTTCCGGGTCTGAGGGCGGAAGCTGTGCGCAGAACGGTTCACCCGGAGTATGAGCTGTTCCCTGTTTCCGGTCTGGGCAAAGCCGAGGCGCGTGCCAGGCTGGGGATCGAGGGGCGAGTGCTGCTTTTCTTCGGCCTGGTCCGCAAGTACAAGGGTCTGATGGACCTGATCGAAGCGATGGCACACGTTCGGAACCGGGACCTCGTCTGTGTGGTTGCCGGCGAGTTCTACGACAAGAAGGCAAAGTATGTCTCCAAAACCCAGCAGCTCAAACTGGGTGACAGGATACGCCTGGTTGACCGGTACGTACCGAACGAGGAGGTCGAGCTCTACTTCGCGGCGGCGGACGTCGTCGTCCTTCCTTATCGAAGTGCAAGCCAGAGCGGCGTGGCCCAGATCGCGTATCGGTTCGGCCGCCCGGTGATAGCAACTTCGGTCGGCGGACTGCCGGAAAGCATAGACGGCGGCCGGACGGGGCTTCTTGTGCCGCCGGCAGATCCACGCGCGCTGGCACAGGCTATTGATAGATACTTCGACGAGTCGCTGGAACCGCGATTCGCGGCCGCCATCCGCGAGAACGCGGGACGGTTCTCCTGGGATCGCGTGATAGAAGCTATCGAATCGCTTGAGCCGTCGCGCTGAGGGTGATTGCAGTTGGACGAGGCAGCCCCTCTGCACGTTCGGGCAGGCTGACGCATGCCTTGCCTTGCATCTTGGATCGGGCTGACGTAGCGCCACTATGCATTCCTCAAAGAGACTCTCGCCGGCGCGGCGAGACGGTCGGCAGAGGAGGGGACGGCCATATGCGCGAACAACTGAAGCGCGACGCAGTCAGGGGTGTCGGCTGGGCTCTTCTCAGTTCGACATCAGTGCGCGTCGTTCAGGTGATTACTACTCTGACGCTGGCCAAACTCCTTGTGCCGGCGGATTTCGGGGTCTTCGCTCTCGCTTTTCTCATCATCAGTGCGGCCATGGTCTTTCGCGACGTAGGCTTTGCGCAGGTTCTCATCTACCAGCAGGGCGACGTGAGGAAGAGCGCAAGCACGGCATTCGTGCTCAGCCTCATCAGCAGTGTCGTGCTGGCTGGGCTCTTGTTTGTGTCGGCGCCCGTGGTAGGACGGGCCTTCGATGTACCTGCGATGGTATGGCCAATCCGGGCCATGTCGGCGGCTTTCGTCATATCCGGGATGGCAAACGTCCCTCTTGCGCTCTTGGATAAGGAGTTCAGGTTCAAGACCAGGACGATTCCGGAGGTGGCGAGCGCGCTTGCATACGCCGCGGTGTCAATCGGCCTCGCAGCGGCAGGCTTTCGCGCCTGGAGCCTCGTCGCCGGCTGGATGGCAATGATGGTGGTAAGCACGGCGGCTGTATGGGCGGTGAGTGCATGGAGGCCCAGTCTCGAGTTTGACCGGGCAGAGGCGGCGGTGATACTGCGCTATGGCAGGCACCTGATGATCGCGTCGCTCGCAGCCTTCGTCTTTTTCCAGGCCGACAACGCTTCAGTCGGCAAGTGGCTGGGCGTGACCGCCCTGGGGTTCTACAGCATGGCGTTTACGGTATGCCATCTGCCGGCCACGAGTCTGTCGCACGTCGTGAATCAGGTCATGTTCCCCACTTACTCGCAGCTTCAGCATAACCTGTCGGAGATGCGGATGGCGTATCTTCGCACCGTAAGATATATCTCAATGGCCGCATTTCCGGCTGCCGTAGGAATACTCGTGCTGGCTGGTCCTCTCGTCAGGACATTCTACGGGGAAAAGTGGATGCCGGCCATACCGCTTTTCCATGTATTGGTATTCTATGGATTGATACGCTCAGTCGGGAGCACTGCGGATGCGGTCTTCATGTCTACAGGAAATCCGAGGCTCGTGCAGCGCGTTAGTATGCTCCAATTGCTGATCGCGCTGCCGCTTGTGTATCCCGTCGCCGTGGCACTCGGAGCAATTGGCGTGGCCGTCCTGTTCACCGGTGCGTATGTGCTCGGGACGGTATATGCCCTGCGGAAAGTGCAGCAGATACTCAAGATCGGGCTGCTCAACTACGCCGAAGCCATGAGCTTCCCCCTCGCAGCGTCGTTTCTGGCCGGCGCATTGAGCTGGATCGCGTCTCTCGGATTCGGCTCGGCGTCTTGGACTGGAATCGCCGTGACCGGTGCGATGCTTGGCTCGGTGTATGGAGCCTCGATCTTCCTGCTGGATAGATCGGCGTACGGAGAACTCGCGAGTCTCCTGCGGAAGTGCAGATCGAATCGAGAGAGCGTCGAAGGCTTGAAACATGGGTAGCAGGTTTTCCAGTGGGGGTGGATTGCCGACGATCGTTGCGTCGTTTGACGTGCTCGGATACTGGTTGCAGGGCCGCTGACTGCAAGCATTATCCCCGCGCCCGGGTGAGCTGTTTCATCCTCGTGCAGTCGGCTGATGGAAAACCTAGCAGGCGCATGCTTAACTGAGTAGCATAAATGTGTGGCCATGAAAAAATGGTTGACTAATACTTGCCCATGGCGTAGAATTGGTGACGGGTACGGCTCAGCCTGTACAAGGGCTGTTGGCATCGGCTCTCGCAAATCATGCCGAGGGGTGACACCCAGGAAGGAATTCCATGCAGGTAGCAAGATCTCAGATTCTGGTATTCATTGCATTGGCGGTCGGTCTGATGGTTTGTGGTGAAGCGCAGGCAGCTATCACCAGGCCGCTGACCCATTACTCAGCGAATCCGCACTACTTCACTGACGGCGCTGCGCCTGTAGTGTTATTGGGCGCAGGCAATCTGCTTCCGTTGGACACCGGGGGGCGAACTTTCGCGGACTCCAGCGTGTTCGTGGATTACAGGCCGTACATAGATCAGTTGGCCGCCCACAAGGTCAACTACGTTCGTGTGTGGCTCCTGCGGCCGTGGAACTCCCCGAGGGAGGAGTGGCCGTGGAAGCGCGTGTCCGGCTACGGTACGGCCAATGACGGCGGCGACAAGTTCGACCTGAGCCAGTGGAATACGACCGCCTGGAGCCGCATACGGGATGCCTGCGCCTACGCCCTCTCGAAAGGCATCTACCTGGAAATCCACCTGTGGGAGGAGTGCGGCCTGGAAGCCGACGGTGCCGCGTCGGACGGCAGCCATAGGTGGAGCTGGCATCCATGGAACCCGTCGAACAACGTCAACGGCCTCAGCCTGCCGTCCGGCAGTTCCTCTTCGGTGGACGCGGTGCCGGAGTTCTACAGTCTGAGCAACAGCAAGCTGAAGTCCCTGCAGGAGCTGTACGTCGCCAAGCTCATCGCAGAAACCAGCGGCTACCCGAACGTCATCTACGAAATCTGCAATGAGTACACCGGCCCGACCGACTGGGAGCTGCATTGGGTAGGCTTCATAGCCGATCGCTGCTCGAACCCGATCTCCGTGAATCGCCTGCAATCCGCTCCCAGCTACTACTGGACCGACTCCAGGATCAAGATGGTCAATTTCCACTGGAAGACAACTTCCCCCGGCACCATAAACAGCAACATGCTCTCGTACTATTCGCAGAACAAGCCCATAAACTACGGCGAGCCGCCCGAGAAATCCACTGTCGGCCTGCGCGAGTACAGGCACATGCTCTGGGCATCCTTCGTGGGCAGCGGACACATCGAACTGCACACCGGCTACAATCACGAAGACGGTTGGGACATGGCCTACATGATCCGAAAGTTCATCGAGGAGAACGGCGTCCGCTTCTGGGAGATGACGCCCAAGAATGCCCTGGTGACTTCCACGCCAGGCGGCAGCGCCTACTGCCTGGCGAAAGAGGGCTCGGAATACGTAATCCAGATCGTCGGCAGCGGCGGAGGAAGCATGACCGTGAATCTCCAGCCTGGGAAAACCTACCAGGCCAGAGTATATCGCAGCGACGGCACGTATGTTAACCTCTCAGTGAGCGGGAATACGATCTCCGGGATACCTTCGTATTCGTACGACACGGTGGTTTACATCAAAGCGTTAGGGGACCCCGTGACCACCACTCCGAACGTCAGCCTGTCGCTGGCGGTAGACAGGACACAGACCGACCCCGGGGACACTCTGACTTATACGCTCACATACAGGAACACGGGCGATGGCGACGCGAGCACGGTGTCCGTAACCTGCCCGGCTCCGGAGCATACGACCTATGTTACGGGCAGCGCGAGCTCCGGCGGCATTTACAACTCCGCTGAACGAGCGGTGAGATGGAGCATCCCGACTATCGCCCCCGGAGGCAGCGGAACGCTGACATTCAAAGTCAAGGTGGATTAACGAGGTCAATACGGCCGACTCGGCCTGTTCAAAGTGGCGGCATGGCGCGGAGGCTCTGCCGCCGGCATAACCAATAACAGAGGAGGGAATCTCTATGCAGCTTCAGGTGACACGTTTGAGTCTCCGGTGTGTGCCAGTCTGGATTTCTGTTATCGTGCTGCTGCCGTCAATTGGGCGGGCGGCCACCATTACTTCTCTGAACGCCAACACGGATACCGTGGGCAGATATGAGAAGTATGAGATCACCTTCAACCTCAGCGGAGTCACGCCAGCCGACTTCAATCCCTTTCGGCCGGAAACGACTGGAGATTCTCTGTCTCCTGCGGGCGTGGATGTCCGCGCGGAAGTCGTCACTCCTTCGGGCGCCGTGGAAAAGGTCTGGGGTTACTATGATGTGGACTTCGCGTACCTGGGCAACGCCGTAAAATATCCGAAGAACGAGCGTATGGTTCCTGTGTCCTCTCCCCATTGGCACGTCCGGTACGCGCCGACGCAGACGGGCATTCACACGATCACCGTAAAGGTCACGGACGCGGGCGGCACATCGTCCTCTCCGCAGCTTACCTTTGCGTGCGTCGAGTCCGGCAAGAGGGGCTTTGTCACCATCTCCGCGGATGGGACCAGATTGGCTTACTCAGACGGATCGCCGTTCGTACCGTTCGGGACGATGGTACCGTATGGCACGGAGAAAGTGGCGCCGGCGATGGCCGCGATGAAGGCGAACGGCCTGAACTTCGTCCGCAAGTGGCTCGTGAACCGAGACAAGGATGACATATTCAGAGAGTTCGAAGGCTGGGGCCCCTACGCTGGCGACACCAGCGTCTATCGCTCCGGGAAACGGTCCGCGACCAGGACGGTGTCCGGGTCAGGTACTCTGGTGGATCAGAGCTTCATCGGATGCAAGGCGGATACGTACTACAAGGCGTTCGCCTATCTCAAGACCTCATCATCGTTCGATGGGCAGGCGGCGGTCAATCTTGTGGAGGCCCGGACCGATGGCTCCAGCATCACTCGCACCGGCAACGGCATCGGCGCCGGGCAGAACTGGGCGTACTCCGAGGTGTTTTTCAAGACCGCCGGCAACGCCGAGATGATCCATTTCAAGCCCAGGATACTCAGCGGCTCCACGGGAACCGTCTGGATAGACGACGTGGGCCTGTACGAATGCGATTCCTCCGGCAGGATCACCGTGGACTTCAATATGGTCTTCAATCCCTCGTTTGAGGTATGGACGCCGGCCCAACTGCGCATGATCCCGCTGGCGAGGTTCGAGTACCTGGCCCAGATGTGCGAGGCCAATGACATTCTCGTGCAGCCGGTCTTCTTCGATTACCGCCTGTGGCAGAAGGGCGACCCGACCGGGTTCTACTCCGAGTTCTTCGGCGACTGGTGGACCGATTCGGCATCCATTGCCCAGCAGGAACGCGCGATCAGGTATGTCGTGGCCAGATTCGGCCACTACCGTTCGATACTTGCCTGGGAGTTCACCAATGAGATGGACTCCTCATACACCGATGCCAGGGGGAGCTGGATCGCCGGCCATGCGAATTTCATCCGCGCCGGGGATCCGCATCATCACCTCATCACCAATTCCCTGTGGAATTCGCCGGGCGACTATGAATACGCCCAGATGAAGGAGCTGGACCTCAACCAGGTTCATCACTACCTGAACACGGAAGAGGACCCGTCCGCTCAGGGCGTTCCGAGTTGGGGGGACATATCCAGCGGCATGGTGATAGATACGAACCCCGCCAATGCGGCGTCCGGCAGCAGGTCCCTGAAGGCCGTTGCCAACGGCGCCGCCATATCCGAGGTGGCGAACGTGTACTGCAAGCCCGGCAGATCCTATACTTTGCGCTACAAGGTCAAGACCTCCGGGGTCACCGGCCAGGCCTCGGTGATACTCCGCTTCCACGGCGGAACGTCACCCGGCTCGACCGTGAGCCTGAGCAATACGGGAACATCGGGCTACACGGCGCGCACGCAGACCTTCACCACCGGCTCCACCGCGGTGAACTTCACGATTGAACTGCAACTTACGGGCAGCTCGGGAACGGCCTGGTGGGACGACGTGGAGGTCATTGATAGCGTAGCGGGCCGGTCCGTGCTGTACAACGGCGGGTTCGAGTCCCCGCGCTTCGGTGACGATGAGTTTGAGTGGGCTGTGTACAATACCATCCGCAGCCGTGAAACGTGCGAGGCCGGGCCCAACGGCGCCTCCAAACCCTGGGGCTCGGGCGAGTTCGGCTTGATGGGCGCGAAGTGGGACCTCAGCTACTGGGCAAGATACAACGATACCACCAAGCCTCGCCACGATTCGACCGGCATACACGTTCACAACTGCATCTGGGCGCAGCTTATGGCCAGTGCCGCGCTGAACACGCCGACCTACTGGTGGATGAGCGAATATATACTCCCATACGACCTGTACGGTGTGTGGAAGGGCGCGGCTTCCTTTGCCGCGGCTCTGCCGTTCTACGACCGCAGGCAGGCGGTCTCGACCGACCGTTGTGCGGCCGATGTGCTCGCCTCATCCTCGAATGCGAGAATCCGGCTGCTCGGGCAAAAAGGCGCGGCAAGCGGCTACTTCTGGATCCAGAACAGGGAGAACACGTGGTCAAGAGTGGTGCGAGAGGGGTTGACACCCACCGCCGCGAGCGCGACTCTTACCATCCCCGGATTCGAGGACGGAAGCTATGCCGTGAGCTGGTATGATGCCTACACAGGCGAACTGGTGCGGACCGAGACGAAGACCGTAGTCGGCGGCATGCTGGGCATTTCGGTCTCTTCGCTCTCGACCGACACGGCAGCGATCGTGGCGAGGATACAGGCGCACACCCAGCCGCAGGTGAACCTCGCTCTCGCGGCGGACAAGGCGATCGCCGTGCCGTCAGAAGTGGTGACCTATACTCTTACCTACAGCAACGCGGGCACTGGGGACGCGATCAATGTCGAGATTACGCTGCCGATCCCGGCCAACACGGCCTTCGTCTCAGGTAGTGCGAGCAGCGGGGGAACTTACGACTCCGCCGCAAATGCTGTGCGGTGGGTCATGCCTGTTCTCGCGCCGGGCGCGTCCGGCCAGTGTTCGGTGAAAGTCATGGTGCGGTAGGCGGCTTGAGGCACTCCTGCGGGATGACGGTCTCCGGGCCGCCGTTCACGCTCCAGAACAGACTGATAAAGGCGTCACCGTGGTCCTCGAAGTACTCCAATTCGATGGGGTACCAATTGCCGCCGTCGAGCTGGACGGGTATGGGAGCAGCCGGCAGCCAGGCGCCTTCGGTGTGGTCACGCCAGTTATCCGGGTCGTTCGGAATAACGTAGATCCACTGGCCCGCGTCGTTTCTTATCCGCATGCGCGTGCCATCGTCCACGTGCACGCGGAACGTATAGGTTCCTGGTGACTCGCATTTGACGAAACCCGTCCATCTCGCGCCCCACTCGTCGCCGGACAGCTTATCAGGCGCGGGCGATAGCTTCTCCCAGAAGAAGTTGACTGTCGGGTCTATGCGCGAAACCCGGAGCTCTCTGAGTTGAACGACATTGTTATACCTGTCGGTCGTGAAATACTTTCCCAGCAACCCTCCTTCGGCTCCGGCCACGGTGACAACCTTGCCGGCGGTGGCTGAGTTCGCCCCGTCGGTCACAGAGATGTATATGCCGTAGATCCCCGCAGTGCTGGGCGTCGTCCATGTGACGGTGCTGCCTGTGCCTGAAATGCTTCCGTGCTTGGTTTCCCAGGAGTATGTCAGCGGCTTGCCGCCCGGGTTGTCAACTAACGCAGACAGGCTCGCGGTCGCTGACGGTGCAGCGGGATCCGGCGACATACTTACGCTGAGAATGCGGAGCTGCGTGCCCGGTTGAACGTTCCAACCTGCGACCTGAACTTCGAGGCTGTCGCTGGCGTTGGCCTCTCCATCGCTCACGGAGACGGTAAGCGTGCATGAGCCGTCGAAGTCCGGCGGGGTGAAGCGCGCGGTCATTTCCGTATTCGCGTCTGCGGTGCCTTCGGCTGGCGTTACGGAGCCCGCATCCCACGTCCACACGCACGCCAGTTTGTCCCCATCGGGATCTTCCACCTTGACAGTGATGTCCAGGTACTGTGCCGAGGTTACGTCGAGAGGATACGGATTGTGATCAGGCTGGATGATGCTTACGCTGGGTGCGCGGTTGATGGGCTTTGGCTCGGGTTCGGATTGACCGCCGCTGCCGCCGCCGCAGCCAGCCAGAATGAGTGCTAGTAACGCCGGTAC
>Ga0315289_10014306_pt1 | contig 11089 bp, 7 predicted proteins | sample YL17G11_40_MG_FD_203452 | JGI IMG/M metagenome (GOLD analysis project Ga0315289, IMG submission 203452) | Sediment microbial communities from Yellowstone Lake, YNP, Wyoming, USA - YL17G11_40 | ecosystem: Environmental > Aquatic > Freshwater > Lake > Sediment | place: USA: Wyoming | collected...
CTGCCAGAGACTTCTGGCGCATTCTGGCACGCAGAAAACGTTGTCATTCCGAGCGAGCGAAGCGAGTCGAGGAATCTCGCTGTGGCCGTTGCCGTGTTCCCGCTGGCACGGCGAGACCCCTCGACTTCGCTCGGGGTGACATCAAGAGAAGCCCTGCCAGAAACTTCTGGCGCACCCACGGGGGCGGGGGCGGCCGCAGGCATGGGCGAGGCCCCTACGGCGCGTCCGGCAACCGGGCATCCAGCATGGCCCGGTTTGACGGGTACTTGGCCATGGCCGCCAGGAGTGCCTCGAGGGCCTCGACCGGCTTGGCGTCGGCCAGGCGGCGGCGGATGGCGTAGCGTTTCTTCAGGTCCTCGGGGCTCACCAGGCGTTCCTCCTTGCGAGTGCCCGATGCGGGGATGTCTATGGCGGGCCAGAGGCGCCGCTCGGCCAGTTCGCGCGAGAGGACCAACTCCATGTTGCCGGTGCCCTTGAACTCCTGGAAGATGAGTTCGTCCATGCGGCTGCCCGTGTCGATGAGGCAGGTGGCGACGACCGTCAGGCTGCCCCCGCCCTCGATCTTGCGGGCGGCGCCGAACATGCGCTTGGGCTCTTCAAGGGCCCGGATGTCCACGCCGCCGGACATGGTGCGGCCGCTGGAAGGCACGGCCTTGTTGAACGCGCGGCCGAGGCGCGTCAGGCTGTCCAGGAACAGGACCACGTCGCGGCCGAACCGGACCATGGCCGTCGCCTGGCCGAACGCCAGCCGGGCCAGGCGCACGTGCTGCTCAACGTCCATGTCGTTGGAAGAGGCCAGGACCTCGGCGCCGGTGGACCGGCGGAAGTGGGTGACCTCCTCCGGCCGCTCGTCCACCAGGACCATCATGACGTGCGCGTCGGGGTAGTTCCTGGTGACCGCGGCGGCCATGTGCTCCAGGAGGATGGTCTTGCCGGCCCGCGGCGGCGACACGATGAGCGCCCGCTGGCCCTTGCCGACGGGCGTCAGGAGGTCCATGACCCGCGTCGTCAGGGGCTCCGGCCCGGTTTCAAGCCACAGGGCCTCGACCGGGTCGATCACCGTCAGGCTGTCCCACGGCTTGAGCACGCGGAACTCTTCGGGCGGGTGGCCGCAGATGCCGGCCACGTCGGCCAGTTGGAGGCCGCGGCCGCGCTTGTCGGACTGGGTAGGGCCATCGACGACCAAACCCGTCCTCAGCCGGTGCTTGGCCACCAGCGCGGGCGGAACGAAGACGTCGCCCGTGCAGGGCCGGAAATCCCGCTCCGGCTGCCTCAGGAAACCGTACCCGCCGCCGCCGCCGCCGCCGCTGGACCTCTGGGTCCTGCCTTGGGAAGGCCCTCGATCCTGTAGTTCGAGCACACCACTAGCCGTGCCCCGAGCCGGCTCTGCCATGATGCCTCCGTCGGTGGCCGCACAAAGCGACTTCCGGGAAGGGAAAGGGGATGAGCGAAGACTGATTACACCCTCAGCATATACACGCGCCCGGCCGCAAGTCCACAAAAAAGCCGTATGGACGGCGCACGGGCTTTGCGGTACAGTGCCCGCCGGGGGCCGGGGTTCAGGGGCATCCAGACTCCGATGAACCGGGCCGAAGTTCGCCGCCAGGTGTTTTCCACATTTTGTGGATAACTTTTCCGGACGGCATTTTGCGCCTCCGAAACGCGCCTTTTTTGCCCTCCCGGAGGGCCAAAACGGCCTTGGCGCTAGCGCCAGAGGGGGTGACCCCCCCAAATGTTAAGATGGGCATGATGAAATGCGCGCGTTTTTGATGCCTTTTTGACGGAAAACGTCGCCTTTTTGATCGATTTTGACCCGAATTTAACGGTTTTTACATTGACGCATGGGCATACGCCGTTGTGCATAACTCCCAAAAGCGGGGAACGGGGGACGGGAAACGGGGAACCGGAAACCTGGGGACACCCGTCCTTTGGGCGAAAGGCGGGAACAGGGAACGGGGAACCGGGGACGGGGGACGGGGGACGGGGAACCGGAAACCTGGGGACACCTGTGGCCGTAAAGCAAGGCGGGACAAGGAGTTATGAGCGCGGAGCGCAAAATTCCCCACTCTAGGAGCCGCAGGGCTGGCAGGCCCGCTGCGGGGAACGGCCGTCATTGGTCCTTTGTCATTGGTCATTTGCAACGGCAAATGGCCGGGAATCGGGATTCGGGATTGGGGATTCGGGGGGCGACGAAACTGCCAAAATGGCGGGTCAGCCCGAAGGGCTGGAACGTAACAGCCCTGGGCAACGCCCAGGGTTGCGGGGCGGCAACGCCCCCTTGTTCCTCCCGTTCAGCCCTGAAAGGGCGGGACGGTCGGAATAATCCGCGTGGTCGCCGGGGCGACCACCCTACATACTCGATGGCGGTTGACTTGCGGCCGCCTCAGCCGTAAACTATCGCCATGCCACCCAAGAAGAGTGCCAAGCCCGATGCGACCCCGCCGCCTGCCGCTGGGAACTCTGTGGCCCACCCGCCCTCGGGTGGGAACCCTGTGGCCCACCCGCCCTCGGGTGGGAACCCTGTGGCCCACCCGCCCGCGGGCGGCAAAGATGCACAGCCGGGGGCGGCTGTGCCACACGAGCACAAAGGCCGGACGGAGATTGACTCGTTCGAGGCGGCCCTTCAGCGCGAAAAGCGCACGACCGGCTTCTTCGTGGCCTTTGACTATTCCAGCGACGCCATGACCGAAATCGGGGCGTTCTTTAAGCGCACGGGCATCATCATCCGCGCCCTGACGGTCAAGGATATCCTGGACGAACAGATTGCGAGGAAGTTGGCGTGACGGGAGGGTGGCATGAAGAAACAGGACGATGTTACCTTCTTCGGCTACCATGTCGTCTGCCTGATCGACGTTCTTGGGCAGAACCAGAAACTGGCCCGGTGGGCAACGCTCCCTGACGACGGTCGCCTTTCATCAGAATTCATCCAAGACCTGAAACAGACAGCGGGGACGGTCCTGGCATTTCGCGACGGCTTCATCAACTTCTTTTATCAACTGGATCAGTGCACCATGCCTGGCGCATTCGCGGCCCTTCCAACCGAGCAACAGGCACGATACGCACGCTTCAAGGAATGCCGTGTCAGGGTTGAGCGGCTCTCGGACACCTTCGTCTTCAGTTCTCTGATTCCAAACATTTATGGGGATGCATCAATCTCCCCCTTGTACCGTCTTCTGTCGGCATGCTGTATGGCGATGATGTGGTCACTGGCGGCCAAGGCCCCCGTGCGGGGATCTATCACCGTCGGTGCGGGAGCGGAACTGGAAGACGGGAGTTTCTACGGACCGGCTCTAGCCGAAGCTCATTACCTTGAGAGCAAAGTCGCCGGCTATCCACGCGTAGTAGTCTCTCCAACGGTTCTTGCGTTCCTGGCAGAGGGACAGGTATACAGCACCGATCCCCAGATTGTGAAGGTTATGGAGCAGGTGGCAAGGATATGCCGCGCATTCATTTGCCAAGACACAGACGGCCGCTGGATCGTGGACTTTCTTGGAAAGGGGATGCGCGAATTGCACTCCCCGGACACGGCTATGGCAGATTGGGTTAAGATGGCCTACGACTTCGTCTGCTCAGAGTTGGCTCGTTTCCGTGCTATAGGCGATTCCAAACTGGCAGAACGATACGGCCAGTTACAGGAGTACATCGAATCACGATTGCCTGTCTGGGGGATTCAGTCGTAGGGTGGGTGCTCCGCACCCACGCGGATAGGGTCGGGTGGCACTGGCGGCTTGTCCGCCAGTGGTATCGCACTGGCTGCAAGCAGCCAGTGGCACCCGTGGTTAATCATGGAGGACTCGCCGTGAGCGACTATCACATCAACATTTTCTACAGCAACGAGGATGGCGGCTACATCGCCGACATCCCGGACCTGGAGGCGTGCTCGGCGTTTGGCAAGACGCCCCAAGAGGCTTTGGCCGAGGTGGAACGGGCCAAGGCGGCGTGGCTTCAGGCCGCCCGTGAGGCGGGTAAACCCATCCCCCCGCCGCGCTACCGGCCCGCGATCTATCAGACCGAACCGTGATGGTGCGGGGCGGGCGGCACTGTAAGTTCGGGGCACGCGATACTTATCTCCCGGCGGCCCTGTGCCAATGAGGGGCGGTTGTCTATAATGGTCGCGCAGCCTGGATGGGGCGGGCAGGCGTAGTCGGGCGGGCGCCCGTGGACAAGTAGCCGGTCAACAGGAGGTCAGACATGCGTCATTCCAAGGTTTTCCTCGCGGCATGGTTGTGCATCCTTGCGGCAACCGCGCAGGCGGCCGGCCCGCCGGCGCCGGACCTCGCGACACTCGAAAAGCAGTTTGTCGAGATGCCGATGGAGGCGCGGCGGCTGACCGGCCCCCTGTTCTGGCTCCACGGCACCGAGAGCCGCGAGCGGCTCCAGATGTACCTCGAGAAGGTCGCCGAGAGCCACAACGGCACGTTCACGGCCGAGTCGCGGCCGCACAACGACTGGCTGGGCCCGCGGTGGTTTGAGGACCTCGCGATCTGCCTGGAGGCCGCCAAGAAGCATAACCTGACGATGTGGATCTTCGATGAGAAGTGGTGGCCCAGCCAGATGCTCGGCGGCAAGGTGCCGCCGGAGTACGGCACAAAGGTCCTCGTGGCGGATGCGACGAGCATCGAGGGGCCGAAGGCCTACGCGGCCGACGGCTTCGGCGGCCCGCGGTTCATAGGGGCCGTCGCGGCCAAGGAGGTCGAGGGCGGCGCGATCGACGGCGAGTCGCTCGTGGACCTTGCGCCAAACATCAAGGGCGGCACGCTGACCTGGAGCGTCCCGGCTCGCCAGGGCGACGCCGTGGCAAGCCCGGCCGGCAAGTGGCGGGTCATGAAGTTCACGTGGGAGTTCAAGGGCGCCAAGGGGATGCAGAAAAGGTGGATTTCCGTGGACGGCGCCAGCCGCGACTGCGTCGAGTGGTTCCTCAAGACCGTCTATCAGCCGCACTACGACCGCTTCAAGGACGACTTCGGCAAGACCATCAAAGGCTACTTCTACGACGAGCCGGAGACGCAGGGCGACTGGGGCCGCGAGGTCATGACGATACTGGCCGAGCGCAAGATCGACTGGAAGAAGCCCTTCGTGGCCTGGAAGTTCCGCCTCGCCGGCGATGAGCAGGCCGCCGCCAAGTACCAGTATCAGGACGCCTTCGCCGAAGCCTGGGGCCGCACGATGTACGGCGGCATGTCCGAGTGGTGCCGGGCACACAAGGTCATCTCGATGGGCCACTTCATGGAGCACGACTGGGAATACCTGAGCCCGCAACTTTGCGCGGGCAACATGTTCCAACTCCAGAAGTACAGCGACATGGGCGGCATCGACCTCGTGTGCCAGCAGTTCTATCCCGGCCAGAAGAAGCCGGGCCTCTGGCAGATGGCCAAACTCGGCAGTTCCATCACGCACGTGTACGCCAAGGCCGACGACATCACCATGTGCGAGATGTTCGGCGCGTACGGCCAAAACATCACTTACCCGCAGATGAAGTGGCTGACGGACCAGATGCAGGTGCGGGGCGTGAACTTCATGATCCCGCACTCGTTCAACCCGAAGTCGCCGTACGACACCGACTGCCCGCCGTACTTCTACAACGGCGGCTACGAGCCGCGCTATCCGCTGTACCGCGTCTATGCCGACTACACGAGCCGCCTGAGCCTGCTGCTTTCGGGCGGGCGGCACGTGGCGCCGGTGGCATTTCTGTTTCTGGGCAACTCCAAGCACGTCGGCAAGGCCGTGCCGCCCGAAGAGATGACCACGGCCCTCCAGGACGCCCTGTACGACTCCGACTGGATGCCGTACGACGTCTTCGAGAATGACGCGAAACTGGCCGGCAAGGAGATCAAACTCCACCAGGAGAGTTACCGCGTCCTCATCGTGCCGCCGGTCGAGGTGATTCCCTACGGGGCGCTGGCCAAGGCGAAGGAGTTCTTCGATGCGGGCGGCCTCGTCATAGGGTACGGCTTCCTGCCCACGAAGTCTGCCACGCTCGGCAAGACCGCCAAGGACATTGCCGCGCTCACGGAGGCCGTCTGGGGCGCGGGCGACCCGGGCCTGGCGGTCCGCAAGACCAACGCGGCGGGCGGGCGGTCGTACTTCCTCCCGGAGAAGCCGACGCCCGAGGACATCAAGAAGGTCCTGGCGGGCGACGCGGGCGTGCACCCCACGCTTGAAGTGCTCAAGGGCGAAACGAGCAACTGGGTCCACGTGCTCCATCGCGTCAAGGCCGGGCGAGACGTCTTCCTCATCTGCAACCAGAACCACCAGGGCAAGGCGCGGAACTTCAAGTTCCGGGCCACGGCCGCGGGCGTGCCCGAGTGGTGGGACGCCATGCGCAATGAAATCTCCGCCCTGCCCTACAAGCGCGTGGGGCCGGAGGCGGTCGAGTTCGAGATGACCCTTGAGCCGAGCGAAAGCGCCCTGGTGGTCTTTGCGCCCGAGGGGACCAAGGCCCGCCCGCCGCGCATCGAAGCGCTCAAGCCCCTGCGGCCGGCCATCGAGGTCGTCCGCGAGCCGATCGCCGGGCCGCAATGGCCGTCGCGCCCGCCGGAGGCTGGGGAAAACGCATCGGCCAAGGCCCCTGATTTCGCCGCGGTCCTTAAAAACTGCTCGTGGGTCTGGTTCCCCGGCGAAAACGCCCGCACGGCCGCGCCGCCGGGCGCCCGCTGCTTCCGCCGCGAGGTCACGCTGGACCAGCGGAAGATAAAGGACGCAAAGTTCGTCGTCTCCTGCGACAACGAGTTTGCGCTCTTCGTCAACGGCAAGGAGGCCGGCAAGGACGACGGCGGCGGCGATTCCTGGGCCAAGCCGCAGACGATCAACGTGGCCAAGCACCTGAAGGCCGGCGTAAACGCCCTGGCCATCGCGGCCGTCAACGGCTCCAACGAGCCGAACCCCGCCGGCCTCATCGGCAAACTGACGGTGACCTTCGAGTCCGGCGAGCCGCTCGTCGTCGCCATCGACAAGTCGTGGCGGGCGGCGAAGCAGGGGCAGGCGGGTTGGAAGGACGCGGGCTTCGATGATAAGTCCTGGCCGGCCGCCGAGGCGGTCGCGACGTTCGGCGACGCCCCGTGGGGCAGGATCCCCGGCGGAGGAAATAGCGGCAGGCGACAGCCGCTGACTGTCAGCCCGATCACGGCCGACCTCTTCCGCGGCAAGTGCGAGATACCCGCCGACGTGGACCTGGCGAAGGTGCGGGCCGTGCTTGTGCCCGTGGAGCCCGTGGAATGGCCTGACTATTGCGCCGCTATCACAGTGAACGGGACGGCCGCGGGCGGGTTCCTGGGCGCCCCGTGCCGCCTGGACGTAACGGCGCACCTTAAGCGCGGGCGGAACGTCATCGAGATCGCGCCGCTTGCGCCGAAGGCCGCGCGCATCGTGATCTATCCGGCTTCCGATTAACCGCGGAGATGTCGGATGCGTGCTTGTACGTGCTTAGCGCCTCTTGCGGAAAGCGCAACACTGGTTGTGGCACGGCCGGCTTGTCCGGCCGTGGGATAACGCGCCGGCCCTCGCCACGGCCGGACAAGCCGGCCGTGCCACAGTGCGTTCGCATGCGCTAAACACGTACGCGTGCTTTGCACGCACCGCAATGCCGATGGTGGGTGCATAGCGCCAACCCTTGGGAGTGGCAAACGATGGTCCGCGGCATGAACCGCCGCCGGTTTCTCCAGGCCGCCGCAAACCCGGTCCGCCGGCCGGCCGCAGCACGTTGAACGTTGCACAGCGCGGGAGGGCACAAGTGGACCCCATGAAACGGCGTGAATTCCTCCGGTGGGCCGGCCTCGCGGCGGCGGCTCTGGCCCTGCCAAGATGGCTGAAGGCGGCCGAGGCGGCCGCGCACCCGGACAGGCCCAATATTCTCTGGATCAGTTGCGAGGACACCAGCCCCGACCTCGGCTGCTACGGCGACGCCTACGCCCAGACCCCCAACCTCGACCGCCTGGCGGCCGAGGGCTGCCGGTACACGCGGGCGTTCGTCACCTTTCCGGTCTGCGCGCCGAGCCGCTCGTCGGTCATCACCGGCGTCCACCCGGGCACGCTGGGCACCATGCACATGCGCACCGGCCTGAAGAACTACGAGGCCGTGCCGCCGCCCGAGGTGAAGTGCTTCACCGAGCACCTCCGCACCGCAGGCTACTATTGCAGCAACCACACCAAGACCGATTACCAGTTCGCCTCGCCTTTCACCGCCTGGGACGCGCCCAAGGGCGACTGGCGAAACGCCGACCGCGCCGAGGGCCAGCCGTTCTTCTGCGTGATCAACCTCACCGTCACCCACGAAAGCCAGTGCTGGGACATCAAGGGCGTGAAACACGACCCCGACAAGGCGGCCGTGCCGCCGTTTTATCCCGACACGCCGATCGTCCGCCGCAACATTGCCAAATATTACGATAACATCACAACGATGGACGCCCAGGCGGGCGAGATCCTGCGCAAACTCCGGGAGGACGGCCTCGCGGACACGACCGCGGTCTTCTTCTGGGGCGACCACGGCCGCGGCCTGCCGCGATACAAGCGATGGCCCTACGACACCGGCCTGCGCGTGCCGCTGCTGATCCGCTGGCCGGGCCGCATCCCGCCCGGCGCCGTCTGCGAGGAACTCGTGTGCTTCACCGACCTGGCGCCGACGGTGCTCTCGATGGCGGGCGTCAGGATCCCGCCGTACGTCCAGGGCCGCGCGCTGGCGGGCGACCCGCGCGGCCCCGAGCCGCCGTACGTCTTCGGCGGCCGCAACCGCATGGACGAAAAGAGCGACGACTTCATCCGCACCTGCCGCGACCGGCGGTACCGGTACATCCGGAATTTCACGCCCCAGGTTTCGTACGCACAGCCGATTCCGTACATGGAGAAGATGCCGATCTGGCAGGAGTGGCGCCGCCTGAACGGCGAGGGCAAACTCGCCGGCCCGCAGAAACTTTTCTTCCAGCCGGCCAAGCCGCCGGAGGAACTCTACGACTCCGAGAACGACCCGTACGAGATCAACAATCTGGCGGCTTTGCCCGAGCACGAGGCCACGCTGAAGCGCATGCGGGCCGCCCTCGAGAAGTGGATGAAGGACATCGGCGACCTCGGCGGCGTGCCCGAGGACGAACTCATCGAGCGCATGTGGCCCGGCCGCAAGCAGCCCGCGACGGCCGACCCCGCCATCGAAGTTGCCCCCGCCGCGGGCGACCTCGCGACCGTGCGCATCGCCTGTCCGACCCCGGGCGCCTCGATCGGCTACCGCCTGGACGAACGGAGCCGCTGGCTGATCTATCACGAGCCCTTGCGCGTGAAGCGCGGCACGCCGGTCCGCGCCAGGGCGATCCGTTACGGGTACCAACCCAGCCAGGAGGTCGTCAAACAAGCCGATTAAAGCATTTTAACATTGCGTGCATACACTACCCGTTTGCGCGGCGGGTCTCCGCACCCGCCGCGATAGGGACGGTCGCATGGGTACCGCGGCGGATACGGAGACCCGCCGCGCACTTACGCAATCTTAAAACGCTCTAAGCCTGCGGCAGCGCAACACTGCATGGAACCGGCGGGACGGGGGCTGGTTGCGCCGGTACGGGCACGGCATGCCGTGCCCCTACTTGGCGGGGTCCCCTGGCTTCGGCTGCGGCGGGGGCGGCGGGGCGGCGTCCGGGGCGGGCCCTTTGCCGGCGTCGGGGCTGAAGACGGCCCAAGGCACGGGCAGCGGAACGCCGATGGGGTTGGCCCCCTTGGAAACGGCCTTCAGGTCGAAACGGTCCACGCGGCCGCGCGTGGCCGCCGGGGCCACGATGTCGCGGACGAATTCCTCGGCGGCGGGCCGGTACTGCTTGAAACCGGGCGAGTCGGTCCGCCCGCCCGGGCCGCGGCCGACCATGATGTAGTGGTTCGGGGCCAGGTTCACGTAGTCGTCCAGGTCGTCGTCCGGCAGGGGATCGCCGAAGAGGCTGTAGGGCACCAGCATCGGCGGCACGGGCACGTTGACCAACTTGAACGCCCGCCGCGCGGCCTCGGGGGCGCCGGAGCGCTCCAGGGCCTCGATCGCGTCGAACTGGCTGGCGGCCGTCAGGAGCGGCAGGTCGCGGAACCCGGCCACGCTGGCGCCGAATCGCGGCCGCCGCTGGAGGGTCGCCTGGTGCAGGAGTTTCAGCGGGTTGGCCGTTTCGCCGGCCGGCGCCACGTAGGCGGCCCGGTCGCCGAAGTGCGTGTCGCGCGGATTGACGAAGTTGATGAACCGCCCGCGAATCGTGCCGCAGGGCACCGTCTCCTCGTACCCGACGCTCGAACCCAGGAAGACCACGTGGTCGACCCGCGCCAAGGCCTCCGGCCGCCAAGCGGCGTTGCCCGAGGCGGCCCCGGCAAAGGCCCGCTCGATGACGCGCGTACCGGCGCTGAAGCCGATGAGGCTTACGCTGCCGCGGCCGCCGTGGCGGCGGCGGTGGACCTCCAGCATGTCGGCCAGCAGGACGGCCCCCTGCTCCTGCGCTGCGCGGTTCAGGTGCTCCGCCACGGTGCTGAATCCCTGCGACCATTTGAGGACCAGGATGACCAGCCGGCCGTCGTCGCGGGGGAACCCGCAGGCGCTCTCGACCAGCAGGCGTGCGGTCTGGCGGAAGCCGTCAATCGTGTCGGCCGAGCCCTCGGCAAAGATGATGAGGTTCGTGTCGTCGACCTGCGAATCGGCCGAGAGGTCGGCGTCCTGGACGGCCGCATGGCGGTCGCCGGCCGCCTGGCGGACCACGAAGGCGGGCGTGCGATAGGCCTCGCGCAGCGCGGCGGGCGTGAGGCCGCCCTCGACTTCGTGGCCGATGTGCCGCTGGGCATGGTGCGCAGCCGGGCTGCACCCGCCGGCCATCAAGGCCGCCGCCAGGCACCCGATCGCCACGAGCCCACACCGCATCCGCCGCACGATTGACCTCTCAAAGGAGGGCCGCCCCCACGCGAAACCCCAGGGTCCATTCTATACATCCAGGGGGCCGAAACAAGCACCGATGAGACGCGAGCGTAATCCGTTAGTTACGGTTGGGCCGGGGATTATGTAGCGCGGGGCTTTATGCCCCGCGCGGCCGTGGGGGGGGGGGGGGGGGGCCGCCCAGAGCGGCGGGGGGGGGGGGCCCCCAAAACA
>Ga0315289_10014307_pt1 | contig 11088 bp, 6 predicted proteins | sample YL17G11_40_MG_FD_203452 | JGI IMG/M metagenome (GOLD analysis project Ga0315289, IMG submission 203452) | Sediment microbial communities from Yellowstone Lake, YNP, Wyoming, USA - YL17G11_40 | ecosystem: Environmental > Aquatic > Freshwater > Lake > Sediment | place: USA: Wyoming | collected...
GCGATCAAGGCAGACAGATAAGTGGAATGGGGCTTGTCCTGGGACCAGTGATAGGTCTTGGTCCCCCGTTCGGGGTTTTCCGAGACGCCGACCAGCCGTCCGTTGGAGAGGGCGCGGTACTCGCGGGGTACGGTGGCGAGGATCTCCTGGGTCACCTTTCCGTTCGGATGATCGTAGCAGGGGAACCAGTGCCGGGCGCCGTCCGGGAACGAGCGGGCCACGATGAGCGCGGGGTTCGCCGGCGCCGCGTCCACGAAATTGATCCCCTTCTTCCGTCCCTGCGTATCCGCCAGGCCATCGGCGTGATAGAAGACCGTGAACGCGACCTTGTCTCCGATGCCGCAAGGCCGGGGGAACTCTATGTTCAGGCGGCCCTCCGCCTGCCGGAAGGCCAGGGGCGTCCCGTCGGCCAGGCGGACCGCGGTGACGGCGAAGGTCTCGGCGTCGAGGGCGATCGACGTCAATCCTTCGCGGAAGGGGATCATCGTGACCGTGTTCTCTCCCGTAAAGGCCTTTTTCGCGACGTCGAGATCGAGGGCGATCCGATAATGCAGGGCCTGGTAATCTCGGCTCGGCTCGGTCCGTAGGGGACGACTGTACACGTCGATCTTCTGGGCGAAGGAAACCGTCCCCAGCAACGCCAAAACCGCGCCCAGGATTACGGCAAGGACTTTTCGTTTCATGCGACACATCTCCCGCCCCGATTCGGACGACCCGGGGCATCGGCCATCCCCCGCCCGGTCCAAGCCGGGCGGTTCCGGACCGGTGGTCCTTCGAGATGAAAGGATTCCGGCCCGCCGATTTATATTTCCTTTTGACCGGGAGTGTCAAGTGGCAAGATTCGAGAAGTCCCCCCGGGAATATTTTGACGACGGAATCGATCGTTCCCCGGTTTCGGGAACAGGGGAGGAAAAACGGCCGCGACGGCCTCTTCTCGGCCGCCGCCCCAGCCCCCGCGCTTGCAGCCCCTTATTCGATGATCTTGAAATACTTGAATATCGGATAGACCACGCTCCTCTTATCGTCACCCGCGGATTTCAAATATCCGTCCAGAAGGCTCCATCCCACGAAACCGTCGGCCGCCTGCGGCTCCAGGCAATAAAACGCTAGGTTCGCCAGCGGTTGGGCCATATCGACGCGGAACGTTCCGGCCGGGAATTCCTTGACCTGCGAACGGGCAAAGCCGCCTTCGAGCGAGGTCATGTTGAACCCCCCCCGCCTCGTCTTGACCAGCCTGTCGACGACGAACTCTTCGCCCGCGGCTTTAACCAGCTCGGCCAGCACTTCGACCTTGACGTTGTGGGTCCGCAGCTTGTCGGCGACGAAGTCCAGGTCGGCCGGAATCAGATAACCGCGAGGCACCGTGGCCTCGGCCGTTCCGACCGTCTTAGTCATATCCTCGACGTCCCGGACGAGGACGGGCGGTCCGAGCAGGGAGGCCGGGATCCTGGCGCGGACGCTCGTTCCCGGGATGTAGCCGGGTTCGTTCTTTTCCCGGTACGCCAGGATGTCGATCCGGCCCCGGGATTCATAGCGGCCGGCCGTGAAATTCTTGAGCTCGCCTCGCTCGGCTTTGGCCAGCACGGCGTCCACGACTTCCCGGTCCGCGTTCCGGCAGATCTCCTGCATTTCCCGGCCGTGCCGATGGGCGTATTCGAGGATCCCGGCGATGAGCGCGTATTGGGCGTAGATCTTGCGCCGGAACGACAAGTGGATCGGCGTCTCGGCCAGGATGGACATCCGGTTCCGAAGGCCGTAGGCGCCGGCGACGAACTTCGCCTCGTTCGTCCAGATGGCCGCGTCGTGGCTCCAGAGCGTCGGCGGCCAGCGGTCGTCGATCCCGCAATGGGTAAAGGTCTCCAGCCCGAAGTTTTTCCGCGTCTTTTCGCGGAGCTCCGGGAAAAGCTTGTCCCAGACATAGGTGCGGGGGCCGGGGTGGGCCGCCGGAACGGAGCACGTGGCATAGGCAATGGCATAACCGTGCTGGACGCGTTCCATGGCGTGGCCGTCGTACATCAAAATCGGGTCCCAGCGGTTGAAAACGGTCCGATAGAGCGCATTGACCTCAAGCGTCTCCAACTTGACCGCGTCGCGGTTGAGATTGAATCCCAGGGCGTTCTTCCCGCCGCTCAAGATATGGGGCGTGCCGTCATTGAGGCTCCAGGCGTCGTTCCCGTCCATGTTGAAGCTCGGGCAAACGATGACGATCAGACGCTCGAGGAGGTGAGTCATCCGGCCGAGAAGAATCTCGCGCGTCAGCATCAGGAGCGCCTCCTTCGCTTCGGCTTCGTAGGGATGGATATTTCCCTGGAGGTAGACCACGGTCTTTCCAGATTTCGAGGCTTCGTCGGGCGAGGTGACGCGCGGGTCGGCCAGGACGAGGACCGGGCACACTCGGCCCAGCGGGCTCGTGTACATGTTGAGGACGTGGATCTTGTCGCTCTTCCACTTGAGCCGATCGATGAACTCGAGGAGCTCATAGGACGAAGTCGTCCGGACGTAATCCGTCTTCTCGGGGACGGTCCGCAACTCGGACGGCCAGCTTCCGTTCCAGTTCGAGGGGACAGCATCGCCCCAATAGATCTTCTGGCCGAAAGCGAGCAGCCCGCCGGCCAGAAACGCGAGGGCGAAGAAAGACATTTTTTTCATATCGTTTCCTCCTGAGCAGCGCGAACTCGCCGGACGGCCGGTTCCTTCCGCTTCTCCCGGCGGGGCGGCGGGGCGTCGGCGGTCTTGGCCCAAGCCCCGGCCGTGCCCAGAGCGATCCCGAGCATGCCCAGGATTTTCAGAATGCCGCTCGTTCGCATCGGCGCCTCTCCGTTTCCGTCGTCGATCGACCTCCCATTCTAGGACTTTTATCCCTTTCGATACAATCACCTTCTGCGGACCTGCCTCGGAGCCATCCCGTTCTCCCGGTTCGCCGGCCGCCGGGCGGACGGAGATTGAACTCGTTAAGAAGTTTGACGGCAGGCGGGCGCCCCCATGGCCCCCATCTCTTCTTTGAGCTCGTTGAGGCTCAAGTCTTTGATATCTCCAAGCCTATTCGTTTTTTTCCAGCCCGAACCTCTATCCGCAGACGGGCCGGAAGAATGTTCTTTGAGACATGTAGAATTTTAAATACTTCGATTCCTTTTTTGAACAATTTCTAGGCAAATCCCAGGAGAAGACCGCCGGTCTGGGAAAATTTTTATTATTCCTTCATCTTTCCCAGGGAAACAACAAATACAGATGGGAGATGCGCCCGGATTCCCCGATGAAGATCGTCCCGTCGGGCCCGGCCACCATGCTTTCGGCTTCGTAGGCCAGCCAGGCGTAGTATGGCATGCGGTTGACGTCCAGAAGCCCTAGGTCCTCGTAGCCTCCGCCGTTCTTCCTGAGAACGAACATCCGGGCTACGCCGCCACGCTCCCCGCCCACTCCGTACAGATGGCCGGATTGGCTGAAGGCCAGGCCGCGTATGCGGTACTGCCACTGGGGCTTGCCGAGGTTAATGATGGTCATATTTTCAGGGTCGAAGCGGAAGAGAAAACCATCCGAGGTTCCGCCGTAAATCTGGCCGTCCGGTCCCAAGACGGCCACATCCAGGATTGTTTTATACTCCCTTCCCAGTTCGGCCGGCAGGCCAAGCCGAGGGAGAGGAACGATAATTCCCTTAGCCGGATCATAATAAAACATGGCCCCGAAGTCTCCGGCTCCCCAGACCCGTCCCCTGGCATCTATGACCAGGGCCCGGGGGACGCTCTTGAAAGGCTCCTCAAAAAGGGGCCCTCCGCAGATTGGGCCCAAGTCCCGCGTCTTTCCGGACTTGATGTTGAAAACAAAGAAGTGCCCGTTTGGAAAGGTGACCCCGAAGAGATCGCCTTTCCCCATAAGCAGGCTGACGATTCCCTCACCGGGGACGGGCACCCCCAGATCGCTGGCAAAGGGCAAGGGCCGGTCGGGATCAGGCCGCTGCATACGAACGCGGCTGTTCAGTTCTTTTTCCGGATCGAACCTGTAGACGTGCCCGCCCTTGTATGACTTGTACGCCGCCAGCACGTCCCTCCCCCGCGCATCGATCCGTCCCTCGTTAACGAGGGACGTTCCGATGTAGAGAAATCCATCGGGTCCAGCCGCCAGGCTGTGAAAAATACTTTTCTCTCCGGGCAGATGGCCGAGAGGAAACACCTGTCCCCACTTGGGGTCCAAGACGAAAAGGTGAGCCCTCTCTCCCGCGGTGCCTCCATAGAGGCATCCGTCCGCCCCGATGGCCAGGGCGGTGACGGCACTTTCCCCGGGCGGGATCACATCCAGCGGCGGGTGGCCCAGCGGCCTGAGATCCAGCCGCAGGGCATTGGCCGTGACCACCTGGGTCTGCTGAGAAAGAAGAAGGGCACTCGAAACCACGAGAAAAACCGCCAGGCTGATAATTCCTTCTCTTTTTTTATCCACGGTCGCCCCTCCTCACTGCCCCAGTTTGCCGGGCCGGTAGATCAACAGCCTGAGCGTGAAGCTCAAGCCTTCATGAAATCCCTTCTTGTGCTCCGGCTCCTGTTCCAGAACCAGGTCGGCCGGCATCCCGGGGACTTTGCGGCCGGACTTATCAGTTTCGAGAACGTGAGCCACGATGTAGATCGTTCCATCCGGGCCGGCGCTGGCCGCGTTGGGATGGACGGCCACCTGCCCGTTTTCCACCCGGATCAGGCCGAGGTCCCGGCGCTCTCCCGTGTCGAGGTTGTAGGACACAAAGGCCGCGGACATTCCTCCGCCCCAGTAAGGACTGCCCTCCTCGTCGGCCAATCCGGAGTTGTTGGCATAGTAGATGACATTGTCCGGCCCCCGGCACATGGAGATCATGGCGTAGGGAACTTCCCGCTTCCCGCCATAGCGATCCGCACAGATCTGGCTGAGCAGCTTCATCTCGCCCTCGCTTCCCTGATGCGGGTCATACTCCACTAGGTAGGAGCTGCCCGTTTCCAGAAAATAGATTTTTTTATGGTCGGGGGAATGGGCGACGGCCGTGAACGTTTTTTCCGTCTCCCAGTAGGCCCGGTAGACGGGAATCCCCGCATCCCGTTGGGGAAGCTTGATCGTCAGGTTGGCGATCTTGTCGGTGAGGGGGTTGTATCGCCAGATCCGCCCCTGTCCCCAGCACCCATAGACCCGTCCCAGGTCGTCTACGGCCAGGGTGCGGCTGATGGCATCCCAGTTCTGGACCTGTCCCAGGTCCGTGGTTTTTCCGGTTTTGATGTCGTAGTAGATGAAGTGCGCCTGAGGATAAGTCAGGGCGTAGAGCCTTTCCCTCCGGGGATCCATGGTCATGGTCAGGAGGCCGTTGCCCGGGAGGGCCAGCCCCAGATCCTTCACCTCATCGGTCTTGGGATCATAGACCATCCAGTGACCCCCGGGAAATCCCTCAGGCCTGGCGAAGGTGGCGAAACCGAAAAAGGCGGAAAGATGGGTCCCGAAATAGATCTTGCCGTCCGGCCCTTCGCAGATCTGGGTATGGACTTTGGACTGAGGTTCGCACCAGCGGTTCGGTTCTCCGGCGACTTTTTCCATATCCCCCAGGAGCCTCATGGTGTCTGTTTTGGGATCGTAGACCGCAACCGATCCCCCAGCCCCATGCTGATTGAGTCCCACGTACACCCGGCCGTTAGAAGCGGCCAGGAGGGCCGTGTAGTTGGAATCCCAGACCAGCGGTTCGGGGAACAGGCGGGATTCCATGCGGATGATTTTCGGCTCTTCCTCCCCTGCAGCGCACAAGCCCAGGGGAAGGAAGACCAGAGACAGAAGAATGATTCGGCAGAGTTTATTCCCGATCATCGATCAAGCCTCCTTATTCCATATTGTCAAGCGGCGACCGGGGAAGGCCGCGGCACATCTTTGCCGATCATCACAGCCGTTTGATATAAACATAAAAAGCGGCGTTTGTCTGGCCGTTCTCGATCCCGTCGACCAGCCAGCCCTGAAGGCGCGTCTGGCCCCTGCGGAGGTTCACCCTGAAATCGACGGACATGTCCCCTGGTTGAATCCTCCGGCTCAGGTCGTGTTCAGCCACCTTCAACCGTCCGTGGGTGACGCGCATCGGCTCGGCACCTTCCGGGGCTTCGGACAGGGGGATGCCGGCCTCCTGGGGAAAGCGCCGGAGGGAAATCAGATACTCGCCATCTCGCTCAATCTCGATGGCCCAAAAGCCATCGCAGCGGGAGTTTCTTTTCACATGGGAATGATCCCATCCCACCTGGCCGTGGATATCGTGGCTGGTCAGCTTGACCGGATTCTCCTTGTCCGAACCGACAATGATGTGAGTGAACTCGTCGAAACGGCTGGAGATGTCATCCCACCAGCGGGCATAAGCTTCCTGAAGCTCCCGCACGACGCCGGCATGGGCTGCCGCCATATCGGTCTTCTGACCGGGATCGAGGCTCATGTCGTAGAGCTCACGGCCGTTGACCAGACGCCACCTGGAGGTCATGGCCGCCCAGTCCTTCCCCTTGATGGGAAAGTCCACGCGCTGGTTGTGGACGAACAGGATCCGCTCCTTCCAGTCGGCCGCCCGTTTTTCAAGGAGCGGACGGAGGCTCGCCCCGTCCATGCGGACATTTTCCGGGCCCTTCAATCCGCAGAGATCAATAAGCGTGGGGAGCATATCAATGTGGGCCGAAAGCTCGGGCACATTCCGGCCTCCGCCGAGACCGCCGGCCGGCCAGCGGAGGAAACAGGGCACATGATGGCCGCCGTCATAGATGGACCCTTTCTGTCCCCTCATCATGCCGTTGAAACCCTCGGACAGCTTGCCTTCCTTATCATAGGCCGCGCCGAAGGACGTCCCGTTGTCGGTCATATAAACAAAGATGGTGTTTGCTTCCAAGTTCTCGTCCTGGAGAAATTTCGTCAAGCGGCCGACGTTGTCATCGATGTTGGCGATCATGCCGTAGAATGTCGCCCGCCTTTCCGGGATTCCCCGGTCGAGGTAGGGCCGGCTGTATTTGTCCGCGACATGATGGGGCCAGTGAGGCGTATTCGTCGGCAGGTAAACGAAAAAGGGGCGGTCCTTGTCAGCGGAGATGAAGCGCATGGCCTGGTCGAAAAACACGTCGGTGCAGTAGCCATCGTACTTCTGCCACACGCCGTTACGGAAGTAGGTGTCGTCGAAATAGTCGTTGTCCCAGTAGTCCGGCGCGTTGCCGATAGCCCCGCCGCCGATGACTACGGATTCCTGGAAACCGTGTTCCTGGGCGCGGAAAGGATAATTGTCGCCCAAGTGCCACTTGCCGAAGATGCCGGTACGGTAGCCGTTCCGGGAAAACACATCGGCCATGGTGATTTCATCCCGCCTGATCTGGGAGCGGCCCATGATGGTGTGCCAAACGCCTGTCCGACTGGAGTACCGCCCCGTCAGGAGAGAGGCCCTCGTCGGGGAACAGGTGGGATCCACATGAAAATCGGTCATTCTCACAGACTGCCCGTGGAGGTGGTCCAGGTGGGGAGTCCGAAGCTCGGGATTCCCATGGCAGGAGAAATCCCCGTATCCCTGATCATCGGTGATGATGAGGATGACGTTGGGCATGCGCCGGATGGGCCGGCCAGCCGCGGAAGAAGAGGCTGGAAGTCTTGCGGGAATGGCTAGAGACAAGGTCCCCGCACCCATTGTCTTAAGAAACCGACGCCGAGATGTCCGTGGCATGCTTATCGCTCTCCTTTGTTTGTTAAAGTCCTAAAGAAATTATCATCGAAAGCCGGCAACTGTCAAATGTCCCGGGGATTCCTTCCCCCAGCGGTGTGCTCCGCGCGGCAAACCGCGGGGCTTATTTTCCGATCGCCAAGACGACATCCAGGTATTTTCATTTCGTCCGACAACTTATTAATGGCCCTGACAATTTTTCGAGCAATATTCCGCTCGAAAGAGGGGCGCCTTTGCCCAAGAACTTTTTTTTCCTCAGCCATCTTGACATTTTTTCTCTTGTATTCGATAGTGACATTCGAGGTTTGCGGGGCTGGGGCGTGAACGGTTGTCTGATGGGGAACAAGGCAGGCCTTCCTGCCGAAAGGGAGGTTGACGCAGATGGACCGACGAGAATTCATCAAGCTGACGGCCGGAGCCGCACTCCTCTCGAATGCGGTTTCCCCCGCGGGAACCGCCCGCGGCTTCCTGAGAAATGAAAACACAACGACGATCCCGACCCGGGTGATCAGCCGCCAGCCGCCGCTCCGTTGGGAAGACGCCATGATCAGCGGCAACGGGTCGACCGGCATCATGGTCATGGGACTTCCGCTGGACGATTGCGTGATCGTGAACCATGAAAAATTCTGGACGGTGGGCAATGACTACCTGCCTCGGACGCCCCATCTTCGCGAGGCCTGGGACGAGGCGAAGAAGATCGCCTTGAAGGGCCGGTATCTCGACGCGGACATATTCATCGTCGAGGAAGCGAGAAAGAGCTTTCGCCGGATGTACGGTGAGCAGGCTACTGACAGCCGTCCCCGCTACGATCGGACGCACCCCGGTTTCCACCTGAACGTCTCCATGGAAAGCAACGGCGCTCCCCTTGAGTACCGGCGTGAAACGAACCTCGAAACCGGCGAGATCTCCGTCTTCTGGACAGACAACCGGGGCAACTGGGTACGGCGCATTTTCGTTTCACGGACCCACAACGTCATCGCCATGGAACTCACCGCGCCGGCGGGATCGCTCATCAACGCGAAACTACGGCTGGCCGAGGCCCCGGGAAAGCTGGCGGGGGACATAGGCTCGGTCCGCATCGAGCACGGCGAAGCGGAAATGTACTTCCATGCGGCGTACGGCCGAACCATGGGAAAAAAGAAGCCCGAGGGTTACCATGCGCTGGCCCGCGTCGTCGTTTCCGGCGGGAGAACGGGCGCGGTGGAGAACGAGCGGCTGGAGATCGTTGGTGCAAAACGCGCGTTTGTGCTCATGCGTTTAGAATATCTGGATGACGCCGCGGCAGCGGATCGGGCAGCGCTGCGTCTGGCATTGTCGAAGCTGCCCGGCGAATATGGGGAACTGCTTATGCCCCATTCCATTGTGCACGGCGAGATGTTTCGCCGCGTCACACTGGACCTGGGGGGCCATCCTGAGAACATCTCTTCCAGCGAAGCCCTTCTCGCCCAGGTATCACGGGGCGATTCCCTGCCGGAGTTCTTCGAGCTGATGCATGCGGTGGGCCGCTATGCGCTGATCTGCGGTGGGACTGGGGAACTTGCTCCAACCCTGATGGGCATCTGGGGCAATGAGTGGAATCCGCCCTGGGACGGCCGCTACACGTTCGACGCCAATCTGAATCTCGCCATCTCGGCCGCGTCTCAGGGAAACCTGCCCGAGGCCATCGATACCTACACCTCGTTTCTCGAAAGGTACGTGGAACACTGGCGTGAGAACGCCAAGGGGCTGTACGGGTGCCGCGGTGTTGTCACGGATCTATGCCAGGGTTGGAGGCACGGCGCCGTGCTGATGGCGACTTATCCCTGGACCGGAGGCGCCGGGTGGCTCGCGCACTACCTTTACGACCACTACCTCTTCACCCAGGACCGTGAATTTTTAGCCTCCCATGTCGTGCCGCTCCTCCGTGACGTGGCGGACTTCTACGAAGATTTTCTGCGGAAGTATCCCGAGAAGAACGGCCGGTTGGTCTTCTACCCCCTCATCTCGCCCGAAAATGAGCCCGTGATGATCCCGGCTGATCAGACGACGAACGTCGTGCCGAACGCGACTTGTGAGATCGCCATTTGCCGCGAGGCGCTGACCTCTCTGATCGCGGCCTGCCGTGAGCTCGACATCGAAAAAGACAACATCCCGCGTTGGGAATCGCTTCTGGCGAAACTGCCGGACTACATCATCAATCAGGACGGCGCCCTTGCCGAGTGGGCTTATCCGGGATTGGGCGACAATTACAATCACCGGCACAGCTCGCACCTGTACGGGATTTATCCGTCGCTGGAGATTTCACCCGAGAGGACGCCGAGGCTTTTTGAGGCCGCCCGCGTAGCGCTGGAAAAGCGGCTCGAAGCCGGGCTGGGCGGGGATTCGGCGCACGGGCTGATGCACATCAGCTTCGTGGCGGCCCGGCTCAAAAACGCCGATCTTATGCGGCGCATGTTGACCGATTTCGCCAAGCTGCCCTTCGTAAACACGAGCTTCATCACCTGCCACAATCCTGGCCCGCGGATCTACAACCTCGATACGACGTTCTGCATGCCGGCGGTCTTGATGGAAATGCTAGTGTACTCGGAGCCCGGCCTGATTGAACTCCTCCCTGCTCTCCCCCAGGATAAATTCGGGCGTGGGACGCTGCGCGGTGTTCTGGCGAGGGGGGGTGTGACCGTCGAGGAACTGCACTGGAATAAGACGCTAGGGAACGTCTTTGTGACGCTCCGGTCCGGGCGGACCCAGTCGCTGGTTTTGCGCTTCGGCGTCGAGCTTCGTTTCGTGGATACCGAGAATCCCGCCGATCGGAACCTCGTCTCTAAGGCCGCGAGGGGACGATGGCGGATCGAGCTTCCCGCGAACAGATCCGTGCGCCTGCTCTGCCGGAGGTAGCTTTCAAGCGCCCGGCCTTTTCCTCACCCCCGAAATCTCCGGGAAATCCGACGTCAAGCCCCATGTCCCCATCTCAAAGTTCTTAAATCCCAGTTTCAGAGACGCTCTGAAGCCCGTCCCCTTGAAGGGCTGGGCAGCGATGATTCGCAAAGTCTATAAGAAGGAGGTGTGGTTTCGAGAGAAAGACAGAGGTCTATCGGCTTTCGGGGGATTTCTTGACCGTCCGGCACGATGATGCGGCCGGACGACCTGCCTTGAGGTCAGAGATTTGACAGCAACACGGCGTTTAAGATATAGAACGAATACCGAAATTAGACGGACGCCGTCTGCCGAGAGACAAGGAGCCCCGCATGTTTAAGAAAGTATTTATTCCCGCCCTGGTTCTGTTCGCCGCGCCGCTGTTTCTCCTGTCGGGACGTACCCAATCCGTTTCCCCTCAGCCAAAAGTCTTTCCCGGCGCGGACGAGAGCACTCCCTCGGTGGCGCATTACTTCACCTGGATCAACAACACGTCCGGCGGCGCCCCCCAGGCCCAGACCATGATCAAC
>Ga0315289_10014308_pt1 | contig 11088 bp, 6 predicted proteins | sample YL17G11_40_MG_FD_203452 | JGI IMG/M metagenome (GOLD analysis project Ga0315289, IMG submission 203452) | Sediment microbial communities from Yellowstone Lake, YNP, Wyoming, USA - YL17G11_40 | ecosystem: Environmental > Aquatic > Freshwater > Lake > Sediment | place: USA: Wyoming | collected...
CTTCAGGGCCTGGCGATGGTCTTTGCGAAAGCGGGAGATGGTCTTGAAGTCCGGCTTCTGCCCGCCGGCCAACCAGATAAAGGAAAGATTGTGGTGCAAGGCCCGTTCGAGCTTGCGCGAACTGCGAATCCCATAGGAGTAGCCATAGACCAGGATCTTGAGCATCGTTCGAGGATGGTAGGCCGGACAGCCCGCCTGGTGCGGATCGGCCTCGATCCCCAACGCCTGCCAATCCACCGTGTTGACGAACGCGTCGTACGCGCGAACGGGGTCATCCGGAGCAATGTACTCCTCGATGCTCGCCGGAAGAAACACCTGCTGATACCGCTCGGAGGGGCGAAACGCCATGGCCAGACTCCTTTCCAAAACCGACAGTCCATCATAGACTCCAGGGACAAAAAGAAAAGAACCTCCCTACCAGAATTGTGACACAGCCTGGCAAGCTTGCCGATGGTTTGCCCATCCGCCAGCGGCAAAGCCTTCGGCCTTGCCGCTGCCACCCATCTCCGGGGCTTGTGCCAGCGGGAACTCAAGAATCTGGGACACTGCCAACGAGTTTGACGGTGGCACCCGGCGCAACCGCCACGTTTTTGTCGTACACCCGGCCACTCGGCTTGGCCATCCGCTGCTTGATTTGCCCGAGGACTCCGGCTACACTACGACCGACAAGGCTGCAATCTCATACGGGTGATTTTTGAACACTTCGTATGTGCGGGGCACCCTCTTGTCATGTCGACCGGAGGCCCGCGCAGCGGGCCGCAGTGGAGAAATCTGGCTGCGAATTGGAGATGCGCCATATTCGTGGCCAGATGTCTCGACTTCGCTGCGCTCCGCTCGACATGACAGATGCCGGAGAATTGAGTCGTCATCGGTGTCAAGGAGCAGCTTGAGCCAGGGGTTTGTGATGCGCAGGAAGGCCGTAGGTGTCGTTAGCGTCGCCGCAATGCTGATCGTCGCGGCAGTCCTGTACCAGACTCTGCGGACCAATGCCTATCGCGTGGCGGACATCATGGCCGCCTATCAGCAAGGCGCAGACTACAGCGCCATTACTCTCGAGTATCCCTTGGATGGAACGCTGTTTCCGCCCGAGATGGTCCGACCGGTGTTTCGCTGGAAAGACGGCGCCTCAACATCGGGAGCGTGGCTGGTTTGGATCGAGTTTGCCGACGGCCGGCCGGGTGTGCACAACCTGACGCGGCGGCGACAGTGGACCCCTCACCCGCAAGATTGGGAGGACATGAAACGTCGCTCGCTCCGGCAGGAGGCGCACGTCATCATTCTCGGAGTTGGTCCCGGCCAGCCCGTGAAGATCCTGTCGCAAGCTCGGCTCTCCTTCCAAACCTCAAAGGATCCCGTCGGTGCGCCTCTGTTCTATCGCGAGGTCAATCTGCCGTTTCTCGAGGCGGATAAGGACCCGTCCCGCATCCGGTGGCGTTTTGGATCGATCGCCTCGCCGAAGCCGCCGCCGATCGTTTTGAAGAACCTGCCGGTCTGCGGCAACTGCCACTCGTTCAGCCGGGACGGCTCCGTGCTCGCGATGGACGTGGACTACGCCGACAGCAAGGGCTCGTACGTCATCACGGCCGTCCAGGAACAGATGGTGCTGGCCCCCCGAGACATCATCACGTGGGAGAGCTACCGGACGGAGGACGGCGCGCCGACCTTCGGCCTGCTGTCGCAGATTTCGCCGGACGGTCGGTACGTCGTCAGCACCGTCAAAGACATGTCCGTCTTCATGCCCCGGCCCGGGCTCGCTTTTTCACAACTGTTTTTTCCTATTCGCGGAATTCTGTGCGTGTTCGACAGAGAGACACGCCGCTTCTATGCGCTGCCGGGCGCGGACAACCGCGAGCTGGTGCAGAGCAATCCGACGTGGAGTCCCGACGGTAAGTACATTGTCTTTGCCCGAGGCAAGGCTATCGATCTGAGTCACACCATGCACCAGGGCAAAGCGGCATTGACGCCCGCCGAATGTGAAGAGATCATCAAGGACGGCAAGCCGTTCCAGTTCGACCTGTACCGGATTCCGTTCAACGACGGTGCCGGCGGCACGCCGGAGCCCCTGGAAGGAGCCTCCCACAACGGCATGAGCAACTACTTCGCCCGCTATTCGCCCGATGGTCGCTGGATCGTGTTCTGCCGGGCGAAAAGCTACATGCTGCTGCAGCCCGACAGCGAGCTGTACATCATCCCGGCCGAGGGCGGCGCGGCACGCCGGCTCCGCTGCAACACCGGCCGGATGAATTCGTGGCATAGCTGGTCGCCCAACGGCAAATGGCTGGTCTTCTCCTCCAAGGCGTACTCCGACTACACGCAGTTGTTCCTCACGCACATCGACGAGAACGGGGACAGCACACCCCCGGTGCTTTTGGCCCATCTGACGGCCCCAGACCGCGCCGCGAATATCCCGGAATTTGTCAACACGCACCCGGGGGCCATCGCCAGAATCCGCGAGCAATTCCTCCGCGACCGTTAGGACTTCGTCGCAGACGCGCACCGATTACGACCAGATTTTCCCTGGTATCCGATGCGGGTCCGGGTAGCAGCCTCAAGGCCGAAGGCCTTGGGGATGGTCGGACCGTAAGCGCGCAACATGGGTTGTGACTAATTCGTGCACGGTATGTCATCCTGAACGGAGCGCAGTGAAGGATCTGGGCTGTACAGGGAAGAAACCTCTCCTTCCTGGGCCAGATCCTTCGCCTTCGGCTCAGGATGACAGAGTCCTATCGCCCGAGGGTTTCTCCGAATCCATGTAAGACCCATCCCCAAGCTGCGCTTGAGGCTGCCACTCACGCTGCGGAACTTTCGAGCGTGATGTGTTCAGAACTCACGCGCAGGCGCGCTCGTAGATGGCGGTGGCGTCGTCGACGGTCAGCTTGACGGGCGTGATCTCGAACAGCTTACCCATCGTGTGGAAGGAATTCTCGGCGAGTCTGCGCGCGTCCCCGCGCTGGATGCCGAAGTCACTGAGCTTGTGCTGGTCCAAGCCGATGCTTTTGATGAGCTTCTTCAAGCCGGTGATGAACGCCGCCGCCTGCTCCTTTTCGGGCCGGCCCTTGGTGTGCTCGCCCATCGCGCGTGCCAGGTCAGGGAACCGCTTCGAGTTTCGCTCGGCCAGATAGCTGAAATAGGCGACCGAAAGCATGGTCAGGCCCGCGCCGTGCGGGACCTCGGGGAAACAGGCACTGACGGCGTGCTCCATCGAGTGGTGCGAGATGCAGCAGGAGAGGGACTCGCAGATGCCGGCTTCGGTGTTGGCCCAGGCGAGCTTCGTCCGCGCCTCCAGGTTGCCGCCGTCTTTGACGGCCTTGGGCAGGTACCTGGTGATGAGGCTGATGGCTTCGAGGGCCAGGTGGTCGCTCGCCGGCTGGTTCACCGTGGCCAGGTAACACTCGACGGAATGAAAGAACGCGTCCATGCCGGTGTAGGCCGTCTGCTGGGGCGGCACGCTCACCATCAGCTCCGGATCGACGATGGACAGAGTGGGGAAGGTGAAGGCGTTGCCCCAGCCGATCTTCTCGTTCGTGTCGCTCTTGGTGATGACGGTCCACGGGTCGGCCTCGGTGCCGGTGCCGGCCGTGGTGGTGATGGCAACGATAGGCAGAGCGCCCTTCGCAGGCGTCTTGCCGCCGCCGCTGCCGCCCCTGATATAGTCCCAGTATCGGCCCGGATTGACCGCCATCACGGCGATGCTCTTGGCCGAGTCGATCGTGCTGCCTCCGCCCAGGCCGATCACGAAATCGCACTTATTTTTCTTCGCGATCCTGGCTCCCTCCTCCACGCGCTCGACGAGCGGGTTCGGCTGAATTTTGTCGTAGACGACCGCTTCCGCGCCCTGGTCCGTGAGATGGCCGATAACCCGGTCGAGATAGCCGTGCTTGCTCATGGCGCCGGAGGCACCGACCACGAGCAACGCCTTCCTGCCGGGCAGAAACGGCGTGGTGCCCAGCTCCCGGAGTTTTCCGCACCCGAACAGAATCCGCGTCGGCATATAATAAGAGAAATTAAGATTCATTTTTACTCCTTTTTACCAAGAAACCCATCGTGCCGTCTGCGGCTGGATTTTTCGCAGCCTGCCCTCCACCTATAGCACTTGGCGGGTCGGCGTTTGTCATTTCGAGCGGAGCGCAGCGCAGTCGAGAAATCTGGCTCCGAATCTGACGTAGCGCCCATTCGCGGCCAGATTTCTCCACGCGGCCTTCGGCCTTGGTCGAAATGACAACCAAAGACTCAGCCTCTACGAAGTTCTCACTCAGAAGTAATCCGTATCGGTTTCCAGTTGTCCATCATCATAACGAATCTGTCTGGAGACGCAAGGAACTGTGGTGCGGGAAGGCACTATTGAAGCGTCGGGGGCGGGACAGCTCGGCCGGCCTGCTGCGCCGTTTGCGCGTCCTTCTCGTAGGTCCCGTAGAAGGGGACATTGGCATCGAGCCAGATGCACAGTCGCAGGTAATCTTCTTCGGGCAGTTTGAGGTCTTGGGTATGCGTGGGGTCCTCCAGAATTTTCAGCAGGCGGCTCTCGTCCGCGCCGATATGTCCCGGGCGGGTCCCGATCTCCTGGATCGAGTTACCACCCCATTCGTACCAGCGGACATACGGACGCAGGCTTTCGTATGACCCGCTGAACGTCTTGACCGGCTCGCCCGTCAGGACCGGCGCGCTCTTGCGTTCTCCCTCGCTCCCGTCGTGACATTTCACGCAGTGCCTGTCGAGTACCGGCTGGACGAGCAGAGGATAGCTCATGGGTCGCGTTCCTTCGGGCCCCGGCTCGATGGTGGAAGGGGACCGGCGCAGGGCCAGCAGGTCGCGTCCGCCCGGCGAGGTTGTGCCCGGCGGCTCGTGGCATCCGAGACAACTGCGCTGCTCGCCCGGCTGGAGGTACGTGATGCTCCGCATACTCTGTACGGCGTGGCCGGTCTCGTCGACGGCCTGGAAGTACAGGGGCTTGCGTGCGGGCGCGCGGAAGTACGCCGAGCCATCTTTCTCCACCGGCACCGTGCCCAGCATCATGCGGGCACTCTCCGCATTGGCGTAGCCGAGCCGGGGCTCGTTGGCAATGTGTGTCGTCGTCTTGGGAAGCACCTGGAAGATGCGCAGTTGCCGAATCGGCCGGGCAGGCGGCAGCGGAAAGAAGCTCCGGCGAACATCCGTCAGAACGAACTCGCCCTCGCCTCCGAGCCGATCATCGGTCGTGCCGGCGACGATGGGAGGCGCCGGGCGCGGCGCCAGCGGAATGGGATACATGCAGGAGAAATTCGGGTTCCGATACAGCAGCTCCAGGTTGCCGAACCGATCGAAGTAGTACAGGCCCGTGTAGGTATCCGTCTTGACCTTGGCACTCATGCCCGGCAGGGGCTCGAAGCTGAACGCGACGAGAAAGTAGTTCTCGGAGAGCGGCCACGGGCTGTGAAAGTAGCTGGTCGGCCAGCCGACGCCCTCGGGGAAGCAGACCTCCGGCGTCAGGACATCGAGGGACTCGAAGCGATCCTCGCCGGTCGTGTGGTCGAGCCGGTAACGGTCCGGGTCCAGGAGCACCAGGGTGCCGCCGACGTCGGCGTGATGGGCGCCCGCGATGAAGGCGATCTTGTTCGAGCCGGGGATGGCCTTGGCCTGGAAGCACGCGTTGATCCGCTGCGTGTAATTGCCGAATAAAATACTCGGGTTTGTGCCGTCGGGGTTGCTGGCCCACAGGCCGTGATAGTTGGCGGCGGAGCGGTCCACGTAGTCCCAGCGCGTGTACACGATCCGTCCGTCGTTCAGCACGGAAGGATGCCATTCGTTGGTTTCGTGCCAGGAGAGGGTCTGCACGTTCCGGCCGGAAGCATCCATCCGGTGCAGCGTGTAGCTGGGCAGCGGCTCCCAGGGATTGTGGCATCGGCCGAAGCCGCCGCGACGCGTGGACATGAATGCGATGCCGCCGTCCGGCAGGGGACACGGATCGAAATCATCGTTGCCGCCTTCCGTGAGCGGCCGCAAGTTCGTCCCGTCGATGTTCACGGCGTAGATGTGGAAACATCGGCGCTGGGGCGAATAGAAATCCGGCTTGGCCGGCGCTCGCTCGGCAAAGGCAAAGTACACGGTTTGTGCATCGTACGACAGAGCGAGCGTCGTGTAGTTTCCTTTCGGCAGCCGCCCGGCAATCAAGTCCCGGACGGCGAGCGACTGGCCGGGCTGTTCGAGAACGTAGACGCCGCCGCCGGCGACGTCGCCGTAATCATAAAAGTAACCGAGATACTCGTGGAGCATCTGGCTGATGAATCGCCGACGCTCCATGAAGAGGATCGGCTTGCCGGCGAGCAGGGGGTTCTTGAGGGCCGTGGCACGAGTCACCGATCGGACTTCGTGGTACAACGCCAGTTGGCCGGGTTCATCGAGCTGGTTCACCTGGGCCACTCGGGGTCTGAGGGACTCGAGTTTGGCAATTTCATCCTTCAGGTCCGGCGGTCGGGACCCATTCTGCAGGTCCCGCAGCAGGGCCTCAGCCCTCTTGTATGCGTCCGTCGCCGAAGCCGTGTCCTGGGGCGACCGGCCTCGCCTGCGTTCCTGGGCCGCCCAGTCCGCCTTGATAAGGGAATCAAAATCGTTCGCGGCGGTGCCGGCTCCACGGGCGGGCGTCCCACGGGGACACAGGAGGACCACGGCGAATGCAAGCAGCGCGGCCGACCATCTGTGGCCGTCCCTCGACATCATCTATTCACCTCATGCATCATACATTCTGCCCGAGCCGGCTTTGTCCTGCCGTCAGGTTACCGCATGGCAGGCTCGAAGGCAATGCTCTCGTCACGTGCAAGGGCCGCGGTCTGCGACTGCTTTTTGTGGTGGACCCATCTGCATCTGTCATGCTGAGCGAAGCGAAGCATCTGGCATGGCAGGAAAAGCCCCCGCCGTATCCGATCCATGTATATGTCCATGGCCAGATCCTTCGCTGTCGCTCAGGATGACAGAGTAGGGGCACGAGCCCACGAGAGTCAGTTGCACCCAAGCCGCACGAATTGGGCAGAACTCTCGAAAGGCAGCATTTGAGGTTCGCCCCAATGACAGGTATTGAAATGAGCCTGCATGCGGGATAGAATCCGGGTCACATGATAAACATTAGGAGAATGCCCATGAAAACACGCGCTTCCATCATCTGTCTCTCTCTCGTGACGGTCCTTTCGATTGTTGTTCCGTTGCAGGCACAGAATCAGGCCGGCCTGAAGGCGGGCGTCGCACGAATTGACATCACGCCGGACAAGCCGGTGACATTGTCCGGCTACGCCTCGCGCAAGGGATTGTCCACGGGGGTTCACGACCCACTCTCGGCACGTGTCCTCGCGTTCGAGGCGGGCGGCCGGCGGCTGGTGCTGGTCTCGGTGGACATCATTGGCTTCTATGGCGGCACCGACGAGTATCTCCGCAGCGCGCTTTTGAAGGAATGTAATTTGCAGCCTGCGGAGCTGTTCCTGACCGCCATCCACACCCACGCCGCCCCGAGCCCGACGACAGATCGGGAGCGCGGCCATGCGAACAACGTGGCATACATGGAGGCTTTGAAAGGGAAACTGATCGAAGTCGTTCTGCAGGCGCTGGGCCGCATGGAATCCGCGAGCCTCGGTCTGGGCGTAGGCTACTGCCCGGTCGGAAGCAATCGGCGGGAGCTGCGCATCAACGACAATGGCGAGAGCTCCATCGTGCTGGGGCGCAATCCCTACGGGCCGGCGGATAAGGAAGTCCTCGTGATGAAGGTCGCCAAGGCGGACGGCGCGCCCCTGGCCGTCGCCTTCGACTACGCCACGCATGGTACGTCTCTCGGATTCGATAATTACACTATCAGCGGCGACGTGCTGGGCCTGGCGGAGCAGTTCGTGGAGAAGATCCTGGGCGCGAATGTCGTGGTGCCGGCGTTCGCCGGCGCTTCCGGCAATATCGATCCCTGGTATCGGGTCCTTCCGGGGTTCAATACGGAGCCGGGATGGGTGCCGGAGCCGGTTCTGCTGGGGACCTTTCTGGGAGAGGAGGTCGTGCACGTGTACCGCGACATCAAGCAGACCGGCTCCGCCGACAAGATTGCGACGGGATATGTGACGCTGCAACTGCCGGCCAAGCCGGGGGACGATGTGTCGGCCAACAAGAAACCCGGCACAGCGCCCTTCGTCGTCAGCGTGGCCCGTGTCGGCGACGTGGCTTTTGTCGGCCTCGGCGGCGAGGTCCTGACGGAGATCGGCTTGGCCATCAAGGCCGGATCGCCTTGCGGGCACACCTTCGTCATTACGCACTGCAACGGTGCCGCCGGCTATCTGGCTCCGAAAGAACTGCACGTGCAGGGCGGCTACGAAGTCAAGAGCAGTCACTTCGCTCCCCAGGCCGCCGACGTCGTCATCCGCGAAGCCATCCGCATGCTCCACGAGCTGTGAAATCGGAGAGTCCAAGTTTGAAGTGTAAAGTTTGAAGTGACGAAAGATTCAACGTCAGATCCTGGAAATCAAACTTCAAACTCTCCACCCGGCACCAGACCACGCGGATTCTCACTCGACAGAGGCTTTCTCTTTCTTGACGGTCATATTCAGGGCTTCGGCGAACGCCCTGACCTTGTTCTCTGCCAAGACTCCCGAGAGAAGCATGGGCTGTGTGAACGCGTCGTGCCACTCGAGCAGTACCTCTGTGTTGCGGTAGACATGGAAATGAATGGCCAGTTCGGGTTCTGCGCAGGACTCGGCTACCTTGGCAAGCTCCAAGAGATTCTCCGGAGTGGCTGGCACATGGTAACAAGCCGGCCTTGGCCACAGAGTGGCGACCGCAACGTGGCTCTGCTCGGGTATCTGGCGCGCGTTGAGAAAAGTGAGAGGGGCCTTCGTAGGTGAACCGCCTTCAAAGTAAAGGATACATCCTTCAGGAAGAAGATCATGGAGCGCACGCAGCAGATGCGGGAAATCCGTCTTGCCATCGAGTTCCCAGAACGGCTGGCTTGTGTCCAGTCGGATACCTTTCAACTCCTGTTTCGGTGTCGCGCCAAACAATCTGGCAAGCCATCCCACTTCAGTATTCCTCTCGAATTTCTATACGACCTGCCCGCCGTTCATCTGATGAACCTTCGCACACAAGCCTGTTTGGCAAGGGCAGAGCGACACTGAGCAGCCCTGTCCTTATGTGAGTTTGTCCACGTTGCCGGCGACTTTGTGGACGGCCTCGATGATTTCGTCCATCTCCTTCCGGGAGCCGAGGAAGGGGATTTTGCTCTCCATCGAGAGCATTTCCTTCGTCGGCGCGTTGTTGTCCATGGCCGGAAAATGGAGGGACTCGCGATATTTGTCCAGGCGGGCCTTGGAGAAGGCGACCTGGAACCCCGAGGAGTTGAGGTGCTCCTGCAGCATCTTCTCTTTGTGACAGCCGCCGGTGTAGCGGCGCGGGCCGCCGCGCATCGGGACGTTCTCGGCGCGCAGGGCCTCGGCGAATCGGGCGGCCGGGACATTCTTGAATTGGGTGTGGTCGTAGTCCATCTCGAATTGGACGTAGGTGATGCGGGTGCTGTTCCCATAGCGTTTTCGCGGGGTCAGGCCGGGGATTTTCATGAGGCTTTGCTCGACGTACCGGCCGTTTTCCTGACGCAAGGCGTCCTGCTCCTTGAATCGTTTGAACTGCTCTGTGAGAATCGCCGCTTGGAATTCGGTCATGCGATGGTTCGAGCCGGGGAAGGGGTAGCCGCGTTCGAGTCCCTTGGGGTCCCGAACATATCGCACTGGCACCATCAAAAACCCTGATTTCACAAAATCAGGCGAACAACGGCACACCAAACGGCACACCTGACGCTGATTCCCGGCTCGAAGAGATTAACCGGCGCTGGCCGGACCTCTCGCCTGAAGTTCAAGCGGCCGTGATGAGGATGGTTCAAGAGTCAAAGTGAGTTGGAGGGATTTCCCATGCCTACGATCATTGCAGTTTCGGTCTTTGTGCTGGCCGTCGCCGGGATGGTTGGCTGTGCCGTGTGGTATCGCCGTCGCCGGCATCGACGGTCCGGGGATGGGCGGCGACGCCAACAGGCAGGCATCGAGTCTGCCGAGTCCGGGCGCGTGAAGGGCGCCCCCTGGCCGAAGGGCTGGCGGGGAATCCCGAAATCCGGGGACGGCGACCGCCGAGCAGCATCGACCTCGAATGGTGGTTTGCCTCAGTGAGTGTGGGCGCGTCAACAGCGTCCGGTTCAACATTAGGTGAGAGCACGTAAGGAGACTACGACAATGAGATGTCCCTATCCTTTGCTGCGGGAACTGACGGCGGCGGAGATTCCGGTTGCGCCTACCCCGCCGGCCGATATTGCCTTGGTCGCTCCCGTCTCCGTGGTCAATGCGGCCGGTTTACAGGCCATGCAGGGCGGCCACGACTATTCCATCGACGCTGATATCGACCTGGCCGGCGTGACCTGGACACCCCTGAACTTCAACAGTGCAACCTTGACGGTTATCGAAGGGAACGATCACACGATTTCCAATCTGACCCTGAGTTCACCATTTGGGTTGTTCAAAGGGTTTATCGCTACGATTACCGGGACCGCACCTACCCAGGTCCGCAATCTCAAGTTTGCTAACTGTTCCGTCTCGGCGGCAACCAACGTGGCCATCTGTTGTGCCTACATAGGGTCAGCGGCGCCAAATGTTCACATTAAGAATGTCTCCGTGACGGACTCTTCGATCACGGTACGGAGCGCCAAGGGCGGTATCGTCATAGGGAGCATCGACGGCAATGCTGCTTATGTGTCCGGATGCACCGTGACGGATTGCACGATCACCGGCGGAAACAACACCACTCAGAACTTAGGCGGAATGATCGGGGCCTTGTATGAGCAATCGCCGGACACCGTTACGAACATTGTGAACTGCACTGTTTCCGGGGGCACGATGAACATTGCGGCCGAGAGAACATATCGGTGCGGCGGCTTCATCGGTGAGGCATATACCTCCCCAACCTCCGAGGAACGAAATCACGGCTTCTACAACTGTTCGACGAGCATGGACATCATCTACATCGGAGCGGCATCAGGGACTGCCTTCATTGTCCAAGGAATCGGGGGTTTCATCGGCAACGAGATAAACACCATCGCTGTCTCCTGCCACG
>Ga0315289_10014309_pt1 | contig 11088 bp, 7 predicted proteins | sample YL17G11_40_MG_FD_203452 | JGI IMG/M metagenome (GOLD analysis project Ga0315289, IMG submission 203452) | Sediment microbial communities from Yellowstone Lake, YNP, Wyoming, USA - YL17G11_40 | ecosystem: Environmental > Aquatic > Freshwater > Lake > Sediment | place: USA: Wyoming | collected...
GGGCGTCTCAGGCTTCGTCGGCGCGGTGGGGTTGCGTATCTTGTTGAGTACCGCGTTCCACTTATCGCCCTGGGCCTTCCGGTAAGCCTCCCACTTGTCCATAGAGACGAGAATGATCTCGCCGTTCAGTTGCAGTACTCGCACTTGCCTGTCAGGATGAAGATCGTAGGGAGGCCCGTCGGTTACAATGGGCAGTTCCGGCGGCAGTTGGGCGATCTTGGCCCCCAATCTCGCGGCGTCTGTCCCCCAATAGGAATAGGTCTGCCTGCCGATCTGGTCAGGATACGCCTCGCAGGTCAACCATGATGACGAATCAAGAAGCCCTTCCTGAACCAGGCCGGGCAGTTCTCTCGGCAGCACGTCGTCGTGCTTGGCAGTGTAGCCTCTCAGTGCTTTATAAATGCGATTAAGGTTATCCTCGCAACTCGCCCGCCCCAAGAACTCGCGGGCGAGGCCTATGGAGAAGATCAGCGCCGAAATCAGGAGCAGGGCGCCGCCCGCGCCCATGCCGACCAACGCGGGCGTCCGCCCCCTCTTGCGGCCCCTGCTGCGCCGGATATTGTGGTATGCCGGAAGTGCGGTCAGTGTCCCCATTACAGATAGCAGGATTCCCAGGAACCCGCCACCAGTCATCGCGTATCTAGAAGGCAAAACGCCACAAACCAAGACGAGCATCACCACTGCCGCGGCCAGGAAGGCGATGCTGACGTACACCATGACCTCGATGGGCGGCTGGATCTCGACCTTCTCGCCGTCGACCTTGACGGTGGCTGCGCCCGGCCGGGGCGGAGGCCCCTTCGTGCCGGCGGGGGGCGGCGGCGCCTCCCCCTTCTTGGGAACCTTCATGTTGGTGCCGCACGTCGGGCACCGTGCCGCGCGGCCGGCGAACGACTCGTCGACTTCCATCTGCGACTCGCACTTCGGACAATGAAAACGGATCATCCCTCGCTCTCCTCAGTTACTCGTTGGCAAGAACCGATTCGGCATACCCGGCGGCAAACTGGATGCCCGACCATGCCAGGAGGGCGGCGCTCGCGATCGGCATCACCAGGTACCGGCCGAAGTACTGCGCCATCGGCCACCTGCCGTCGGACCAGCCGCGCGCATGGGCCGCATGGGCCTCCAGGAGTTCGGCGAAGTCCAGCAGCGAACTCGCCCGGAATCCCTCGAAAATGCTCTCCCAGGGCAGAATGGTCACCAGGAAAACCAGGAGCAGAAACAGCGCGTTGGTGAGTTGCCGGATGCCCGACAGGCGCCCCAGCAGAGCGATCTGGAGGTACAGGAAAACCGTCACCGCCAGGAGGAACGACGCCAGGACGCCGACGATCCGCGCCGGGCGAAGGATGTCGGCGGTCACGTTGCGGTAGTGCATGACTTTCTGCCGTCGTTCTGCGGGGGTCAGCGGCTCGACCTCTTTCGGCCGGACTTCCGGCTGGCCGACCACTTTGCCTTCGGTGGCCGCGCCCGACGGCGGCTCCTTCGGCATCTCGGCCGGAGTCGTCTTCGCCGGTTCCTTGGGCGGCTTGGTCGGCTCGGCCGGCGTGCCGGGCTTCTTCGCGCCGCCCTCGAACGGGACGCCAGGGAAGAGTTCCCCCGGCGCCGACTTGGCCGGCGCGGCAAGGGCCGAGTTCTCGAAGATGCCGAACCCCGACGTGTCCGCAGGGGCCGGCTCCTTGGCCGGCTCGGTCGCAGGCTTCACCTCGGCAGGTTCCGGCGCCGCCGGGCCGGCCTGAGGCAGGTCGTACAGGGCCACCCACTCCGCCAGGATGAACGTGGTCACATGGGCCAGGACGCACACCATCGTCACCCAGAAAAGGACCACCGCGTAAAACCGCGCGGTCTTCAGCGCGACGACAAACGGCTGCGCACTGGGGTTCGGCAGCCGAACCGGCTGATCGCGCCTGGGTTCAAGGGCCATCATGTACCTCCTTGTAGGGCCGCGCCCCGCGTTTAGCCGCCGCCGATCCGCCGACCGCGGCCGTGCCGGCTGCGGCTAGACGCGCTGCTTCAGCGCATCGCGCGCCGCTTGCACGGTGCGGGCGATATCGTCGTCGCTGTGCGCCAGGCTGACGAACCAGGCCTCGAACTGGCTTGGCGGCAGGTAGATGCCCCGCTGGAGCATCTCCTGGAAGAACCGCCCGAAGCGGTTCGTGTCGCACCGCACGGCCGACGCGTAGTCCGTCACGGGCCGGTCCGCGAAGAAGACCGAGAGCATCGAGCCGACCCGCTGAACCTGCGCCGCCACGCCGGCCCCGGCCGCCGCCTCGGCGAGCCCCTGCTCAAGCCGCCGGGACCGGGCCTCCAGGTTCTCGTAGGTGCCCGGGGCCCCCAGGAGATCCAGCGTAGCAATTCCGGCGGCCATCGCCAGCGGATTCCCGCTCAGGGTACCCGCCTGGTAGACCGGCCCGACGGGACTGACCTGCTGCATGAGGTCGCGGCGACCGCCGTAGGCCCCGACGGGCAGACCGCCGCCGATTATCTTCCCCAGGGTCACCAAATCGGGCCGCACGCCGTACCGCTCGGCCGCCCCGCCCCGCGCGACGCGGAAACCCGTCATTACCTCGTCAAATACGAGCAGAATGCCGTATCGTTCGCACAAATCGCGGAGGCCCGTAAGGAAGCCTTCCGCCGGCGGCACGCACCCCATGTTGCCGACCACAGGTTCGACGATGACGGCGGCAATCCGGCGGCCGGCGGCCTCGCACGTTTGCCGCACCGCCCCCAGGTCGTTGAACGGCACAATGTGCGTGTGCCGGACGACGTCGGCCGGGACGCCGGGGCTGGACGGCGCCCCGAATGTCATGGCCCCGCTGCCCGCCTTCACGAGGAGCGCGTCGACGTGGCCGTGATAGCAGCCCTCGAACTTGACGATGCCCGGCCGTCCGGTGGCCGCGCGGGCCAGGCGCACGGCGCTCATCGTCGCCTCGGTGCCGGAGTTGACGAACCGGATCTGCTCGATCCACGGCATGGCCGCGGTGATCTGCTCGGCGAGTTCGATCTCGCGCACCGTGGGGGCGCCGAACGAGGCCCCGCCTTCGAGGGCCTTGCGGACCGCCTCGACCACCGCCGGGTGGGCATGGCCGAGGATCAGAGGGCCCCAACTCATCACGTAATCGAGAAACGTGTTGCCGTCGAGGTCGCGGATCTTTGAGCCGCTGCCCGACACGATGAACAGGGGTTGGCCGCCCACGGCCTTGAAGGCGCGCACGGGGCTCGAGACGCCTCCCGGCATCAGGGCCTCGGCCCGCTTGAGGGCCTCGGCCGATCTGGTGGTCCTGAGTTTCATACGCTCCGCCGCGCCCGCCCTAATCGCGACCATCTTAGGCCGCCCGGCGCGGAGTGTCAACTTCTATGGCCTTTGCGCCATAAAACGGGCATGGTTCACCCCCGCCGGGGATGAGCGCCCAGTAAGCCTCCGGCACCGCCGGGGGATGCCTCTACCCGGTTCATCCCCACGCGGTGCGTGGGGCTTGTGAACCATGCCATAAAACGCTGGCAACCTCCGTCGCAGGTGCTATGGTAAGCAGCGAGGCGCACAGGCGCGCCGCGCCCAAGCGGGCGGGTCCTCAAAGTGTGGAATCTCAGGCACGAGGAGGTCAAGCGATGATGAAGCGAGGCAATTCCCGCAGTGATTCGAGCGTCGGGCGGATGGACCGCCGGCAGTTCCTGGCGGCCGCAGGCGGGGCGGCCGCGGCGTTTGCCATCGTCGGACCCCGGAGCGTCCGCGGGGCCGAGGCCAACTCGAAGATCGAACTCGGCCTAATCGGCTGCGGCGGCCGCGGCCACTGGATCGCCGATCTCTTCAACAAGCACGGCGGGTACCAGTGGGTCGCCGGGGCGGACTACTTCGAGGACAAGACCAAAGGTTTCGCCGACAAGTTCGGCGTTGCCGCCGACCGCCGGTACACCGGCCTCTCGTGCCACCGCAAACTGTGCGAGACCAAACTGGACGCCGTGGTCGTCGAGAGCCCGCCGTACTTCCACCCGGAGCATGCCGCCGCCGGCGCCGAGGCCGGAAAGCACGTCTACGTGGCCAAGCCCATTGCTTCCGACGTGGCCGGGTGCCTGACGATCGGCGAGGCCGGCAAGAAGGCCACCGAGAAGAAACGCGTCTTCCTGGTCGACTTCCAGACCCGCGCCAACCCGCTTTACCGCGAGGCCGTCAAGCGCGTCCACAACGGCGACATCGGACGCCTGGTCAGCGGCGAGGCGGTCTACTACTGCGGCGAGACCTGGGGCAACCCCACCTACGACAACACCAATGCCGAGGCGTGCCTGCGGCACTGGGGCGTCGACAAGGTCCTCTCGGGCGACGTCATCACCGAGCAGAACATCCACGCCATCGACGTGGCCGCGTGGATCGTCGATGCCAACCCCCTCCGCGCCGTCGGCACCTGCGGCCGCAAGGCGCGCAGCGGCTCAGGCAACGTCAACGACCACTTCGCGGTTGTCTACTGGTTCCCGAACGACGTGATCGTCAACTTCTCTTCCAAGCAGTACGGCCAGGGGTACGACGACATCGGCGTGCGGATGTTCGGACCGCGCGGCACGATCGACACGCACTACTTCGGGTCGGTCAGCATCCGCGGCGAGGCGCCCTACCCCGGCGGCGGCGTGGGGAACCTCTTCACCGACGGCGTCGTCGCCAACATCGCCGAGTTTCACAAGGCCATCAACGAGGGCCGCTGCGACAACACGACCGTGGCCCCGAGCGTCCGCAGCAACCTCACGACGGTCCTCGGACGCATGGCCTGCTACGCCAAGAAAGAAGTGACCTGGGACGAGATGATGAAGTCGGGCGACAAGTTCGAGCCGAACTTGAAGGGCCTTAAGGCGTAAGGAGCGCCCGTGAAGCGGTCTCTCTACGCCGTGCTCGCCGCCATGCTGGCGGTCCTCGGTTGGACGGCCCTGCGCGCCGCCGAGGCGCCGAAGCCGGGCGAGACGGCGGCCAACCCCATCGGCATGAAGTTGGCATACATTCCGGCGGGCGAGTTCCTGATGGGCAGCCCCGCCGGCGAAGTCGGCCGCGAGGAAGACGAGGCGCCCCACCGCGTCAAGATCACCCGCGCGTTCCGCCTCGGCGCGACTGAGGTCACCCAGGCGCAATGGAAAGCGGTCATGGGCGAGCGGCGCGGCAAGTTCGAGGGCGACAGTCTGCCGGTCGAAGATATCTCGTGGAAAGACGCCGCAGCCTTCTGCGAAAAACTCTCGAAGACGGAGGGCAAGACCTACCGCCTGGCCACCGAGGCCGAATGGGAATACGCCTGCCGCGCGGGCACCGCCGGACGATTCGCGGCCGAGGGCCTCGACGATCTCGCCTGGTATGACTCGACGAGCGAGGGCCAGACCCATGCCGTCGGCGCGAAGAAGCCGAACGCGTGGGGCCTTTACGACATGCACGGCAACGTGGCCGAGTGGTGCGCCGACTGCTACGGCCCGTACGGCGGCCAGGAAGTCGCGGACCCGAAGGGGCCGGCCGAGGGGAAGGCCCGCGTGGTTCGCGGCGGGTCGTGGGCCTCGTTTGAGCGCGGGTGCCGGTCGGCCTCGCGCAGCAGCACGCCGGCGGCGTATCAACTGAAGTTCGTCGGCCTCCGCGTGCTCATGGAGTTGTAGAAGGAAAACGCACTACCCTCGCCACGGCTTAGCACTACAGCGCGACATGGCGCGGCGGGTCTCCTGACCCGCCGCGCGCATGCGTTTTCTGGCCGCCGCAGGGCACCTCCTGCGCGGTGGGTCGGGAGACCCACCGCGCACGGCGTCAAGTCGCGCTGTAGCATTAGGGCAAGCCGCGGCACATGCAAAGAAGCCACAGGTCGCGCTCACCCCAGGACCTTGTGGGCCGCTTTGAGTTTCTCGCGGATGGAGATCTTCTGCGGGCACTTCGCCTCGCATTCGCCGCACTCGGTGCAGGCGGTCGCGGGCTTGTTCTTCTCCTCCCACCCCTTGCCCAGCCAGGAGTATCGCTGGCGGGCGGCCTCCCTGAGGCCGAACGCCGTATGCCACTGGAGGTACAGGAAGATCCGCGGGATGGCGACGCCCTGCTGGCAGGGCTGGCAGTAGTCGCAGCCCGTGCACGGGAGGTCGAGGAGCCGCTTGTTTTCTTCATAGAGTTGGTCGATGCGGGCGATCTCGGCCTCCGAGAGCGGCTCGCCGCGCGCAGCCGTTGCGGCGTTCTCGTCGACCATGCGGCGGTTCTCCATGCCCGAGATGGCCACGTCGATGTTCGGGTTGGCCCAGACGAACCGCAGGGCGACCTCGGCCGTGGAGGCGACGCCGGTGGCCTGCGCCACGACCTCCGACGGAAACCCCAGCCGCCCGCCGCCCACCGGGCCCATCACCACCGTGCCGAGGCCCTTGGCGTGCGCGTGGGCCAGGGCCGGCGCCTGGTGGCGATCGAGCAGATTGTACTGGACGAGCATCGACTCGAACTGGCCGGTGTCGATGAGTTTGATGCCATTTTCGGGCGAGTCGTGGCACGAGAATGAGACGTGGCGGATGAGGCCCTGCTCCTTGGCCTTGCGGGCCTGGGCCAGCGGGCCGTCGTCGCCCTGGCACCGCGTCTGGAAGTCCTGCCACGAGAGGCCGTGGAAATGATAGAAGTCGATGTATCCGCAGTCAAGCCGCCGCAGCGCCACTTCCAGCCGCAGGCGCCAGCAACTGCCGCAGGCGTTCTCGAGCGGGTTCTTGGTCGAGATGAAGACGCTCTGGCGCGGCAGGCCTTTGATGGCCCGGCCGACAGCAGTTTCGCTCTCGCTGAAACAGTAGTGGAACGCCGAGTCGATATAGTTGACGCCCTTGGAGACGGCGTAGCGGATGAGTTCGGCCGACTCGTCGATGCCCGCGAGGCGGCCCTGGCCGTCCTTGGTGATCGGCAGGCGCATCGCGCCGAACCCCAACCGCGAGAGTTGGATGCCGGTCTTGCCGAACTCGCGATAGAGCATTCGAATCCTGCCTTGCGCCAAAGACACGCGCCCACCCAGGTGGGCGCGTGCCCTCACGTCAACAGCCCTGGCCCGGGCCCTGCCGGCCTGGCACTACAGCGCCACATAGCGCGGCGGGTCTCCTGACCCGCCGCGCGCATGCATTTTCTGGCCGCCGCAGGGCACCTCCTACGCGGTGGGTCGGGAGACCCACCGCGCACGGCGTCAAGCGGCGCTGTAGTACTAGAACCCCGTCCACAGATACATGACCTTCGGCGACGCAAGGGCGGCGAGTTTCTCGGGCCGCAGGTCTTTCAGGTCCAGCCCCAGCGGCGTCTTGGCGCCCGACGAGGCCGCCAGCAGGTCGAGCAGCCGGAACGGCTGGATGTACTCCACGACGCGTGCCTCGGCAATGCCGGCCTTCTTCTTCGCCACCTCGATGGCGTGCTCGAAGTAGCCGACATCGTCGATGAGGCCGGTCTCCTTCGCCTCCTTTGCCAGGAAGATCCGCCCCGTCGCCAGGTTGAGGACCTTCTCGCGCGGCATCTTGCGCGATTTCGCCACGGCGTCGACGAAGTGGTCGTAGCCCGGCTTCAGGAGGGTCGTCATGATGTACTCCTGCTGCTCGGGCGGCATGTCGGCGGCGAACATATTCGGCCAGTCCTTCTGCGACCCCATCTTCAGGGTCACCATCTGGACGCCGAGTTTGTCGGTCAGCAGGCCCTTGAGGAAGTAGAACTGGCCGATGACGCCGATCGAGCCGGTGATCGTCGTCGGTTGGGCCACGATCTGGCTGGAGCCGCAGGCCACGTAATATCCGCCCGAGGCCGCCACGCCGTCCATCGCCGCCACGACCGGCTTCTTTGCCAAGAGGGTCTTGACATCGTTATGTATCACGTCGCTGGCCGTGAGGCCGCCCCCGGGCGAGTTGATGCGCAGGATGACGGCCTTGACGCGCCTGTCGTCGGCGGCCCGGACCATCTGGGCGTGAAGCGACTCGGCCAGGTACTCATCGATGAAGCCCTCGACGCGCAAGACCGCGATCTTGTGCGATGCGGGACCCCGCTCGATGACCCGCTCGACGTAGGTGTCTTCCATGCCGCCCGCCGTCAGCGCCCCCACCAGGCCGAAGACCACGACCAGCAGGACGCCGTTCACGACCACCGACAGGGCCAGAAAGACCACCAGGATGACCCGCAAGACGCGCCAGCCCCTGGAGGGCCTCGCCGTACCGGCGGGCGAAGCCGGCGGCATGAGCATCGTCACCGAGGGGGGCGGGGCCGCCGGCGGCGCCCCGGAACCCGTCACCGAAAATTCGTCGGCCATGGAGAGACTCCTTTCAAGGTTTCACAATGCGATTGTAAGTCAAGGAAGGCGTCGGCGTCAACCTGCAAGTGCGGCGTGCGGAATGACCCCGTGGAAGGCCGGAGGGGCTTGACGCGACAGCGCTACATTCACCATCGTGCGCGGCGGTTCTCCTGAGCCGCCGCGCGGAATGCCGCTGACCGGCGTCGGAATAGGGCACTCCGGCGCGGCGGGTCAGGAGACCCGCCGCGCAAACCCGTATCCAGCGATGTCGGACTAAACACGTCGCCGGCGCCGGCCGAGGGCGCATGAGGCCGCCCCGACCGCCAGGAGCGCCAGCGTCGCCGGCTCGGGGGCCACGTACAGCGTCACGGCGTCCATCACCATCCAGTCGTACGGCCCCGGGGTGCCGTCATCGTAGATCCAACTGGCGCCCTGGAATTCGACGAACGGCCACCATTCGACGTCGCCCTCGATGACCGAGGAGATGATGTTGTCGTTCCAGTCCACCCATTCGCTGAAGGCCGTGCCGTTGGCCCACGTGTCGCGGACGGCGACGCCGCCGACCGTCAGATCCACTGTGTCGCCGGACCACAGCGGCACCCTGACCTGGAACATCTCGTCGCGGTACCCGTACGCCACGATGCTGTGGCCGACCCAACTCTCGCGGGTCTCGGCCGTAACGATGTTCAGCATGACCGGCCGCCCGGCGTTGATCTCGGTCTTGTACGACTCGTAGGTGAGTAGACCGCCGTAGTAACCGACCTCGGGATCGGCCGTCGAGGCCGGCAGGCCTTCGTGAAGCGCGGTGGCCGGATTGTCCCATCCGATAAACGTCCTCAGGCCGGTCGTGATGTTGCCCGATGTGCTGCCGCTGTCCACCGTTTTTATGAAGTCCGCGATGCAACTGGGGTTGGCCACATGGTTGGGATACGAGGTTGAGTTATGCCAGTCGCCGTAGGTGTAACCGTTCTCGTTACCGGCGGTGATGTGGGCCCGGTCGGCCACCATGGCCCTCGTGCCGGTGTCCTGGTCGCCGTACCACAGGCTGGCGTCGCCGTCGAAGAGGTTGCCGCGGCCGGGCTGGCCGTCCCAGTACCCCGCCAGCATGCCGGCGGAGGTCGGGCTGCACCCATACCACCAGACGTACTCCGGCACGCCCGCCAGATGCCGCTCGCCGAGCGAGGGCCGCGGCGCGTCCGGGGCGAGCGTCTGAATCCCCAGCGTGCTTGCCGCCGGCCGGCCATCGGCCGGCATCGGCGCCTGGACGTCATAGAACGCGGGCACTCCCTGGAGCACGCGGCTCTCGGCCAGGGCGGCGGCGCTCGCCAGCGCCAGGGCCAGTGCGGCAATCGCCAATCTCAGCACAGAGGACCTCCGAACCCGCCTCGCCCATGCAAGGGGTGCAAAAAGGGCGGCTCTCGAGGAGGCTGGCCCTCCAAGAGTCACCCCGTGCGCGCACCGGCCCACGATGTCGGCCTTGCGCAAACAAAAAAGGCCGTGCAGCCCGGAACCCTGCCGAGCCTCACAGCCCTCCATCCCCATGCAATAATATACACCAGAACCGGCCGAAGTCAAATCGCCCGCCCCGCCGTGGCACGGACAATTCACCGCAGCGAATCTCGCCTTCGGCCCACTTGCCCAGCCGTGGTTCACCCCCGCCGGGGATGAGCAACCAGTAAGCCCCCGGCACCGCCGGAGGCTTGCTGGGTGCTCATCCCGGCGGGCGTGAACCATGCCCGAATAAGGCCGAGCCCGCCGGATGCCCGACACCCGGATGCCCGACGCCTTGACCGGCATAGGGGCGCGGCATTACCATCGAGATTGGGTCACACCACCCGGAGAATCGACGATGACCGAACCCCTGGCGAAACGAGAGCGGTTGGCCCGCACCGTGGAGGGCAGATCCGTCGACCGGCTGCCGGTCGCCTTGTGGCGCCATTTCTACGCCGCCGAGACCTCGCGCGAGGGTCTCGTCGAGGCCATGCGCGGGTGGCAGAAGACCTACGACTGGGACTTCCTCAAGATCAACCCGCGTGCCAGTTACCACGTCGAAGACTGGGGCAACCAGTATGCCTTCTCGGGCAGCGACCGCGTGCCGCCGACACTGGTCCGGGCCAGCGTCCGCCGGGCCGACGATTTCCGGCACCTCGACCGGCTGGACCCGACAGGGGCGGCCGGGCGGCGGGCGCCCGTCCTCGCCGACCATCTGGCCGCCGTCAGCGACCTGCGCCGGGCGCTCGGCAACGCCGTGCCCCTGCTGATGACCGTCTTTACGCCGATGAGCATCGCCGCCGACCTGGCCGGGGCGCCGCAGGCCCTGGCCAACCTCATTTGCGACAGCGCCGCCATGGTCCACGTCGGCCTGCGGACCATCACCGACACGTTCATGGACTTCGTGGCCCGGTGCCTGGAGGCGGGGGCCGACGGCATCTTTCTGGCCACGACGCACACCGCCACGCTGGCCAACTTCACGCCCGACCAGTATGCCGAGTTCGGGCGGCAGTACGACCTGGAGATCCTTGCGGCCGCGCGGACCGCGCCGCTCAACCTTCTGCACGTCTGCCAGGCCCGCTCGATGATCCGCGACCTGGCCTGCTATCCGGTCGCGATGCTCAACTGGGACATGGCCGACCCGTCGAACCCGACGCTCGACCAGATGGCCCCGGCTGCGGCGGCGAAGGCGCTCGTCGGCGGCGTGGACCGGCAACTCTTCACAGACAAGACGGCGCGCCGGCGGATCCTGGACCAGGCAGCGGCCGCCCGGAAGGCCATGGGCCGCCGCCCGTTCGTCCTCGGGTCGACCTGCACGATCGACCCGACCAGCGATCCGGAGGTGGTTCAGGCCCTGCGCCACGCCGCC
>Ga0315289_10014310_pt1 | contig 11086 bp, 8 predicted proteins | sample YL17G11_40_MG_FD_203452 | JGI IMG/M metagenome (GOLD analysis project Ga0315289, IMG submission 203452) | Sediment microbial communities from Yellowstone Lake, YNP, Wyoming, USA - YL17G11_40 | ecosystem: Environmental > Aquatic > Freshwater > Lake > Sediment | place: USA: Wyoming | collected...
GTAGTTGCCAGCCATTTCATGTGACGTACGTCTTTCTGAAGTCATAGACCAGAGAGGGCCGAATGAGTAGACTCTTGTGGTAGATCAATGACGGGCACTTTCTGCGGAATATCGTCGTTCTTACAGCAGCTATCTCAACCTGTCCTCTTCAACCTTATTACGAACTCAGAAACACATGCTCCAGTCCGCGAGGAACCCTCGCTTTAGACCCAAAATCATCATACCTGGCAATGTCATCTTTGTCAATCGTCAATTTTCCGCAATACTTTAGCTCAAAAGTGCTCCCATGTGTCTTGAGAGAAGATAGCCTTGATTGCTTTGCTCCAGCCACAAAGCAGCGGATTATAGCCTACTGCTTCTTGCTCGCCATCACAGCTCTGAGCCTATTCCCCAACCACTCGAGAGGCCAGGTTTGCGGGCAGCAGAATTGATTACAGAGGGGGCGCGCAGGATCGCGCGCTGATTGTTGAAAAAGACGCAGCAGTTGGAGTGGAATACCTTTCTGAAACCCTGGCTTCCTGTTGCCCAAGCAGATAATTCAAAGAAATTGAGAGAGTTATGGAGGTCCCTTTGTTACAGGAATGATGGTATGTCTCTTGCTCCTTCTCAAATGCAGAGGCTGGTGCACGTGCCAGGAAGGGGTAAGAGAATTCAGAATCCTCCTGGCAGCACAAGACCTGCGACATAGAGCGCCAGTTGGGTACCAGACTTGTTTGAAGGGGGGAAAAAGAACATGAAGCTACTCAGCAAGCTGCTAAAAGACAACAAGGGTGCTGCCACGACCGAGTATGCGCTCCTTCTCGCTCTCATCGCGATGGTAGCTTTGGCCGCGATATTTCTACTCGGGGAGGGGCTAACCCGTCCATTCATGACAGTCGCAGACGCTTTGCACGGAACTGAGTCTTCGGGAGCTTCCCTTCCACCGGGAAGCCATGACCGTCCTCAATTGCATTGAACGATCGCTGTTTTTACAGTGAGTCTTCCGGTTAGGAGCGATTCTAACTTGGGTTCAGCTGCATCGTCCGTCACAGCGACCCCTTAGTTCTGCCCACGATATGACCGGCAGTGACAACGGCAAGGCAAGAGTGGTCAGCTGGTAATGGTGGGTTCCCGCGTTAGATGACCAGCTACCTGCATCATTCAGCCTGTTCTACTACCCCACAAGCTTCGCGGCTATCGTGGCCACGTGCCTGCCCTGGAACCTCGCGGCTGCCAGCTCATTCTCGCTCGGCATGCGCTCGCCTTTGCCTCCTGCAATCGTTGAGGCGCCGTAGGGAGAACCGCCTGTGATTTCGTCAATCCGCGTTTGACCCTGGAAGGTGTAAGGCAACCCAACGATAACCATGCCGTGATGGAGAAGTGTGATGTGAAAGCTGAGGATTGTGGATTCCTGACCCCCGTGCTGCGTGGCGGAGCTTGCAAATACGCTTCCAACCTTGCCAACCAGCGCGCCTTTAACCCAAATCCCACCCGTGGCGTCGAGGAATTGGCGCATCTGTCCGCACATGTTTCCGAACCGGGTGGGTGTGCCAAAGATCACGGCGTCGGCAGAGGCCAGCTCATCTACCGTGCATATAGGAACGTGAACCATCGCCTTCTGAGCTTCGAGCGCGCCCATCTTACCTAGTACCTCTGTTGGGAGCGTCTCTGGAGCTCGACGCAGAACTGGCTCGGCGCCTTTCACCTCTCTCACACCTTCGGCGACGGCTTCGGCCATGCGATGAATGTGTCCATACATGGAATAGTACAAAATCAGAATTTTCATTGCTTGACCCTCCGTTAATGGTAGGGCTAGAACACAAACCCATCCGGGATGACTCCACCCTTGACCACAACGATGATCCCGTCACGCACGTAGAACTGCTCGTTCGGGTCATCGTAGTTCATGACGTTCTCGCGGTTGACAAGCTGTACGCCGCGGCCGATGGATGCGTTCTTATCAACGATCGAGTGCCTGATATAAGTGCCTTCGCCAACGCCGAGCAGCGGGCGTCGTACGCTTCGTCTCTCGTAGAAGTCAGATCCCATGATTAGCGAACTCTCGATTATCGCTCCGGGACGGACGCGCGAACGCACTCCGAGGATGGAGTCACGCACCGTCGCTCCTTCGACTATCACGCCTTCGCACAGTACGGCACACTGAACTGACGCACGGTTCAGCTTCGCACCTGGCAGGGGGCGCGCGTGCGTATAAATGGGCATGTCCGGGTCAAAGAGATTGAACTTGGGAAGTGGCATCACAAGATCCATATTAGCTTCGTAGAATGAACGTACTGTGCCTATGTCGGCCCAGTAGCCGTCAAAGGGGAAGGCTTGCACATGGATGTCACGAATTGCCTCAGGGATAATGTGTCTGCCAAAATCAGTCTGCTCCAGGTCAAGATCCAGTCGCTCCTTGAGAATATTAGCGTTGAAAAGATAGATTCCCATGCTTCCAAGATAGGGACGCTTCTTAGCTTCTTCTTCGCTCAGGCCGCAGCATGTGGTGTCGACCATCATGTCATCCAACTCGGCGTCGCTCTCGGGCTTCTCAGCGAATCTGACTATGCGGCCGGTTTCGTCGGGCTTGACAATCCCCAAGTAGGACGCATCGGCGCGCGAGACCGGATGCACTGCGATAGACGCTGCGGCGCCCGACTTCACGTGAGCCTCTTTGAACGGCCCGTAATCCATGCGGTAGAGGTGATCGCCGGAAAGAATCAAGACGTATGGAGTATGCTGACGGCTGATGTGAAACCACGCCTGACGCACAGCGTCCGCGGTGCCACGGAACCAGGTCCCGCCTCTGGCGGTCTGCTCAGCAGCAAGGATGCCGACGAATCCACTGGAGAACTGATCGAACTGGTAGGTTTTTGCGATGTGGGCGTTGAGGCTCGCTGACTGGTACATGGTCAATACATAAATGCGGCGAATGCCAGAATTGATGCAATTAGAGACCGGGATGTCTATGAGCCGGTATTTGCCAGCGATTGAGACAGCTGGCTTGGATCGATCCTTGGTGAGGGGAAAGAGGCGCTTGCCTTCCCCGCCACCGAGAACCACAGCCATTGTTTCGTCCATAGGTTCACTCCCGTGCAATTTTGCTGCCGTAGCGCATCACCAGCTGAGGTGCTTGACTCATGGTGCGGCGCATGCTGCTGGTTCACATCGCGCTTTTATCCCGCGAAGCAATTTCATAGCGTCACATCGCCTGCTTGTATCGGAAATCAATATTATAGCCTCATATTCCCCATTTAACAGTATTTTCTTAACAGTTGTCTCCTTTCGGCTCAGAATGTGATTTCATCACCCATCTAACGGCCCCTGTCAGCAACCATACCTTGCGGGTAACCGCTCCCATGCATTAAGTTACGGGCAGTAACACCCTCCCATTCGTCAAGTTCCGGGACGCATCCCGGTCAACAATAATTCCTTTCCAATCGTTCCCATTCACTGTCAAATTGTGACTTCATCGCCTGTTTGTCTTCTTCCGACATGAAAGATGCATAGATGCCATTGGCGATCAAACGCCTCAACTCAACTACAGAAAAACCGAGCCGTTGAGTCAACGCCAGGTATTCCTGGCTGATGGAAGTACTGAACATTGTGGGATCGTCAGAGTTGACTGTCACCATCAGTCCCTGCCGGAAATACTCTTTGATGGGATGCGCTTCAACGGACTCACAAACGCCAGTTCTCACGTTGCTAGTGACGCACATGTCGAGTGGGATTTGTTTTTCTTGAAGGAACTCCACAAGCCGAGGGTCCTCTTTGGCTCTGACGCCGTGACCGATACGTTCAACACCAAGTTCTTTAACAGCTACCCATATGGACTCTGCTCCGGCGACTTCACCTGCGTGGGCCGTGAGTCTAAAACCGCGCTTTTTTGCCTCTTTGTAAACGGGGGTGTAAGGACCGGGTGGGAAGTTCTGCTCGCTTCCGCCGAGTCCGATTCCAATAACGCCTTTCCCAAGATACGGCGTCGCAGCGTCCAGATATTGCATGCTTTTTTCCGGACCGTGGTCTCTGATGAGATCGATGATTAGTTCGCACCTGATACCAAAATCTCGCCGCGCCCTCTCCTTCCCTTCTATCAGGCTCTCCGTGATCCCTTTAACAGAAAAACCCTGCCTCCAGTAATCACCTGGCGAGTAACTCGCTTCAACGTACTTAACATTCTGTTTCCTGAGCTCTCGCAACACTTGGTACGCAATCTCTTCAAAATCGCTCTCTTCTTTGACGAGCGTGGTCATCCAGGTCCAGAGTTCGATAAAGTGGGGAAAATCCCTGAAGGTGAGTTTCCTCCGCAGGTCATTGACGGTCTTGAGCGTCCGGCCCTTGCCATCTCTCTTTGCCAAATCAAGCAGCGTCTGCATAGGGATCGCACCCTCGATGTGAAGATGAAGCTCTATTTTGGGGATTTCTGTAAGGAACTGTTGTGCTTTGCTGGAAATGTCTTTGGTCATATCGTGATAACCACCCGCCCTGCCTAGCCTGAGGCGACCGAGAATGTTTCAGCTACAATGTTTGTCCTCATCGTAGCGCGGATTGGCTACAGAATCAAAGCCGACCGCCGGAGCAGGAGGAGCTGAGCGCAAACACAACGAGAATTGGTTTGAAAAGTCTGGCGGATATCTCTAAAATGCTCTAGATGAACGTTGTCTTGTCCATACCAGTGGGTACCCGGTGCTTCGTTCTTCTGTTAGCTCTAGACTGTCTGGCGCGTACCGTGAAACTGTCACGCTACGATACTGTGATAATGTGACGCTTCGATACCGTGATGATGTGATGATGCGATCCCATGACAATGTGATACCTTGCTACTGTTATACTCTCTTGCTGTCCTATGAAGACTAGCCTTAAAAAAACGCTCAAGATTCTGATAGTCTCCTTACTCGCAGTGGTTGTAGCCATGGCTGTTTTCTGCCTGTTCTTTGATGAAGCAGTCTTTATGAGGAAGGGCACGGTTTATCGCGTGCCCACGGCTGGCAAGGCCGTGGCGCTGACGTTTGATGATGGGCCGTCGCCGATATGGACCCCCAAGATCCTGGACGCGCTTAAGACCCTGGACGTCAAGGCTACATTCTTTGTACTTGGACAGCATGTAAACCGCTATCCCGAAATAGCGAACCGCATCGTGAGCGAAGGTCACGAAATCGAAAATCATTCCTACGACCACCACGTTCTTATCTACTATAAACCCGATGAACTGAAGAGGGAGATAGATGACACAGAGAGTGCCGTCAGAGTCGCGACCGGCAAGACCACGAGATACTTCAGGCCGCCAAAGGCCTGGCTCAGCAGTAGGGAGAAAGCGAAAGTGGAGGAGATGGGCTACAAAGTGGTACTGTGGTCGCTGAATTCAAAAGACTGGGTAACCTTTGATGACAAGTACGTGTTGAAATACCTGCTCGGCAATATTCAACCTGGAGACATAATGCTATTCCACGACAGCGGTGGAGTTTTTGGTACAGAGGGAGGAAATCGCCAGGAAACGGTCAAGATAATCTCTCAACTGATACCGAAATTGAGAGACAATGGCTACAGATTTGTTACCGTTTCTGAATTGCTTGACGGTCCGCGAGGACAATGACAGCGGAGACACGTCGAGCATTTACACCCGATTAGCGGGCATGAGGGACTGCCACATATGACTGGAAGGAATGAGAGCCTGAAGAAGACATTGATCTTGCTTGGCCTCTCCTATGTTTTCTTTGTTTTAGGCAATGGTGTTCTGAGCCTTACCAATCCCGACGAAGTTTTCTACGTTCAAACTGCGAAGGAGATGGTTCAGCATGATAGCTGGATGACACCGTATCTTTTCGGAGTTCCTCAGTTCGAGAAACCGATCCTTCTATACTGGCTTCTGCGTGTTGGACTTTTGGCCTCCGGGGTTTCTCCTTTTTCCGCTTCCTCCGCGTTCGCATCGCGCTTTTTTCCCGCTTTATTTGCGGCCGTTGGAGTGATAGCGGTTTATTTCCTCGCTCGTATAGGTCTTAAGAATGAAAGAAAGGCTTTCCTCTCAGCGATAGTCTTGCTGTCTTCGGGGCTGTACATCGGGCTGGCGAGAATCGTGTACACGGACATGATCTTCTCTGTGTTTATTCTTCTGGCCCTGACATTTTTCTTCTGGGGATACGAGACCGCTCAAAGGAGAGGGGTAGGATTTGTTTTGTTCTTCGTCTTCTGCGCTCTGGCAGTCTTGACCAAGGGACCGCTTGGTTTTGGAATACCCTTTCTCATCGTAGTCGTATTCTTAGCAATCAGAGGAGAACTAAGGATTTTTGTGTGCAGGAGTTCCGCGTGGGGGTTCCTGCTATTTCTGGCAGTCGCGCTTCCGTGGTATGTTTTTGTCATCCAGCGGTTCGGCGGCGCCTTCACGCACGAATTCTTTTACAACGACCACATAAGAAGATTATTTGAGGCGGAACATCCGGGAAACGATACGTGGTATTTCTATCTGGGGACGGCTGTAGTAGGCATGTTCCCGTGGAGCATTTTTGTCGTTGTTTCATTCGTGCAGCTCGTCGGGCGCATGATCTGGCGCATGATCTGGCGCATGATACTGAAGCAGGTTCAACCGATATACATGTTTCTCCTCTGCTGGATCCTCGTGACCTTTGCGATCTTTCAGCCTGCGCACTCAAAGCTGGTCAGCTATATCGTTCCTATGTTTCCGGCGCTTGCAATCATGACTGGAGATCTTGTTTATGACTGGATAGAAACGAAGGAACGTAGGCTTGCGTATGCCCTTGCACTCATTTCATTGGTCACCGTTGCGCTGATACCGCTGGGACTGATCATCGGCCCCAGATTTTATCACGCGTACTTGCCTCCGAGAGCCCTAGTCAATGTTCTCATCGCACTGTTTGTGGTTCTGCTGATAACGATGCTGCTCCTCATTGCCAAGAAGAAATTCTTGCAGTGCGTGTATCTGCTGAGCCCTGTCCTTCCGATACTGTTTTTCTTCGGGCTTTCCTGGCATGACGACATTGATCCTCGTCTATCTGGTAAAAGCGCCTGCCAGTATTTGATAGAGCATAACAGCGTAGAGAATAGAATCCTGTGCTCCAAGTACTTTGCGCGTGGTGTCTACTACTATACCAACAAGGACGTCGCCGTGATCAATGTTGGAGGAGCCTGTTTTTTTAGTCCTCACCCAATTCCCTACCTGGACACAGACGAAGAGGTAAAGGGCTTTCTGAAAAGGCAGTCGACAACCTACTGCATTCTTGACAAGTCGTCCTTTAACCACCTGCAGCGCATAGCCGGGAACGAGATGCGACTGGATATTCAGAAGAGGACTGGAGACGAATACGTCGTGCGCGTTGAAACCGACTGAACCTGCGGGGTGCCTTCAGAAGTAGGCTTCTTCCCTTCTCGAAAGGAAATGGACTCCGGCAAAAAGCAGGGCGATCCCCAAAATCTGCATGACCGTAACTGACTCTTTCAGGACCAGAAAACCCAGAAACGCCGCGAAGAACGGGGTTGAAAGCTCCAAGGCAGAAACTTGGGCAGCTTTGATTCGTTTTAGGCTCTCGTAGTAGAGGATGCTTCCCACGCCAACCAAGACTCCTATAAGAATCTGATAAATATTGGAAATCCTGATTCCGGAAGTTAGCAACAAGTAACTAACAAAAATTATGGCCCCGATCGAAAATCTATAAAACACGAGTACGCCCGCGTTCATTTCTCTGAGATATTTCCTCATGACGATTGCAGTTGTTGCCCAAGCAAACGTCGCCAGCAGCACGAAGAGATCTCCCGACGTTCCAAACTTCAACATGGCAAGGTTGGCCATTGTCTTTGTTGTGACAAGCAAGCCCGCAATCACCATGACGAGTATTCCAAGGTAGTCGAATTTCGTGAGCCTATCTTCTTTGAGAATCACAAAACCCAAAAGAACAATGAAAATCGGTTGCATGTGACCTATTAGAACCGCATTGATGACGGGGATTCTGGTCAAGGAGAAGTAGTACGCCAAGTCAGCGACGATGGTCCCTGCAATCGCGATGTAGAGGAGCTTCGGAAACTGGTTCTTGGAAACCCGCAGATTCAGCCCGGGGCCACCCGCACCGCTTCCCCTGTTTGTGAAGATCGCGTATGGCAGTGCGGTCAACGCAACGAAGATTGCTCTCAGAGTTGAAGTCTGAAGAAAGTCGGCGTTTCTGTAAGCGAGCTTCGCAAGGACGGGTTCGATTGCCCAGAGGATGCTGGCGCAGAGTATTGCCAGCACACCTATTCTCTTTGTTTCCACGCTCCCTACACCTCCGGCGGCTTCATCAATGCGTCGGTCGTCTGAATCCCGTACGCCACCTCTGGAATAATGCCCTTCTCTACATATATTGGGTGAACCATTGTTCTCAATACTGGTAGTTTTCTTGCAAAGAGCAGACCGGCACAGATACAACAAAGCCCGGAAACGAGAAGAGTGTTTGGGGAGCCTATCTTGTCGGCCAGACTGCCCGCCATCAAGCTGCCAAAAGGCGCCGTCCCCATGAACGCCATCGTGTAGAGGCTCATTACGCGTCCACGCTTATCGTCATCTACGATTGTTTGGAGCGTAGTGTTGCTTGCCGCCATCTGCACCATCATTCCAAAACCGACAAACAGCATCAACACCATCGAAAGCCACAGAACATGCGAAACCGAAAACCCAACAAGCCCTAGACCAAAAATGCTTGAGGCCACTGGAATCGTTCTTCCTAACGTGAGGATTTTTCTGCGCGATGCGAGATAAAACGCGCCCGTTAGCGCGCCCGCGCCTGCCGCCCCCATGAGAAAACCAAAGATGTTGGAGCCGCCATGAAGAATCTGCTTTACAAAGATAGGCATCAACACTTGATAAGGCATCCCCATCAGGCTCACCAGCGCGATAAGCAATATGATTGACCTGATGGGATCAAAGCCAAACGCGTAAGAGAATCCCTCCTTCAGCCCCCGCAAGACGTGGGTGTTTCCCGCCTTGGTCTCGCGTGGAGCAATTCTCATCGCCAGCAGAGACCCAACCACTGCAATATAACTCAGGCCGTTGAGGAGAAAACACACGCCTTCGCCCACCGCAGCAATGAGTATGCCGGCGATGGACGGACCCAGCAAACGTGCACCATTAAACAGGGAAGAATTGAGTGCGATCGCATTACCCAGGTCCTCTCTCCGCCCTTCGACCATTTCCACGACGAACGTCTGACGCGCGGGCATATCAAAGGCGTTCACGAAGCCAAGGAACAAGCTCAAGGCCACTATCTCCCAGATAGTGATCCTGTTTGTCAGAACGAGGACCGCAAGAACAAAGGCCTGGACCATTGCGAGAACCTGCGTGACCACAATGATCCGGCGACAGCTCCATCTATCAGCTAACACTCCGGCTACAGGGGCAAGAACGAACGTGGGGATTTGGCCCGCAAATCCAACCACACCCAATAGGAATGCGGAGCCAGTGAGGCGATACACAAACCAGCTCAGCGCGATGCGCTGCATCCAGGTTCCGATCAGAGAAATTCCCTGACCCCCGAAAAAGAGCCTGTAGTTTCTGTAGCGAAGTGCCCGAAACACTAGCTTGAGTCCAGTTGGACCGTTATTTGCGTTCTTCGGTACCTTATCAGTTGGCTGCATTGTCAGTTCGGTACACCGTGAGATGTGAGGTTGTACGAAGTCACGGTACTAGAATTGACCGCGCTAGTTTCTTTCTCTGCGCTACTTCTCATGTTTTCTCCTTGCCACCAATATTAGCTGTTTATCCTAAGCCAAAAGCCGAGAGGGGTCAAAGTAAGAATAGCGCAGGTGCGGAGAGCGCGCGCCGCCGCGCGGGAGGGGCGCCAGAAAGACGCCCCATAAACAAACCGAGGGAGAATCACTTCTCCCTCGGTTGTCACTGCTTCTGCGCAGTATGAAATGGCTGGTAACTTACTGCAAGGAGTGAATCGTTAGGTCGGAATCATCTCAGAACGATACTCGCAAGTCCGCGAGCATCCATACTAGTGTTCACTAGTATCTCCGATATTCCCTTCTCTCTCTGGTTCTAGGCGGACGAGCTTCGTCCACCTTCAGGGTACGGCCCTTGAATTCATAAGCGTCCAACGCCTCTTTTGCCTTTTCGGCCTCGGGAGTGCCGGACATCTCGACAAATCCAAAACCCTTACCTTCGATCACATTGACTTGCTTAACTACGCCATAGGCAGCAAAGAGCTCTTCCAACTGCTCGTTGCTCACGGAATAGCTAAGATTACCTACGTAAAGCTTACTACCTTGCATTCTAGATCTCCTTTTCGTTTCATTCAGTCTCTCTGTCCAATAATGTCTCTTTCGGAGGTAGAAGCAAGTTAGCTATTCAGACCTCGTTGCGGGAGCATTACTAAACACAAAAGAATCTTAACGAAAAACGTGTTTAACAGAAATTAGTGAATTGTTTCTACCACCCCTTTCAGTAGTTACCAGCCAATTGTCAACTGTGGAAAGCATGTGAAATGGAATAGGCAGACTTTTCCCACCCACCTGGAACTCCCGATATGTTCGCTTTTCTACACTTCTTACAAATTCCATTAGTTCGACGGAGAGAGGGCGGAGTGAGTAAAGTCTAGCAGCAAGTAACTGATCGGCGATTACTGCAGGCTATCGTCGTCGAAGCGGCGAACTCAAGCTGTCCTCTTCAATCACATCGCTAGCTCAGAAACGCGTGCTCGAGCTTGCGAGCAACCCTCATTCATTCGCTAATTCTACTATAGCTGAGAATACGTGATCTGTCAACGGCAAAAGATGAATTTCTTTCTGAGGCGATCCTCCGCCTATGCGATGAGCCTCACTATTGAACCGCCGTTCCCGACAGCCCCGGCTCTTTTGGGGCGAGATCTTCCAGCGCGGAGACCTCGCCCTGCCGTGGCACCTGCCGTGCCGTCTGCGGCGCAATTTATCGCGCTATATACTGGAACTTGCGCCCCTCGCGTTCTTTCACGCTAGCTGCAAGGCACCCATCACAGTTTCTTCAAGAGAATCTGGGCGACTTTCTTGCCGCTCAGCAGCATACCACCAAATATTGGCCCCATACGCGGCCCGCCGAAGGCCGCATTGGCGCACATCCCCGCCACAAAGACGCCCGGAAATATCTCCT
>Ga0315289_10014311_pt1 | contig 11085 bp, 5 predicted proteins | sample YL17G11_40_MG_FD_203452 | JGI IMG/M metagenome (GOLD analysis project Ga0315289, IMG submission 203452) | Sediment microbial communities from Yellowstone Lake, YNP, Wyoming, USA - YL17G11_40 | ecosystem: Environmental > Aquatic > Freshwater > Lake > Sediment | place: USA: Wyoming | collected...
CTATCAAGCGCTCGCCTATGGCTGCCTCCTCCAAGATGCGCTCATAGAGGGCCAGGTAGCCCTCCGTCATGCGCTGAGCTGAGAAGTTCTCTTCCACATGGCGCCGGCAGCGCTGCGGATCGATGCGGTCTATTCGGTGGACGGCCCTCACCATACCGTCCACATCGTGCACCAGGAAGCCTGTCTCGCCGTCCACCACCAACTCCGGGGCGGCGCCACGGGCGAAGGCAATGACCGGTGTGCCGCAGGCCATGGCCTCTGCCATCACCAAGCCAAAAGGCTCCTCCCAGCAGATCGGGACGAGGAGGCAGTAGGCCCTAGCGTAGAGCTTTCGCTTCAGGGTGGCGTCAGCCTCCCCCACGAACTGGATCAGGTCGCCGTCGATAAGGGGCTCCACGATATCGTGGAAGTACTGCCGGTCGGCGCGGTCGACTTTGGCGGCGATGATGAGGCGCTTCCCCAGTCGCCGTGCCACGTCTATGGCCAGGTGCGTTCCTTTATCGGGGGCGACGCGGCTGAGGAAAAGGAGGTACTCCTCCTTCTGCTCTTCGTAGGGGAAGCTCTCCACGTCGATCCCGTTGTAGACGACACCGCAGTAGGTGCCCCCCCGCACCGCTGGCATCGCGCGTCGTTCGGCGTGGCTAATGGCGTTGTACCAGCCGCGATAGTAGTCCCAGACGAAGCGCGTATCCGGCGTGATAAGGCAGTGCATGGTGGAGAGCATCGGCGCGTCCACCAGATGGCTCATGGCCATCGCCAGCTCGCCGGCGTGGTTGTGCACGATGTCGAAGTCCCTTGCGGCCGCAAGAGAGAGGGCGAGGTGCATCCAGTCATACGGCTGGCGGTCCTGCAAGCCATCGGCTGTGCGCAGGCTCCGGTGATAAACGGAGAGGACATCAGCGGCGGTGATGGAATCGCCGGAGGCGCAGAGGGTCACCTGGTGTCCCCGCCGCACCAGTTCCTCGCAGAGAATGCCGACGACAGCTTCCGTTCCGCCGTAGGCAGGCGGCGGCACCCTTTCCCACAGAGGGGCGAGTTGCAGGATCCTCACTACAGTGCATCTCCCTGCAAAGCAGGCACGGCCTCGGTTCTCGAGGCCCCAGTGTCTGGCCTGAACGCTTTCCAGCTAGTCGGTCTTTTGGGAGTGGTCGGCCCTGGCTGGGCTAGTCATCTTTCCCTGTTGGCTCAGGCAGGTCAAGGGACGCCCTCCCTGGTCCCTGTAGCACATGGACGGGGTTTGGAGGCAAACGATCCCGTCGCGCTTCCATCTACCCATTATAGTAGCACGTGGACGGGGTTTGGAGGCAAACGATCCCGTCGCGCTTCCATCTACCCATTATACTGATTCGCGCAAGGGCAAGCTCAGGGACACAGGGCAAGAGATCGAGGTCTACAAGCGCAGGAGGCGTCCATTCGCTAGAATTCTCTTATTTTCGCGGCCTGGTGCTCGTTTTCTCGCTCTTTCTTCTAGAGGGTGACGAAGGCGCTGCCTTGCCACAGCAGCACGGTGAGCGCGCCCCCTGAGATGAAGGGCGCGTAGGGTATGGGGAAGTCGCGCCGTCTGAGGCGCAGGGCCAGGCAAGCCGCCGCCAGGCCGCCGGCCACGGTTGTGATCAGGAGGGCGGGGAAGATGAGAGGGCCGCCGAGGGCTAGCCCCACGAAGCCAGCGAGCTTGACGTCTCCCAGGCCCAGGCCGCCACGGGAGACGATCGACATCACCAGCAAGAGCCCTCCGCCGACAGCCCCTCCGATCAAAGCCTCGGTGAGGTCGCCGTGAGGCATAACGGCGGCGGCCAGGATAGCACCGCCCGCCGCCGGGTAGGTGATGACGTTGGGGACACGAAAGGCGATCAGGTCAGTGGCGGCGCAGGCGATGAGGGCGGCCGCGTACGCCGATACCAGCGCCGCCTGCTCTGGCTCCTCGTAGCGGGCGGCGGCCACAGCGAATGTGGCCGCAGTGGCAGCGATGAGGGCCGGCCGCCGCCATAGGGGCCCCTGGCCGATCATTGTAGCCCGACGCGCCCGGCCGGCCTCGCCAAGCGACGGGGTGACGGGGCCTTCCTCCTGCGGCGCGGCCTCATCCTCGGGAGTGGGGACGGCCAGCAGCGCCACCAGGGGGTCCAGCAGGAACCCCACCACCGCTCCCAGCAGCGTGAACAAGACCACCTGTATCATCACGGCACCACGTGTATTGTCGGTCGAAGGGTAGCGCGTGGACAGGTGGGGGGGCCGGACGCGGCCACGTCGGAGGTGCCCGTAGGGAGGAGGCCAGGCTTCGCGGCCCGGCCTCCTCATTCTATTTCACCCCTGCCCGGACACAGCTCATTTCAAGAAGGCCTGCTCCAGCTCCACAGGACATGGCTGTCTACCACCTGGGGGACCAGCAACCCTTCAGCCTCCAGCTCCACTGCCTGTTCCTCAGCCTGGTGGAGGGGCAGCGAGAGAGACTCCGCCAGCCTCAGCGCCAGGTCCTTGGTCGGGCTCTCGCCCATCTCCAGTGGCCCAAGGTTCTCGATGCGATCGTTCTTGACCAGGCTCCAGACAAAGCGTCGCCGGTGCCTCAGCCTTACCTCATCCATTTCCGCGCCGCTCAATCCACCCGCTCGTGCCTGGGTGTCCTGATAGCGGATATATCGTCGGACCTCACTGTAGTACTGGCGCAGGGTTTCTCTCACCTCTCTGGGGCCGGCATCTGGGGTAGCGGTGACCGCCCGGTTGGCATCGTATTGTGACCACTCGTCCGTCAGGATCGTAATGCCATATTCCTCAGCCTTCTCCCTTACCTCGGTTCCGGGGAAAGGAGCCAGCACATGGAAGCCATAGGGGGTGCCCAGTTGTCTGGCGAAGTCATAGCTCTGCCTCATGGTGTCCCTAGTCTCCCCGGGCAGCCCCAGAATGAAGGAGCCGACAGCCTTCACGCCCAACTCATTCGCCAGAGCCACCGCCTGCCTTACCTTTTCCAGAGTGATCTTCTTCTTAGCCCTATCCAGTATCTCTTGGTTTCCACTCTCTACGCCGTAGAGCAGACCGAAGCAGCCTGCCTGCTTCATCTTTCTCATGAGTTCTCTGTTGACTGTGTCCACCCTGGAGAAGGCGTTCCACTTGATCTTGAGTCCCCTGTTCACTATCTCGTCGCAGATGGCATTGACATGCTTATGGTTCAGGGTGAGAAGGTCATCCTCAACGTAGATCTCGTCAAAGCCCAGCTCCTGAACCAGCTGCATCTCATCTACCACCAGCTTTGGGTTGCGCAGCCGAACCCTCCTGCCCGTCATCCTGTGTCCCGAGCAAAAGATGCAGTTGAAGGGGCAGCCTCTGCCAGTGATAAGGCTACCCCCGGCGCTGAAAGCGCGGTATTTCGATAGCGGGAACAGGTGTCTGGCCGGAGACGGAAGCTCGTCCAGGTTCTCAATCCAGGGCCGGTCGGGAGTTGTCACCACGCCATCCTCTTTCCTGAAGACGAGGCCCTCTATCTCCGGAAGTTTCTTGCCGCTAACGATGTCGAGCATGGTGTACTCGCCCTCCCCCCGCGCCACAATGTCAATCCATGGAGCCTCCCTAAGTGTTTGCTCGGCACAGAAGGTCACGTGGGGGCCGCCGATCACCGTGATAGCGTTCTCGTCGAATCTCTTGCACAGCCTGAGTATGTTCGAAGATATGGGGTAGTTCATGGTCACTGCGGTTACCCCCACAACCTCCGGCCTAAACTCCGCCATACAGCGGTACACCTTCTCCTCTGAGTATTGGCTCATCAGAAGGTCGAGAACTTCGACTTCAAACCCATTCTTTTCGAGTACAGCCGCAATGTAGCCCAGGCCAAGGGGCATGGAGGGCCACTCTGTAAGAGGGTAGGGGGGGTTTATGAGAAGAGTTCGCATCCTATAGTTCTCCTCGGGAGAATCCCCTTCGAGCAGTCGGCAACAAGTCCGTGGTTCTGGAGGTTCCCCCTTGGGAGTCTCCTGCTTGCCAGTTTGACCTCTCGTTCAGGTGAATCCCTCCGTTCATCTAGCAAAGCCTGGCGCAGGCAGGTTCTCTTAGGCTCGTATTTGAGCCCTTTTCGTAATGTAGGACTGAATCTGGCGAGTGCGTCTCCTGGAGCCTTATTGCCCCATGTTTTCCCCCCAGCGTGGCCGCCCTCAGAGGGGGTGCCGTAGATTCCAAGAGCGGTCATGTGAGAGATTTCGCGAAGCTGCGCGTCATATCGAAGAGGGCTGCTACTCCTGATAGCGTCTCAGCACCAGGCAGGCGTTCTGTCCCCCCATCCCGAAGGAGTTGGAGATGCACACGTTCACGCGGTGAGGGCGGGCCTCGTTCGGCACGTAGTCCAGGTCGCACTCGGGATCCGGGGTATGGTGATTGATGGTGGGAGGCAGGATCTGGTCGCGGAGGGTGAGGACAGCGGCGACGGCCTCGGCGGCGCCGGCGGCAGCGGCCAGGTGCCCGATCATCGACTTGTTGGCGCTGATAGGGATGCGGTAGGCTCGTTCGCCGAAGACCTTCTTGATTGCTGCCGTCTCCGTTTTGTCGTTGAGCTCGGTGGAAGTGCCGTGGGCGTTGATGTAATCGACGTCGGCGGGGGCGACTTCGGCATCCTGGAGGGCACGGGCCATGGCGCGGGCCTGGCCCTCCACGTCGGGTGCCGTCTCGTCGCTGGCATCGAAGGTCCAGCCGGCGCCCGCCACCTCGGCTAGGATGGGGGCATCGCGATGCCGGGCGTGCTCTTCGGACTCCAGCACTAGTACGGCGGCGCCCTCGCCCATGACGAAACCGTCGCGCTCGGCGTCGAAGGGGCGGGAAGCGCCCTGAGGGTCGTCGTTGCGCCGGGAGAGGGTTCCCACGACGGCCATGGCGGCCATGGGGACGGGCGCAATCATGGACTCGCAGCCGCCGGCCAGCAGCACCTCCGCCTGGCCCAGGCGGATGAGGTTGAGAGCATGTCCAATGGCGTCGGCTCCGGAGGCGCAGGCGCTGTTGATGGTGGTGTTGGGCCCGCGTGCCCCCAGCGCCAGGCCGATACGCACGCCGGCCATGTGGGCTCCACTGCGTGAGACCATAAGGGGATCGACGCGGCCCGGGCCGCGCTCCTCGAGGACACGCTCCTGGGACCCGATGCCCATGAGGGCACCGCTGCTGGCCATGACTATGCCGATGTGATCACGATTGGACTCATCGACGGTCAGCCCCGCCGAGTGTAGCGCCTGTTGAGCGGCGGCCGTCCCCAACTGGGCAAAGCGCCCGCTGCGGCGCGCCATCTTGTGGTCCATGTAGCAGCGGGGATCGAAGTCCTTCACCTCGGCGGCGATGCGCGAGAGGAAACCCGTGGCATCGAAGAGCGTGACCGGCCCAACGCCGGACTGGCCGGCCACGAGCCCCCGCCAGTAGGATTCAGCGTCCAGTCCCAGGGGGGTAATAGCCCCCAGGCCGGTGACCACTACTCGTCTCAGGGTGCGCAATCGATCTCTCCCGGCGGGCGGAGGAGGCGCCTGGCTCGGTTGGCGAGGCCTCGCGCCTTCGTCCTGATCCCTTGACTGAGGCCCTCCCGGTTGTAACCCATGGCGTTGCCGGTGGTCAACCGCTGGGGGGCTCCTCCAGTAGGTTGAGCGTTGCCGCCTCGCTCAGGCTGTCCACGATCGTATGGGCGGCCTCTAGATCCTGACGGGTGTGGGTGGTGGTCACGGCGAGGCTGCGCATTCCCGCCCGCCGCGCGGCCTCGATGCCACCGGGGGCATCCTCGATGACCAGGCAGCGTTCCGCCGCCACGCCCAGCCTGCGGGCAGCCAGCAGGAATCCCTCTGGGTCGGGCTTGCTGCGCGACACGTCTTCCGCTGCCACGATGGTGTCAAAGGCACCCGTCAGGCCCGTCTCTCCCAGCACAAGGTCGATGTTGGCCCGCGGGGTGGACGTGACCAGGGCCATACGGCGGCCGCTCTCCCGGGCACGCTGCACCAGTTCGACGGCGCCTGGCAGGGGAGTCACCCGTCCGGCGGCGTGCTGGCGGAAGAGCGCCTCCTTGCGTTCGGACAGGCGCTGCACCTCTTCGTCGGGCACCTCACCCAGCAAGTCGCGGAGGACAAGGTCGTTACATAGGCCGAAGGTGCGGCGGAAGTCCTGCTCGCTGAGGCTGCGGTCGAGCTCGCCCAGGAGCTGCCGCCAGGCCTGGTAGTGGAGCCGGGCGGTGTCGACCAGGACGCCGTCTAGGTCCCAGAGGATGGCCTCGATCATGATTCGCTTCGCCGCAGGTGAGCCGCAGGAGGGCTGGCCTTTCAGAGAATGATAGCATCCCGCCTGGAAATGGTGCAGTGAGCGCGCCGAGGCGGCCTGATGGGTGACACCGGCCGGTCTCGCGATCATGTGCCCGCGCGAGCGACAAGGGGTGCGCGGGGCGAAAATCCGCAGATCGGCCTCTTGACAGGGCCGGGTGTTGGTGCTAGATTCTTAGTGGCCGCCGGAAAGAAGGCGGCGTACGTCGGCACTTTATCAGGCCTGAGGGCTCATGAACCCGGCGGCGATGGAGATTGCGCCGCGGGTGATGTGTGTCCTGGGGCTGTGCGACGAGGCACCTTAACAACTGGATAGCGGAAGGAAACCGGCTGGGCTCCGTTAATCTGGAATCCGAGCTGACGAAAGTCAGTTGGGATTACTTCAACGGAGAGTTTGATCCTGGCTCAGGATAAACGCTGGCGGCGTGCCTTATGCATGCAAGTCGTACGGTCCCCGCCTTCGGGCGGGGGCAGTGGCGGACGGGTGAGTAACACGTAAGCAACCTGCCCGGAAGTGGGGGATAACCTCGCGAAAGTGGGGCTAATACCGCATGTGGTCGTTTCCGGTTCGCCGGTGACGATCAAAGCCTTCGGGCGCTTCCGGAGGGGCTTGCGGCCGATTAGCTAGTTGGTAGGGTAATGGCCTACCAAGGCGACGATCGGTAGCTGGTCTGAGAGGACGGTCAGCCACACGGGGACTGAGACACGGCCCTGACTCCTACGGGAGGCAGCAGCAAGGAATCTTGCGCAATGGGCGAAAGCCTGACGCAGCAACGCCGCGTGGGGGATGAAGGCCCTCGGGTTGTAAACCCCTTTTGCAGGGGAAGATGATGACGGTACCCTGCGAATAAGCCACGGCTAACTACGTGCCAGCAGCCGCGGTAATACGTAGGTGGCGAGCGTTGTCCGGATTTACTGGGCGTAAAGAGCGCGTAGGCGGTCTGTCAAGTCTGGGGTGAAATATCCCGGCTCAACCGGGAGGCGTCTCTGGATACTGGCAGGCTTGAGGGGAGCAGAGGAGAGTGGAATTCCCGGTGTAGTGGTGATATGCGTAGATATCGGGAGGAACACCAGTGGCGAAGGCGGCTCTCTGGGCTCCACCTGACGCTGAGGCGCGAAAGCGTGGGTAGCGAACCGGATTAGATACCCGGGTAGTCCACGCCGTAAACGATGGACACTAGGTGTGGGAGGTATCGACCCCTTCCGTGCCGAAGCTAACGCGATAAGTGTCCCGCCTGGGGAGTACGGCCGCAAGGCTAAAACTCAAAGGAATTGACGGGGGCCCGCACAAGCAGCGGAGCGTGTGGTTCAATTCGACGCAACGCGAAGAACCTTACCAGGGCTTGACATGCCGGTGGTAGTGATGGGAAACCAGAGCGACCCTTCGGGGAGCCGGCACAGGTGTTGCATGGCTGTCGTCAGCTCGTGCCGTGAGGTGTTGGGTTAAGTCCCGCAACGAGCGCAACCCCCGTTGCCAGTTGTATTTTTCTGGCGAGACTGCCCCGAGAAACGGGGAGGAAGGTGGGGATGACGTCAAGTCAGCATGGCCCTTACGTCCTGGGCTACACACACGCTACAATGGACGGTACAGAGGGCTGCAAGGGAGCGATCCGGAGCTAATCCCAAAAAGCCGTCCTCAGTTCGGATTGCAGGCTGAAACCCGCCTGCATGAAGTCGGAGTTGCTAGTAACTGCCGGTCAGCCACACGGCGGTGAATACGTTCCCGGGCCTTGTACACACCGCCCGTCACGTCATGGAAGCCGGCAACACCTGAAGTCGCTGGGCCAACCCTTCGGGGGGGCAGGCGCCGAGGGTGGGGTTGGTAACTGGGACGAAGTCGTAACAAGGTAGCCGTAGCGGAAGCTGCGGCTGGATCACCTCCTTTCTAGGGAGTAGACCTTGGGGCATCCAAGGTTGCCGCAGCGGTGGCGGTGGCTGCCCCGGGGATCTCCTAGGTCGGTCGGTACGCCTCCTTCGGGAGCAACTACCGTTAGCCTTTCTCGCCCTGCCGGGCATCCTTCCGCTATCCAGGGGTTAAGGTGTCTTTGTGCGTTCCTCGGCGAGCATACCTGAATTTGCGGCTCCGTATGGCGGGTGAGTCCGTAAGGAGGCGTTGGGTTTGGCCAGAGTGACTGTTGCCGACAAGGTCGCAGCCTTGCCCGAGGACCTGAGACAACGGATAAGCCAGATGGCCCGGGAAGGTGCCTCGATAGTCGAAATCGCGAAGAGACACAAGCTAGATTATGCGGTCGTCCAGACGTTGTTGTGGCAGCAAGGGACCCTGCCGTGGCAAGGGTCAAAGGCCATCATCACTCGCCGATTGCGGTCGCTCAGGGCTGCAACACGGCGAGAGCGTCGTGCTCAGTTGGTGGACGAGGTCCGGCAGCAGGTAGACTACCTCTACTACGCTGCCAGGCAGTTGCAGGCCCAACTCGACAGGGCCAAGAGGGCAATTGCGTAGACTCGCTCATCTGCCATCGACGTGCCTGGGAGACGCGGTTCAGACAAGCTTTGGGCCACTAGCTCAGCTGGTTAGAGCGCAGTCCTGATAAGACTGAGGTCTCTGGTTCGAATCCAGAGTGGCCCACCACCTAACGAAGCTGGCCGTTGGAGCCGCGAGAGGCTGTCTCCGGCGACTCCAACTGCGGCGAGGGGGAGCGGGGCCGTAGCTCAGTTGGGAGAGCACCTCCTTTGCACGGAGGGGGTCAGGAGTTCGAGTCTCCTCGGCTCCACCAGAAGGAGCGGCGTTCTCAAAATGGGGGCTTTGACCCCTTGCAAAAAGTCCGCACTTGCGCTACTGTAGGTGCGAGTTAGACAAGGTCAACTAGATGACCCATCGCCAGCCGAAAAGCAAATAGCTAGTTTTCTGGATCTGATGCGCCAGCTCGACATCGGCTTGAGGCATCAGGCCGATTGTCTTGTGTGGAGGGCTCCCGCCAAAGCGGGGGCCGCCCCTCCGGTGGAGGGGACAGCACCTTAACAATCGAACAGGGAGATGGGTACTCCAATTTGCGCGTTTGCGCGTGTGCCTTAATGTAGGTCAAGCTACTAAGGGCGCGCGGTGGATGCCTTGGTGCCATGGGCCGAAGAAGGGCGTGGCAAGGCTGCGATAAGCCTCGGTTAGCTGTCGAGCAAGCTTAGCCGGGGATCCCCGAATGAGGCAACTCAGCCCGGGTCATGCCGGGTTACAGCCAGCTGAACACATAGGCTGGCGTGAGGGAACCGGGGGAACTGAAACATCTAAGTACCCCGAGGAAAAGAGACTATTCCCTTAGTAGCGGCGAGCGAACGGGGAGAAGCCCAAACCGGGGCTGTCTGAGTGGTCGGCGGACCTATGCGGCTCCGGGGTTGTAGGACGCGACGGCGGGTTCTGCCGGGCCCGCAGGGAGTTACAAACCGCTCTCCTAGCCGAAGGTCCCTGGAAAGGGCCACCAAAGGGGGTGAGAGTCCCGTAGGCGAAAGGCGTAGCGGCTCCCGTTGCTGTTCCTGAGTACCACGGGACACGAGGAATCCCGTGGGAAGCTGGGGGGACCACCCTCCAAGGCTAAATACCCATGGTGACCGATAGTGAACAAGTACCGTGAGGGAAAGGTGAAAAGCACCCCGGGAGGGGAATGAAAGAGAACCTGAAACCGCGTGCCTACAAGCAGTCGGAGCCCTGAGCTAGTCGAAGGGTAACGGCGTGCCTATTGAAGAATGAGCCGGCGAGTTAATCTAGGTAGCGAGGTTAAGCCAGGAGGCTGGCGGAGCCGTAGCGAAAGCGAGTCTGAATAGGGCGACAAGTTGCCTGGATTAGACCCGAAACCTGGTGAGCTACCCATGGCCAGCGTGAAGCGGGAGTAATGTCCCGTGGAGGTGCGAACCTTTTGCCGTTGCAATGGCATGGGATGAGCTGTGGGTAGAGGTGAAATGCCAAGCGAACCAGGAGATAGCTGGTTCTCCCCGAAATGCCTTTAGGGGCAGCCTCGGGAGATTCTGCCTTGGAGGTAGGGCTCTGGATGGGCTAGGGGGCGAGCAGCTTACCAAACCCAACCAAACCGCGAATGCCAAGGCAGTTACCCCGGGAGTGAGCCTACGGGGGCTAACCTTCGTAGGCGAGAGGGAAACAACCCAGACCGCCGGCTAAGGTCCCTAAGTGCAGGCTAAGTGTCAAAGGATGTAGAATCGCCCAGACAACCAGGATGTTGGCTCAGAAGCAGCCACCATTGAAAGAGTGCGTAATAGCTCACTGGTCGAGTGGTTCTGCGCCGACAATGTACCGGGGCTTAAGCCTGCCACCGAAGCCGCGGCTCGGACCGCTCTGGTGGTCCGGGGGTAGGGGAGCGTTCCGCTCAGCAGTGAAGGGGCGATGCGAGTCTGTCCTGGAGCGTGCGGAAGTGCGAATGCCGGCATGAGTAGCGTCAACCTCGATGAGAAACCGGGGCACCGTAAACCTAAGGTTTCCTACGGAAGGTTAATCCGCGTAGGGTTAGTCGGGCCTAAGCCGAGGGCGAAAGCCGTAGGCGATGGACAGCTGGTTAGTATTCCAGCACCACTGATGGGGCGCTCTAAGGCAAAGGGGTGACCCGGGAAGGTAGGCCGATCGCGCCCACTGGACATGGCGCGTCCCTGGCCCGTAGGCGTCTGAGGATAGGCAAATCCGTCCTCAGGTTAAGCGGAGGGGTCGGGGCGAGTGGAGACGTCAGTCAAAGCGAGTCGGTTGAGCCTATACCGGCCAGAAAAGCCTCGTTGCTAGCACCGTCGGTGCCCGTACCGCAAACCGACACCGGTAGGTGGGGGTAAGTACCCCAAGGTGTTCGAGAGAACCCTCGTTAAGGAACTCGGC
>Ga0315289_10014313_pt1 | contig 11083 bp, 10 predicted proteins | sample YL17G11_40_MG_FD_203452 | JGI IMG/M metagenome (GOLD analysis project Ga0315289, IMG submission 203452) | Sediment microbial communities from Yellowstone Lake, YNP, Wyoming, USA - YL17G11_40 | ecosystem: Environmental > Aquatic > Freshwater > Lake > Sediment | place: USA: Wyoming | collected...
AATCGAAAAATCTCTGGAGAAGAACGGTACACCTGTTGGTTCAGAAAGAGATGAGATTGTCAATATCATTGCATGTCCCGGGGTTGAACGCTGTAAATTTGCCAATATCGATACCATAAGTCTCGCAAAAAAGATCGATCATAAATTGTTCGGCAAGGAAATGCCGGTTAAAATGCGGATAGCCATATCAGGATGCCCGAACGCCTGTACAAGTCCAATGCTTAACGAGATTGGAATAATGGGGCGAATTCGCCCGTTGAGAACTGCAGGACTCTGTACCGGTTGCGGCACCTGTGTGGAATACTGTAAGGAAAACGCCATTATCATCAAAAACGGGATTTCAATTCTCGATCCTGCCAAATGTGTCCAGTGTGGTGTTTGCATCCAATCGTGTCCTTTCGATCTCCTGAAGGCAGAACACCGCCATTACCTTATTCTCGTAGGCGGAAGACGGGGACGACACCCCCGTATCGGGAGGGACCTGCTCACCTTGGAAAGTGAGGATCATGTTATCTATGTAATTGAAAAAATTGTAACCTGGGTTTATCGCCGCGCGTGGAGTGGGAGGTTGCTTTCTGAACAGCTTGATGATCTCCAGTTTGAAAAATTCCGTCAGGAAATTTTACACGAGATCTTGGAAAAAATTGGCAAGGTCTGATTTTTTTGGCTCTGGAGAAATGCTCAAGTACAAGCTAAACGTTCACGGGGGTTTCACCCCCGCCGCTGTGGCTCCCCCAATGCGATAACCCCCGAACAGGCACTACGTCATCATCGCCAAGCTCAGGGCGGTATGGGGGGACAGGCACTGTCCCCTCCTTCATTGGACCAGTACTTTGTATTTTATATCAGAGCAAAAGGAATTCTACATAGCCGATTTTTTTGCATTTTAAAAAAATTTGAGATCCCAACCGTCTGGTTGGGACTCCCTTCCTTAAAAAAAACAAACCCGAAATACAGTCCGAGGGGTGGTTTTCATCAAGCCACTACCTTTATCAGTAGAGACCCCTGAATCCCTGGTTCTCGTCATCATCACAATCCAGTGACGACCCATCACGGATGAGAGTATTAAACATCATGGCAGCGTTCATCAGCGTATCATCACCCGCAGTTCCTTTCTTGAGCTCTGATAGCACCTGTATCTGGGGTGATGGAACAAGTCGTTTCCCCACCCAAATCCCTTTGCAATGCCTGCAGTATGCGCAATGACTATACACGGAAATATCGCCATCGGCGCATGTCACAGTAACCCGGTTCTTTTTTTCATCCCGATGAAATGGCAAGGTCTTCATAGTGAGAAGGTATTCAAGCATCTGATATCATAGTGTCGGTACAATATTTTCATCGGAGAACCGGATTTTTTAGAATCGAAATAATTTATATAGATGGGTCTCATATATGTAATACTCGCATAAACTGACTGTAAGCGGACAGTCCCACACATTTGGAGGAACAAAATGGCATCTGAAAAGCCCCATCTGAATCTGGCTGTTATCGGACATATTGACCACGGTAAGTCTACTGCCGTCGGGAGAATGATGTTCGAGACTGGTGCAGTACCTGCACACATTATTGAAGGTTACCGGAAGGAGGCTGAGTCAAAGGGAAAGGCAACCTTTGAATTCGCCTGGGTTATGGACAACTTAAAAGAAGAGCGTGAAAGAGGTATCACCATTGATATTGCCCACAAGCGATTTGATACCCCGAAATTTTATTTCACGGTTGTCGACTGCCCGGGACACCGGGATTTCGTCAAGAACATGATCACCGGTGCATCACAGGCTGATGCTGCAATTCTTGTCGTAGCAGCACCTGATGGGGTCATGGAGCAGACAAAGGAACATGTCTTCCTCGCCCGAACCCTTGGAATCACCCAGATCATTATTGCAATCAATAAGATGGATTCAGTAAAATTCGACGAGAAACGTTTTAATGAAGTCAAGAAAGACCTCTCCGATCTCATTAAAATGGTTGGGTACAAACCTGACGAGACTCTTTTCATTCCGATCAGCGCACTGGGCGGTCAAAATATCAAGGTAATCAGCCCGGAAATGCCCTGGTACAAAGGCCTGCCACTTATTACTGCTCTCGACACCTTCAAGTCACCTGATAAACCAACTGACAAACCACTCCGTCTGCCAATCCAGGATGTATACAGCATCAGCGGTATCGGCACAGTTCCTGTCGGCCGCGTAGAAACTGGCATTATGAAGAAGGGAATGAAAGTCTCATTCATGCCCGCCAATAAGGATGGAGAAATCAAGTCCATCGAAATGCATCACGAAGAAATCCCCCAGGCAGTGCCGGGCGATAACATCGGCTTCAACGTCCGTGGTATCGGAAAAGGAGATATCCGCCGTGGCGATGTCTGCGGACCCGCAGAAGCACCACCCACCGTTGCAGAAGAATTCACAGCACAGATTGTGGTGCTCCAGCACCCGAGCGCTCTCACTGTTGGGTATACTCCGGTCTTCCACTGTCACACTTCGCAGACAGCGTGTACATTCATGGAGCTCAAAAAGAAACTTGATCCGCGTACAGGTCAGACCAAAGAGGAAAACCCAACATTCCTCAAGACCGGGGACGCCGCAATTGTTGTTGTCAAACCAACAAAACCGATGGTCATTGAGACGGTCAAGGAGCTCCCGCAACTTGGCAGGTTTGCCGTCCGGGATATGGGTACAACGATTGCCGCTGGAATGTGTATCGCCATTCAGGCAAAACAAATGAGATAATTTTTTTGGGGGAAAATAAGATGCAAAAAGCCAGAATTCGCCTGACAGGGACTGATTTTAATAAAGTAGAGATGGTCTGTGATAAAATCCGCGAGATTGCAGAACGCACAGGCGTAAATCTGGCCGGTCCGATTCCGCTCCCAACCAAACGGTTGGTTGTACCGATCCGCAAGAGCCCGGATGGGGAGGGAACTGCCTCCTGGGACCGCTGGCAGATGCGCATTCACAAGCGCCTCATCGATATCGATGCCGATGAACGGGCACTCCGTCAGCTCATGCGCATTCAGGTGCCAAAAGATATCGGTATTGAAATTGTATTAGAGAGTTAAAGGTGCGGCGTGCAGCAGGCCGCTGAATTATCTCAGAAAATCAAACATTTTTTTACTTTTGAAAGACTTTTTCTTTTAATTTTTATTCTTACTATTTTTGTTCGGTTCTGGCAACTGGATCTCAAGTTGCTTCACCACGATGAGGCAATTCATGCATGGTTTTCCTATGAGTTACTGACAAAAGGCACATGGATTTATGATCCCAGTTATCACGGACCATTTCTCTATTACGTCACTGCCGGCATGTTCTCTCTCTTTGGAGATTCAGATTTCGTTGCCCGGTTACTCCCTTCACTTTTTGGAACCCTCCTCATCCCACTCGTATATTGTATCTATCGCATTGGGTATATCGATAAGAAACAGACTCTGTTAGCTGCTCTCCTTCTTGCTCTTTCTCCGGATATGGTATACTTTTCCCGCTTCCTCCGGCATGATATCTTTATGCTCTTTTTCTCGTTCCTCCTCTTTGTCGCTATCCTTTATTATTTCGAATATGGACAAACCAGATATGCGATCATTGCAGCAATAGCTATGGCTGGTGGGCTCTGTTGCAAGGAGGAGATGCCGATTATAATTCTCATCATTGCATCATTTTTCATCTATGCAGTCTGGCGGGGGAAATTCAAACTTCCTCACACCTGGAAATATGATTGTATTTTCGGAGCATTCGTTGTCGTCGCGATTATGAGTGTTCTGTATTCCGCGTTCGGTTTCCATATCGAAACGCTTATCGGTCAGAATTTCGCCCTGAATACAACCGGCTGGTATAAAGCTGTTGAGCACTGGACCGCGATGCATAACCAGCAACGGTTAGGAGGGCCCTGGTTCTACTATATCCCGCTTTATTTATTGTATGAATTGCCGATCTTTATCCTTGCAATGATCGGGACTGTTCAGTTCCTCTTTAAAGATTTTAATAGATCCCTGTTCATTAAACGTTTCATAAACTGGTTAACCTATCGCGGTTCAGTGCTCCCTACCGCTGAACTCGCCGCAATGACCCTGCAGCAGATTAAGACTCAGAAACCTGTGTATTCCAAATCTGATGAATTCTTTAGATTTTGTATATACTGGATGATCATGATTATGACATTCTATGCATTTGTCGGGGAGAAAGTGCCATGGTTAATCATCCCCCAGCTGCTCCCGATGTGCTTTGTCGCAGTGTACAAGCTGAATTGGCAAAAGATGGTTTTTGCTGTCATAGGATGTCTGTTCCTTATTCTCATTACGTGGCATGTTGCATTCATTCCTGCTGACATCAATGAACCAATCGTCCAGGTACAGAATTCCGAAGATCTGCGTGACGTCATGCGGCTCATCGATGCTTCCGACCATATTGTCGTTGCATCAAAGAATTACTGGCCACTTCCCTGGTATTACCGGGGTGATCGGTGGAATAAAATCAAATTTTATGGCGATACCACAGATGAACAAACACTTACCCAGGATAGCCCGGGGGTAATCATTCTCCACGATGCCGCCAGTTATCCATCCATTCAAGGGTATGACAAGAAGACCTACAAATTGGGTTACTGGTTCTCATTCTATGACAACGAAAACCGGTTGATCGATTATTATCTCCACCGGGACGGTAGAATGGGGAGTATCAATATCGATGTTTTTACCCTCCAACGGGGGTCATGAACGATATATTTTTGAGCAATTTCTCTTTTTTTTGGTTCTTCGCTATTTTAATTGGGTAACGCATGTATTAAGAGGATTACAAAGAAGGGAGCTGATGCTCCCATACAACCGAGTACGATGACCGTCGCCGCCCCCGAAGGGACGCCCCCGCGGCGACTCGAGTGCAGTTTTTATAGTGCGATTCTTAAAAAAAATTGCCTAGCGAGTCCACGACGAGGCGGCCGAGCGACCCCCTCTGGGGTAGGACACATCAAGAACGAAATTCTATAACATCTCACCCTTACTGAAGGACGAAGAGCCTCTTTTTTACAAGACAAAATCACCCTACAGAATGTTACTTGTTATTCATCTACCCTCCACCTCCAATCAGATCTGGAGCAAATGTAAAAATGTACAACCGCACTCTAGGGCTTTGCACCCACCACTCGGGCAGCACCTAATCGCACGAGACCCCAGAACCAGCCGATGCGGTCTTATCGCTCATAGTGCAGGGAAGGATAATGGGAGGGACAGACACGATCCCTTCCCATTCTTGGGGAGGATAATTATCAGCACAGGGTATGAGAGTATGCTCAACACCTTCCAATCATTATGATAGGGTGCGACCAGCATTATTCTTCAAATCCGCAATTTGGGAATATTTATTGAAGCAACAAAATTGAGAAAATAGAGGGATTAAAAGGAATTACCCGAGTTCGTCCCATCGGGTCCGTTTTCGGTAGATAATCACACCCACCACAACCAGAATCACTGCAACTATGCCAATAATAATAAACATCGTACTGTTTAATTTAGGGATGGGAAGGCTCCATCCCGACATTAGCTGTTTTTGGCGTGCGAGTGCTTCTGTATAGGATTCATTCCCCTTTAAAAAGGCATCCTGTGCCTTCTGGCGGGCCTGCGCATAACTACCTTCAGCAATATTGTCATTTGCGTTTGAGACATAACTTACTGCTACTTCGCGTTTGGTAATAATGGTAGGGAGTTGCTGGTCATTTGCCGTGCTGGTGTTACCTTTGAACCAGGCAATTATGGCATCGACATTGTTGATGGGAACCTGAGCTGCTGCAACTTCGTATTCTGCCCATGCCTTGTCAAGTGCAGTTTCCCCATCCTTCATGGCAGCTGTTGCTGCGGTGAGATCCCGCAGTGCTTCAGCATACTGATTTGATGGGCGAGAACGTGCGGAGCCAATTTTTGCCTGTGCTTCATTGTATTTTACCTCAGCCACAGAAGTGTCGATCCCCAGCGCAGCCTTTTCATCGATATGCGTCCTGTAGATCTGGAGATCTGCATCAGCGGAAGCGATAGTTGAGGCTACTTCCCCGGTGTTGATAACCAGTGCCGTTTTTTCAACCTGTGAACTGGTGATAGGTTTGCCATTTGTATCATATTCTGTAATCCTGATCATCGTTTTATTGGAAGTCTGGGTCACAGGAGGAGCAACTCCTTCCAAAGTAACCCGGACAAACACCTCATCAGATGTTTTGTAACTCAGCTCAAAACCGGTTATAATAAGGGTACGCCCTCCCTCAACCGGTCGTACATTTTCAACACCATTTACAATGATCGTGTACGTCCATTTTGATTTATCAAGATCAGTGAAAAACCGTATCTCACCACCCGAGGGAAATACTCCGGAATTCTCAACCTTGAATTGAACCGTTACGGGAGTACCGGGTGTCAATGACCCGGAAGGATCAACCGTTACAGATGGTACAGACATCGTAGCAGACACGGCCTGAATACACACAATGAGAAATAGTATAAGAACAGTCCCTTTCATTAATCCCTTCATGGTAAACCTCACTCAAATAAAGGATCTATGCCTTCTTCAAACATAGTTGATTTTTTCTCCTTGGACTTAATAACATCTTCCTTGGTTTCTTTGGCGATATCGAGAAGCTCTTTGATTCTCGGTGCATTTCCAACGGTTGCCAGCATTACCACAGCTGCAACATACTCGCTGTTGACCGGGTAATCCCCACCCCGCACCTCAACACCCGCTATATTCTCTTCAACCCAGCTCTTCGCTTTCTCAACACCCTTGCGATCCATTTCATCTGGCGGACCTGCAAGCAGAACCAGGGCTCGCTCTGCTGTAGAGTAGTCACAGGGGAGGGTGAGCCGTCCGAGCATCGCCCTGCGTACAAGAGCAACGATTTTTGCGGACTTATCCTCACCGAGCAGGACTTCTTCGTTTGCCCCCCGCTTCCGACCGATCTTGTCCTTCAGATTTCTGATGATTCCCCGTTGCTTCTTTGTATGCTTGCTCATCACCTCACTGATTGCATATCCTACAGAAGTGATGCCTCCACCCCGGAGTGTATTGATAATTTCACTGGAGTCAACAACCATCTCGCCAACGCCCATTTTGGTTACTTCACCCGCCCGGAAAAGCACTCCGAACCTCCTTACCACTTCATTATTCAGGCGCTGGAATGCACTTTTTACACTTTCACCTTCATTTTTCCAGGCGCTGTTGTCAAAAATAAAAGTGTTATCACACTCATTCACCAGCGTGGTCAGACTACGGGCTGCATTATAGGAGTAAAGCCGTCCTTCTTCCGGTGAGGGAATAATTCCCAGTGCATAGACCGGTTCGCGGTAGATTCGTTTAAGGTGTCGGGCAAGCACCGGTGATCCGCCGGATCCGGTACCCCCACCAAGACCGGCTACAATGATAAACGCGTCCACATCATGCGTACCCCTGATGTCAATGGCACTGATAATGCTGTCAATTTCATCCGCCGTTACACGGGCCCCGGTTACATTGTCGGTACCTACGCCATGACCTTTGAGCATGGTCTGCCCGATAAGAATCCGGTCTTTCATATCGACATTTTTTAAACCCATCAGGTCGGTTCGCGCGGTATTGACGGCAATCCCCCTGAAACTGTTGGTTCCGAGCTTTCTATCCTGCTCGATAAACATATCGACAATTTTACCGCCCGCTTGACCAAAACCTATGAAAAACACGCGCATCTTATTGACACCCTCCAATGGGCTGAGAGATAATTACTTTCTTTTAATTCTTTTAAGTCCTTTTGCTGTTATAACCGTTTATTTCGACAATACAAAAACTTTCTTATAATTTCTCCGAGGGGATTATACCGATTTGCAGTAAATATACGGAGCCTTTTTCATTTCGCCCTGAAAAATACTATAGAATACTCATTATGAAGATCGGTGTAATCGGGGGGGGTTTGACAGGACTTGCTGCTGCCCACAGACTTGTGCAGGATCACGAGGTTGACCTTTTTGAAAAAATGCCCTACCTCGGGGGTTGCCTGTCATCCTATAACGTAAACGATTACTGGATAGAGAGGTATTATCACCATTGTTTTTCAGGGGACAGTAGTCTGTTCGCACTGATAACCGAAATTGGCCTGTCCAGCAAGCTTGAATGGAAAACGGGTACGACCGGCTATTTTGCCAGCAATAAGATCTATCCGTTGAACACCCCCCTTGAAATCCTGCTCTATCCGGAACTCTCACTTATCGATAAAGTAAAACTTGCCAGGCTTACATTCAAAGCAAAAAAAACAGATCTTAAAACCCTGGATGACATCCCAGCTGAGCAGTATATTGTAAAACATCTCGGAAAAAACCTCTATTCCTCATTTTTTGAACCACTCTTAAAGAGTAAATTTGGGGAACGGAGAAAAGAAGTTTCGGCGGCCTGGTTATTCAGCCGGATTGCAATTCGCTCAAACCGTGGTGTTTCCGGAGAACATTTGGGATACATGAATGGGGGATTTCATCAGATTATCGATGCACTCGAAAAATCAATTGCTCTAAACGGTGGGGTGATCCAGAAACAAACCCCAATCTCATCTATTTCTCACAGGAACGGAGCGTGGGAGGCAAATGGTATCCGTTACGATACAATTATTTCTACAATCCCACCCCAGGAACTTGAGAGAATTGGTGGTCCGGCACTGCCCCATGTACCGTATCAGGGTGCTGCATGCATGACACTCGCCCTTGAACGTGAGGTAACGGGAGGTATTTACTGGCTTAACATGAAAGATACAGCTCCTTACGGTGCGGTAGTTGCCCACACGAATTTTATTCCGTTTAAGAGATATGGCGAACATATTGTGTACCTGGCATCCTACTTTACCGGCACCGTTCCACCACGCCTTGACATCCAGATGCTTGAAGATTTTTGCACCCGGTTTTCTGTTACAAAGGATGAGATCCACTGGTACAAAATGGCAGTCGATCCCTGGGCGGGTCCTGTGTACACAACGGGATACCGCCGTCTCATCCCTGCGTATGAACAACAGGGATTATTTATGGCAGGGATGTTCTCCCCGGCAAATTACCCGGAAAGAAGTATGGAGGGATCCATACGTGCAGGATCCGAAGTAGCGGAGTGCATCAGGACCCGGAGTACCCATGGCCGGACCTGATGTGACCGTAGTCATTCCTGTTTTTAATGACCTTCACTCACTCGAGATTGCTATCCCCAGATCTATTGAACTCCTGTCCCGGATAACGAACGGGTTTGAACTGATTATCGCTGAAGATGGTAGCACAGATGGAAGCGCTGAACTCGTGCGCCAGTACGAACAGCGTGATACCCGCATCCATCTTCTCCACAGTGATGAACGACTGGGACGGGGTAAAGCGCTTAACCGGGCGATTTATGAGTCCAAAGGGAACATCATTTGTTATTACGATGTTGATCTCGCAACAGATATGCAACATCTTCCCGAGCTCATAGGTGCAATCCGTGAAGGGGCAGATATTGCAACCGGATCGCGGCTTATGCCGGGAAGTGATAGCGTGCGTACTGGGGGTCGTGAGATAGCGAGTCGTTCATATAATTTTCTGGTCAGATTTTTTCTGGGAAGCAGAATCTACGATCACCAGTGTGGTTTTAAAGCATTTAATAAAGAATATATCCTCCCTGTACTCCCTGCCATACGCTCAAACCACTGGTTCTGGGATACCGAGATTCTCGTCCGCACCCAGCGTAATGGAGCACGCATCCGTGAATTTCCGGTACGCTGGCGAGCGGGTAAAGGGACAACGGTGAAAATAAAAGATGTTTTTGAGATGGGTTCATCGATCCTGAGGTTGTGGTGGCAGATTCATGTATCGGAAAATTAGTGCCATCGTCATTCCGACCGTTATCGCCATTGGTATTGTCGCCTATATGCTCTTCAGGGTCCGGGATGATCTGTTCATCGCACTCCAGAATAGTATTCCAGCATATCTTGTCCTCGGCACGGTCATCTGCCTTTCTGCATGGTGGTTACGCGGATGGCGTTATCACATCATTCTCAAAAACCTCAATTACCTGGTCAGCATTACGGCCTCCACTGCCTGTATTTTTATCAGCCAGATGGTCAACCTGATAGTTCCCGCACGCCTTGGCGATTTTGTACGAGTCTTCATCCTGAAGCACGAATATAATGTTACCTATTCAGAGGGAGTTTCTTCGCTGGTTGTCGAACGGGTTTTTGACCTATTCACAGTGGCACTCCTTGGTGCTGTAGCAATCTTCTTTGTCCCCAACGTACCGGCATGGTTCTACACTATCATTGTACTGCCGCTTGTGGCCGGGGTGATTTTTTTTGTCCTGTTACTCTTTATGGGTAAATTTTCATCGGAAAACCGGTACATTGCAATAGTTCTGACAATCCTGCACGAGATAAAACGGGCTTCGCTTTCACTCAAGGCTATTGTAGTACTTGGGTTTTCTTCGGTAGTAATCTGGCTCCTGGACATACTAGTCTGCGTTTCCGTGGTAATGATGTTTCAGCAGCCGGTTCCGTTCGCCGTTATTGTCCTTGCAATCGTAATTGGCAATCTTGTGAAGGCTGTTCCGCTCACACCCGGGGGTGTGGGAACATACGAGATTTCTCTTGCAATAACATTCGGACTTGCAGGAGTTGATCCTGCAGTTGCGACGCTGATAGCCGTTATCGACCATCTGATTAAAAACATTGTAACCCTCGCGGGTGGGATTGTCTCGATCTTTTACTTCGGGGACTGGGTCATCCCCAGCATCCGGACTGCTCTTGATTCAAAATTTGGAGGGGGAGATCGTCCTGACCCTTGAACAGCAGATTTTTTCCGTGATAAGCTGGCTCGCTGTTCTTACCCTGCTCCAGCTTTCTTTCTACCCGTCGCTAAAAAAAACATTTAAGATCTTTGCATTTCCGGTCTCATTCTCCGCATCACTCCTTGTATTCACCATTCTTTCCTGGTACTGCGGACTTCTCCATATACCTGTACAGATTGCCCTCCTGCCATTTCTGGCACTTTTTTGTTACCATCTCTATTACCGCCACTATTCCCTGGATGAGCTCAGGACAGAATGGCGCTGGGAGATGTTATTCCTCATCTGTTTTTTCCTCA
>Ga0315289_10014314_pt1 | contig 11083 bp, 11 predicted proteins | sample YL17G11_40_MG_FD_203452 | JGI IMG/M metagenome (GOLD analysis project Ga0315289, IMG submission 203452) | Sediment microbial communities from Yellowstone Lake, YNP, Wyoming, USA - YL17G11_40 | ecosystem: Environmental > Aquatic > Freshwater > Lake > Sediment | place: USA: Wyoming | collected...
GATAAGGAGGATGATTTTTACTTTCAAGGGAGTCTATCTCCTATGGAACGGGGTCGTAACCCCCGGGATTGAACGGGTTACAGCGCAGGAGGCGCCAGGTTGCCATCCAGCCGCCCTTCAACGCGCCATATTTATAAACAACCTGATAGCCGTAATGCGAACACGAAGGGTAGAAGCGGCAGGTATCGGCTGGCAGGCCGCGTGCAATGGTCATCTGGTACAGGCGGATGAGGGCCAACAAGGTCAGGCGCGGCCAGTTGCGCGGCGTGCGCACCAGGTCGCGCAAGCGTGGTTCGTGTGAGTAATCCTGAGGTAAATAAGCTTCAGCCGTCATGGATGGGGGATAATGGTAGCCGCTAGCGGCTACCATAATAATCCGGCGCGGGACAAAAGCGTGAACAGGGCTTCCTGGGTCTGTGTCAGGGTGGCGGAGGGGAGCGATTGGCGGGCGATCAGCACCAGGTCGAAGCCGGGGATGATCTTCGGGTAGAGGTTCTGCATCGCCGCCCGTATCAGACGTTTGGCCCGGTTGCGCCGGACAGCGTTCCCAACCGTTCGGCCGGCAGCCACACCAACCCGCACCACTTCGACTTCCCCTTCGCTGCGCTCAGGGCTTCGGCTCAGTGCAGGCTCCGGCGCCTCAGAGGCCATCCCACAGGGATGCTTCGCGAAGACGAATAAGACGACAAGCGGGTGGGCATAAGACTTGCCAGAACGCCGCACCCGCTTGAAATCGTTCGACCGGGTCAGGCGGAAGCGACGCTTCACCTGTGCCTCGCCTTCTCCCTGACTTAGCGTGCGATCGCGACGGCAGCGCCGAGTGCGCAGCACCTACTCGGTAGGCCTTCGGCAGAGCATCCACGTCCGCCGCACGGAACGCCTGCTACCACCTGACCTTCTTGACGTGCTGGTTGCTGCGGACTGTCAGCCTTAAGCGGCCCTTCAGCCTGCGGCGCTTGAGCACCTGGCGTCCATCTGCGCTGGACATGCGCTGGCGGAAGCCGTGCACGCGCACGCGCCGCCTGATCTTGGGTTGATAAGTACGTTTCGTTGCCATGCAAATTCCTCTAAATAAGACATTAGTAGGGCGGGTTTCTTACCCGCCGTTTCTACCACCGGCAGGTTTGGAAACCTGCCCTACGTTTGGTTTGGAAACCTGCCCTACTTCTGGCGATCAATGTTACCAGCAGGATTGCTGGGGTTTTCAAGACTGGCACGGTATTATACCGTAACGTATAGGATTGGTCAAAGGCGGTTTTGTTCTTGTTTCGTCCCCTCAGGCTGCTCGTAGGGGATCAGCAGGAACCCCAACTGGCTCTCCGGCCAAACCTTCCCTGCATGGTGTTCAGCAATCGAGCGGAGGATGGCCAGTCCTAACCCGCTGCCGTGCTGCGCACCCCGCGGTAGAACGGCTTGGCTCACCCGCCCAACAGTTGAGGGACGGTTTTGCCAGATGAGATGAGGGTCAGTTCCGGGTGGGTCGCCCCAATGGATGCGACCCGCCCATTCATCCTTCAAAGGCGATGCGGATCGAGAGTTGTTTGCTGCGCTTTATTTTCTCCATCCTCGGGCGGAGGTTGAGAACGGCGGTTGACCATTGCCAGGTATCGCGAAGTTTTGGTGTGATCATGTATGTCACGCAAGACCCAGACTGGGTCGTGCTAATGGTTTTGTCCTTGAGGGACTGGGCGAGGTCGAAGCGGCCGCGAGTGGTGAGGTCGGAAAACAGGGCGGCGTAGATTTTTTGCATCACTCCGTCGCGGGCCCATTTGCGGTGACAGCGGTAGCAGGTCTGGTGGGAGGGGTAATCCGGAGGCATGTCGTACCAGGGGTTGCCGGTGCGGAACTTCCAGAGGATGCCATCGAGGACGAGGCGGCGATCAAGGGGAGGGCGGCCGCGGTCGGATGGAGAGGGCGGGGGAAGGAGCGGCTCAATCAAGCGCCATTGTTCGTCGGTGAGGTTCATAGGATTTTTGAGTAAAAAATAATCGAGGAACAAAGGAGGAACAAATACCAATGGAGGCGGGATGAACGGGAGGGGTAAGCGATTGGTTATAAAAGAGAGTCATGCCAATAATCGGTTGGGCTTCCTGGCAGACACCTTTTGACTTATTTTACAATTATAGCACAAAAGTTCTATTTTGCAAGGGTGAGAGTGTATGCAGCCGAACAAAAAAACAACGGTGAGCATAACCGGCGGGGCGGGTTTGCAATACTACACGGTTAATATGGCACAAAACTTTGCAAATCGCGCCCGCATACCCACGTCAAAGGCGGTTTTGTTTTGTGTTTTTGCTTGTCTCTAGCTTCCCCTGTCCCTATAACGATAAATAGTGACGCAACAAGAGGTACATGGCATGTGACCAAAGCAGTGGCTTAGCACTTGGCCCCCAGCGTTTGACCCAGGGTTCATAGTTGTTCGGGTCATTGAGATTCGCTGGGACTTGCTCGGGCAGGCGGCCATTTTCGTCTGCCTGCCTTTCCATCCATTCAAGCATTGCCTTGGCTTGGTCATATCTCCCAACTTCGGTGTAATACCAGCCCAGCCAGCCTGCTAACAGCACCCATTCACCACCCCCATAGTATGAGTCAGTAGAATAGCGATGAACCCCGCCTCCCTGGGCCAGAGATTGCTCGATGTGCGATACTGTCGTCAACATCAATGGATCATCCGGTTCGACCAGTCGGTAAGGGGTTGCCAATCCTAAAAGACTGGCATCTACCATGTTAGAACCAATAAACTTGACAAAATGACCTTCGGTACTACTCCACTTCCGAACGAAAGCCGCTATAGCCTGCATAGTCTCCCGGTGATCGTAGGCGGTAAATCGGCTGTGAGCTTTCAACCCGCCATAAATTGCCCCTAGCGTATATGAATGTATCTTGTCAGCGTTCTCCTCCCAGCAATCATAGCATGGGTGTTGCCACAACGCAGTCAGGTAGTCGGCTACCAATCCGGCAGCGCGTTCCCATGCTCTAGGCAGGGGCTTACCGGTCAAGGTGAGATGTTCTCCTAGCGCCCACAGCCATGTTCCAAAACCATCCATTTGGAAATTTGGCCATTCTTCGCCAATAACTTCACTGCCATCAGTCGAGTAGCGGGTGTGTAAGTAATCTACGCTGGTCAACAGCTCGTCGCGTTGTGCCTTCGCCCTCGCCCGCTGGACAACAATGGCACGCTCATTCACAACAGTGGCTGCCCAGTTGTGAAAGCGTGCGGCACTTTCGTGTTTGCCGACAAGGTTCATCACATAGGCAATGAATGACCCGTCACGGAACCAGCAATAGCGGTAAGTTGGAAAATTGGGGCTGGCGATGAAAGAGCCGTAAGGGGTCTGGTTCTCCAGGATCACTTCCAGGCTGCGCTGCGACAATTTAGCGGGGGGAAATTTCAAAGGAGTGGGGTCCATGCCTGATCCAAACGCCGGAAAACCGGGATGCGCTCGAGCGGGGCGGGGATAGTGAACCATTGCTGGCCTGTGTATTCGGTCCCGGTCCAAAAATCCAGCCACTGCCCAGCTGGTAAGTACAGGCGGCGGTCGGTGGCGCCGGGTTGCAGCACGGGACTTACCAACAATGACCTGCCAAAGCAGTATTGGTCGACTACCTGCAAGGCCTGTGGGTCGTCCGGCCAGTCCAGGAACAGCGGTCGCATTAGAGGCTCGCCGGTCTCGGCGCAGTGGCAGGCTTCAGCAGTGATGTAAGGCAGCAAGCGCATGCGCAGATGAGTGTACTGGCGGCAGATGTCGATCACTTCCGTGCATCCGGTGCGCTCTGCGATATTCCAGGGAGTGCGGTCGCGCAGCGGCCTGCGGTGGTCGTTAAATTCCGAGTGATACTGCATGATCGGGCAAAAGGTGGCCATAGCAGTGGCACGCAAGTACAACTCAGCAGAGGGGATCTCACCGCTGAAACCAGCTATATCCCAACCCCAGAAGGGGATGCCCGATAATCCAGCACTCAGCCCGGCATTCAGCGAGGCGCGGAAGGCCTCCCAGGTGGAGTTCTCGTCACCCGCCCAATGGCAGGGGAAACTCTGCGCTCCGGTGAAGCCGGCTCGACTGAAGGTAAGCGCGTCGCCATTCCGTTTCCGGCTGACGAAGCGATGGTAGGCTCCGACGTATAGATTGGGATACAGGTTTAAACCTTCGTCGCCGCGCAAGCCATTGGCGAAGACAACATCCTTGCCCCACAGGTGCTCGCCGCCATCAGTCTTGAAGCCGTCCAAACTCAGCTCATCTAGCAGGTAAGCCCGCTTTGACATCCACCACTCCACCGCTGATGGGTTATTGAAATCCAACAGTAGTGAGTCGTGGAACCAGAACGGCCGTACACGATAAGGCGAGCCATCCGGCCAGCGCAGACAGTAATCCTTTTCCAGCATGTAGGCTTCGTCAATTTCCTGTTGAGCGTGCCGTTCGCCGCCTAGGCTTTTCAACACAGGGATTTGCCACAGCACCAAGCGGATGCCCTGACGGTGCAACTCGTCGATCATCTCCTTGGGATTCGGCCACTTCCCATCGGCTGAGAAGGTAAAATCCCCCAGTGTGAACGGCTGATCGGCGGGCTTGGGTGTGTATTGGGAGTCGTTCCAGATGTAGGAGGTTTTTTCATCCGCCCAGGCCTCGATTACCAGAACAGTGACGGGGATATCGTGGAGCTGGGCCAGGTGCACCTGTTCCATCACAATTGCCTGGCTGTTCCATTCGTTGCTGCTAATCCACGGGCCGAAGGCCCAATCGGGCGGCAGCTTTGGCAGCCCAACCTGGTGGCTGAACAAGCGCAGGTTCTCCAACGGGCCGGCAGCGGCATATAAGAAGTAGCCAATGCTGGCCTGCGGCCCCAACTCGGCCTTCAGGCTCCAGCGGTTGGGGTGAGCCGCCGCCAAGTCGAAACTGGAGAAGCTAGCCGTTTCCAGGTAAAAACCATAGCCTTGCGAAGATAAGAAAAATGATACTGGGATATAGGTATGGATGCCCTGGTTCTTATACTGCTCGAAGACGGTTACATCGGGGGCGGAACCGCGCAGGTTGAAGGCGTGGAAGCGTTCGCCCAAGCCATAGAAGCCTTCTTCGGGGGGCGAGTCGAATGCCAAGCGTACGGCACTCGGCGGCTCGCCTGGCTTGCCAACCAGCCATTCGGGGAGCGTACTGGTCGCCAGCAGCAGCTTGCCTGCCCGGCTGATTTGCAACTGGAACGGCTGCGTGGATAAATCCAGACGCAGCAGATCGGCGACCATTTCCAGCCGAGACTGGCTCTGTTCGAGCGCCTGCCAGGCAGGGAGGGCTGGTTCGGTGGCTATACTTGCTCCTGCTGCCGTGGCTGACTTCCCACCCAGGCTTACTTGGTGAGGCGCTGATGTCTGTTTGGTTACTGGCACAACGAGAACAGCCGCACTCAAGGTGAAACTGAACTGATCTGCTCCTATCAGGCGTACTGCCAAGGTCGTCTCCAACCCGCTCTCAGTCGAAGTGAAGGAGATTTCAACGCCGTTGGAGGTCAGGCGGTAACCAACAGCTAGGCCTGCGGATAGCCAATCCGGCACGGTGAAGGAGTAAACCGGGCTGTCGACCTGGTTCTGGTTGCTGGCATCGGCAATATCTGTTGCCTGAGCTGCATGTACGCAATATTCCACTTGCTGGCCGCGGGCGAAGGCTGGCAAGCCCGCTCGCCAGGTATCGCCGGGCTGCGTCCCACCCAACCGAATGGTAGATGTGGCAAACTGCATCGTCTCAGCAGTCGTCCCACCTTTAGCGGCTAGAACTGCCTCTGCCGAACCATCCTCACCCGGCCCTGCGCTCCAGGTAGCCCAGACGCGGGCGGCGGCATTGGGCGGGAAGGTACGCACACCCAACTCTACCGGCTGCCCCGCCAGCGGCCAGCGCGGGAAGCGCTCATCGGGATCCTGGTGATAGGGGTGTTCAATCCCCAGCGGGCAGTGGCTTAGTCCATAAATGGTCGTCTTCATAAGTGGTGCTTTCCTCTTGGCATCGTTCGGTTGGCCAGGAAAATTTGCCAAGAGGACAAATAGCCACAGAGGATTCTGAGCGAGAAGCTGACAACAGAATTCGAGAGCGGATTGAACGGATTTTTGGCTGGTTGAGAGGCGTGTATCCGTTCAATCCGTTCCAATCAATCCGTAAAAGCCTTTTACTTCAACAATCCTTCGATCAGCGGCTTGGCCTGATTGAGTGCTTCCTGCGGGGTGAGCTGGCCGAGCATCACCTGGTCGAGCAGCTTGTTCACGCCATCCTGCATCTCACTCTGACGGGCGATTACCGGTGGGACGACAGCGAACTGCAGCGAGTCAAACACCGCCTGGCGATTAGATGGAGGAGTTTGGCTCAAGTAATCCGTAAAGAAGGCCGGGTTGCTTAGAGCAGGTAGCTCCCAGCCGGAATCGACACGGATTTTGGCCATCTCGGGGTCAGAGGTGAAGAACTGGACCCATTGATAGGCTTCCTGGGGATGTTTGGTGGCGGCGAAGATGCTGGCGGCGTTGGCGAAAAAGTGGGTAGCTTTAGTCGCCATGCCAGGCTCGACGGTTATATCCCACTTGAAGGGGGCGTCTTTGAAGGATGCGAACATCCAGATGCCAGTCACGTCCATAGCCAGCTTGCCCGACTTGAACAGGTCGCCATCCGATACGCCGCCCATCTCAGCAGCGCTGGGCATGACCTTGTCAGTCTTGACGAAATCGACCATTGTCTGCAGTGCCTGGACGCACTCAGGTGAGTTGATCAACACCTGGGTCTTATCATCATTGAAGAACTTGCAGTTGTTTTGGGCGGCTTTCTTGTAGAACTCCCAGAACTGCACGCCTGAATGAAGTCCCCACACACCTTTGGTGGAATCGGTCAGCTGCTTAGCCGCCGTGACGGCGTCCTCCCAAGTCCAATCAGCGGTTGGATACGCCAAACCAGCATTATCGAAAATATCTTTGTTGTAGAACAGCATCACGGTGGAAAAGGTGGCGGGCAGGCCAAGCTGCATCCCATTATAACTGAAAGCTTGCATAGCACGCGGGTAATAAACCTTCGAGTCCATGCTGGTGTCAGCCATCATCAGCGGGGAGAGGTCAAGCAGAAGACCCTTCTCGGCATAGGTGACGAAGTTCTCGTAGTTCAGTTCGAACACATCCGGGGCAATACCACCAGCGATCAGAGTCTGCAGTTTGGTAAAGTAATCGTTGAAGGGCGCTGTCTCAACCTTTACCTTGATATTCGGATACTTGGCCTGGAAGAGTTGGATCATCTGGTCCAGTTCTTTCAGATAGTCGGGCGCGGCAGAGAAAGTGTAATAGGTAATCTCAACCGGTTTGGCAGGCTCAGGCGTGCTGGTGACGACCACCTGGCTGGTGACGACCACCTGGACGGTTTTCTCAATCACTTGGGCAGTAGGCGTCTGGGCAGTGGGGGTTACGCACGCAGCTAACACCAGAGACAGAGAAAGCAACAGGGCGAAAACACGTACGAAAATAGGTTTGGTGGACATGGAACTCTCCTTTGTACAAAACTAATGTTTAGACTCTCGAACTTGATTTAGTGTCATGGCGTTCGGTTGGGTATTTTATTGGATCGCATATCACCTCCTTATCCTTTCAAACCGCTCATCACAAACCCTTGTACGATGTATTTCTGAGCGAATAAATATAGCAATAGCATTGGCAGCACGGTGATGACTGTACCTGCCATCACCAGGTTCCATTCGGTTAGCCAGCGCCCTTGCAGCGTGGCCAAGCCAACCGGCAGAGTCATCAACGTCTGCTCGCGCACGATGAACAATGGCCACAAGAAGGCATTCCATGAGCCCATGAAGGCGAATACGGTCAGGGTAGCCAGAGCCGGCTTGGATAGCGGCAATATAATGCGGAGGAAGATGGTCAGCGGCGAGGCGCCATCCATGTAAGCCGCCTCTTCGTATTCCACCGGGATGGTGAGGAAGGCCTGGCGCAGCATGAAGGTGCCAAAGGCGCTAAACACGCCAGGCAGGATCAGACCCTGGTAGGTGTTGATCCAGCCAAAGATGCGCATCAGGATGAACAGAGGGGTGATAGTGACTTGGAAAGGCACCATCATGGTGGCCAGATAGAACAGGAAAACAAGATTGTGACCGCGGAATTTCAGCCGGGCGAAGGCGTAAGCCGCCATCGAACAGGTGACGAGCTGACCCAGGGTGGTCAAGCCAGCGACAAACAGGCTGTTGAATAACATTCTTCCGATTGGGTAAAGCTCGAAAAGGCGGAGGTAACTGTCCAGCGTAGCCGGGTTAGGGATGAGCTGTGGTGGTATGGTCAGCACGTACTGGTCTGTTTTGAGCGAGGTGGAGATCATCCAGGCGAAGGGGATGATCATAACCAGTGCCCCGAGGATCAGCAGTAGATACAATACAGCCTGGCTCACGCGACGCTTGAGGCGATAAGAGCCAGGACAGCTGGTGGTGAGGATTGTTGGTGGAATTGCCTGTGAAGATTGCTCATTCATAGGTCACCCAATTCTTTTGCATGCGCGTCTGGAAAATTGTTACCAAAAAGACGATCAAGAATAATACCCATGACATCGTGGCTGCATAGCCCATCCGCCCATAGCGGAAGGAGTTGTTTACGATCTGCTCCACCAGCACCGAGGTGGAACCCGCAGGCCCACCCTGGGTCATCACCCATACCTGGTCGAAGACCTGGAAGGAGTTAATCAACGAGATAATCAGGGCAAAGAAGGCGGTGGGTGAGAGCAGAGGCAGGGTGATATAGCGGAACCTCGGCCAGTTCCCTGCCCCATCAATGGAGGCAGCTTCGTAATACTCCTGGGGGATGCTCTGCAAACCGGTCAAGAACAGCACCATGATGAAGCCGATGTCTTTCCATACGCTGGTCAGGATGATGGCGGGCATCGCCCAGTTGGGGTCGTATAACCAGGACGGACCGGTGATCCCAATCAAGCTTAGAAGGTAATTGACTATGCCGAACTTAGGATTGAAGATCCAGGTCCACATCAGTGCCACCGCCACCCAGGCCGAGATGACCGGCATGAAGAAGGCGCCGCGGAAGAACGCCCGCCCGACGAGTTTCTGATTCATCAGTAGGGCTACCCCCAGCCCAGCGGTCAGCACCAGTGGGATATAACCGGCGATGTAGAACAGGGTATGTAGCAAAGCAGCCCAGAAATTGGTATCCTTCACCAGAGTTAGGTAGTTTTGCAACCCTTGGAAATGGAAGCGGGTGGGAATCAGGGGATCCCACTCGTAAAAAGTGAGTGCCAGAGAGGAGACCATCGGGACGACCATGAAAACCAACAGGCCGATCAGGCTGGGGAACAGGAAGAACCCAACCCACAGGTATTTTTGGAATATTCTCTGGCGGACGACCATCTCTAACTTCTAGATAAGATCTGATTCACGCTATCGATTGAGAGGCGATTCGAACAGCTCGTGCAGCACCAAGCTGGCCGCGCCAAGTGCCCAGGCGTCGTCACCCCAGGCATCAATTTGAATGCTCGTATCTCTAGCCAAGCCTGGCATCACATTGCGGGCGATCGATTCGCGCATAGGGCCGAAAAGCAAATCACCAGCGCGTGTCCCTTCCCCGCTGATGATGATTTTTTGAGGGTTGAATATATTAAGCAGGTTGGCAATCCCTTGCCCAAGGATATCTCCCGCATGTGCAAATACCGCACGCGCACCCGAATCGCCGGCCTCCGCTTGGGCGAGCAAATCGCTCATACTGGTTATCGGCCCGTGAATCTCCCCCCTATTAGCCGCTTCAGTCGCCATACGGACAAGCCCTGGGTCACCAACAAAAGCTTCTAAACAGCCATGTTTACCGCATTCACAAGTCGGTCCTTCCGGGTCAATGACAGTGTGTCCTAACTCTCCGGCCCCGCCCCTGGCTCCGCGATAAAACTGCCCATTGACAACGATCCCTAAACCAACACCCCGGCCAACGGTCACAATAAGAAAGGAATCTATTCCTTGACCTCCCCCAAACCACATTTCGGCCAGGGTTAATGTATTCACATCGTTATCGACATAAACCGGCACACGTACCTGCGCCTGCAACATTTCGCCCAAAGGCAAGTCACGCCAGCCAAAGAAGGGTGATTGTCGCAACATGCCCTGCTCCGAGTCGACGATTCCCGCCAGTCCAACACCCACGCCTAACAGCTTTTTCTTAGGTAAACCCGCCATTTTTAGTAGCTCAGAAACAAGTAACGATAATTGCTTGACAATCACCTCGGGATCGCGTCCTTGCAAATTATCCGTTCTTTTATGAATTACAGTTGCTTCAAGATCCGTCAATGCACCTATGGCTTGTGTTTCTGTTAGCTTAATTCCGATTACATACCCACCCGATGGATTGATCGCCAGTAATATTGGCCGTCTCCCACCCGAAGAGTCCCCCATATCTTTCTCAAAAACCAGGTCCTCATCGATCAGTTCTGCCGTAATACCAGTGACAGTGGCTGGGCTGAGACCAGTCCGGCGTGCTACTTCCGCCCGAGCGATTGAGCCATAGGTCTTGATTACATTCAAGACGATCGAGCGGTTCATAGCCCGTATCAAATCGCGATTTCCGAGGAGGGAAGGTTTCATTGTTTATTCACTGAATGAAGTATGTGTTATATTATAACAGGTTTTATAGTTTGTCAAGATCATAAGGGGGTAGCCCGCTGTTTTAGCTCGTTCTTCTCCTTTTAGGGCTGCTCGTAGGGGATCAGCAGGAAGATGGTGCTTCCCTGCCCCAACTGGCTCTCCAGCCAAACCTTCCCTGCATGGCGTTCAGCAATCGAGCGGACAATTGCCAGTCCCAACCCGCTACCGCGCTGCGCACGCCGCGGTAGAACTTTTCGAACAGACGCGGGGGCGCGCGGGGGCGGGTCAGCGGGGAGGGAGGGAGAGCGGTGGGCGCGCGGTGGGTGCGCCCCCAAAGAGCGGGGCCAGGCGGGGGGCGGGCGGCGTGAGGGGGAGGGGGAGGGGGAGGCGGCGGGCGCTCGGGGGCGGGTACGGGCGGAGGGGGTTAGGCTTACATTTCCGACTTTATGGGCAAACCTATGGGCGTGGACCACAAAACCCATTCACAATGATTTCG
>Ga0315289_10014315_pt1 | contig 11082 bp, 10 predicted proteins | sample YL17G11_40_MG_FD_203452 | JGI IMG/M metagenome (GOLD analysis project Ga0315289, IMG submission 203452) | Sediment microbial communities from Yellowstone Lake, YNP, Wyoming, USA - YL17G11_40 | ecosystem: Environmental > Aquatic > Freshwater > Lake > Sediment | place: USA: Wyoming | collected...
CCGATCTGCCGGCACCAATCCCGGCATAGACATCAGCGCGCGTTATCTAGACTACTCTTGCACCCTTCCGTGTATTGTGGATCATTTCCATAGTGGCAAGACGGTTTTTCACTGCAGTGTTGACATCCTCCAAAACGATTTCTTGCATCCATTTCGGCAGCTTCAGAATGCGGAGCCCCAGTCGCTCCCACATATCTAGCCATTTCTTTCTCAACGCTGTCTCTCGACCGAAATCTCTCAGAATGTCGATCTTACAGCTCATATTGTCACTCCTTGAGAATGTTACTAAGCCTGGGATTGAGTTTTGAATCAGCGCGCGCTAGAACATAGTTTCATAATTCATTAATAGATCTCACGCGTACTGTGGAATGCAGAGATTCCAACATCGGTTTGGCTTTTCCGTGCAAAGCGTTGGTATGGGAGGAGGTGAGAGAGAAATGAGGAGAGTCTTGATGTTTGTCATAGTCTTGTTGGCGTTATCGGTCATAATGCCTGGAATTGTAAACGCAATTGCAACAGGAACGGGGGTTGTAGGAACTATGAGTATGACTGCAACTTGGCCAGGTGACATTTATGTCCTCAAGAGTGGAATAGTGCGCCAAGTAGGTGCGGAAGCATCGGGGCCTATCGCAAGCTCGGACCCACGTTTGACGGGGGTGTTAGAGATCGTGTTAGATGCCGTTTTCAGTCTGAATACTGGGGAAGGCGTTGGTTTTGGTTCATTCACGATCTCTAATGCTGCGGGTACATTTGAAGGAAGGTTCACAGTAAAGGACACAGACTACATCTTCTTCGAGGGTAAACTTGAAGGCCATGGCACAGCTGCCTATGAGGGGTTGCTGCTGAAACTTGAAATGACGGGAACAGACCTGTACAGGGACGGTAATGATGCGACAAACGGCATATCCGCGGTTTTCACAGGGTACATATTATCCCCACATGGCGCTTAGTTGCCGTTACAAGAACAATGCTCCATCAACATCATGCTTTTTTTTCGTTTCAACTTGTCTCTCTTCGCTTTCACAGAACGTTTTTTCGGGTTATGCCCATGGGATTCGGCAGCGCACCTCTTCCTGCTTCATCAGGATAACCCAATCTTTGCCTTGCATAATCGGAGAAACTATGCCATGCTCAATTTCGCCTTGGAGCATTCTGCTTAACGCTTCTTTGTCTTCGCTTTTCAATGGTCTCCACAAGAGCTTGACTGGACTGCGGGTTCGAACCAAGGGGAAGATGATGCTTTCGTGTAGTCGTTTGAGCAGGCGTTGGTAGCCTCTTACTTCTGCCTCGAGGATACGTTCTTGGTATTCGGCAGCAGCCATCGTTGTTGTTCCGCCGAAGCCCAAAGCTGGTTCCGGGACGCCGAGCCCTGCCACAAGGTTGCGAGTGAAATGCTCTAGCAGACGCTCGATGGTTTGTCTTCCACCGACGCTTGCAGTTTGATAGACTTCCTGGATCTGCGTGATTATGCCGTCGTGGTAGACGTCTTCGCCTGCCTTGCGGTTTATGATTCCATTTTTGGTTCGGTCGAACGTGTCTTTGTCAACCGGCTGCTCTTTGCTGCCGATCTGAATCGCAAGAAGCGGATCCGCCCTGCGTCTGGCAATCCATGGAAGCTTCTCTTCCATGAGCGCGCGCGGTTGTGGCTAGCATCGGGTATAGAACGTTGTAGAATACGAGTTCGTCTTCGCGGAAGAATGCTGCTTCGTCACATATTACTTGGTGCGCCGTGTAGCCCATCAAAAGCTGGGGACTGTTGGGCAAAATCACGATTCTCGCGGAGTTCGTGAACCTAATAACCGTTCTTTGCTGCCGATCGATCAAGGCTGCACGGTAGTCTTGTTGGAGACTTGCTAGATAGTCTTGGACGCGGTCTCCGAGTATCATGCTTTGGCGAAGGCTTGGCGCCACGATTAGACTGAGAGATTTCGGGTTTGTGAACGCGTACCAGAGGGCTCTAAGGGCTATGGTAGTGGTTTTGCCCGCTTGTCTGCTCCATCTTACGACTATGCGTTTTGACTTGTCCTCAAGCAGCTGAGCTTGGTATTCTTTGGGGTCTAACTTGAAAAGAGCCCTAACGAATTCTACTGGATCCTGTGGAACTGTGATGTCGTCGGTGGCTCCCAACTCATTTTTGAACCTCTAGTTTGTCTTTTGTTGATGTGTAGATTAAAGATTTCTGTGAATAAGGAAAAGGGGGGTTAGGGGTAGTGTTGTCCGTAGTGTATAGCCAGAGTAACAAGGTCAACAAGGTTTACGATGCCGTTGCCGTCTATGTCTGCCATTGGATTCCACCTGACATCGCCAGCGCTGGAACCATAAGCATTCGCCAGCAGAAGCAAGTCTGCAAGATTGACTCTGAAATCACCGTTGATATCCCCCGAAAAAGTGACATTAATTGTCACAGTTTCAGATTGTCCAGTATTGTTGAGCGAGTCAGTGGCGATAAGGTAAATGTTGTAAATTCCGATTGTTGCGGGCGTGAAATTCCATGTATCTGTTGTTGCCCCTGAAACGGCGCTGTCGTTGACATACCATTGATATGCAATGCATGGCGTATAATCACCCACAGCTGATGATGCAAGCTCTTGTGTTTGACCAACTTGCATAATCGTACTATCTGGGAAGAAAGAAACATAGACTATCTGCAGGAAGGTCGCAATGCACCCAATTGAAGAGTAAACCCCGTGAAGCGTTGTTCCCGAATATGCATTTGGCGCGCTCCAGTTGACCATTCTTTCTAGATAAGCGATAGATGATGAACCATAAGTGGCTCCATCTAGTAATGTGAACCCATTAGTTGGATTGGTTTGTGACACGCCATATGCTGCGATAGCTCCTATCCACAGTTCCTGTGAGTACCAAGTCCAGTACGTTGTCCCAGTGCTTGTGTAGTAATCAAAATTTCGTGCTGTTGCCGTTCGGTCTAAAGTCGTACTAACACCACTATATTCGCAAACATCGGCGATTGCTTCCCAAGCAGCCGCATGAAGATTTATCACTATGTCTGGGCTTGCCCCACTAGCCACCTTTCCCAACCAAATTCCAACGTAAGGGTTATTAACGTTCGGGTTAAAGTAAGGGCTTTGAGGGTCTGGTACCCACTGAACCTGTTGTGTCCACGTAACCCCCGTTTCTGTTATGCTGGAAACGTTTTCCAAATCATCTAGTGCGCGTGCGGGACCGTAAGCGCTTATTGTGGCGATTAGGACATCTCCATACGTCGGAGTCGATGCCAAGGTCACAGAAATATTATCGCTTGTGCTAGTTCCTCTTGCATTACCCTGCACTCTTGTTATTCCTGATTGAGCTTGAACAAGAGGATTGAAGTCAAGACTGACAAATATGAACATACTAATTAGCAGTGTCAGCATAATCGCTGAAACCGTCTTCTTCTCCACAAACACCATTCTCCCTTCTCCTTTTTGCAACTAGGAATAAGCAAATCAATCAATTAACACTTGTGGGATGCTCTTCTGTTACTTATTACAGCACAGGTTGAAGGCTTTAATCGTTTTTCTGTTCTATCTTTTCGACATAATGTTGATAGCTAGTTAGACAATGACTCTGTTAAAACACGGAAAACCCCATATACTATTCTATAGGGGAAAATCCCTGTTTTGACTTCAAGCAAGCTTCAGCCGCAAGTTATAAGAATGAAGCCGAAAAGAATTATGACAAACAGTTGCTGGGGCACTTGCTAGGTCGTGAATAGATGAATAAGCGAATAGTCATTGCAGCAGCGACAATTGTGGTAGTCATTGTTGCAACCGTTGCATACTTCAGTCTCACGCAGAAAAGTAAAGAGCTTCCGACAAGTGTCGAGAATGTTGGAGGAAAATACAATGTCACACTCAGTTACTTCAAAGGCTACGCTCAGATAGCTTATGCCGATGAGACGGGTAACCACTCTGGAATGTACTTTGCACCTCAGATGAGAAGCGGGTTGGATTGGGTAAAGAATAACACTCCTGCGAATGCGACGTTTCTGTGCTGGTGGGATTATGGTCACATGATCAAAGGCTACACTGAGAGAAATGTCATAGTGCGAAATACTTCGCATGAGTGGATAGATATGGTTGCAGCCAAGAGCAGCGTGACCGAGTTTGATCCGAACCAGAGACTCGTTGACGTTGCAGAAGCCTTGACCACGAGCAATTCATCTGAAGCACAGCAGATAATGGAAGAATACGGCGCGACATATGTTGTTATAGGCGGGAATGACACTCAAAACACATGGTGGATATACTCAGTAGCCGGACTTGAACCCAGAGACTACCATGAGCAGTTGCAGAATGGCACGTGGGTGCTAAACGCTTCAGGAAAGCAGGGTATGATTGCCAAGCTTCAAGGCGACGGTGATACGGGATTCACTCTGGTTTACGCAGATGTAGCTATGAAAGTGTACAAGAAAGAGTAGCCCGTGCTTTCTTGCTCTGCTGGTATCTATGATGGCTACCCAGAACGCCGTCTTCACAGGAGAAAAAAGAACGAGAAGCTGAGCAGAGCTACTTGCGCTTTCTAAACAGTTTCACTCCATCAACATCAGTGACGTATTCGAAGCCTGCTTCAATCAGCGCAGTTGCTTCTTCGATGCTTCTTGCCGCTTTACAAGCGTAGTCTTCTGCACTACTAGTGAGTCCTTGAGCCAAGTGAACGTAAATCATAGTTGTTTCGATATTTCTGTGCCAAAGAAGGTATTTCACATGAAGCAAATCTCTAGTCTTCAAGTACTGTGTAGTAGCAAACCAATGCCGTAAGTCGTAAAGCCGTATCTTCAGCAATTCCCCGTCTCTAAAATTAAGGTACGCACGCTTTCTATAAGTATTCCATTGGTCTCGAAGAATGCTTGCTTTCGAAAACAATGCAACGTCAAGTCGAGTGATGTTTTTTCTTTGTATGTATGTTCTCAAGTTTTCGCGTGTGCACTCATTCAGTCTTATTGTTCTTTCAGCTCCAAGTTTTGACGTTCTGACTGTTAAGAGTCCTCTTTGCAAGTCTATGTCTCTTAAAACTATCTTCGAAACCTCGTCAGGACGAAGCCCGTGTTTGCTGATTTGAAAGATAGTGATGAACTTCAACGAACATCGACTGATAATTCTATCAATCCTCTCTTCAGTCGGAACAACAATCGGCATCGACTCACACTTCAGCCTAGGCGGAACCCACCTAATCCCGTTGGCTGAACAATAATGCATGTACGCCGAAAGCAACGTCACCTTGTACTTGTTAGTTTTTTCAAGAGACAAAACGTAGTTCTCAGTCACAAGCGGGCTGTTCAAGTCTGTGTGTTTGTTCAAGAATTTCAGTTTCTTTGCGTAACTTTTCTGACTTGAAGGTTTTAGATTCCTTAGCTCCCATAATGCTTTGATTAGTCGTTCCTCTGTTACACTACGAGAGCAAATGGTAGCCCGGGAGAGATTCGAACTCTCGTCGGCGGGTCCAAAGCCCGCTATGCTTGTCCACTACATTCGGCGGAAAGACATCTTCCCTCCACCGGGCTTCTCCGGGCCACTTCGTTGAAGCGTACGTTGCTGCTTTTTTGTTGGATGCTACTTTCTTATTGAATTAAGTCTTTAGTGCGTAGTTTTTGATTAAAAGCTTCCTGTCTCCAACAAAACCTTCCGCTTTTCGAACCTTCCTTCTTTGGCGTGGCATTCACTTGGGCTTTTTAAACAGTTTGACGCCCTCTACATCAGTCACGTAGCTGTATCCACCTTCTATGAGTTGTTTCGCTTCTTCTTTAGTTCTAGCCTCTGCTGAATAATATTCGTCTCCCTCAAATTCTTCGCCTTCCGTATATCTTTGGGTGCTGAGAATTGATTTGTGTCCCAAAAGGTATTTGGCTTCGTAGACATCCTTATACTTTCTATACTCCTTTCTTCCCTGCAAATATTGGAACGTATGGAAGCGTATTAGGAGAATGTTGGGTTCTGTAACGTGTCGGCTAAAGCCTTTCTGGTGTAGTTGAACGTACTGTCAAATGCGTGAGCATGCGTGCTGAACAGATTGTCTCCATACTTCTTTGGCAAAGCATTAATCATAGCAATAGTCCGTTCCGTAACCTTCACTTTTCTTGACTTGCCAGCGCGCGTGCAAGACAATGCGATAGAACATCGTTCCACAACTCATATCTGACAGTTGAACGATAATAGAACAGGGGAGGAAGGAAAATGCGCGGGATATTTTCTGGATTAGTCGTATTGATACTTCTAGTTGGCGCGTTAACACTGGCATTTAACATTCAACCAGTTCGGGCAAGCGGGACCATTTACATACGGGCTGATGGAAGCATAGACCCAATAACAGCACCTATTACTACTGTTGACAATGTTACATACACTTTTGCTGCCAACATTTATGATTCAATTGTTGTGGAGAGAGATAACATCGTGGTTGACGGATCAGGCTCCACTCTTCAAGGAACAGGAGGTGACGCAGCAGGAATAGGAATAAGTTTCCAAAGAAGAAACAATGCAACAATCAGGAGTGCAAGAATAGCATCATTTGTAATTGGAATCTATCTCTATTACTCTTCTAATATTACCATAACTGAAAACGATATTGAGAACAATTTCAATGATGGCGTCCGTGTCGATTACTCAAACAACATCACTATTGCCGAAAACAACATTGCAGGTAACAATCTCTATGGCGTCGAATTTGCTTACCCATCTTATGAAAATAATGTAGTGGGAAACAACATAGCAAACAACAGCTTTGGTGGCATCGTATTCTTTGGGTCTTCAAACAACAACATTGTTGGTAATAACCTGACAAGAAACGGCGTTGGCATTAATCTCTCGATTAGAGACCTGATAGAATCTTCAAACAATATTATCTATCATAACACCTTAATAGACAACGCTCATCAAGTCGACAGCTGGCCAGGATTCAAAAACCTTTGGGACAATGGTTATCCTTCTGGCGGCAACTACTGGAGCGACTACGCGGGAGCCGATGCTAACCATGATGGCATCGGAGATACTCCATACATCATTGACGTAGACAACATAGATAATTACCCACTAATGACCCCATACATAGCGAACGCGCCAGTCGGAGTCAAGGCTGGTGACTGGATAAAATACGATTATACCTTTACTGGCTGGCCTACCGGAACACCGTATCCTGAGTGGTTGAAGGTGGAATTTCTAAGCGTTGAAGGAACAAGCCTTATGGTGCGAGTGACAATGCACATATCTGATGGAACAGAGCAGAATGCAACCGTGCCTCTGGACGTCGTGGCTGGAGGCCAAGCTTTGGGCCTATCAGGATTCGTCATTCCCGCCAACTTGACAACTGGAGACGTTGTCTGCCTAGAGAGTGGGGCTGGCGAGAGCTCCCGCGTGCTGGTGATTGCAGGTGAACTAACAGGGATTTATGCAGGAGCTGCCAGAATCGTTTTGTACGCGAAGGGGGTTCTCGCTAGATTCTCTGAGCCTACGTATTACTGGGACAAACGGACGGGAGTGATGGTTGAAGCAACCGCGACGTCAGGTGGGATTACTGGAACAGCAAAGGCGACAGAAACGAACATGTGGCAACCTGAGCCGATTGGGCCATTCTACATCAGAGCAGATGGCAGCGTAGACCCGCCCACAGCACCTATTTCGTCGACGGATAATACTACGTACGTTCTTACTGGCTCCTTTTTCAGTGTTGCTGATGGGATCGTAGTGGAAAGAGACAACATTGTACTTGATGGGTCAGGTTTTGCAGTTGTGGGCATGAGAGCGGACTTCTCGTGCGGAATAAACTTGTCCGAAACAAACAACGTGACAATCCAAAACACAGACATTACTAACTTCTATCTTGGCATCTTACTCAATTCCTCTTCAAACAACAGCATAAACGGAAACAACCTGGCACACAACAGCGGCTATGGCATCGGACTTGCTTACTCTTCTAACAACAGCATAAGCAGAAACGCTGTAACGGACAACCAATATGATGGCGTCGAGCTATATTATTCTTCAATAAACAACGTAAGTGGAAACACCATAGCGAACAACCAATATGAAGGCATCGGGTTGTCTGAGTCTTCAAACAACAGCATAAGCGGAAACACCATAACAGACAACAGCGACGGTATCTGGCTCATTTCCTCTTCAAACAACAGCCTAATTGGAAATGCCATAACAAATAACGACCGCTGTGGCATCTGGCTCATTTCCTCTTCTAATAACGATGTAGGCGGAAACACCTTCATTGGCGGCGGTCTTGCCGTTCGAGATTCTTATATGAACTCTGTTGAGAACAACACGGTGAACGGCAGACCCTTGGCATATCTTGAAGGCGTAGCAGACTACAGAGTAGACGACGCAGGGCAAGTAGTTCTAGTCAGGTGCGACCGGATAAGAGTTGAAGACCTCAACCTATCCCGAACATTCATTGGTGTGGAATTATGTGAAACAACCAACAGCATTGTCTCCCAAAACAACATAATGACAAACAATTATGGCATCTGGCTGCTTTCCTCTTCTAACAACAGCATAAGCGGAAACGCCATGACAGAAAACGGACTCAACGCCTGGTGCATCGAGCTCGAAAACTCTTCTAACAACAGCATAAGCGGAAACAGCATAACAAACAACGACGCCTCTGGCATCTGGCTCAGTTCTTCTTCAAACAACAGTATACGTGGAAACAACATAACAGATAACAACGGCGATGGTATCGGGCTTGGTTCCTCCTCTAACAACAGCCTAAACGAAAACACCATAACAAACAATGTTGTTGGCATAGGGATATACAGCTCTTCAAACAACAGCATAAACAAGAACCACATTGCATATAACCGCTATACAGGCATCGAACTGGGCTATGACGCTTCAGACAATACTCTCTGTCACAACAACTTCATCAACAATACGAATCAAGTCTATTTCTATTCCAACTCAGCAAACGCTTGGGATGATGGTTATCCTTCTGGTGGTAACTTCTGGAGCGGCTATAATGGCACTGACCTGTATTGTGGGCTTGGACAGAATGAGACTGGCAGCGACGGAATCGGAGACGCGCCGTACATCATCGATATCAGTAATGTCGATCATTATCCTTTTGTAAATCCTCTTGTCATTCCGCCGACGACATTGGCTGGCGACGTGAACGGTGATGGAAACGTGAGTCTTGCAGATCTTACGTCGCTGGCTTTAGCCTACAATTCAAAGCTTGGAGACTCCAACTGGAATCCGATGGCAGACTTGGCTGCGCCCTACGGAATCATCGGTCTCACAGACGTAGTCACATTGGCCACGCACTACGGACAACACAACCCATAACCCTTCCTTTTTCTTAGACTTTGCCAAAACAATGCGCTAGAACATCTTTCCACAAGTAATATGTGTTCGTTGAATCATAATATGCCAAGGGAAAGGATGGAAAATGCGCAGGACATTTCCTGGATTAGTTCTATTAACAATTCTGATGGGCACGTTAACACTGGCATTTAACGTTCAACCAGCTCGTGCCAGCGGAACCATTTACATTAGGGCTGACGGAAGCATAGACCCGCCAACAGCATCTATTTCAACCGCTGACAATGTCACTTACACCTTAACTGGTAACGTTGCCAGCGATACTGGTGGCATAGTTGTTGAGAGGGATAACATTGTAGTTGATGGAGCTGGCTACACTCTTCAAGCAACATGGGGATGGGGAAAAGGAATAGACCTGTTTCTAAGAAGCAACGTAACAATCCAAAATATGACAATCAAAGCATTCCTCTATGGCATCTACCTCGATAATTCCTTCAGCAACAGCATTGTTGGAAACAACATAACAAACAACGACTATGGTGGCATCTGGCTCGACTCATCTTCTAACAACAACAGCATAGTTGAAAACAACATAACAAACAACGACTATGGTATCTATCTCGAATCTTCTTCTAACAACAGCATAGTTGGAAACATGTTTGCCAATGACGGTCTAGTGGTATGGTATTCTTATGGGAATGTTGTTGAGGACAATTTTGTGAATGGTAAACCTCTCGTTTGCTTTGAGGGTGCGTCAGGCGTTAAGATTGAAAACGCAGGGCAGGTAATAGTAATAGACTGCGACAACATAAACGTGGAAAACCTTAACCTCTCCCACACAAGTATTGGCATAGAGCTATGGAACACAACAAACACAAAAATAACTGGAAACAACGTAGCAAACAACTGGCATGGCATCTGGCTCTGTTACTCTTCTAACAACAGCGTAGTTGGAAACAACATAACAGCAAACAACGAGGATGGCATTTATCTCTGGTATTCCTCTAACAACGTAATTTATCATAACAACTTCGTAAACAACACTCAGCAGATGTTTATCGGCACGCCCGGATATGCGAATGTTTGGGATTATGGTTACCATTCTGGCGGCAACTTTTGGAGCGACTATAATGGAACAGATGCTAACAGTAATGGAATAGGAGACACTCCATACGTTATTGATGCAGATAATGCAGACAATTACCCATTTATGGTTCCAACTTTGATTCCAGAGTTTCCATCATTCCTTATTCTTGCATTATTTATGATGGCAACATTACTGGCAGTCATAATCCACAAACAGAAAAAAGGGAATTGTGCGGGAGATGACCCCCTCAATCGCCACCTAGGGATTTTTTGATTAAAAGCTTCCTGTCTCCTCTCACTCTTAACATTGTCTCTCGTGTCCTGTATATTTCTTTGGCTGCTGTGACTCTGTCGATTTGATCCAATCTCAGGAATGCTGTTATGTTCTTGTAGTTTGTCGGGCTTTCCTCTTCCAAGCCTTCTAGTGAACGAATTAATGTGGTGTAGTCTATCTTAATCCGGTCTATCGACGATTTTAACCACGCGTAGTTTTCAACGACGTTGAGGAGAATGTTGCTGAGGTAATGTGTTGCTTCAATGGTTTTTTCGGCTTCAATCATCGTTGCTGCACGTTTCAAGGCACCTTGCAGAAAGGCCGTGTTCAGGTAGTAGTTAAGCCGTGTTCTGACTTTGAAGTGGAGGGACTCCAGTGTTGGCAGGTTCGCTTTAGCTACAGCGTTGATGTCGTTCCATATCGTTTTGAATAGAGTTGGCATGTCTTGTGCGTGCGCCTTGT
>Ga0315289_10014316_pt1 | contig 11082 bp, 11 predicted proteins | sample YL17G11_40_MG_FD_203452 | JGI IMG/M metagenome (GOLD analysis project Ga0315289, IMG submission 203452) | Sediment microbial communities from Yellowstone Lake, YNP, Wyoming, USA - YL17G11_40 | ecosystem: Environmental > Aquatic > Freshwater > Lake > Sediment | place: USA: Wyoming | collected...
TCCTCCCCGGCGGGTTCATCTGGCAGGGGTTCGGCGTGACCGGGAAGCTCGGGCCTCTGAGCGTCCAGGCCGACCTCTTGTTCGGTCCATCGACGAACGACTTCGTCTACGCGCAGGAGATCTTCTCACTCTCTCTCGTGGGAGTCGACCTGGGTGTGTATTGGGCGACCTTGAGCGGGGTCGTGCTCGGAGGGCCCGCAGACGGGTTTGCCCTTCGCGTCGCCGGGAGCGCTGGCTCGGTCAAGGCCGTGAGCGTAACGGAGTTTGGGGCGCGGATTCAGGACGAGGACGTCGATGGCATCACGATCGTCCACGCGGCAACGGGGCGACGTCGAAGCTACGTCACCAATCCCCTCGTGCGGATCGAGACGCCTCCCGTCTACGGGGATGGAAGGACGGGCGAGAAGATCACGGTGAGCGGGTTCGCCTCCGGCTGCGTGGAGAACATCGCGACCACGGTGTACCTCACGGAAGCGGGGTTCGACTTCTTCAAGATCACCCTCGCGGGCATCGAACTGGGCCTATCCTGGCTCGAGTTCGACCTGACCGCGACGTTCGAGCTTCAGACCAAAAGCGTGGCGATGGCGCCGACGTTTCACCTTGGGACGACGACGTGTCTCGTGCCCTACCTCGAGGTTCTCACGGACGCGCCGGACCACACGCTCTACCCGCCGTTCACCTCGTTCACGGGTATCAGCCTATATGGGATCGGCCTTGAGTACTCGTGGGGCGGGGTGACGGTCAAGGACCTCACGGTGTTCGACACGGGGCGCTACGCCATCACGACGCCGGAGTACGGGAGCGTGATCGAGGAGATCGCGGAGGCGCTCGAGCGGGGGCACGACGTCACCGCGGACACCTGGGAGCTCTTCTCGGTCGAGGTCTCGGTCGACGGGTGCTGCGGCGGGGCGTCGCGGCTTCTCGTGAACACGTACTTTCAGAAGGGCGCCGGCGGCGCCTTCGGGTGGGGCATGACCTACGCCGAGGCGACGGCGGGGATCAGTTCAGGCATCTCCCTCACGGCGAACGTCGAGGTCAAGACGACCGGGCTCGACCACTTCGGTTTAGGAGTGGAAGCGGCCTGGTAGAACCAGCCCAAGACGGACGAGCCGCTAGGCCCGGCGAAGGCGACGGGCCTCCTCTTCGCGGGCTAGTTCCCTGGGCACTGCGCGGCGACCGCCGCGGCGATCCCCTTCTTCCCGTAGGCCTTCTGGAAGTGCGCTCCGAACTCGCAGGCGAGCTTCCTCGCCCGCTCGTCGTAGGCCTTCTTGTCTCTCCAGGTTTCCCGCGGGGAGAGGATCTCCGCGGGGACGCCCGGCACCTTCTCCGGGACGAGGACGCGGAAGAAAGGATCTTCGTGAGTGGTGACGCCCTCGAGCTCCCCCTCGAGCGCCGCCTCGACCATCCGGCGGGTGACCGTGATGTCGATCCGCTTCCCGACCCCGTAGGGTCCGCCGCTCCAGCCGGTGTTCACGAGGTAGACCTTCGTCCCGTGCCGGTCAAGCTTCTCCCCGAGCATCCCGGCGTAGACGTCCGGGTTCCGCGGCATGAACGGCTCGCCGAAGAAGCGGGAGAAGGTGGTCTTCGGTTCGATGATCCCCGTCTCCGTCCCCGCGAGCTTGCTCGTGTAGCCCATGAGGAACCAGAGCATCGCCTGCTCCTTGGAGAGCCGCGCGATCGGAGGGAGGACGCCGTGGGCGTCGGCCGTGAGGAAGAGGATCGTCTTCGGGTGCCCGGCGCGAGCGGAGGGCTTGACGTTCCCGAGGTAGGCGAGCGGGAACGAGGCGCGCGAGTTCGGGGTCAGCCGGTCGTCGTCCAGGTCGAAGGTCCCGTCTGGGTAGACCATGGCGTTCTCCACGATCGCCCCGTGGCGGCGCCAGTCGTCGTCGTGCATCACGGCGTCGAAGATCTCCGGTTCCTTCTTGGGGTCGAGGTTGATCAGCTTGGCGTAGCACCCGAACTCGAAGTTCCAGATCCCATCGTCGCTCCAGCCGTGCTCGTCGTCGCCGAGCAGGGCCCGCCGCGGGTCGGCCGAGAGGGTGGTCTTGCCGGTCCCGGAAAGGCCGAGGAGGAGGGCTGCATCGCCCTTCTTCCCCTCGTTCGCCGAGCAGTGAAGCGGGAGGACCCCCACGCCGGGCAGGAGGAAGTTCATCACCGAGAACATCAGCTTCTTCACAGAGCCGCAGTAGGCCGAGCCGTAGACGATCCCCATCCTTCGATCGAAGTCGATCGCGATCGCCATCGTCGTCGTCTTCCCCGTCGTCGGGTCGACGCGCAGCCGGCCCTGGTAGCGGGCCGGGTCGAGCTTGTCGTCGGGCAGGGAAAGGATCGTGAACGGCTCGCCGGCGAAGACGCTCGTCTCCTTCCCCTCAGGGAGCGGTCGGAACATGTTGTCCGTGAACAAGGCGGTCAGGGCGCGGCTCGTGACCGTCTTCACGGGGAGGGTGTAGCGGGGGTCGGCGCCCAGGGCGCGGTCGGTGACGTAGAGCCGCTTCTTCTTCCCGAGCGTGGCGAGCGAGTCCTCGAGGAGAAGGTCGAACGTCTCCTCGGTGACCGGAAGGTTGTTCGGGGAGTCCCAGTCGATCTCCCTCTCGCTTGTCTTGCGCCGGACCGACACCGTGTCCTTGGGGCTCCTGCCGGTCGACTCGGGCCGCGTCCAGGTCGCGAGCGCCCCGTGCGGCGTCACCAGGGCTTCCTTGTTCTTGACCGATTCCTCGATCAGCGCCTTCCGCAGCGGGTTCGTGACGGCCGTGCGGCCCTTGAGCAGGGAGCCGAGCCTCGCATCGTTCATCATCGCCTCATCGCCTTTGGTCTTTGGGGCTCCGGACTCGCAAAGACGGCCGGGCACGCAATGTTAGCGCGGTGTCTGAAGACTTCCCAGGTCCACTTTCTCAGCCGGCGGGACACAGAAGGCGGTTCCCTTCGGCTCGACGCCGCGGGAAGCGGGACCAACTGGCGGCCACGAGGCTCTCGGCGGCTCGGCTTGGCCGGGATGATGGCATCGGCCCACACCCCCTCAGGAGAACAGTCCGCCCGGCGAGGGCGTCCGGGTCGCCTGACAACAGGAAAAGCTGCTCTCCTCTCACGCGCGAGTGGCCATCGCGCCGGTTTGTCTCGGGGGAATACCCGGATACAGTAGTACGAGTTGCTGGATCTGCCTGATGTGTCATCGAGGAGGCGAAAGCCGGTGTATCACTTGTTGCGCGTTGCGGGCGACTATGTGACGCTAGTCTCGCTCGTGGCAACCGCTGTGCTCGTCCTCATAGAGAGGGGACGCTGGGGCCAAGGCCGCAAGGCTTTGCTTTCGAGGCTGACTCTCATGACAGCTTTGCTGGCTCTTGTTGGCTTTGTGGGCAGCACGCTTTGGTTCGGCCCGCTTGAGGCACGGACTCAAGCGCTTGGCCCCTACAGGGACAGGATTTTGAGTGCCTCGGCTCGTGTCTCCCTTGTTGTTGAGGCGAGTGAACAGGAGACTCTGACCACGTTCCACGGGGTCTTCTGTGCGCTGGGCAAGGGGGAGATGCCCGTGATCCTCCTGTCCACGAACCAGTTCTTGACAAGGCATCTAGAAGGGACGAGGCAACTCCTGACCTTCAATGCAGCTCTCGACGTCGAGGCGAGCAGCCTCCCGGCCTCGGTCGCGGAGCTCGCGGAGGCGGAGTACGCGCAGGCGACGGTCGGCTTGATCCCAGATGGAACGAGACTAGTCCAGGGAGAGATAGTCCTGACCGTGAACGGGACTATTCAGTTGGAGATTCCCTTTGAGTCGCAGACCATCTTGAACGGCACCGCCGTGAACCGCAGCATCGCAGGCGTCTTTGCCGGCTTTCCTCAGAAGTAGGTTGATGCCGATCGGCCCGAAGGGTCAGATGTCATGTGGGATGTCAGGTCTCAGACTCCCCTGACGCGCGGAGGCGTTCGCCGCCCTTCTGAACGGCATGCGGAATCTGGCGCAATCTGGAGCCACGTCACTCATTTCGACGACGACTCGGAACCCTCCGCGGCTTCGGCCCGACAATCGGTGCCGCGTCCCCGGATTCCAGAAGGCAGTCTTGGCTACTGGCCGCCTGCGCCAGAGGCTCTAGCGTGCATGGCCGGGGGTGGGTTAGGGCAGCGTGAGAAGTGGACCGTTCGCCGGGGGCGGGTCGACTCGGGCAACCTGCCCCAGGTGCGGGCGCTTCTCTTCTCGCCTGATCGGAGCTAAGGTGTGGCGAGGTGAGAACATGAAACGGGTGATCGTGCTTTCGCTGGGGCTTCTGGCAGTTGTAGCGGTGGGCTTGCTCATCCCTGGCGTCACGGCGGGCGATTCAGCCTCGGAGCTTGGCGATCTCAGTGTGCTGGCAACAGCTCTAGGAGTTGAGCCAACAACAGAGGGCAGGTATTCAGCTGCGGCAATCCTGACTGCAATGAACGAACGGATGCGCACGCTAGAGGCCAGAGAAACCTCGTCCTCGAACTGTGGGAGCTGTGCCTCGGCGAGCGGCGTCGCGTCGCTGGAGGGCAGAGTTGCTGATCTGGAGAGACGATTCGGCCAGCTCCCCACGAGCAGCCAATCGCTAGAAGGCAGAGTCAATTCTATCGAACGTACACTGCTTGGGCTCAATACGGGCGGATACGGTGGGCTGGATAGCAGAATCAGGTCGCTCGAGACGACCGTATCATCCCTCCAGAGCAAGATCATGTCCATCGAGAACACCCTGAGCGGGTACAGAGGTACAAGCGACTACTCGTCCGCTCTGACTGAGATTCAGCGCCGGCTAAGTTCCCTAGAATCCAGCCTTTCCCGTTCCTCGTCCACGGACTACTCCTCGAAATTCTACGACATTGAGCGTAGGCTCAGCAATCTAGAGAGAAACTCCGACGGAGGGAGCGACACATACCAACTCCAATCGAAAATCTACAATCTAGAGAACGCCATCAACGACCTGCGATGGAGGTGCTGCAAGTAGTTGGTCGCGATTTGACGGCGACGACGCAACCGCCTCGTCCATGTGACAGAATCCCTATTGTGTTGGGAATCTGGGGACACATCACTATGTTTCGACGACGACTCGGAACGTTCCGCGGCTTCGGCCCGACAAGCGTCATCGCGACCGCGATTCCGCCCTCCGGATGGCAGAAACAGCGGGGCGGCAATTCGGAGTCGAGCAGTGTCTCCGAAGAGCCTGCGGACCCCAAGAGCCACACCCCCGTCAGGAAGACAGTCTACCGGACGGAGGTGCCCCCATCATCCCCGCGAAATCCAATGGTAGACTCCCAATTCCCATTCCTCGATCGTCGCCTTGTCCACTCACCGACGGCTCGGATCTAGCGGCCCAGGCGCCGGACCCGGCGGGCGATCCTCTTGTGAAGCGCGTCGTAGGAGGGCGGCGGCCCGGTGCGGACAGTCTTTCCGTCTATGACCAGGGCGTCGGCGCTCCCCCACTCGTGCAGAGTGGTCCGGTCCTGTGTGTCGACCTCGCGGAAGAGGACCTTCTCGCCGAACGTGGCCGCGGCGCTCTTCGCCCTCTCGCAGGTGAGGTTTTGCGCGGGACACCACCCGCTGACGAGGGCAGTCACCGTCACTCTTCCCGGCGTCGTCTCCGGCCTCTTCCGCGGCCGGAGCCAGCGGGGCGGGACCGCGTCGGCCGTGAAGGGCTTCCAGACGAGCGCCTGGAACCCGCCCAGGCGGTCGGCCGTCCGATACCCCTGCTTGCGGAACCACGAGGCCCTGAGGAAGAAGGGAAGGTCAAGTCCCCAGGCGACCATCCCCTTCGCGCCCCGGCTGCGGGCGTCCTCCTCCGCAGCTTGGAGCAGGGCCCTCCCCATTCCCTTCCCCTGGAAGTTCCCGCGTCCCTTCTCGTAGCCGTGCACCCAGACGCAATAGACGAGGTAGAGGTTTCGCCCTTCGACGAACGTCTCCTCGATGGGGGCGTAGTGGATCATCCCGCCGACCTCGCCTCGGTCGTCGAGGGCGAGCTTCACCCGCAGTCCCTTCCCCTTCATCCGCTCGTACCACTGTCGCTTGTGATCGCCGGCCTCGGCGAGCTCCGGCGACCAATCCTCGAGACAAACGAAGTAGAGCGGCGCGAGCTCCTCCGTGAGGTCGACGATCTCCATCCTTCCTCCTTCGTGATCGGGCACTCGTTCCTAGTCGACGGGCCCCATCTTAGTGGGGACGGCCCGCTTGGCCAAAGCGGGGCCGAGCGAGGAGAATCGGAGCGAGAAGCACCGGAGGTGACGGCTATGGCCAAGACGGACGAGACGACCCTCTACTACTTCACCGGGACCGGCAACTCGCTTGCCGCCGCGCGGGCGATCGCCGCGGGGCTCGGCGGGGCGACGCTCGTCCCGATCGCGTCCCTGGATCGGACCGGAAGGATCGCGGTCCCGACGGAGAGAGTCGGAATCGTCTCTCCGGTCTACTTCTACACCCTGCCTTTGATCGTGCGAGAGTTCCTCGCGCGCTTGGATCTTTCGAAGGTTCGCTACGCCTTCCTCGTCCTCACCATGGGGGGCTTCCCTGGCCTCGCCGTGGAGCACGCGGAAGAGCTTCCTCGCGAAGGTCGGGGGACGCCTCGACGCCGCCTTTCCGATCCGGATGCTCGGGAACTACATCGCCGAGTACAACGTGCGTGGGGAAGCCGCGGTGCTGGCGATGCTCTCGCGGACGAGGCGTCGGGTTGCCGAGGTCGTGGAGGCCGTTCGGTCCGAGAGAGCGCACATCGAACGAGGCGGGCCGGTCGGACGCGCGCTCAGCCGGGCGATGTTCTCCCTCTTGGGCCGAAGGTTCCTTGCGGCCTGCCGGATCCTTGACCGACGCTTCACCGTGGACCCCTCCTGCATTCACTGCGGGACCTGCGCCCGCGTCTGTCCGGTCGAGAATGTGCGCCTCGTCGAGGGCAAGCCGACCTGGCTTGGCCACTGTGAGCAGTGCTTCGCCTGCATCCACTTCTGCCCGGTCGCGGCGATCCAGATCCGCGGAAGGAACACCCGCGCCCGCGGCCGCTACCACCACCCGGACGTGACGGCCGACGACGTCGCCGCGCAGCGGGTGAAGGCCCAGTAGGGCGCGAGGGTCAGGGCCCACGAGGCAGATCCTTGCTCTTGGCGTCCTGCCGACATGGATACAGCAACCTATCGGCGCATCGCAGCTCGAGAACCGGTCTCTGTCGCGTCTGTGTCCGCTTCGTCTCTGGAGGCGTCCTTGCCGCTCCTCTCCTTGGTCTGCCTTTGACAGCGGCCCCCTCGCGCTCACCAAGGCGGCATCCGATTGTCGAGCGCGTTCTCCTTGACTCCCGGGACCGGTGCTGCTCAGCATGTTCGCTCGCTCTTTGCCTAGTGGACGGACGCCTTCTATAGTAGGCAGCATGGGAAGAGGACGCGTGCGCCTGCCGGGTTGCGTCATCTTTCTGCCGTCGCTACTGGGGCTGCTACTTGTCCTGACACTGGTTGTCGCGGTGCCAATCTACGCAGCCGTCCACGGCAGTCTGTTCGCTCTTGGGTGGATCTGCTTCGTCGGTCTCGGTCTGACGGCGCTCCTGATGGTCTCCCTGGCGCGAGGCGTTGGGCTGATTCGCACGTACTCGGTGAGGCTGCTGGACTGGCATCCGGGCTATCGGGGGCACGCCGGGAAGCTCCGGCTGAGAAGGGACACGCTGGTCTTTCTGCCCAGGCGCGGCGAACCCATGGAGATTCCCTACGCGGCACTCGACAAGCTTGGCTTCTGGACGGAAGTGGACACCAGCCAGTATGGGGAGCCGACTGTCCATGTCGTCGCGTTTGTCGACCAGAGGAGCCCTGACGAATCGGAGGAGTTCCGCTTCGTAACTGCCTCGGCGGTCGAGGCACGCCAGCTCGTACGCAACCTCCAGAAAAGAAAGAACGCTGCCGAGGTCCGACGCCAGCCATAGAGTTCCTCGCCGGCGAAGGACGAGACCGGATGCACCAACCAGGAGAGGAGAGCGGTACGGCGCGTAGGGGGAGAGAAGGAGTCGGGGCGGATTGGAGTTGGGCGTCCGCTCTGGGCGTCTTGCCTGCGCGCCCGCTGGAACCTGCCTTCGGCCTATCGCTAGCGTCGCACGCCGACCAGCCGAAACCTCCCGGACGAGCCAAGTCCGGGGCAACCGCGCGGCAGTCCAAGACAAGTCTGAGTGCGCGACGCCGATTCCCGCGCCGAGATGCGCAGACCACTCACCCTTCACTCGCCTAGCATCGCGGGATTCGACCGTCTCCTCTCCTGCTTTCAGAGCTGAGGCGCTCGACTGGAAAGAGCGGTACGGCATCTTCGCGTATCGCGTAGCGCACGGCGAGCCCCTTGGCTGTCCGATCCACGACCAAGGCGCGTACTCTTGGGCGGACAGTCACATACTTGCGAGCCAGGGCGTCCAACTGCGGTAGTTCTCGTTCGAAGAATGTCGCCACGTCACGGATATCAGCGCTCTCAAGGAGGACCTGGATCTCAACTGGGTGATCTTCGACGTCGACTGTGAAGCGTAGTGAGACCAGGTACCCACTCGAGGGAACCTTGCGCGCTTCGAGCAGGCGGCCTAGGTGCCGCTTGAGGAGGTCCCATGCGTCACTGCCGATCTTGTTCAGGAACCCACTGGCTATCTCCCCCAGGAGAAACGCGCCGATCCCAATCCCGAGGATGCTAATCGGCTCGATAGCTTTCTTGTCCTCGTACTCAAGGACAAGATCCACAGAGTGTTTCAGCTCCGAGATGACTTGACGGGCAGGTTCGTTGTCGTAGGAACGGTCTACCTCAAGATGTATCTTGCCGTCCCTGTACTCGTGTATTGGCATTCGTCGTCCGCTGTCCTCGAAAGGGATCGAGTCTCCCGATTCGAAGTACTCGATCTCTGCCATGACCCCGTAGTCTCCAACACCAAGTTCCTCGAGCCACGCCTTTCGAATCCGGCCGCCAGGAGCGTGTCTAGGATCGTGCTCAATCCCTACGGGTATGTAGTCCTTGTTCGCCTGCTCGACCATGCACTCAAGTGCTGACAGGTCCATACACTCGTTGTGCAGATCGACTTTGGTGGTCGATATCCGGGCTTTCATCAGCTTCATGCTGCGACCTCCGCACTTGCCGCTCGCCATGGCCAAGGACAACCTGGCGGCGCTTCCAGAACTTGGGCCCAGGAGATAGTCCCATCCGCTCGGAACCACGTCAAGTCCGTGGGATCTGGGGACGCATCACTTATTTCGACCATCACTCGGAACGCTCCGCGGCTTCGACCCGACAATCGGTGTTACGTCCCCGCATTCCACAGTCGGCCAAGTGAAAGGCTAGAGTCGGCTGATTGAGGCCTTGTCCCTCGGCCATTTGAAACCTTCCCGGCGAGAAATGGGCTTCCTGTAAGCTCAGTGGCGAACACCGGCCGGCCGAAGCTTTCCCAGACGAGGCGAGTTGGAGAGGGCGGCGCGGCAGCTCAGCGGGCGCGTCGCAGCGGCGGAAGGAGGCGGATCCCGTCCATCTTGCGGAAGTCGCTCCGGTCGAATGTGCAGATGTCCCTGAGTCCCGCGCGCTTGGCGTACGCGACGAGGTAGGCGTCGAGGAAGTCGACGTTCTTCTCCGCGTGCAGGAGGGCCGCCTCCTCGAGCAGATCTGCGTCATCGACCTGGATTCCAGGGGCGTGCAGGACGGCGATGGCCTTCTCGGCCGCGTCGTCCTTTGAGAGCCGGTAGATCGAGGATTCCAGGGTCCATACGAGTTCGGCAATGACGAGAGCTGGAACGCGGAGGAGTAGCTTCCCTTCTTGCGCCCGGCGGATCAGCTCTTCAGCCTGGTTCGCCTGCTCGGGGGGCTCCCCAGTGAGGTAGCGCAGGAAGAAACAGGTGTCAGCCGTTGCGGTCGGTATCGCCATGTCGCTCCGCGCGCACCTGGTCGCGGATCTTGCCGAAGGTCATCGCGGGTCGTTCCGCAGGGACCGAGCCTTTCAGAGACAGGAGGTCCCTTCGCTTCACGGGGCGGACGACGACCTCGTTCCCCCTCTCGAGGAAGAGGATGCCGTCACCTTTCTCCACGCCCCACTTGCGCGCGATCTCCTGGGGGATCGTGATCTGCCTCTTGGACGTCACCTTGGCCACGCTCATCTCGGTCTCCTTACCCACCTCAGGCACCTTACACGGTAGTGCATCCTTACCTCTGCGTCAAGCGGTCGTCGCAAGTCAAGCTTCTAAGCGAAGCCGAAGAGGGCGCTTGCGTTCGCCGCCGTCTGACGAGCGACCTCGTCGACTGGGATCCCTCGCACGCGCGCGACCTCCTCGGCGACGAGCGAGACGTAGGCGGGCTCGTTCCGCTTGCCGCGATGCGGGACGGGAGTGAGGTACGGGCAGTCGGTCTCGAGGACGAGGCGGTCGAGCGGAACGGCGGCGACGGCCTGGCGGAGGGCGTCGTTTGCCGGGTAGGTGATCGGCCCGCCGATCCCAAGGTGAAGTCCGAGCTTGAGGAACCGCCTGGCGAGCGCCGCGTCACCGAGGAAGGAGTGGACGACCCCTCCGGCCGGGAGCTTGACCTCGCCCAGGATCCGAAGGAGATCCTCGGTCCCGTCGCGGTTGTGAAGAATCACGGGAAGGTTCCGCTCCTGGGCGAGGGCGAGCTGCTCGATGAAGACGCGGCGCTGGACATCGCGGGGGGAGAGGTCGCGGTAGTAGTCGAGGCCGATCTCGCCGATCGCGACGACCCGGTACTCCGCGGCGAGCTCCTGAAGACGGGTGAGGCCGGCGCGGTCGAGCGTCTTTGAGTCGTGTGGGTGGACGCCCACGGAGCACCAGACGAGAGGGTTCTCCCGGGCGAGCCGGACCGCCGCCTCGCTTGAGGAGAGATCGGCCCCCACCGTGACGATCGCGATGGACTCTGCCGCGGCGCGTGCGATGACCGCGTCGCGGTCGGGGTCGTAGCGGCGGTCGTCGAGGTGGGCGTGGGTGTCGACGAGCCTCATCGCTCGATCTCGGCGAGAGCGAGCGGCAGGGCCTCGACGAGGTCGCTCGGCAGCATCGAGCGCTCCGGGATCTCGCGCGCGAGAAGGTCCGCTGTGGCGCCGTGGACGTAGGCGCCGAGGGCTGCGGCGTCGGCCGGCGAGGCGCCGTTCGCGAGGA